>CDZR01039072.1_pt1:2500-161346 | contig 161346 bp, 145 predicted proteins | sample 554781 | NCBI WGS metagenome assembly CDZR01 (sample SAMEA3182065, study PRJEB8094) | gut metagenome | biome: human; feature: gut; material: Stool; isolation source: human stools | place: Canada | collected 2013-01-28
TCATCTTTCGATTTGGCAGAGACCTGTGTTTTTGCTAAACAGTCGCCTGGGCCTATTCTCTGCGGCTCTTTCGAGCACTCCTTATTCCGAAGTTACGGAGTCAATTTGCCGAGTTCCTTAACTACCCTTCTCCCGCTGGCCTTAGAATTCTCTTCCTGTCCACCTGTGTCGGTTTGCGGTACGGGCGTCTACTTCTATACACAAAGCTTTTCTCGCCATACGCCACATTTACTTCCCTACTCTTATTTCAGTCCCTTGCGCCCGGGTCAACCATCGCCCGGGTTAAACGCTTTGTATGTGTCCCCTTGTTTAAATTGTAGACGGTAACGGAATATCAACCGTTTGTGCATCGGCTACGCCTTTCGGCCTGACCTTAGCTCCCGACTTACTTGGAGCGGACGAACCTTCCTCCAAAAACCTTAGACTTTCGGCCATTAAGATTCTCACTTAATTCTCGCTACTTATTCCGGCATTCTCACTTCTGTACAGTCCACCGCCGCTTTCGCTACGACTTCACTCCGTACAGAACGCTCTCCTACCATACCTTGCGGTATCCTAAGCTTCGGTGTATAGTTTAGCCCCGTTAAATTTTCGGCGCAGAATCACTCGACCAGTGAGCTATTACGCACTCTTTTAATGAGTGGCTGCTTCTAAGCCAACATCCTGGTTGTCTATGCAATTCCACATCCTTTTCCACTTAACTATACTTTGGGACCTTAGCTGTAGGTCTGGGCTGTTTCCCTTTTGACAATGAAACTTATCTCCCACTGTCTGACTCCTGGAAAACGATTATCTGGCATTCTTAGTTTGATAAGGTTCAGTAACCTCTCGGCCCCTAGCCAATTCAGTGCTTTACCTCCAGTAATCTATTCCAAGGCTAGCCCTAAAGCTATTTCGGAGAGAACCAGCTATCTCCGGGTTCGATTGGAATTTCTCCGCTACCCACACCTCATCCGCTACCATTTCAACGGGAGTCGGTTCGGCCCTCCATGAAGTTTTACCTGCACTTCAGCCTGGACATGGGTAGGTCACCCGGTTTCGGGTCGAATACAACTGACTTCATGCGCCCTTTTCAGACTCGCTCTCGCTACGGCTTCACACCTTAAGTGCTTAACCTTGCCAGTTACATTCACTCGCCGGACCATTCTACAAAAGGTACCCGATCGTTCGTTGATGAACTTTCGGTGCTTGTAAACACAAGGTTTCAGGTTCTCTTTCACTCCCCTTCCGGGGTGCTTTTCACCTTTCCTTCACAGTACTTCTTCTCTATCGGTCACCGAGTAGTATTTAGGCTTGGAGGATGGTCCCCCCGTATTCCCACCGGGTTTCACGTGTCCGGCGGTACTCTGGATACAGTCTGATGTCTTAACTTTTCGCCTACAGGATTTTCACCTTCTTTGATTGCCCTTCCCATGACATTCGGCTAAATCTCGACAATTCATTATACTGTCCGAACCCCTAACATATTACTACATTAGGTTTGGCCTCTTCCGCGTTCGCTCGCCACTACTTACGGAATCTCAGTTGATTTCTCTTCCTCGCCCTACTTAGATGTTTCAGTTCAGGCGGTTCCCCTCATATACCTATGTATTCAGTATATGATGATTAGACTTTCCTCTAATCGGATTGCTCCATTCGGAAATCTACGGATATAACGCTCACTTACAGCTCCCCGTAGCTTATCGCAGTTAGTCACGTCCTTCTTCGGCTCTCGGTGCCAAGGCATTCCCCTTGTGCTCTTTGTAGCTTGACCATTTGAGATATCTTTTGGTTCTTCTTTGTAATGTAAATTACTCTTTTTTCGCAGTTTAATAAGCCATTAGTTGTTAACTAATCTTTTATTACCCTTTAAGCTAATTGTAGTATTTATTACCTTCGTTTAACGCTTTCTCTTATTTGAGTTTGTCAAGTTTCATTCTCTTCGCTATTCTTTAAATAACTCCCACTCGTCTAATCTGTTACAATCACTAAAGTGATTTTACAGCTTAGTCCTCGTCAGTCGTTATTTAAAGGCTTCGAGATTCAACTCTTCTTGTTAAAACCTGTCAATAATTACTTTTCTCGCTTTATCTGCTATACTTTATTCAGTTTTCAAGGTACTTTCTTTGAGTACTTTCGTACTCTTGGTGGGCTTAAGTGGACTCGAACCACCGACCTCACGCTTATCAGGCGTGCGCTCTAACCGGCTGAGCTATAAGCCCATATTTCCGGCTTTTCGGTTATTCCCTCAAGCCTTTGGTGGAGATAAGCGGGATCGAACCGCTGACCCCCTGCTTGCAAAGCAGGTGCTCTCCCAGCTGAGCTATACCCCCGTATATCTCGGGCAGGACCCTGAAAATTAAACAACGATTCAATAAATTACTTCCGTAACTGACCTTGGATGTTATATCGGCTTATTTCATCTGATAAATTCTCCATAGAAAGGAGGTGATCCAGCCGCACCTTCCGATACGGCTACCTTGTTACGACTTCACCCCAGTCGCCAATCCTACCTTCGGCAGCGTCCTCCTTGCGGTTAGACTACTGACTTCGGGTATTACCGGCTCCCATGGTGTGACGGGCGGTGTGTACAAGGCCCGGGAACGTATTCACCGCAGCATGCTGATCTGCGATTACTAGCAATTCCATCTTCATACAGGCGGGTTGCAGCCTGCAATCTGAACTGAGAACATTTTTAGGGGTTTGCTCCACATCACTGTATTGCTTCCCTCTGTTAATATCCATTGTAGTACGTGTGTAGCCCAGGTCATAAGGGGCATGATGATTTGACGTCGTCCCCACCTTCCTCCGTTTTGTCAACGGCAGTCCTATTAGAGTGCTCTTGCGTAGCAACTAATAGCAAGGGTTGCGCTCGTTGCGGGACTTAACCCAACATCTCACGACACGAGCTGACGACAACCATGCACCACCTGTCTCTACTTTCCCCGAAGGGCACCTAACATATCTCTATCTCGTTAGTAGGATGTCAAGACCTGGTAAGGTTCTTCGCGTTGCTTCGAATTAAACCACATACTCCACTGCTTGTGCGGGCCCCCGTCAATTCCTTTGAGTTTCAACCTTGCGGCCGTACTCCCCAGGTGGATTACTTATTGTGTTAACTCCGGCACGGAAGGGGTCAGACCCCCCACACCTAGTAATCATCGTTTACAGCGTGGACTACCAGGGTATCTAATCCTGTTTGCTACCCACGCTTTCGTGCCTCAGCGTCAGTTAAAGCCCAGCAGGCCGCCTTCGCCACTGGTGTTCCTCCCCATCTCTACGCATTTCACCGCTACACGGGGAATTCCGCCTGCCTCTACTTCACTCAAGCTCTGCAGTTTCAAATGCAGGCTATGGGTTGAGCCCATAGATTTCACATCTGACTTGCAAAGCCGCCTACGCACCCTTTACACCCAGTAAATCCGGACAACGCTTGCTCCCTACGTATTACCGCGGCTGCTGGCACGTAGTTAGCCGGAGCTTATTCATTAAGTACCGTCACTTTCTTCGTCCTTAATAAAAGAAGTTTACAATCCGAAGACCTTCATCCTTCACGCGGCGTTGCTGCGTCAGGGTTCCCCCCATTGCGCAATATCCCCCACTGCTGCCTCCCGTAGGAGTCTGGGCCGTGTCTCAGTCCCAATGTGGCCGTTCAACCTCTCAGTCCGGCTACCGATCGCGGTCTTGGTGAGCCGTTACCTCACCAACTAACTAATCGGACGCGAGTCCATCTCTAAGCGATAAATCTTTGATATATCTACCATGCGATAAATATATATTATGCGGTATTAGCATTCTTTTCAGAATGTTATTCCCCTCTTAGAGGCAGGTTACTCACGCGTTACTCACCCGTCCGCCACTAAACTTAATCAAATTCATTCCGAAGAAATCCTTTAAAGAAGTTCCGTTCGACTTGCATGTGTTAGGCACGCCGCCAGCGTTCGTCCTGAGCCAGGATCAAACTCTCTAAAATTTGTATATTAAGCTTTCGCTTACTATCAATTTCAGAGCTTTAATCGCTCATTCCGAATACTAACGTATCCGTAATTCCTGATGCTTTGTTGTGTGCATCTCACTGTAAATCTTTGAGTATCCTCAAAGTATTACGGGTTCCTTTATCTTTCTCGTTGTTTAATTTTCAAGGTCCTACGCACTTTTTGGAAAGTTTTTTGTCGGTTCTTACCGAACCTCTCTCAACAGTGCGTGAATTATTATATCACATTCATTTTCGTTTGTCAACACTTTTTTCAAAGTTTTTAAAGAGTTTTTTGAAATCTCCTTCATTGCTTTTTAAAATCCTTTTTCTGTGCTTTCAAACTTTTCTGTTGTTTGTGCTTTCCTCAAGCGACTTTGATATTATATCACTCATTTTTACAAATTGCAACCCCTTTTTTCAATTTTTTTATTTTTTCTTAAAAAACAATTTAAAAGCCGCATATTTGTCCATTTTCATATTAGTGTATAATAAAACTTTCAACGCTTTTAACTATACCCATTATTTAGTCGATTATTCAATACACTTAAAATTATTTTATCAACTCTTTATTTCAAATGTATATCTGTACTTTATACTTATTACTTCACATATACTTATTACTTTCCATATACATTATATAAGAAAAGTGTATTTTATAGGAGAAATAATCTTGACAAAAGTTTTTATTCTCTATATAATAGTAACAACAAGTAAATCCCTCTAAAAGCGATGACGGGAACAAGATATTTTGGTATTTCTTCAGAGAGCAGCTGTTTGGTGAAAAGCTGTGATTACCTTTATATGTATAGCTCATCCCCGAGTTTTCTGTGCGAGGTTATGTAGTGCAGAACGCAAGACTGCGTTATCGGTCAGGACTTTGTTGGAAGTCTGTAAGGGGTGTACAGTGATGTGCACCTAAAACCGGGTGGTACCACGGATGTTTTATTCGTCCCTTTTCAGGGGCGATTTTTTGTGCAATTAATTAGGAGGCACTTTATATGAAACCAGGATTTGAAAAGTATATTCCTTTTCAGCAGATTAAGCTTGAAAACAGAGAATGGCCAAACAATGTAATTACAAAAGCACCGATATGGTGCAGTGTTGACTTGCGTGACGGCAATCAGGCGCTTGTTGACCCTATGAATATGGAAGAAAAACTTGAATTTTTCCACACGCTTGTTGATATGGGCTTTAAGGAAATTGAAATAGGATTTCCGAGCGCATCCGAAACAGAGTACGAAATCTGCCGTGAATTGATTGAGGGCAACCATATTCCCGATGATGTTACAATTCAGGTACTTGTTCAGGCAAGAGAGCACCTCATCCGCAAAACTTTCGAGGCAGTTAAGGGCGCTAAAAATGTAATCATTCATTTCTACAATTCAACATCTACTTTACAGAGAAAAGTTGTATTTAAAACAGATATGGAAGGCGTTACAAAAATTGCTATTGAAGGCGCAAAACTTATTAAGCAGCTTACAGACGAATATACAGGCGATACAAACTTTAGATTTGAGTATTCTCCCGAAAGTTTCAGCGGTACAGAAGTTGAGAACGCTGTTTACATCTGCGATAAAGTTATGGAAGCTCTCGGTTCTACAAAAGAAAACCCTGTTATCCTCAATCTTCCTAATACTGTTGAAATGTGCACACCAAACACATACGCAGATCAGGTTGAATATTTTATTAAACATATAAAGAACAGAGAGGCTTGCATAATCAGCTTGCATCCGCACAATGACAGAGGCACAGGCGTTGCGTCGGGCGAACTTGCACTTCTTGCAGGTGCAGAGCGTGTAGAGGGCACACTCTTCGGCAACGGCGAGAGAACCGGTAATCTTGACATTGTTACAATGGGACTTAATATGTTTACACAGGGAGTTGACCCTAAACTCGACTTCTCTAATCTTCCAAAGCTCAGAGAGATTTACGAAAGATGCACAGATATGAAAATCAATCCTCGTCAGCCGTATATCGGTGAACTTGTATTTACTGCTTTTTCGGGTTCTCATCAGGATGCTATCAATAAAGGTATGCAGTATATGAAAGACAGCGGCACAGAATATTGGGAAATTCCATACCTCCCTATCGACCCTGCCGATGTCGGAAGAGAGTACGAACCTATTATCAGAATCAACTCTCAATCAGGTAAGGGCGGCGCCGCATTTGTAATGAGCCATAACTTCGGATATGACCTTCCAAAGAAGATGCACCCTGAATTTTCTAAACTTGTTCAGAAAAAGTGTGAAGAACTCGGCAGAGAGCTTATTCCGAAAGAACTTTTCGAAGTATTCAGCGAAAACTATCTTGAAGTTCATCAGAAATACGCTCTTACAAAGCGTAAGATTTACGAAGAAAGCGAAAACGGTAAAGATTATGTGCACTTCAAGGGCAAGATGACTATTAACGGTGCCGATGAAGTTACATTAAGCGGCGTAGGCAACGGCCCGATTGACGCATTCTTTAATGCTATTAAGAAATTCGGACTCGACAAATACGAATTTATCTCTTACAGCCAGCACGCTATTTCACAGGGTTCAGATTCAAAAGCTGTTTCTTACATTGAGCTCAAAAAGCCTGACGGAAAGAACATCTTTGGTATCGGCATTGATTCAAATGTCAATGTTGCATCTGTACTCGGTGTACTTAATGCAATTAACAGAGCTGAAATGTAAAAATATAAAATTAACAGTATAATATCAATATAATTATTAATCCGCTCAATTTTATTATAATTTGAGCGGATTTTAGTTTGTTGGTTTAATGTAAAAATATGGTTCACCACCAAAAGTTTAGTTTTGCTTTACTTTGTTGCCCGATGGAAAGTATCCTAAACCACAACTTTCGCAACTATTGCAATTAGTCTTTTAACATCTTTATTTATACAGTCACACTTTCTGTATTTTGCAATATTATGTAGTGTAAACAGAAAGGAGGCAAACGCTTATGTGTAACTTTTTCGGTAATGGCAACAACTGCTGCTCATGGATTATTCTTCTTATAGTTATCCTTGCTTGTTGTGGCGGTAACGAGTCTTCTAACGGTTGTGGCTGCGGCTGCTAAAAATTAAGTATAAAAATAACCCCCTCAATTGCGAGGGGGTTAAATTCTGTTTGTCTATAAAACTATAATGCGATTATGCACTGTATGCAGACCATGAACCGTGGTTATTGTTTCCCTGAACAGGAGAAGTCTGGATTGAAGTAAATCCTGACTCCGCAATGTTCTTAAGTTCTGCTTTAATGTTGGTGTATTTCCAGTCAAAGCAATGGAGAATAACACCGTAATAAAATTACACATACGACAAAATAAGCAAAAGCCTCTTATTTGCGTATAAAATACATTTTAGCGCTTTTATCATAACAAAATGTATTAAATTGGCAACCTGATTATTGCACAATAAGCGCAAAATGTTTTTGATTATTTTGCTAAATTAAAGCTGCTTGCACTTTGCTTTTGCTAAAATTTTATATATTTAATCTTAAAATAAGCAAATATTTACGCAAATTATTTGTTTGTTTTGTTGAGCAAGTATTTACAGATTTATAAAAACATTAATTTTATTTTGTCAATATATGTGTATTGAAATTTACCGATTTTGTAGTAAAATATCTTTAAGGATGTGATAATATGAAAATCGGTCTTGTAGTTGAGGGTGGTGCAGCACGCACCTACTACTCCTGCGGCGTTATGGACGAAATGTTGAAAGAAAATATTTACGCCGATTATGTAATAGGAACTTCGGCAGGTATTTCCAATGCTGTGTCCTATGTTTCAAAACAAATCGGCAGAAACTATATAATAGGAACAAAATATTTAAACGATAAAAGATATATGGGAACAAAGTATTTGCTCAATCCTAAAAAGCGCTGCTACTTTAACCTTGATTTTATTATGGACGAAATTCCAAATAAACTTGTTCCCTTTGACTACGATACTTTTGCAAAATTTAAAGGTGATGTAATCGCAACTCTTACAAATATAAACACAGGCAAAACCGAGTATGTGCCTGTTTCACGCTATGACAGAAAATTTGAAATACTAAGAGCGACCTGCGCATTACCGCTGCTTTTTCAGCCGATTATAATAAACGGAAACGAATATCTTGACGGCGGAATTACCGACAGCATTCCGTTTAAACACGCTTTTGATGACGGCTGTGACAAATGCATAGTTATACTTACGCAGGCAAGGGATTACCGCAAAAAAGCCGACAAAACGCTCGAATTTTCCGCAAAGCGCTACAGAAAGAAACCTGAATTTGCAAAGGCGCTTTTAAACAGACCGCAAATGTATAACAAACAGCTTGAAGATATAAAAATGCTTGAAGAACAGGGACTTGTTTATGTAATTGCGCCAAATCAAAGTCTTGGCATAGGCAGAACTGAAAGCAACCCCGAAATAATAGAAAAAATATACAAACAAGGTGAGTCAGATTTAAGAAAACACCTTGATAAACTTATAAAATTTATTGAAAATTAAAGGTGTCCATTTATCTGAAATTGCAAAACAATTGTCAGAAGAATGGGCAAACGGAAGAATTAGTATGGAGCAAATATGATACCTATTTATATGACGATTGCAAAGTTTTGAAAAATTTGCTTAACATACAAAATGAAGCTGATTTAAACTTAGCCGATAAATACAAATTTAAAAATTATAAGCCTGTTTTGCGCGAATACTTAGAAGATTAACTCTTATCTCTTGACTTTTTTACATTCATTTGGTACAATAGATTATGTTGCAACGGGATGTAGCGCAGCTTGGTAGCGCACACGTCTGGGGGGCGTGGTGTCGCAAGTTCAAATCTTGTCATCCCGACCATTACACGCTAACCGCTCGGTCAGCGTGTTTTTTCTTACTGTAATCCTTTTTTATAATGAGGTGAACATATATGCAGATTTCAAGCAGATTTACTCTTGCCGTTCATATTCTTACCTGCATAAAAACTTTCGGTGACAGTAACAAGATTACGAGCGAGTTTTTGGCTGCAAGCACCAATGTTAATCCTGTAATTGTCCGTAAAATTCTCGGGCAGTTAAAAAAAGCGGGTATCGTGGAAGTAGCACGGGGTTCGGGCGGTGCTGTTCTGGCAAAGCCTGAAAATGACATAACATTTCTTGATATTTATAAAGCGGTAGATTGCGTTGGTGACGGTGAGCTTTTCCATTTTCACGAAAATCCTAACCCGCTCTGCCCCGTCGGACGAAACATTCACGCCGTTCTTGACGACAGGCTCATAAAAGTACAGCAGGCAATGGAAAAAGAGCTTGCATCTGTTACATTAAAAGATGTTTTGGACGATACACAAAATATAATAAAATCACAACAATAAAATAATTTGATTAATAATAAGATTTTAAGTATTTTTCTCCTTTTTGAAAATTCTTAAAATCTTTTTTTATTTTTATCGTTGTAACTATTGACATTACAACAAGTTTGTGATAATATATCGTTGTAATCATTAATGTTACAACAAATTCAACACATAAATATTTTTACGGAGGTTTTATTATGAAAAAGACAGATTACAAAGAAATCAAATTAGAAAAAGGCACTATCTTTGAATATTCATTCGGTGAAGTAAAGTTATTGGTTTACCGTACAAATGACTTTATTGACGATGAAGCAATTATGCTTGTAAAAAACAACAAAACAGTTGTTATCGAATCGCCTTGCTTTAATGACAACATTGCAGAGCTTGAGCAGTTTATTAAAGATACAGGTACTCAAGTTGAGGGTGTTGTACTTGCTTATCATATGGGCGGCGGCACATTCTTGCCGAATGTAAAGAAATATGCTACTAAAAAGGCAAATACTTACGGCACTGTCGGTGGCGGTAAAGCTTTAGTAGAAAATTTCACAAAGGCTTTCGGCAATATCTTTGATTCATCAATTCACTCGGTTACAAATATTATTCCAGGCGAAACATTAAAAATCGCAGATACCGAACTTAGCATTGTAGAAACTGCTGATGCTTTTGATATTGTTTTCCCTGAAATCAATGTTATTTACACTCATATGCTCGGTCACGATTGTCACTCTATTATCGGCGGTGCAGCACATGCCGACGCAATGATTGCCGAACTTGAGGGCTATATTAACAAAAATTATGACCTTATCCTCACATCGCACTATGACCCGGAAGATACAAACGATGTAAAGACTAAGATTGACTATGTAAAGAATATTAAGTCTATTGCAAACAAGTCAGCCAATGCAGAAGAATTTAAGGAAAAAGTAAAGTCAGAATATCCGAATTACTCCGGACTTAACTACCTTGACATTACAGCCGGTGCATTTTTCCCCGTTTAATTAAATTTCTCTGCAATAAAATAAATTATAATCCATATTTAAAGGGCAGTCCATTATTTGGACTGCCCTTTTGAGAAGTATAGTAGTGTCAGATATTCAAAATCGTAATTATTTTTCCTTCATATGTAAGCACATTGCTTTCTTGCAAACTCTTTAATTCTCTCATCAATGTGCTTATATCCATTTGTAAATGGTCTGCGAGCTCCTGTCTTGTAAAAGGAATTTGTAATTTGTCACTTTTTTGCTCGCTTTTTAATTGTCGCAAATACTTAATAATTTTATTTTTCGAAAGAGATTCCGCATTAGCAATTATGCGCTGCATAACATTTTCTGTCATTCTGTAAAAAATACTGATAATATTTTGCTGAACTCTGTTTTGTAAAAAAATAATTGACGGATCGGTTATTAAAAACGAATTTGTTTCAAGTGACAAAACAACCGATTTTTTCCTTGCCTCTACCGATACCGTCGGATACGGAGTATCCAGGCTTATAGCTATCAATTCGTTTCCGTCGGGTTCAAAATGATTTATAAATGTTTTCACACCGTCTATATTTGTTTCATAAGAAGCTATTGAACCGTATAAAACAAAAATTGATTTATCAAGTTCAACATTAAGTATTGCGCCACGATTAAGTTCAAAAATCTTAAATTTAGTATTATATAGAAATTTCTCAATTTCATCATCGGTAAATCCACGAAAAAGTTGAGAATTTCTTAAATGCTCGATATTTTTTTCGATTTGATTCTCCATAAATATAAACAATACTCCTGATTACAAAATATATACTTAAGCTGTCAGATTGATAAAACCTGACAGCTTTATTATATCACTCTTATTTTTTATTTCAATGCAATTTTTAAAATCATCAGTTTTTAACGGTATATTTTCCGTTTGAACTGCCCGAAATATAAAACTTGGCACTGCCTGTAACAGGAATATCAACAGTCTGACTGCTGCCATTGTTGAATATTACATATGTAGCATCGCTTGGAATATCAATGGTATAAACACTCTGACCTAATTCATTTGTTGTTGCCTTAGTCATTGATTTTCCCGGCCATGATGTCATTTTTGTATTGCTGTCAGACCAATAGTAGCAATTCACATTACCCCAGTTGTAGTTATCTGTAAATGTCATAGTATATTTGTCAGATACAGATGAAGTTGTAGGTTGGGTTGTCGGTGTCGGCGCTGTAGTAGGCTGTGTTGTAGGTTTAACCGTTGTCGGCTGTGTCGGAGCGATTCCGCCTTTGTATTGACCTACCTTGGCCTCACTGCTTGGCTGATTTACAATGTACAGCATAATGTATGTAGCATCTCTGATATCAACAGAACCGTCTTCGTCAACATCGGCAGCAATCTTTTGTTTCTGATTAAATGTAATCATTTCATTGATGTAAAGCTGAATTTCAGTTACATCGCTGATTGTAATTTTACCGTCCTGATTTGTATCACCGATAAGTACGCTTTCAGCAGGAGATGTAGTAGGCTGTGCTGTTGTAGGCTGTGCCGTAGTAGGTTGTGCTGTTGTAGGCTTTGCCGTAGTAGGTTGTGCTGTTGTACTCTGGGTTGGTACAGGCGTATTATAATCTTCAAAAGTGTGATTTGCTTTGAATATCTTTGTAGTGCCGTTGAGATTTAATCCCGGCTTTGCATCTGCAGGATAACGCTTGCTTGCAGAGTTTGTGCCGTCACTGAAAATAACCGCACCGTTTGCAAGTGAATCTGAAACTTCAATTACATAATAACCTGTAGAAGAATCCAAAGTCATTTTTTCGCCTGGCCATTTTGCATTAGAAACTGCATCTGAATAAATATAAGCATATATATTTGACCAGTTATAAGATGAATTGTCAAAGTAAATTTTTTGCGTTAATGTCGGGTCAACCTTTGTGTAAATGTAGGTTTTATCGGCTGAACCGTTGGCGTTGCTTGCCTTTACATTGATTGTTGTCTTTGTACCGTACGCAAGACCTGCGCCGATTGTAATTTTCGTACCGTCACTGAATGACTGATATTTACCGCCGTCAACGGAATACTGCGAGTTTTCAGCGTTCTTGGTATTTAATGTAAGTGTGTAAGTTTCTGTTTCGTATGTAGAAGAACCCGGAGTTACACTTACCTTTGGCTTAGGATTTTCTTCTTCATAAATAACGGCAATACCGCTTGAGCCGACCTTACCGCTGATTGACGATGAAGTAACCGTAAATGTGTTGCCGGAAATTTTGTCAACATATGTACCCGGTTTTGCATAGCCTCCGCCGTTTTCAACAGAAACATTACCGCTGCCGCTGCCTTTTACAATAACAGCACCGCCGTCTTTACGGGTAATTACGCTGCAGTCGTTTGATTTTTTATAACAATCGGCTTTTCCGTTCATGGCATTGTGGAATTTATTAACTTCCGCAACCTCACTGCTTGTAAAGTGAGTGCTGCCTTTTTCACCGATTTTTATATTATCTTTAATTTTTGATGACGGACGAGAAAAATAAAGAGCCGTTACTTCATTTTGGCTCGCCGCAACAGCATATGCACGGTCAATAACATTTTGGCTCATATCATTTGAATAGCCCCAATCTTTGTTATTTGACCATGTGTCATGGCTTTCGGCCCAATAAATGAGTTTATCGCAGGAAATACCACGATTGCACCAGTTTCCAGACGAATCAGGTGCATCACCGGAATTAAATGAATCGCGCAGAGCTTTACCGTAATTGCTGTCGGTTACTGTAATATAGTCTGTATATTCTTTCATTATATCTTCATTTCCGGTTTCTCTGTCATCAGGACCGGTAAGAATTTCGCCATAGTTATATAAACCATACTTTGTTACCGAACTCCAGAAATTATCGCCCTCGCTCGGAACGCCAATATGTTTTGCTGCGTCCCAGCGAATACCGTCAACACCGACTGACTTTAATTCCTGCATATATTTTCCTACTTTTTGCTGAACATATGAATTTTCAGTTGCGATATCAGGCATACCGATTTCTCCGTGCGTTACCTGCCATCTGTTTTTCCAGTCAATACCGCCTCCAAAAGTATGCCAATACTTTGATGGCTTTAAATCATCTTCTATTCTTGAATGGTCGCCTGCAAGATGATTTGCTACAACATCAACTATTACCTTGATACCATAATTCTCGGCTTCTTTACATAGTGATTCCAACTCTGCCTTTGTACCGAGTTCGCTAGTACCTATATAAAATCCCAACGGCTGATACAACCACCACCATGTACCGGTTCCGCTGCCGGGCTGTGCAGGTGAAGTTTGAATTGTTGTAAAACCTGCCTCGGCAATATTATTTAATTCTGCCTTAATATCATTGTACTTCCAGTTAAAGCAGTGCAAAATTACACCGTCCTGAATGTTGTCCATTAAATCGTAATCGCCGACAGAAATCGAATTTTCATCTGATACAACTGCCGCATTTGCCGACACCGCAGCTGTTGCAAAACAAGGCAACAACATACTTGCCGCAAGAGCCGCACTGATTATTCTTTTATTCTTTTTCACGCTTTTTCCTCCCGTAAAATGTTAATTTCAAAACCTAAAAACCATAAAATTACAAAAAGTTTCTAAATAATTACCTGCTAAACAAAAATCACCTCCAAAAACAAGGCATAATAACAATGTTTACTATTTATTATAATAATTATTTTTCCCCTTATATAATGGTAAATACGAATGTTTGTCTTAAGAGGAATAAAATTTAACCGTTATTTTTTGTTCATTTTCACAAACAAGTTCTTAATATCAGCAAAATTTAATTTATAATATCAATTATAATACAAAGCTATGTTAAATTAATTAAAAAGCTTCTGCCTTAATATATTGGAGCAACAATAATACATTACTGTTTAGCGGAATACTTCGTCAGGTAATTATAAAAGTTTGGTAGACAATAATTCACCCCGATTTTTGATAACAAAACAAAATACCCGACTATGGCGTATAACCATAGTCAGGCATTTAATAAATTCTGTTATTATTTCACAAATTTACCGAGAATATCGAATTTTCCGATAATAGGGAGCTTTTTGCATTTACCCTGTACTGCGTTTACAATACCGTAAATTGCAAGAACAATAAAAGCAATTGACAAAATTGTGTTTATAAAACCGAGTATTGTAAGCAAAACTCCGCCTACTCCAAAAATAATACTTCCACGGAATATGATGCTTATAATTGTGGCTAAAATATAGTAAATAATAGCCTGTGCAACAGATAAAACAGTAATATTCAAACCCTGTGTTGCATGAAATCTTGCGTACTTTGAATCCTTTGCCGCAAAAATAGGTACAAGTACAAGCAAACCGATATAAGCAAGCACTGCCATAACCTTGTTTTCTTTGATATCCATAGGATCAAACTCTGCTGTAACATCATCACTGTTCAAAAAGTTGTTCTGCTGTGTACCGTACTGGTGCTGTTGAGTCTGCGCCTGCGAAGTTGTGTCATAAACGGGTGTTCCGCAATGTGAACAGAATGTTGCTCCGTCCGGAATGTTATTGCCGCAATTTTTACAAAAAGCCATTGTTTTTACTCCTTTTTCTTTAAATACCTCATTAATTATTAAAATTAACATTATCTATGATATAATATATTGCAAAATATGTCAAGTAAATATCAAAAATGGCAACTAAACATAAATATGTGTTTAGCCGCCATTTTATCTATATTGCTTTAAGAATAAGCATTAATTACTTAAAATACTTAACGCCGCTTTCAAAGATAAGCTGGTCCTTAGCAAACGGAACATTCTTGTAAAGGCTGTCGCCCTTTCTTTCGCTGTGGCCCATTTTTCCTAAGATTCTGCCGTCAGGTGAAGTAATACCCTCGATAGCGCATACGGAACCGTTTACATTATATGTAATGTCTGCACTTGGGTTGCCGTTAAGGTCAACATACTGTGTAGCAATCTGACCGTTTTCGGCAAGCATCTTAACTGTTGCCTCGTCAGCCATAAATCTGCCCTCACCGTGCGACACAGGAATAGCAAATACATCGCCTGCATTTACACTTGCAAACCAAGGTGACTTAACGGAAGTAACTCTTGTGTAAGCCATATGAGAGATATGTCTGCCGATTGTGTTGAATGTAAGTGTCGGGTCTGTCGGCTTAAGTTCTCTGATTTCGCCGTAAGGTACAAGACCGAGTTTGATAAGTGCCTGGAAACCGTTGCAAATACCGAGCATAAGACCGTCACGGTTCTTGAGCATCTCATTTACAGCGTTCGCAATTCTTGGATTACGGAAAGTAGTAGCAATAAACTTACCTGAACCGTCAGGCTCGTCACCGCCGGAGAAACCGCCCGGGAACATAATCATCTGTGACTTAGAAATGATTTTCTCCATAGCCTTGATTGTTTCTTCGATATGAGCGGATGTAAGGTTCTTTACGATAAGGAGTTCAACATTTGCGCCCGCTTTTTCAAAAGCTCTTGCAGAGTCAACCTCACAATTTGTACCCGGGAATACAGGGATAAATACTGTAGGTTTAGCAGTCTTAATTGCAGGTGAACTTGTGTTTCTCTCTGTAAAGAGCGGAATATCAACTGCAATTTCAGGGCACTCTGCCTTTGTCGGGAATACCTTTTCAAGCGGAGCAGTCCACTTTTCGATAAGTGTATTTACATCAACAGCAGCACCGTTTACTGTAACCTTGCCGTCGTCTGTAACTGTACCGAGGTCATAGCTTACTACACTGTTGTCAAGTTCCGCACCGTCTGCAAGCTCAAGAACAAGTGAACCTGAAAGAGGGGCGAAAAGCTCGTCATTTGTGAGTTTATTTGTAAATTTAAATCCATAGCCGTTACCGAAACAAGCCTTACATACGCTTGCGGCAGCACCGCCCTCTTTAACAACAGATGCAGAAAGCACCTTGCCCTCGTCAAAGAGTTTGTAAACAGCCTTGTACATAGCGATAAGCTTGTCCCAATCAGGCATAAGAGTTTCTTTATTTTCAGGAACAGGTACATAAATAACCTTTGAACCTACATTTTTGAACTCGGCTGATACTGTCTTGCTTGCCTTTGTCATAGCAACCGCAAAACTTACGAGTGTAGGCGGAACATCAATTGTTTCAAATGTACCCGACATACTGTCCTTACCGCCGATTGACGGAATACCGAGTTTAAGCTGTGCTTCCATTGCACCGAGAAGTGCAGCGGCAGGTTTACCCCAACGCTCCGGTACATCTTTTAATCTTTCAAAATATTCCTGGAATGTAAGGCGTGCTGTAAGTGGGTTGGCACCGATAGCAAGAAGTTTTGAGAGTGACTCAACTACTGCGTATGCCGAACCGTGGAACGGACTCCAGCGTGAAACACCCGGAATAAAGCCGTAGCTCATTGCTGTAGCGTCATCTGTTTCGCCTTTTTCAAGAGGAATCTTAGCGGCCATAGCCTCCTGCGGAGTAAGCTGGTTCTTACCGCCGAACGGCATAATTACTGTTGCGGCACCGATAGATGCGTCAAAACGCTCTGAAAGACCAATCTGTGAGCAAACCTCAAGACGAGCCATATTTTCTTCAAGTGCCTTGTCGGCAGGCATATCTTTTAATACAGCCGGACATGCGTTGCGGTAGCAATCCTCTGCCTTTGGTGCTGTAATATAAGCTGATGAAAGCTGTGTAACACCGTTTGTATTCAAAAATTCTCTGCTGAGGTCAACAATCTTGTCGCCTCTCCATGTCATTGTAAGTCTTGGGCTTTCTGTAACAATTGCGACTGCTGTAGCCTCAAGGTTCTCTTTCTCTGCCTCGGCAATAAAGGTTTCTACATCCTTTTTGTCAAGAACAACAGCCATTCTCTCCTGGCTCTCTGAAATAGCAAGCTCTGTACCGTCAAGACCGTCATACTTCTTAGTTACCTTGTCAAGGTCAACTGCAAGACCGTCGGCAAGCTCACCGATAGCTACGCATACACCGCCTGCACCGAAGTCATTACATCTCTTAATGAGTTTAGCAACCTTAGGGTTACGGAACAAACGCTGAATCTTACGCTCTGTAGGCGGGTTACCCTTCTGAACTTCCGCACCGCAGGTTTCAATAGAGCTTTCTGTATGAGCCTTTGAAGAACCTGTTGCACCGCCGCATCCGTCACGACCTGTTCTGCCGCCTAAGAGTACGATAATATCATCAGGGAGCGGAACTTCACGAATTACATTTTCCTTTGGTGATGCGCCGATAACTGCACCGATTTCAAGTCTTTTTGCTACATAGCCGCTGTCATAAAGCTCTGTAACCTGACCTGTTGCAAGACCGATCTGGTTGCCGTATGAGCTGTAACCGTTAGCCGCACCTGTTGTAATTTTTCTTGATGGGAGCTTACCGGGCATTGTGTCCTTTACAGGAATAGTCGGATCGCCCGAACCTGTAACACGCATTGCCTGATATACATATGAACGACCTGAAAGCGGATCTCTGATAGCACCGCCAAGGCAGGTTGCTGCGCCGCCGAAAGGCTCGATTTCTGTCGGGTGGTTATGGGTTTCATTCTTAAACTGAACGAGCCACTGCTCTGTTTTACCGTCAATAGTTACGGGAACTTCGATTGAGCAAGCGTTAATCTCTTCGCTCTCGTCAAGGTCAGGAATAAGACCTTTTTTCTTAAGTGACTTCATACCGATAAGAGCCATATCCATAAGAGATACGATTCTCTTTGTATCTTTTCCGTAAACCTCGTCACGAGTAGCATAATACTCATTGAGAGCGTCCTCGATTACCGAACCGAGAGCTGCCTTTTCAACTTCGATTTTCTCAAGTTTTGTAAGGAAAGTTGTGTGACGGCAGTGGTCAGACCAATATGTGTCAATAACACGAAGCTCTGTTACACTCGGATCACGCTTTTCTGTATCTCTGAAATAGTCACGGCAGAACTTAAGGTCTGACAATGTCATAGCAAAGCCCATTGAGCCGTAATACTTTTCCATTTCTTCGTCGTTAAATTTTATAAAGCCTTCTACACGCTTAACATCGGCAGGAACAGGAGTTGCAATGTCAAGTGTCTGCGGCTTTTCAAGAGAGGCAAGACGGCTCTCTACAGGGTTGATGAGGTAATCCTCAATCTTTTTAAGGTCATCATCCGAAATATCACCTGTTACGGCAACAACTCTTGCTGTAAGCACCTTACAGCGTTCGCCCTGTGTAAGAAGCTGTACGCACTGCTCGGCAGAGTCACCACGCTGGTCATACTGACCCGGAAGATATTCCATTGCAAATACCTTCCAGCCGTCCTCAACAGGAAGTGTTTCCTCATAAATAACATCCGCATTCGGCTCTGAAAGAATAGTACCTTTTGCTGCGTTGTACTCGTCGAGTGAAAGTCCCTCAATATCATATCTCATAATGTATCGAAGGTCGGTAACATTTCTCATACCAAGGTTGTGGCGAATGTCCCACAAAGTCTGCTTTGCAAGAACATTAAAGCCATCTCTTTTTTCTACAAAAATTCTGATTACGCCTGACATAGAAGCTCGTCCTCCCGTAAAAATCATATTATTTTAATAATACCACAAAAGCATTTTTTCTTTTTTCGATAAAGTAATTATAAAAATAATTGACGAATAAAATCGTATAAAATTGGTACAAGCAAAAAATTGTCGGTATATAAGCCATTAATGTGCATTGTAGGTTATAAAGTTTAGTTTAAAAAAAGTGATAATTTTTGAAAGGGAAATAATTAAAAGACTTATTTTGCCAAGTACAAATTTTATTAGGAAAATAAAAGTTAGAGGTTCCAAGGTCACTGACCTTGGTCGTCTAAGGAAAAGGGATACTTAAGGGGAAAGGGACTCGAAATCCCTTTCCCCTTAAGCGTGCTTTCTTTTGGAGCTTTTCTTTTCACGCAAAAGAAAAGCGGAATGGTAGGCATTTTATTATAGTGCATAAGTAGTTTACAGGCAACAAACTTATAAAATAATCTTTCTGCCATATTTTTGCTTACGCAATTAAAAGGCTTTCTCCATTATGTTCAAGCCGCCAAAAGGCTTGCCGTTTGGCTATTAAAATTTGCAATAGATTAAAGTTTTATGGGCGTTGCCCACACCCACAACCTTTGAAAAGGTTGACCAAACTTTTATAATTACTTGATTTGGCAAAACATTCTATCAAAGCTCTGTTTTTATCTGTAACTATGCAAAAAACCGCCTGCAAAGCAGACGGTTATACTTAGAATTATAAATTGGCACCTATTCTTCTGAATCTTTCATAACGGGCATTTGTAAGTTCTTCGTCGGTAAGTGCAAGATTTTTTTCAAAAGTTCTCTGAATCAAGAGTTTTAGACTTTCAAACATAGCGGCATCCTCTGCCCTCGGCTCTCTGATAATACGCTCAATTACATGCAAGTCAAATAAATCCTGCGCAGTAAGTTTGAGTGCCTCTGCGGCCTGCGGAGCTTTGGAACTGTCTTTCCAAAGGATAGACGCACAACCCTCCGGAGAAATTGCGGAATAAACAGAATTTTCCATCATCCATACTTCATCTGCAACAGCAAGTGCAAGCGCACCGCCGCTGCCGCCCTCACCTACAACAATTGTAAGCACGGGTGTTTTTAAAGTCATCATCTCCATAAGGTTTTCGGCAATAGCCTGTCCCTGACCTCTTTCTTCCGCTCCGATTCCCGGGTAAGCACCGCTGGTATCTACAAAGCAAAGAACAGGACGGTGGAACTTTTCAGCCTGTTTCATAAGTCTTAGAGCTTTTCTGTAGCCCTCCGGATGAGCCTGTCCGAAATTGCGCTCCATACGCTCTTTTGTATTTCTGCCCTTTTCAATTCCGATTACGGTTACAGGCATATCGTGCAACATAGCAAGGCCTGCCACAACTGCCTTATCGTCGGAATATCTCCTGTCGCCGTGCAGTTCAAAAAAGCTGTCGCCAAACATATGATTTATGTAATCAACAGTTGTAATTTTATTGGTATCTCTCGCCGCCATAACTTTATCATAAGCAGACATTATTCCGACACCTCCCCGTATCCGTGCATCTTAAGCAATTTTACAAGTGTAGCTTTCAGGTTGTTTCTGCTTACAACAGCGTCAACAAAACCTTTCTGCATTACAAACTCCGATGTCTGGAAATCCTTTGGGAGTTTCTGACGAAGAGTCTGCTCAATTACTCTCGGGCCTGCAAAAGCTACAAGAGTATCGGGCTCGGCAAGGATAATATCGCCCTCCATAGCAAAAGACGCAGTAACACCGCCTGTTGTAGGGTCGGTAAGAACTGTTATGTATAAAAGTCCGCTGTCGCTGTGGCGCTTAACCGCACCGGAAGTTTTCGCCATCTGCATAAGGGAAAGAATGCCCTCCTGCATACGAGCGCCGCCCGATACAGTGCAAACTATAACCGGAAGTGCGTTTTCGGTAGCATATTCAAAAGCACGGGTGATTTTTTCACCTGTTACCGTACCCATACTGCCCATCATAAAATCGGAATCCATTGCGCAAAGCACTGCGTCAATACCGCCGATTTTACATTCACCGCACATTACGGATTCTTTTGAACCTGTGGCTCTTGCTTTTTCAAGCTTTTGGTCATAGCCTGGAAAATCGAGAATATTTTTGCTTGCCATATTGGCGTCATGCTCGCAAAAACTGCCGTCATCGGCAAGAAGTGCCACACGCTGTTTTGCATTCATTCTGAAATGATGACCGCACTTTGTGCAGACACGGAAGTTTTCTTCCATATCTGTTGTAAGGAGCATAGTGCCGCACTTAGGGCATTTTGTCCACATTTCCTCGGGAACAAACGGTACATTGGTCTGCTCCTCGGGTCTGCTTTCAAGCTCATTTTTCGGTTTTACAAAAGCAAATAAATCCATAGCCTATTACTTCTTTCCGTCCTTATGCTTTTTTTCAAAATCAAGCATAAAGTCAGTAGTATATTCTCCGCTGACAAACTGCTCGTCCGACAAAATCTCGGCAAGCAAGTCACGGTTGATGTCAATTCCGTCAATGGTAAGCTCCGAAAGAGCCATTTTCATCTTTCTTATCGCAAGCTCACGGCTTCTTGCCTGAACAATGAGCTTGCCTATCATAGAATCATAGTAAGGCGGAATAAAATAATCCTGAAATACAGCTGTATCAAAACGGACAAAAGAACCGCCCGGTATATGCAAACGCTTAATTCTTCCGCAACTCGGTCTGAAACCGTGCTCCGGGTCTTCTGCATTAATACGGCACTCAATAACATTTCCGTGTGTAAAAATGCTGTCCTGGGTTCTTGTAAGTTTTCCGCCTGCCGCAATTCTTATCTGCCACTGTACAATATCAAGACCTGTTACCATCTCGGTAACACCGTGTTCAACCTGAAGACGGGTATTCATCTCCATAAAGTAGAAATTATTATTCATATCAAGCAAAAACTCAACAGTACCTGCATTGACATAATTTACAGCCTTTGCAGCCTTTACAGCCGCTTTCATCATTTCCTTACGGGTTCTGTCATCAAGCGCAGGACTTGGGCTTTCCTCAATCATCTTCTGATTTTTACGCTGGACCGAACATTCTCTTTCACCCAGACAGATAGTATTACCGTATTTGTCGCTCAAAAGCTGCATCTCTATATGCTTTACGGGGTGAATGAACTTTTCCATATAACATGCGCCGTCACCAAAAGCTGACTGTGCCTCCGAAGACGCCGCCGCAAAAGCCTCGTCAAACTGCTCAATGCAGTCTACTCTGCGGATACCCTTTCCGCCGCCGCCCGAACGAGCCTTTATAAGCAGCGGAAAACCGATTTTTTCGGCTTCTTCCCTTGCTTTTACGGGGTCTTCTATAATATCGCAGCCGGGTGTTACGGGAACACCTGCCGCACGCATTGTTTTTCTTGCATTGTCCTTATCGCCGAGTAATTTTATCATCTCTGATGTAGGGCCGATAAAGTTTATGTTACATTGCTCACAAAGAGAAACGAATTTTGCATTCTCCGAGAGCAAACCATAGCCGGGGTGAATGGCTTGTGCGCCGCTTTCAATGGCAACGGTAAGTATAGCAGGCATATTAAGATAGCTGTCGGCAACTCTGCTGCCGCCAACACAATAGCTTTCGTCAGCGAGCTGAACATGCATTGCGTTTTTGTCCGCCTCAGAATATATTGCAACTGTACTGATACCCATTTCTCGGCAAGCACGAATAATTCTTACTGCAATTTCTCCTCGGTTGGCTATAAGTATTTTTGAAAACATTTTATCACTTCCAAAAGAAAATTTGCAATAAGTTACTTATTATTTGGAATAAGAGCAAAAGAAAGCTCGGCACTTACGCAAAGTTTGCCGTCAACATAGCCTTTTGCATCAATAAAATAGAACACACCCTTGCTCTTTGTAAGAGTACATACACTTTCGAGTGTATCGCCGGGTTTTACCTGATTTTTAAACTTTACATTGTTCATTTTTGTAAAGAAAGGTGTGCATCCCTCAACCTTGCCCGCAAGCAGGCAGCAAGCCGACTGTCCCATCATTTCACAGAGAATAACACCCGGAACAACAGGATTGCCCGGAAAATGTCCCTGTAAAAAGAACTCGTCGCCCTTGATTGTATATCTTCCCTTTGAGGTAACATCGTCGATTTTTTCTGCCTCTTCAACAAGCAGCATATTGTCACGATGCGGTAATATCTTTTTGATTTCTTCCTGATTCATTGTAACTCCTTATTTAACTCTGAACAGAGGCTGACCGTACTCAACAAGGTCGCCGTCCTTAACAAGAACTTCTGTAACCTCGCCGTCAAGCTCTGACTGGATTTCATTCATACACTTCATAGCTTCAACTATGCAGATTGTGTCACCCTTTGAAATTTTCTGTCCCACAGAAACATAAGGATTGCTGTCAGGTGACGGAGCGGCATAAAATACGCCGACAATAGGAGAATTGATTGTTTTGTCCTCGGCAACAGGAGCCGACGGAGCGGCAGGTGCTGCAGGAGCAGCCACAGGAGCCGATTCGTTAACCGATGCAGGAGCATTTGCCTGCATTACAACGGCAGGAGCGGCAGAAATTGCCTTTTCAAGACGGATAGCCGAACCGTCACCGTTTTTTATTTCAAGTACCGAAAGCGATGAGCCTTCAAGCATTTCGATAAATTCTTTAACATCGTTTTTAGAATACATAAATACAGCCCTCCGAATCAGATTTTCTTAAATACTACGCAAGCGTCATGACCGCCAAAACCGAGGTTTGTAGATGCGGCAACTGTTACATCACGCTTAACTGCCTTGTTCGGTGTGTAGTTAAGGTCAAGTTCTTCGTCCTGCTCATTTAAGTGAATTGTTGGCGGAATCATACCGTCACGGAGAGTAAGAACAGAAACAATAGCTTCGATTGCGCCTGTTGCGCCGAGCATATGACCTGTCATTGACTTTGTCGAGCTGATATTTGCATCGTAAGCCTTTTCGCCGAGAGCCGACTTGAACGCCATTGTTTCGGTAAGGTCGTTTAAGTGGGTTGAAGTACCGTGAGCATTGATATAAAGCTGATCGTCATCGGTTGTGCCGGCCTCTGCCATAGCAATTTTGATTGCTCTTGCAAGTCCTGCACCCTCAGGGTCGGGAGCTGTAACATGGTGAGCGTCACAAGTATTGCCGTAACCTGCAAATTCAGCATAAATCTTAGCGCCTCTTGCCTTTGCGTGCTCATATTCTTCAAGTACGAGCATACCTGCACCCTCGCCCATTACGAAACCGTCACGGTTTTTATCAAACGGGCGTGATGCTGTTTCGGGATCTTCGTTTGTGGAAAGAGCCTTCATATTCTGGAAGCCTGCGATTGTAAGAGGAGCGATAACCGCCTCTGTGCCGCCTGCAATGATTGCGTCTGCATAACCGTCCTTAATTGCGTGGAAAGCCTCGCCGATTGAATGTGTACCTGTTGCACAAGCGCTCATAACCGAAAGTGAAACACCCTTTGCTTTAAAGCGGATAGCTACATTACCTGTGGCAATGTTACCGATCATCATCGGAATAAAGAAAGGAGATACCTTTCTCGGGCCGCCCTCGTTGAGTGCAGTTACATTGTTTACAAATGAGTGAAGTCCGCCGATACCTGCGCCGATGTACACACCGAAACGCTCCTCGTTAATATTACCGAGGATTCCGCTGTCGTCTACAGCCTGCTGTGCTGCCGCAATAGCGTACTGACAGTAAATATCGAGCTTTCTTAACTCTCTTTTTTCAATATATTTTTCCGGCTCAAAGTTCTTTACAGTACCTGCAAGGTGAACCTTGAGGTCAGAAGTATCAAATGATGTGATTTTTTCAACACCGTTTACACCTGCGAGCATATTTGCCCACATTGTATCTATATCGTTACCTACAGGGGTGATTGCACCCATACCTGTTACTACTACTCTTCTCATTAAAGCACCTCCGATTACATTGCAAGTCCGCCGTCAACTTTGATAACTTCGCCTGTTACATAGGCGGCGTCATCAGAGCAGAGGAACGCAACTACATTTGCAACATCTTCAGGTGTACCGATACGCTTTGCGGGAATCTGTGCTTTCATAGCGTCTTTTACCTTGTCTGAAAGTGCGTTTGTCATATCTGTGCCGATGTAACCCGGAGCAACGGCATTAACAGTAACACCTCTGCCCGCAAGCTCTTTGGCAACAGACTTTGTCATACCGATAATGCCTGCCTTAGATGCCGAATAGTTAGCCTGACCCGCATTACCCATAATACCTACAACAGAAGATGTGCTTACAATTCTGCCGTAGCGTTTTTTCATAAAGTGCTTGTAGGTATGCTTAATCATATTGAATGTACCCTTGAGGTTTACGCCGATTACTGCGTCAAAGTCTTTTTCGTCCATATTGAGAACGAGCTTGTCACGGGTGATACCTGCGTTATTTACAAGAATATCAATTCCGCCAAATTCCTCGATTACCTTGTCAACAACCTCTTTTGATGCGTTAAAATCGGAAACGTCGCAGAAATACTGCTCAACCTTTGTGTTGTACTCTGCAAGAGCCTCTTTTGCGGCAATGCCCTCGCTCTCATCGCCAACATAAAGAATAGCAATGTTTGCGCCCTGACTTGCAAGTTTTTTAGCTATTGCAAGACCGATACCTCTTGAACCGCCTGTAATAACGGCTGTCTTGTTTTCAAATTTCATAATATCCTCCAAAATCAAAGGTCAAGTGCTTCAAAATCAGCGGGTGTTTCCACCTTGAAAGCCTTAACGCTGTTGTCAATTCTCTTGATAAGTCCTGTTAAAGTCTTGCCGACACCGATTTCAATAAATGTGTCAACACCGTCTTTAATCATATTTTCAACAATTGTCTGCCATCTTACGGGATTCTCTACCTGCGCTCTTACAAGCTCCTTGTAGTCACCCTCGTACGGCTTTGCTGTATAGTCTGAATAAATTGTTACTTTAGGCTGTGCAAACTCAATGTCCTGCATATACTCCGCAAGGCCCTTTGCCGCATCTGCCATAAACGGTGAATGGAAAGCACCGCTTACCGCAAGCAATTTTGCTCTGCCGCCCACTGCTTTGACAGCCTCGCAGAAAGCCTCTGCATTTTCGCTTGTTGTAGCAACAACTGTCTGTGCAGGCGAGTTATAGTTTACAGGATATGTCTTGTCAAAGCCCTTACAAACTTCTTCAACTTTTTCGGGAGTAATTTTCATTACGGCAGCCATCGCACCCGGATTTTCGGTCGCCGCCTTATCCATAAGCTCGCCTCTCTTGCAAACAAGTTTGAAAGCTTCTTCGTCCGAAAGAATACCCGAAAAAGCAAGAGCTGCAATTTCGCCGAGTGAAAAGCCTGCAACGCAGTCAGCCTTAACACCCTTTTCTACAAGGAATCTCGCAGCAGCAAGGTCTGCCGTAAATACACAAGGCTGTGTGTTTACTGTTTTGCAGAGTTCTTCTGTTGTACCCTCAAAACACTGTGCAGATGTACCTTTGCGGATACCGTCTGCCATATCATATACGCTTTTGGCTGCGGCAGAGGAATTGTAAAGATCCTTGCCCATTCCGCTGTACTGTGCGCCCTGGCCTGAAAAAACAAATGCTATTTTACCCATTTTGTAGCTCCATTCAATACTTCTTCAGCCTGAGCAAACATTTCTGTAATGATTTCTCTTGCAGGCTGTTCTTTTTTTACCATTGCGGCAACCTGACCTGCAAGAACCGTACCGTGCGAAACATCGCCCTCTCTTACAGCAAGTCTTAATCTGCCGACACCCATCTTTTCAAGTTCTTCGTCACTTACTTCTGATGAGTTGTATTCTGCCTTTGTATATTCACGGGTAAAGGAATTACGAATAGCACGAACAGGATGACCGAGTCTTTTACCTGTTACAACTGTATCAATATCCTTCGCCTTTATGATTTTGTCCTTGTACTCCTGTGCGATTGTACATTCTGTGGCAACCAAAAATCTTGTACCTACTTGTACACCTACAGCGCCGAGCATAAATGCCGCAGCAATCTGTCTGCCGTCTGCAATACCGCCTGCTGCAATTACAGGAATGTTTACAGCGTCAACTACCTGCGGAACAAGAGCCATTGTGGTAAGGTCGCCTACATGGCCGCCTGACTCACCGCCCTCTGCAATAACTGCGAATGCACCTAACTTTTCCATCTTTCTTGCAAGAGCAACGCTCGGAACTACAGGGATAACTTTAATACCTGCATCAAGCCACCTCTGCATATACTTACCGGGGTTGCCTGCGCCTGTTGTAATAACCTTTATGCCCTCTTCGATAACAACCTGAACCGCCTCTTCGACAAACGGACTCATAAGCATAATATTTACACCGAAAGGCTTGTCTGTAAGTTCTTTACACTTTTTAATTTCGGCACGGAGCTGTTCTCCGTTTGAATTCATTGCGGCAATAAGGCCGAGACCGCCTGCGTTTGAAACACCGGCTGCAAGAGAAGCGTCTGCTACCCAAGCCATACCGCCCTGAAAAATAGGAAATTCAAGACCGAGTGATTTATCAATAACGGTAGAAATCATATGTACATTCTCCTTTTTTGTATTTCTGCGTCTGCTTTGTGTTTTTGAGCATAACGCAAAACAACATTTGTTCATAATTGCAGTTTTACACTATTGTTTAAATACTACCTCAAATTACATAAATTGTCAATACACATAATGCAAAATAGTGTAGTTTACATCAACAAGCAATTTTAATCTTTTTTATTTTTATTGGCAATCCACATAGTTTATTAATAACTTTTAAAAATCTTTAACTGCAATAGTCCTCCACTGCTCTTCTAAGCGCTTCCTTCCCTGTAATTTCAACACCTTTTTCAAGTTGCATTACATCGCTTTTCGGCAAATTTGAGGACATAGTTCCCGTTTTCAGGTAAATATTACCAGTTTCTTTATAGTAAACATTCAGATAGCCGTCCTCTATTTTCAGGATAAAAACATCTTCCTCACACTTATCCTCGGTATTGCTCTGCTGTACGGTTTGAGCCGACGCACCTGTACCTGCGGTAAATAAATTTCCCGTTACCGCACAAGCTATTAATATGATTCCTGTTGCGCAAATAAGCTTTTTCACATCAAAAACTCCCTGTAATTTGCTAAATTCAATACTTTCTCGGCAATAAATTCAGCTTTATTTTTAACTGTTTTAACTATATATTTCCGCTTATTTGTATTATTATACATATATTACATTATATTATATAAAATTTTCCTTTGTAAAAGGCTTATTTTTTAAGAAAAATTTGGCTTTTTATATTTATTTTTTTATTCTCAAGTGGTATAATAATCATTAACTGATATTTTTTGTTTTTGGATAAAATTTAAGAGATTAACTTTGTTTTTGTCAAAGAAGGAGAAATTATGCGTAACAAGCGTGAAACAGACATCAGTCAATATAAAGATATTCAGCCGGAGATTAACCCTGCCGTTCGCAAGGTAAATCCGATAAAAAGATTTTTCAAGGCACTCGGTAAATTTATTTTTACAATTTTCTCGGTATGCGTTGTTGCGGGTCTTATCGCAGTTATTTCGCTCGGAATTTACATTGCGAGCCTTGCATCCGAACCGACAGGCATTGACCTCAGAGCAAAATCGCTTAACCAGACAAGTTTTATTATGGTACAAAATTCAGACGGCAAGTTTGAACAGTATCAAACTCTTTACAGCACAGAAAACAGAATTTGGGTTGACAACCAAAAGATTCCGCAGGCTATGAAAGACGCCGTTGTTTCCATTGAGGACAAGCGTTTCTTCGACCACCACGGAGTTGACTGGACAAGAACCCTCTCTGCCGTAGTAAGTCTTGCCTCGGGCACAGATTCTTACGGCGGTTCTACAATTACTCAACAGCTTATCAAGAATATAACAGACGACAACGAAGTTTCTCTCACAAGAAAAATGCGTGAAATCTGCAAAGCGCTCAAGCTTGAGAACGAATATACAAAGGACGAAATTCTTGAGGCTTACCTCAATGTTGTAAACTTCGGCAACAACTGTCAGGGCGTTGAGTCGGCGGCTCAGCTTTACTTTGACAAGAGCATTGAAAACTGCTCTATCGCAGAATGTGCGGCTATCGCAGGCATTACTCAAAACCCGTCAAAATGGAATCCTCTTTCTTATCCGGAAAACAATAAAATCAGACGAGAAATCATCATAAACGAAATGTATGACCAGGGCAAAATCACCGAGGACGAATATGATGCCGCTATGAAAGAGTCTGCAAATATGACTTTTGTAGGCTACACAAGCGATCGTGACGATGAAGACGACAACGATGACGGTTACATTCAGAACTGGTACATCGACGAGCTTTTCTATGACGCTCAAAAGGACCTTGCACAATACTACAACATCAGCGAGGACGCTGCGTCTGACAAACTTTACACAGAGGGTCTTAAAATCTACTGCGCTATGGATGTAAGAGCGCAGGAAATGATGGAAAATGCAGCTCAAAACATTGACAAAAGCAACGACCCCGAATTACAGATAGCTATGACGCTTATGGGGTTTGACGGCAGAGTAATCGCTACCGTAGGCAGCTCAAACAAAAAGACAGAGGCTTTAAGCTGGGACAGAGCGACAGAGTCATCTCTCCAGCCGGGTTCTTCTATCAAGCCTGTTGTAGTTTATCCTTATGCAATCGACAACAAGATGCTTTACTTCTCATCTCAAATTGAGGACGCACCGCTCGAAAAGTACGAAACTAACGAATACGGCGAACTTGTATCGGGTCCTAAGAACTGGTACGAAGGTTACAAGGGCACAATGCTTTTGCCTGACGCTATCGAAATTTCTTCAAACGGTACAGCCGCTCAGGCTATGAAAATGATTGGCGGTCCGAGCGTGGCTTACGAGCAGGTAGTAACAAAAATGGGATTTTCTCACCTTGACGAGCAGGACGCTTACAACTCGGGCGGACTTTCAATCGGTGGTCTTACAGGCGGTGTAACAGTTCGTGAAATGGCTGCTGCTTACAACTATATGGGCAACGGCGGTCTTTACTACAATCCTTACACCTACTACTACATCACAGACTCTGAAGACAATATTATTATCGACAACAGAAACGCTGTTCCAAAGCAGGCTTACTCTCCGACAACAGCCGCTATTATGAACAGACTTCTCCACTACAATGTAACAAACTCAGTGAATACCGCCGCAGGCTCTGCAAGAATCAGCGGTTGGGATATTATCGGTAAAACAGGTACAACCGATGCCGACAAGGACTCATGGTTCTGCGGTATGTCACCATACGCTACACTTGCTATTTGGACAGGTTTTGACTACCCACACACAATTTCAAATACAAATGTTGCAACAAACACCTTTAACAAGGTTATGAGCTCATACCTAAGCGGTATGGAGCACAAGGACTTCAAATTCCCGTCTAACCTTATTGAAGCACAGTACAGTCCTTATTCGGGTCTTATTGTGTCAACCGAAAATGTTTCGGGCAAATATGTCGGTTATTACACAGAAGACAATATGCCTTCAAACGGCGGTTGGGACGGTTACTACGACTCAAGCGATTCCGATGATTACGATGATTATAATTACGATTCATCATCTAATTATTCAGACAGCTCTTATTCCGGTGACGAAAATCACTCAGGCGGTGGCGACGGAGATACTTCTTCTGCCGAAAGCCAAGGCGGTGAAGAGCCTAAGCCTGAAGAAAGCGGCGGAGATACCTCATCTGCCGAAAGCCAGGGCGGCGAAGAGCCTAAGCCTGAAGAAAGCGGAGGAAATGTATCTGCTCCGGGAGCTTAAGTCAGTTTATCTTGAAGAACTGTCTGCTTACAGGCAGTTCTTCATTAAATACATAAGGGAGTTATAAATTCCAAACTGAAAGGAAAGGATTTAGAATATGATTTCAGTAGCAATAATGGGCCACGGCGTTGTAGGCTCAGGCGTAGCCGAAATTCTTACAACACACAAGCAGAAGCTTTTTGCAAGCATCGGAGAAGAAATTTATGTAAAGCACATTCTTGACCTGCGTGAATTTCCAGACAGCCCTTTGGCCGACAGATTTACAAAGGACTTTAATGACATCTTAAACGACAGAGAAGTAAGAGTTGTTGTTGAGGTTATGGGCGGTCTTAACCCTGCATATGACTTTGTAAAGAAGTGCCTTAAGTCCGGCAAGAGCGTAGTAACATCAAACAAAGAGTTAGTTGCGGCTCACGGTGCAGAGCTTTTACAGATTGCAAAAGACGAAAATGTAAACTTCTTATTTGAGGCATCGGTTGGCGGCGGTATTCCGATTATTCGCCCAATCAGTCAGTGCCTTGTAGCAAATATTGTTGATGAAATTGCAGGTATTTTAAACGGCACAACAAACTTCATCCTCACAAAGATGATTGAGGACGGTATGCAGTTTGACGCTGCCCTCAAACTTGCACAGGATCTCGGCTTTGCCGAAAGAAACCCTGCTGCAGATATTGAAGGTCACGACGCTTGCCGTAAAATCTGTATTCTTGCTTCCCTTGCTTTCGGTAAGCATGTTTATCCGAACTTTGTACATACAGAGGGCATCACCGAGATTACTCTTGAAGATGTAAAATATGCAGAGGCTTACAACTGCGTTATTAAACTTATCGGCAGAGTTAAGCGTCTCGACGACGGCAAGATTGATATAATCGTTGCTCCTATGTTTGTACCAAACAAAAGCCAGCTTGCTAACATTGACTATGAGTTCAACGGCATTATGGTAAGAGGCGACTGCACAGGCGATGTAGTATTCTACGGCAAGGGCGCAGGTAAGCTCCCGACAGCAAGCGCAGTTGTAGCCGATGTAGTTGACTGCTGCAAACACTTAAAGACAAGAAAGTTCTTGTTCTGGGCAGACGGCAACGGCGACAATATTCTTCCTTATGAGGAGTCGGTAACAGCAATGTACATCAGAGCAAACACAACATTCGAGCTTGCTCAGGAAGTATTTGGCTGTATAGATAAAATTGAAAAGGCTGACAGTCCAGAGGGCGAGATTGCCTTTGTAACAGCGCAATTACCCTATGGTGAAATTATTGAAAAAATCGCAGCACTCGAAAGCAGAGGTGCAAAGGTTATTTCAAAAATCCGCATAGGTGATTTATAATTGAAAGAGGAGTAAAAGGACATGAGTTTGATAGTTCAGAAATTCGGCGGTAGCTCCGTAGCAAATGCTGAGCGTGTAATGAATGTGGCTAAAATCGTAACAGAAACATACGCTAAGGGCAACGATGTTGTAGTTGTTGTTTCTGCACAGGGCGACACCACAGACGATCTTATCGCAAAAGCCGAAGAAATTAATCCAAATGGTTCAAAGAGAGAAAAAGATATGCTTCTTGCAGCAGGTGAACAGATTTCTATTTCACTTCTTGCAATGGCTATCGAAAAGCTTGGTTACCCTGCTGTATCACTTCTTGGTTGGCAGGCAGGTTTTGAAACAACCAACATTCACACAAGCGCAAGAATCAAAAAGGTTGACCCAAGCCGTATCCGTCATGAACTTGACAAAAAGAGAATTGTTGTTGTTGCCGGTTTCCAGGGCCTTGCTAAAACAGACGATATTACAACTCTCGGCAGAGGCGGTTCCGATACAAGCGCAGTAGCTATTGCAGCTGCAATGCACGCTGACCTTTGTCAGATTTACACAGATGTAGAAGGCGTTTATACAGCCGACCCAAGAAAAGTTGAAAACGCAAGAAAGCTCAAAGAAATTTCTTATGACGAAATGCTTGAGCTTGCTACACTCGGCGCACAGGTACTCAACAACCGTTCAGTTGAAATGGCTAAAAAATATAACATCGAGCTTGAAGTCCTCTCAAGTATGACAAGAGCATCGGGTACAATAGTAAAGGAGAAAACAAAAATGGAAAAAATGTTAATCAGCGGCGTTGCTAAAGATACAGATGTTGCAAGAATTTCTGTAACAGGTATTCCTAATGAGCCTGGTCTTGCTTTTAAAATCTTCTCAAAACTTTCTGCTAAGGATATCAATGTAGATATTATTCTTCAGTCAATCGGTCACGACGGCAAGAAAGACATCAGCTTTACAGTTCCTAAGTCAAGAGGTGCCGAAGCTGCCGAGGCTCTCAAAGATTACATTGAGAACTTTGACGGTACAGAAATCCTCGTTGACGAGAGCGTAGCTAAGATTTCAATTGTCGGCGCAGGTATGGAAAGCCACGCAGGCGTTGCTACAAAGATGTTTGAGGCTCTTTACGATGCACAGGTAAACATCCAGATGATCAGCACAAGCGAAATCAAGGTTTCTGTTCTTATTGACGAAAACGACGCAGATAAGGCTGTTAAGGCTATCCACGCTAAGTTCTTTGATTAATTTATAGTTTTATATGCATATCAAAAGCTCCTCGTTTTTGAGGAGCTTTTATTTTATCGTTAATTTTATAAGGTTTTTATAGAACGCTTAGCAAAACAATTATAAAAGTTTGGTCAATCTTTTCAAAGGTTGTGGGTGTTGTGGTTTATCACACAAGTTAAGTGAAATAATTAAAAATTTAGGTCAAGCCTTTTTAAAGGCTTGCAGGTTTGGGCAGCGCCCATAATATCTTCCGATACTACAATTTATCGTGTGCAAACAGACACGCTGTTTGCGTGCTTGCACTTAAGTATGGCAAAACAGGCGACAGCCATTATAAGCAGAAACGCTAAAAGCATAGTCAACGCATTGCGTTGACTATGAAAAAGAAGTGTATTTTCTTTTATTGCTTCTCGCAAAGGCTTTCACACATTTTGTTCAAGTAGCCAAACAGCAAGCTGTTTGGCTATCGTTAGTTTGCTATTTGTGGGCTTGCCCACACCCACGACCTTTGAAAAGGTCGACCAAACCTTTTAGTTATGTATTTTAACATTGCAATAAATTAAGCTAAACCATAATTACCCAATTTTTGATAAAGAAATCTTAATAAAAAGTCAAACAAAAAATCCCGACGGATAAATCCGTCGGGATAAAAAACTTTGGAAATTAAATTACTTAACTTCAACTTCAGCGCCGGCTGCTTCGAGCTTAGATTTGATCTCATCAGCCTCGTCCTTAGATACAGCCTCTTTAAGAGTCTTAGGTGCGCCGTCAACGAGAGCCTTAGCTTCCTTAAGGCCAAGACCTGTGATCTCACGAACAGCCTTGATAACAGCAATCTTGTTGCCGCCGGCACTCTTAAGAACTACATCAAACTCCGTCTGCTCAGCAGCAGCAGAAGCAGCCTCTGCAGGACCTGCAACAGCAACTGCAGCAGCAGCTGATACACCAAACTCATCCTCTACAGCGTGTACAAGCTCTGAAAGCTCGAGAACTGTGAGGCCTTTTAATTCTTCAATAATAGCAGTAATTTTCTCTGATGCCATTTTAATTTACCTCCGATATAATAAGTTGTAAAATTTAAGTTAATATTGCAGATTATTCTGCAGCAGGTTCCTCAGCAGGAGCCTCTTCTGTTGCGGCTGCTAAACAAGCCTCAACACCGCCCTTATCAACAACAGCCTGAATAGCTCTTGCGAAAGAAGCAATCGGTGCCTGGAATGCACCAAGTACATTTGCGAGAAGTACATCTCTTGTAGGAAGTTTTGAAAGAGCTGTGATTGTATCCATATCAATAACAGCGCCGTCAAGGTAACCTGACTTAACCTTAAAGTTATCGTGATCCTTAGCATAGTTGCAGAGGATTCTTGCAGCAGCAGCGTATTCGCTGTCGCTTGTAGCGAGAGCTGTTGTACCCTCAAGAACAGGCTTAATGTCCTCAAGACCTACTTCATCACAAGCACGAGATAAAAGTGTGTTCTTAACTACTGAATAGTGTACATTGTTTTCACGAAGTTCTTTTCTAAGCTTTGTATCGTCCTCAGTATTGATACCCTCGTATGATACAACTAAACCTGTAACAGAGTTCTTAAGTCTTGCTGTAAGTTCTTCAACGATGACTTTCTTCTGCTCTAAAACACTTTGACTTGGCAATTATTTCACCTCCAAAATTTTTTAAACGCAGTATCTAAAGTTCTTAAAAAACAAGGCAGTCCGATTAGACCTCGGACTGCCGCAAAAATACAAAAATAATGTAAAATTGCATCTTCCTCGGCAGGCGGTATAACCTTTATGCATATTGCACCTGCTGTCTTTAGAACAGCGAATTTATATTCACACCAAAGGTGTAAACATTAAAGTAATTATAATCAAACACCAAACTTAGCAGGTGAAATACGAACGCTTGGTCCCATTGTTGATACAATGGCAACTGAACGAATGTACTGACCCTTTGCAGCAGCTGGCTTAGCCTTTACGATAGCTTCCATAAGTGTATCGAAGTTCTCGCCGAGCTTTTCTGCGCCAAAGCTTACCTTACCGATTGGGCAGTGAATGATGTTTGTTTTGTCAAGACGGTACTCAATCTTACCTGCTTTAGCTTCTTTAACAGCCTTAGCAATGTCAGGAGTAACAGTACCTGCCTTTGGGTTTGGCATAAGACCACGAGGACCAAGGATTCTACCTAAACGACCTACAAGACCCATGCAGTCAGGAGTTGTGATAAGAACATCAAAGTCCATCCAGTTTTCCTGCTGAATCTTCTGAGTCATATCCTCAGCACCTACAAAGTCAGCACCTGCTTCCTTTGCAAGCTCCTCATTAGCGCCCTTACAAATTGCAAGAACTCTAACATTTTTACCTGTACCGTTAGGGAGTACAACAGCGCCTCTAACCTGCTGGTCAGCGTGACGGCTGTCAACACCGAGCTTTACATGAAGCTCAACGGTTTCATCAAACTTAGCGGTGCTTGTCTTGATAACAGTTTCAAGAGCCTCGCCTGGTTCGTATAATTTTGATTTGTCAACGAGCTTAGCTGCGTCAACATATTTTTTACCGTGTTTCATCAGTTTTCCTCCATTGATAGGTGGTCAATCGGGAATTCCCTCCCACCCGGATAATTAGTCAACTACTGTAATACCCATGCTTCTTGCAGTACCTGCAACCATGCTGATTGCAGCTTCAAGAGAACCTGCGTTAAGGTCCGGCATTTTCTGCTCTGCGATCTTTGTGATCTGCTCACGAGTAATCTGAGCTACCTTTGTCTTGTTTGGTACGCCAGAACCACTCTCAATGCCACAAGCCTTCTTAAGAAGAACTGCTGCCGGTGGAGTTTTAGTAACGAAAGTGAATGAACGGTCTGCATAAACTGTGATAACAACAGGGATAATAAGACCTATGTCATTCTTTGTGCGCTCGTTAAAATCCTTTGTGAACGCAACGATATTTACGCCGTGCTGACCAAGAGCAGGTCCAACAGGCGGAGCCGGAGTAGCCTTTCCGGCAGGTATCTGTAACTTAATTAAGCCAACTACCTTCTGAGCCATTGTGTTTGCACCTCCAAAATTCGTGGTAAATTGCGGGACACCACTATGTAGGTTCCCTCCCACAGGGAACATTTTGTTCCCAATAATAAGCCGTAAGGCAAATTATCTGCGATTAATCCTCAAGCAGTTCAGCCTGACCTAACTCAAGCTCAACCGGAGTTTCTCGTCCGAACATTGAAACAATGACACGGACATAGTTTTTGTCAGCGTCGATTTCTTCAACCACACCGACAAAATCATCAAGGGGACCATCGATAATACGAACTGAATCGCCCACCGAGTAGTTCACCTTTACAGAGCGGGTTTCAACGCCCATTCTGTAAACCTCAGCATCTGTAAGTGGAACAGGTTTAGATCCCGGTCCTACAAATCCTGTGCATCCTCTGATATTTCGTACTACATACCACGTTTCATCAGTGTAAACCATCTTAACAAATACATAGCAAGGATAAATTTTATTTTCAACCTCTTTTGTTTTGTCGCCGACGGTTTCGGTTACGATTTCTGTAGGTACTTTAACATCAACAATCATATCCTGAAGATTTCTGTTCTCTGCAGTTGTCATTAAGTCAGCTGCTACCTTATTTTCGTAGCCGGAATAAGTATGCACTACATACCATTTTGCTTCTTGATCTGCCATTTACTTTCTTCCTTTCGTAAGTTAGTAATAACAGAGATTAAGCTGAAGTGTTCATAACTAAGCCGAGCAGAGCGAAAAGTCCTCTGTCAAGGCCGAAAATGAACAGTCCCACAACTACAATTACGCCGATAACAATACCGAAGTTCTTTGTAGTCTGCTTTGGTGAAGGCCAAGTAATTTTCTTGAGTTCACCCTTGCACGCACTGAGGTACTTAAAAAGCTTTTGAAAAACATTCTGTTTGTTTTTCTTAGCAGGTTTCTTGGCATCCGCTTTCTTAGCGTCAGCCTTTTTAGCTTCAACCTTTTTGTCAGCCATTTTAAACCTCCATTATTTTGTTTCCTTGTGCGGAGTGTGTTTCTTACAGAAACGGCAGTACTTGTTCATTTCAAGTCTGTCGGGACTGTTTTTCTTGTTTTTCATTGTGTTGTAATTACGCTGTTTGCACTCTGTGCAGGCCAATGTGATTTTAACTCTCATAACGGCACCTCCCGGTTTTTTCGGAATATTTTAGCCTCCCTCAATAGGGCAGAAAAATAAAGCCCCTTTCAGAGGTATAACTATTCTATCATATACAAAACACTAAGTCAAGTGTTTTTTCGCAAAAAATCGCAGTATTTCTGCTTTTATATAAGATTAATCATTAAGTGTCGATGCTTTAGAAACATTCTTTTTCTTCGGCTTTTCGGGCTTAACCTTTTTGCCCTTGTATTTTCTTGCGGCTTTTGCGGCCTTTTTCAGGTCATCGCTTAAATACTCAAACACTGTGTTGAACTGCTCATCATCAAGTGCATTGAGCAATACTATGGTGATAATTGCGCGTGTGTCAGCATCGCCGTTGTTGTACTGAAGATTAAAGATACCAACGAGTTTTTCAAGCTGCGGCTTTGTTGCTGATTTTACATAATCAACAATCTTCGGAGCAATCTTTTCTTTTGCGAAAGTTGCGCCTCTGAACGGAAAATATCCGTCCTCTTCGTACTTGATTTCCTCTTTAAGTTCAGGGAAAACAGCTACAAAGCGCTTTGCAAGGAACTTTGGATCTGCATTGCCGTCATCGTCCTTTTTCTTTTTCTGCTTAATCTGCTTTGCACGCTTAACGGCAACAGCGCCCGAAACGCCCTCAATAAAGTCGTTTGAAATACTCTCGACATCTTTCTGTGTGCTTTCTTCGTCAAGCATCCATGTGGCAAGAGTTTTCCACTCGTTGTCAGGGCCTTCCTCTGTCATAGTACAGGTGCGCAGTACCATATGAGTTTTTTCTTTGTAATAAACTACCGAATAAGCAACATTTTCGCTTGTAAAAAGCGCTACAATTTCCTGCTTGTCGTCGGCCGCTACCTTTTGTCTTGTATATCCGGCAGGAGCAAGCTGAGCCTCAACCTTACCTGCAATATATTCAAAAGCATTTTTTATTTCCAAAGTCATACATCCTTTCTAAATGTATTCACCAATATATTATACAGTTAATATGTGCACTTGTCAATTACAGAAAAGGGCAACGGCACGCATTATTTTTTTGTTTTAACTTGAAACCGATGCCTTTATATGTTATTATTAAGAGGTATAATTTTATGCAATAACGAAAAGAAGGTTTTAATATGTCTTCAGCTAATGCCATCGGTGTGTTTGACTCCGGGCTTGGAGGATTGAGTGCGGTAAGAGAATTTCTGCACATTCTTCCAAATGAAAATATAATATACTTCGGCGATACGGGCAGAGTTCCCTACGGAAACCGAAGCCGAGAAATCATTACAAAATATGCTTTTCAGGATACAAATTTTTTGCTTGAGAATAATGTAAAAATGATTGTTGCCGCCTGCGGTACGGTAAGTTCTGTTGCGGGCAAAAAGCTCGAAAGCGACCTGCCTGTTCCTTACACAGGCGTTATAAATCCGACTGCCTTTGCTACTGCAAAAAAGACAAAAACTGGCAGAATCGGCGTTATAGCCACAGCCGCTACAATAAGCACACATAACTACAAGGCTCGTCTTGAAAAGTTAAATCCCGAATTTAAGGTATTTGAAAAGGCTTGCCCTCTCTTTGTTCCGCTTGTGGAAAACGGATTTATACATAAAGACGATCAGATTGTTCGCCTCACAATAAAGCATTACCTTACGGAGCTTGTGGAAAATGATATTGACACACTCATTTTGGGCTGTACTCATTATCCGTTGCTTGCAGATGCGATTTCAAGCGTAATCGGCAACAGCATTGAGCTTATTGACTCCGGCTACGAAACTGCTTTATACACCAAAAAGGTGCTCGGAGAAAATAATCTCCTCAACAACAGCACCGAGCAAGGCGCTTCATCATTCTTTGTAAGCGACACTCCCGAGGGCTTTGAAAGTGTTGCGGAGTTATTCCTTGGCAAAAATATGGAGCACACGGTAACGCAGATAGATATTGAAAAGTACTGATAATCGGAGGAATTTATGGAAAAAGAAAAGAATCCTTATATGATTTCGATTGTCGGTGAGCAGAAAGTTGAAGGACAAGACGACCGCATTGAAGTAATTACCGAGGGGAAATATATGATGAAAAACGGTCATTTCCTTATAAACTACAAGGAATATGACGAAGATTTGCCCGATAAGTTTCTCAACAACCTGGTTAAGGTTGAAAACGAAACCGTTACGATTTCACGCAAAGGACCGTTAAGTTCTCAACTTATACTTGAAAAAGGCAAAAGACATCAGTGTATGTACCAAACCATTGCGGGCACGCTTTCAATCGGTGTGTTTACAAAAACGCTGAACAACAATCTTAACGAAAACGGTGGTTCACTTGAGGTTATCTACACTCTTGACTTCAACTCGGACCTTGTGAGCGAAAACCGATTTAAAATAGACATTGAAAAGAAGAAAGAGGTAGAAAACAATGAACATTTATGCTGAAGCAGTCGGCAAGCTTAAACTTGCAATTAATTCTGCCATTGAAAAGGCAATTTCAGAGGGTGACCTGCCACAGGCAGAATTACCCGATTTTATTATAGAAACACCTGCCGACAGATCACACGGCGACTTTGCAACAAATGCCGCTATGGCCGGCGCAAAGGCTTTCCGTATGCCTCCTTTTAAAATTGCACAGGCTATCACATCACACCTCGACCTTGAGGGTACAATGTGCGAAAGATTTGAAACCGCAGGTCCAGGATTCATCAACTTTTTCCTCGGTTCAAAATTTTATTCCGCAGTAGTAAACAGCGTACTTGAAAATCCGGAAACCTACGGCAATTCGGATTTTGGCAAGGGCGAAAAGGTAATGGTAGAGTTCGTATCCGCAAACCCTACAGGCCCTATGCATATGGGTAACGCAAGAGGCGGCGCACTCGGCGATTGTCTTGCCGCTGTTCTTGATAAGGCAGGCTACAATGTATGGCGTGAATTTTATGTAAACGACGCAGGCAATCAGATTGAAAAGTTCGGCTGCTCACTCGAGGCCCGTTATCTTCAAATTTTTAAGGGCGACGAAATCGTATTCCCCGAGGACGGTTATCAGGGCGTTGACATAACAGAGCTTGCACAGGAATATGCCGACATTCACGGCGACAGCCTTGTAAATGTATCTTCCGAAGAGCGCAAAAAAGCTCTTGTGGATTTTGCACTTCCTAAGAATATAAGCAAAATGCAGAGCGATATGGCAAAGTACAACATCACCTATGACAAGTGGTTCTTTGAGAGTGAACTTCATAAGAGCGGCGCTGTAAAGGCGGTTGTTGACACACTCACGGAAAAAGGACTTACATATGAGCAGGACGGCGCTGTATGGTACAAGAACAAGCAGGTACTTACAGAAAAGCTCTTAAAGCAGGGCAAAACTCAAAAATACATTGACAATCTTGAATTAAAAGACGATGTACTTATCCGTCAGAACGGCAACCCTACCTACTTTACAGCCGACATTGCTTATCACAAAAATAAATTTGACAGAGGTTTTACAACTCTTATTGATATATGGGGTGCAGACCACCACGGTCATGTAATGCGTATGAAAGGCGCAATGGACGCTATCGGCTATGACGGTGACAAACTCAATGTTGTGCTTATGCAGCTTGTAAAACTCGTTAAGAACGGCGAAATCGTAAGAATGAGCAAGCGTACAGGTAAAGCAATTCAGCTTGGCGACCTCCTTGAAGAAGTACCTGTTGACAGCGCAAGATTCTTATTCAACACCCGTGAGGCAAATACACAGATGGACTTTGACCTTGACCTTGCGGTTGTGCAGGACAACCAGAACCCTGTATATTATGTTCAGTATGCGCACGCAAGAATTTGCAGTATCATTAAGGCGCTTGCAAAAGACGGCATTACACCACGCGAATGTACAGATGCGGAGCTTGCACTTCTCACAGCGCCCGAAGAAAAGGAGCTTATCCACCACCTCGCATCATATACAAATGAGATTGAGAGTGCGGCTAAGGACTATGACCCAACCAAGATTACCCGCTATGTAACACAGCTTGCAACACTTTTCCACAAGTTCTACAATGCCTGCCGTGTTAAGGGCGAAGACGAGGCACTCACACAGGCAAGACTTGCACTTTGCGAAAGCGTAAAGGTTGTAATCAAGAATGTTCTTACAATGTTCAACATCTCTTGCCCTGAGAGTATGTAATTTTAAATTTAATATTTTCAATATAAATAAGGTCTGCAAAGTTTTTAGCTTTGCAGACCTGTTGTTTTATTCGCTCTTCCACTCAAGATACGGACCATCATATTTAATTGTAGTAAATATGCCGTCTTTTATTTCCTGTTTATTATAGTGTCCATAGAGTAATTCTAACTTTTTGTTCACTGTATCATATCGTTCTCCTATCATAACCGATGAAACCGATGAAATATCAGCCGCAAGTGCAGTATCTGCATAATTTAAATACAAATAATTATTATAATAATAAACATCAGGTTCGTTTATCCCAATCTCAAACAACTCTGTTTCATCAAAAGTATCAAGCAATATTTCATAGCATTTTCGTTTAGCAAGTCCGGTATTATCACCTCTTCCTATATAATATAATTTATTGTTTTCTGTATCAAACGATAAACTGTATGCAGAATTTTTACTTACGGTTTCAAAATCCGAGCCATCTTTCTTTATACGACAGACTTTATTTTCTCCTTTAGACGAGTAATTCGCAAAATAAAGGTAATCGCCATACACTTTCATATCTTTTAAATCATAAAAATACAACTGATTTTTAGTATCACTTTCCGGTTCAAAATCATTATACATCAATTCTTTGCCGGAACCGTCAAGCTTCATTTTATATAAACCTGAATTTTCAAAATTAAAACTGTAACTGCCACCGTCAGGAGTATATCCGTTATTAAAATAATAAATATATCCGTCATCTATTGTATATGAAGATGCAACAACATCATACCAATCTACTTCCTTACCGTCAAAACTCATTTTGCCTATTTTATATAAGCTATCTTTTGAAACAGCACTCATATAATCCATAGACGGTTTAATAATAAAGTATAGGTATTGTCCGTCAGTTTTTAAATCATATATTAATTTTGAACCATACTCATCAGCAAAAGCATCTGAATTAATAGTAATCTCTTCTTTTTTTAATATGTTTTTATTATCGGTAAAAGTGTATTTATACAAATTACTTTCTTTTACACAATATATAGCATTATTTATATACACACTTTTATATTTACTTAGTTTTTCAGGTGCAATATTATCAACATATTGTACATTATTATTGTCTTCAGTCGCTTCACAACCAACAGCACTTAACTCTCCGTTTTTGCCTAAATTAACTATTATACCTGCATCTAAATAATAGTCATTGCCATTATTATTAACAACAACTTCATTACCTGTTGATGTTTTTTCGGATGACGAACAACCCGAAATCACAGTCATACCTATTACAGGCAATAACAATAAAGCGAATAATTTGTTTTTCTTTTTCATAATTGCACTCTCCTCAATAATTTATTACGACCATTTTCTAAATATTATATTCATATCATTCATATATTTAAGTTCTGCCTGAGCCTGTTGTGAATAATATGCGTCCAATGCTGTGTTGCACTCAATTTTCTTTAATGTGCGATTATTTTTTGATTCAATTTCTGCTTTCCTTACAGTTTCTCTGATTAACCTATCCCCTTTATTCTTCATATCTAATAAATCACTATAAATTCTGCTTTGATTATCGATTATAGTATCGAGCTTACTGTTTATCTCGTCTACTGTATATTGTAATCTGTCTGTTTTTATTTCTCTTTTTACAAGATAATATAATCCGTCGGTACCGCCAAGGTGATCGGTAATTTTAAGTCTTAAAAATTCATTCATATATCCTATAGGAATAATTCCCCAATAATTCTTATCAATGCCGCTTTTTAAATACATATCATACAATAATCTGCCGGACTCGCTCATCTTTTGTTTCAGCATATTTCTCTTAGCAATAAGTATTCTCTTTTCAGCCAATTCTGCATTTACCCTTGCGGTATCATTATCTATTTTTTCAAGATAGTTTTTATATGCTCTTTCATACTTTCTCTTTGCTCTGTCTTGTTGTTCCGATTTCTTTGCAAAAGTAATAATACTGCCTATAATTAAACCAATTGCAATCGCAATTACAAAACACCAAAAGCCAAACACCAAGCCACTGCCCAATGCCGAAAATTTAGCACCGCTTAAGGCTCCTCCTCCTGCTTTTTCTAATTTAATAAAAATATTTATTATGCTTATGATGAAAGCTATCAAAACACTTGCTCCTGCACTTTTTCCGATATAATTATCAAAATCGGCATAAACCGTTCTTTTTTCAGGTTCAGAAAAGTGTTCTTGTTTTCCAAGTCTTGATATTTGTCCGTCTAAATCATTTAATACATTTTGCATAAGATAAATATTCTGTTCCATATTATAGATGGTTTGTATTCCTCGTTGAAGTTCACTCATACCGCAATACCTCTCTCGAATTTATAACCGAATGGTTATTATATAAAGATTTTATCACAATTAATGTTATTCTGTCAATAGTAAATAATAAAAAGGGTGATAGAATGCATTACTATAAAAGATTGAGAGAATTAAGGGAAGACCACGATTTAACGCAAAAAGATGTAGCCAATTATTTGCAAATGAAACAACCGCAGTATTTCCGATACGAAAGCGGAAGCAGGGATATTCCCTCGGAGGTTTTAATATCTCTTGCAAAGCTGTACAAGGTTTCTGCCGACTACATTTTAGAATTGAAAGATACAACCGATTAATTTTTATAAGCAAAAAGCTGACGCAAACCGAAAGATTGGGCGACAGCTTTTTAACATTTTATTGTAATTATGTTAATTTTTATATTTAATGTAAATGTAATAAATTATTGTTTAACAAAATATTTAAACAAAGCAATTATAAAAGTTTGGTCGACTTTTTCAAAGGCTTGACCTAAATTTTTTAATTATTTGGCTTAAATCGTGTGCTAAACCATAATCCAAAGATTTAAGTTTTATCAATCAAATAAGTTTTTTTATTTTCTTAGTGTATGCTGACAGCATACACTTTTTTATTTTTATTTTTATATAATAATGTCAACGGATTTACATTAAGGAGTCCTGCAAATAAAAGTCAAGCCATAAAATGAAAACATCATCTAATTTGATATTGGAAACAGTCAGGCAATTTTGCGCACGGTTTTTCTCACCGACAATAAAATTGGTTAGCTTGTTTCGATAACGGGTTAAATCCCTTAACTGATGAATATCAGCCGGAGGAATAAAGCTACCGTTAATTAAATCATGCTTAAAAAGGTCAGCAATCCATTTGGCATCCCTTTTGTCAGTTTTCTTTCCCTTAATTGCTTTAACATATTTTGGGTGAGTCAAAACAATATTGCAGGACAATTCAAGAATGTTGTAAACAGGAATCCAATATTTGCCCGTGGATTCCATACAAACATCCTTACAATCATTCTCTTTGAGCCAAGTTGCACATCGTTTCAGTTGATTAGTAAAAGTCGAAAAGCGATTGCTTTTGTAGGTGGTAATACCCTTGTTGTCGGTAGTTGCAATGCAACAATAGATAAAGGTTTTGTGGACATCTATTTCACAGCAAACAGGATAAACGATTTTTAACACAACACATCCCTCAAAATTAATATTTTGAGGAAACAAACAGGGACTGGATGCTCACTGAAAGATTGAGTAGTATATCTCTCCAAAGATAAGTTTACAGGGTTCAATGCCCTAATTAATTGTGCTTGAAAGAGCATCCGACACACATAAATATTCAGTTCAGTATACACTGAACCTACTCACCTCTTCGTGCTCTGTAGTGTGTTTGCTTTCTCAAGTACATTCTAACAATTTTTACATAGCTTTACTACAAGTTGCTTTCATTTATTTTTGCGCCTTGTAGCAAGGCGGAAAGGAATGGTCATAATTATGAAAAATACCGTTAAGAAAAATTTATGTACATTTATAGCTGTTATTGTTGCGGCGTCTGCTACAATAGTTTTTGCCGGATGCTCCGACAATGGAGCACCGCAGGCTTCGACAGGCAGTGAGGGCGTTGCAAGTCAAACAAGCGATGATGCATCTGCTGTATCACAGACAAAACAACCGGCAAAGAAGAGAGAAACAATTAAAATTGATGATATTGCATGGAATGTGGATCAAGGAATTGTTGACGGTGAAAAATATGTTCTTTTAGGCTATACAAACAATTCAAAATATACAGTTACGGATTTTGAAATGACATTTAAAGAAAAAGGCTCGGTAACGGAAGAGGACAAGGAAAATTTCTACAACGAGATTAAAGATAAATTTTCAATGAGTGATGATGATATTTCCGAATTAAAACAAAGGGATATTTCTATGCACGCAGAAACCGAAAAAATTGTTGAACCCGGAGAATCCGCAAAAAATATAAACTGCTATTATTACAGCGGTATTTATTATTTAAAAGACATAAATCACTTTAATTTGGTTGAACCCGATGTTGCTACCATAAAATACATTAATGACAATAAAATCTACACTTCATATTATGATTTCAGCACTAAAAAATATTCAGAAGATGAAAATACCGAAGAGGCATATTATTGGACCACATCGGAACTCGGCACAAAAATTCCTAAGCCTGATGTAAAGGTGGTAAAGAAATCCATAGATAATGAAGATTCTTTTGGATTTGAGGCTTACGGTTTATCTTTAGACCAATTTAACGAATATGTTGACAAATGCAAGCAACTCGGCTTTACCGTTGACGAAAGCAGTTATGAGGGTCATTATTCCGCAGATGATAAAGACGGCTATAATGTATATCTTTCATACAAAGAAGATGACGATTATATGACCGTAACCATTGAGGCTCCGTCAGAATAAACAATACACTAAAAGGGATCTTGTACAAGGTTCCTTTTTTTATTATGTTAATTTTATATTTCAAATTATGGTTTATCGCACTGTTGAAGCTAAATAATTTAAAAATTTAGGTCAAGCCTTTTTAAAGGCTTGCGGGTTTGGGTGGATAATTTAGCGTTAGCTAAATTTTAATGCCCAACCGACACTACGCAACCGATTGTTTCAATCAAAAACGGCAGCACTTATGAATTTAAATTCAAAGTGCTGCCGTTTAATTATTAATTATTTTTCAAGAAAATCAACAAATTTCTCGCCGAGAACCTCTCTTGAATATACCTTACTGATTTTATCATAGTTACTTCTGAGTTGGTCATCCGTAACCTGTGGGAACTTACGAATCTTATCGAGCAAGTCTGCATACGAAGTATAAATACAGCCGTCAATGCCGTTAAGAACTTCCCTTGAACCTGTGTTCTCTGTACAATAAACCATCTTTCCGTTGAGGATAGCCTCAATATACGGCATACCGAATGAATGGTTGAGAGTAAAGTCAACAACCGCATCGTGATTTTTCATCTGATTTTTCGGATTAGAAGTTTCGCCGCAATAACAAATATAATCTTCAACCTCGTTATCAAAAATCTTATCGAGAAATTCGTTAAGATAGTCGCCCGTACCGTAAACATCAATTACAATGTCATCAACATTCTGCTCTTTAAGATACTTGGCAAAGCCGATAAGATTGTTAATGTCAGCCTCACGCTCATGGCTGATTCTCAACAGATACATACCGAGGAAGTAATCACGCTCCGGCACATCAACTTTCTTTTTATTATCGTCCTCTTCTTCCGCGCCTATGTCCTCTCTTGCCACACTTCGGCTTGACTCAAGAGTATTGCCGAGCACGATATAATCCTTATAGTTTTTAAAATTAAATTTATCAATGTAAAGCTGACGGTTTTCTTCACTTACAAATACAGCCTTTCCGATGTCGATTTTCTCCATTTTATTAACAATGTCGGGAAAAAGCTCATTTACAAGTGCGGCTGTACAATGGAAGAAATAGATTTTCTCCTCAATTTTCTCCGATGTAGCGTCATTAAGGAAAAGGTGGAGAGATTCTCTTGTTGAAATTACAGTCTTACTGTTTATATTCTCAAGTTTCTTTCTCATTGCCATACCTGCATACGGAGAAAGATTCTGTCTGCTACAATCGCAGTCAAGGTGACCGTAAAGTCCTTTCCATCTAAAGAAGCCACGCTTTAAAAGTTCAATCTTTCTGCGTGAATTTGCCTTATACAATGCTGTAAGCTGCAATCCGTAAGGCATTTCCTTTGGCTTTGCCGTACATTTAAGCGACAAAAGCTCTACAAGGTAGTTTTTCTCAAGCAAAGCCTCCGCAAGCGAACGGGTAGCAAAAACCGTACCGCCTACACCATAGAAATTATAACCGAGGAATGTTACCTTATTCTTCTGAATTGCAGAAAATTCCTCATACATTCTGTCAATATGAGCGCCGCTCTCTATAAAGTCATAGTCAATCTCTTCCGGAAGTCTTGACTTAAAGAACGGATTTATCGTATAGGTTTCGTCGGCAATAGCGTCAACAAGCTGTCTTGCTTTTGTGTAAGAGCACTGCTCAAGCTCCTCTACCTCGCAGTAAAGGTTACGCTTTGCAAGGTAATTCTTCAAATCAGGCTGATACAAAATTACAGGCTTATTGAGCACCGTAAAGTCAAAGCCTACCGAAGAATAGTCTGTAATGAGAACATCATTTTTCGCAAGTTCGTCAAGCACATCTGTTTTGTGCGAATGAATAAACTTGATTCTGTCTGTCTTTGCACATTCCTTAAATTCTTCGATTTTCTCTTCATCAAAAAATTGGTGCAAACAAACCGTAAAAACAGAATTTGTTTTATCAAGATAATCGGCAAGTTTTTGGCTTGAAAGCACACCCTTAATCTGATGCATAAGCATCTGTGTCATATAGTTGTCGCCAAGGTACTCTCTCCATGTCATAAACCAAAGTATTTTCTTGCCGTTGTGCGGCTGTGCATGGTATGCCTTGTGGCGCTTTACAAGCTCAATGTAGCGTGGAGGATAAATTCCGTAGTAAAGCTGATAATCTTTGAATTTATTGTAATCCATAAGAGTGGGCTTAATGTTCTTGTTGTAATACAAAAAACGGAACATATTATTATTGTAGCCATAGCCCTTATATTCAATAGCTTTAATGCCAAGCGTGCCGTGCTGTAAGTAAATAAGAGGCTTTTCTATGAAAAAGTCTGTCTTAAAAAAGCCGAGCTTTGTAGGAGTAATATCCTTGTAACTCAAAGAAACAAAGTACATATCGGCATTTAAGTAAATCTTAAAATGCTTTACTGTGTTTTTCCAAACAACAAAACTCTTTTCTTTGTCAGAAAGAGAGGCGTAGGTTTCTTTATTGGCGGCATTTTTTTCAAGCACAATGTACTTGTCTATACCGTCCCTGCGGCGTACTACCTGTTTCCAAAAATAATATGAGTTATTATTTGAGGTTGCGGCAAGATTTTCGCCAAACAGCCATATAAAATTTCTACCCATCAAATTACTCCTTTAGTATATGGTTTATGCATCGGTAATTTTACCGAAACCGCAAAATGCAAATTAAATAAACTGAAATTACAGCTCAAAAGTTGATTTTTCAGGCAAAAGTTTTTCAAATGCGTCAATGACGCCCTGCTTTTTCACCTCAAAATCCGTAGTTTCGGCTGTATCGTTAATACAAATCATATTATGCTTTTGTGAAGGAATATCCCTGCACAAATCGGGATAATTATACTCCTTGACATGATAGCAGTATGCAAAGCTGTCCCTGCGGACTGTATAATTGCCTGCCGCCAACTGCCAGAACTTCATAAGCCACTGGTTTACATTGCCTGTTTTTCTGAATTTATCCATACAGGTTGCGTCAAGCGTTTCAAATTCCTTTTCCCAAATTTCTTCAAAAGTCGCTTTCATAAAACTCGACGGAGTGTGCTGGTAGTAAAAGCCCGGAAACCAATGCCACGGCAACAAAAGCGTCGTTTTTAAATGATTTTTCATTCCGTTCTTACCGCTATACCACTTTTTCCAGTCACGCTTAAAGACTTTTTCCTTATCGAAATGGTCGTTAATGATAGAAACATCCGCACCGTTAAAGAAACCTGCGCTGTCCTTATTAAAACAAATGCAGTCAAGCGCAAATGTGTCGCAAGGCATACCGTCTTTGAAAAAGTCCTCCGGTTTAGTCGGTGCGGTAATAAACATATCGTCATTAAAATACACAAACTGTTCCGAAAGTCCCTTTATACGGTGCAAATTAAGCTCAATAGTATGTGAATTAAAGGTAGGAAGATACTTTGACGGAATGTAATCTTTATGATTTACAATGTTAAGTTTTGGGTTTGTTGTATCAAGCCACTTCGGCAGATGTCCCCAGGTGACAAAGTGAATTTTATTTACCCAAGGGGCAAACTTTTCCACACCTCTGAACCAATACTGCAAGTTGTCCCAATCTCTGAAACGAACTTCACTGTTGGCATTGGTGACCGTTTTGCCGTCATACTTGGCTTTTTCCTCCTGCCACTGCTTATCGTTGCCGTCAACCCAAATTATTACAAAATCAATCGGGTTTGTGTTTTTCTCTTCCATACATACCTCACGGCCATCTTTCTTTGACAGCCTCGTAATTTCTCTTTGAATTTTCCGTATCGTACAAGTCAAAAAATTCCTTGTGTCTGTTTAAATAAAGCTCTGTGTTCGCAAACGAACGCTGTGCCATCTGCTCTATATAATTCATAAGTCCCTGTTCTTCGTTATAAACAGGGCCAAATCCGTCCTCGGTATAGTCAAAATAACCTTTACCGTAGTGCTGCTCCGAAAATCTTTCATAATCAAACTGAAAATACGCAAGCGGCTTTTTCATATAAGCAAAGTCAATCTGCACGCTTGAGTAATCGGTAATCATAAATGCCGAGCTTTTCATAAGCTCCTGCACGGTGTATTCGGGATATTTGCAGATTGTAAGGTACGGATTGCTCTTTGAAAAGCAGTCGATAAATCTCTGCATATCCCTGTGCGGGTAAAACATAACAGTACAGCCGTACTTTTCGCAAATTTCTTCAAGTCGTTTGCTGTTGATTATTTTACTCCAATTTTTAAAATAATCGCTCTCGCAAAAAGCCTTTTTATCATCTTCAATGCTTTTTGAAAGTGCGTCTGTACCGATCCAGTCACGCCATGTCGGCATAATAAGTATCTGATTCGGCACTGTTTTAAAATCGTGAAGCTTGTCCCAGCGGGGAAGTCCGAGTAATTTTACAGTGCCCTCAGGATAACCGTAATTATTGTTTACATACTCCCATTCCCTGTATGTGCTGGTGACAAACATACTCATTTTTGTGTTTTTATAATAAAGAAAATCAATATTTGTAAGAATTACCCCATGTTGTAAAAACACACGGCTGTTGCGCAAAATTCCGTAAACCTCAAGCAGATAGCATACGGCATAGTTCGGCTTTCCGCCCTTTTGAGAACTGATGTTTACCTTTGCGGTAAGATATAAAATCCAGTGGGCAAAACTGCCGTACTTTACGGTTTTGCCGGTTTTTTTGACATTTTCGTAATCAACGCTGTTTTTATACACCGCATAAACGCAGTCCTGCTCGGGGTGATTTTTGCACACATATTCAAAAAAGCAAAATCCGTTGTCCGTTGCCTCCACTCCGTTATCGCACACAAGCCATAAATCTTTTCTGAAACGCTTGTAAACAAGCGCAATAGGCAGTGCAAAAATAAACAGGAAAATATGAAGTATATCCTTAGGCTTTACATCTTTGAGTTTTTCAAAAAATCTTGACATACCGCCACCGTTAAGACATAAACTCTTCGTACAAAGGAAGCACCTCTTCGGTAGTGCCCTGCATCTTTACTACGCCATCGTGCAGCCAAAGAATATTGTCACAGAGCTTTCTGAGTGTGTCGGAGCTGTGCGATACAATAACAACGGTTCTGTCTTTGTTCATAATAAGGCTACGCATTTTTTCGTAGCTCTTCTTCTTAAACTTTGCGTCACCAACGCTCAAGACCTCATCAATAAGCATAATCTCGGTTTCGAGAATCGCCGTAATTGAGAACGCAAGTTTAGAGTACATACCGCTTGAATATGTCTTTACAGGGCGGTCAATAAAGTCGCCAAGCTCAGAAAACTCAATGATTTCGTCGAGTTTTTCTTCAATCTGCGGTCTTTCAAAGCCTAAAAGCATACCCGAAAGGAAAATATTTTCTCTTCCGCTCAGCTTATTCTGAAAGCCAACGCCGATAGAAAGCAAGGAAATTGAATGACCGTGCAAGTCGATTTCGCCCTCATCAGGTGAAAAAATACCTGCTATAGCTTTTAAAAGGGTTGATTTACCGCTGCCGTTTTTGCCGACAATACCCAAAATCTGACCCTTTTCAACCTCAAAAGAAACACCCTTTACAGCCTCAAAATACTCAATTTTCTTATTCTTTCTCGGTGCAAAAATAGACTTTAAAAGCGAAACCTTTTTAAAACATCTGTATTTAATTTTAACATTTCTGACTGAAATTGCTGATTCTCCCATAATTAAATCACCTTTACATAGCTGTTTTCGTGCTTATAAATCGTTCTGATGCCAATAACACTGATAACGATGCCAACAACAAACCACGCAAGCAATGCTACCCAGTGTGGATCCTGATTATAAATAAGCACTCGTCTTAAATCGCAGATAATAAGAGCTATCGGATTACATTTAATCAAAAGCTCACCCAAAATACCGTCAAGTTTATTTTCGATTGAATAGAAAATACCTGAAATGTAGAATCCGAGCTGTAGCACAATAGTAATTACATTGAGCAAGTCCTCAACAAATACGCCAAAGTGGAGCATAATTGTACTGCAAGCAAATGTGATTACCACCAAAAGGGCCATAATCGGCAATGCCCAGAACATTCTCCAGCTTAAAGGCACTTGGTAAATAATCATAAGAAGAACCGTAAGCGCATAGGATACAAGCATCTTAAAACCGTAAACACCGATTTTTTCAAGAATAAATATATGCTTAGGTATATAAACTTTCGTGACAATCATCTTTTTGGACTGCACGACTTTTACGCAGCTTTTAACAACCTTGCTGAAGAACTGCCAACAGTTAAGACCGATAAATACGAATACCGGGAAATACGGCTCGCCGCTCTTAAATACAAGGATTGCGATAAACGAATACACAAGCATAAAGAAGAACGGATCAAGAATCCACCACAGCCAGCTCAAGAAAGAGCCCGCTACTTCGGACTTAAGTTCCGCCTTTGAAGAAAATACCGTGTAGTTAAAGAATTTTTTGATGTCCTTAAAAAATCTGCTCATCTTTAATAACTCACTTCCAAATCATAAAATTTCATTCTGACACATAATAACCTATCTTGAATTATATCATTATACTGTCAATATTTCAAGTATTGTGTATTTTTCGTGTGACGAATTTTGAGAGCTTTTCTGCAATTTTTCTGTTAAAGAATTTGCATATTATACACATAATACTTACAATGTCTTAAAAAAAGAATTATTATACAAATTATACTTTACAATATTGTTACATTTAATTCGGCACAGAGTTTTTAACATAATTATAATATAATGTTAAAAACTTTGCCCGATTAAAAAATGACCGCAATCTTTATCGGATTTACGGTCATTTATTTTTTATTCAATTTACATTAATTATTGATATTTTCTTCAAGTTCGTCAACGCTTGTTTCTGTAATTACGGTGTTTCCGTTGTCAAACTTAAAGCTCATATTAAAATAATAATCGCTGTCTTTTCTGATAGCCGCTATGTATTTAAATGTAGTTGTTTTATCACTGTCAATCATTAAATTCAAACTTTGAGAATCATAATCACTGATAAAATATTTATAATTATCGCTTACAACCGCAATCGGAATAATATAATCGGAAGACAGTCCGTCATAAGGAACTATGTCCGCATCTGTGTCTTCAGACGCTGAAATTTCCTTTAAATATACTTTTTTGCCGTTGTTACTGAAATTATCGACATTAACGGTAAATTCATATATCGCAAAGGTTTCCGTATCATAAGCAACGCTGTCGTCAAAATCGCTTTCATCTAATGTAGCGCCGCCCGTTTGCAGGTTACTGCCCTTAATATAGGTATCATAAATATATTTTGTGCTCGGCTTTGTTACATCAGTTACTTTTACAGTACCGAAATCGGTATCTGCCTCTTCAAATAAACTGCTGTAAATTTTATCGCAGTTCTTTGTAAAAACAACCTTGCCTTTACTATCGCCGCACTCATAATTATAGTTTATCTTCAAACTGCCGTCCTCTTTACGGTTTGAATCACAGCGATATATGGTAAATGTGTCGCTTGTATGCGGTTTTATTGTGAGTTTATCGGGATTTCCGTCAACGCTGACATTTGTAAACGAATAATTCATACTGCTGTCCTTGACGGTAACATTAAAATCATCAAAAGATATTGTGAAATCATCGTCGGTGGTATTTTCAACATAAAAATCAAACTTATACTCTTGCGGAGCATCATATGAGGATGTCATTGACTCTAACGAAAAAGCACCTGTTTGAATATCGGTCATTGTTATGCCGCCAAACAATGTTTCGGCTTTCTCTCCTACTTTGTATTGAGTAGAGTCAATTTTATCAACATCTGTGGGTTCCGACAGTTGTAAATCGAGACTGTTCACTATGGCAGACACTATTACAATTACCACACCTGCCAAAATTACTCCGCCGAGTATGCAGGCGGCAACAATTTTACCTGTTCTGCCGCTGTTCTTTTTAGGTACAGGCGATTGTGTGGGAATAGGCGCAACTCCGTTCTGCCCCTGTACGGGAACATTTACAAAACCGTTTGGTCTTTGCTGTGGAATATAAGAAAAATTCGTCTGTTGTTGAGGCTGTGTACCCGAAAAATTACTTTGCTGCGGTTGAGCCTGAACATTTTGATAATTATTCTGCTGTGTAGTGTTGGCATAATTTGTATTATTTTGGTTTTGTTCTGCCGATGCAAAATTGTTTAAGGGTTGTTTGTTCTCAATATTTATATATGGGTTCTGTTTATTTTCGGTTTGTGGTGATTGTGATTTAAGCGAAGTTCCGCACATTGTGCAAAAGTTGCCTTCGCAATCAAATCCGCAGTTTGGACATTTCATAATAAAGTTCTCCTATATTTATGTTTATACACTGCTATAATAAATCAAAAATAAACAAAAGTCAATGCATTTTTAGAATATTTTGCTATTGAATTTACAAAATTGTTGTTGAAATATTTTAGCCGCTGTTGTATAATTTTATTGAAATGTATCGAATGAACTTGCAAAATAATTGAATTTTTGCATTAAACAGAAAAAATATGAAATAACGGGAGTTTTAATTATGAGAGGATTGTATTCTTCAAAGACTAAAATTCGTCAGCAGATATTTACCGAAGTCGCTCGTTTTGCATACGAGGGCGGTGATTATTCTAAATTTGAAAGTCTGCCTTACAAAATTATTCCGGGCGAGATTTCCACTTACAGAGAAAGCGTTTTCCTTGAGCGTGCCATTGTAGGTGAAAGACTGCGCCTTGCCATGGGACTTAATCTGTTGTCGGCAGATGAACAAGCGCCTATTTCGACAGGCGTTGAAGAAAGTATGATTGACGAAAAGGTATATGAACCGCCGCTGATTAATATTATTAAGTTTGCTTGCCACAGCTGTCCCGAAAAGCGTGTGTTCGTAAGCAACGGCTGTCAAGGTTGTCTTGAACACCCTTGTACCGAGGTTTGCCCGAAAGGCGCTATCTCAATCGTGCACGGCAAATCTTTTATTGACGAAGAAAAATGCATTAAGTGCGGCAAGTGCCAAAGTGCGTGCCCTTACAATGCAATTATAAAGCAGGAGCGCCCCTGCGCAGCTGCCTGCGGTATGAAAGCAATTCACAGTGATGAATACGGCAGAGCGGATATTGACTACAACAAATGCGTAAGCTGCGGAATGTGCCTTGTAAGCTGTCCGTTCAGCGCAATTGTTGACAAAAGCCAGATTTTCCAAACAATAAAGGCTTTACAGAGTGATACTCCCGTTTATGCCGCAGTTGCACCCGCCGTTGCAGGTCAGTTTGCAGGACTTCCCGCAACAAAAATAAGAAATGCGTTCAAGGCACTCGGCTTTGAAGATGTTGTAGAGGTTGCCGTGGGAGCCGATCTTTGCACCGTTGAAGAGGCAAAAGACTTTATGGAAGAAGTGCCTGCCAAACAGCCGTTTATGGCTACTTCGTGCTGTCCCGCATGGAGCGTTATGGCTAAAAAGACATTTCCCGACATTGCGTCTTACATTTCAATGGCTCTCACCCCTATGGTACTTACAGGCAGACTTACAAAGCAGGATCACCCGGGTTGCAGAGTAGTATTTATCGGCCCTTGTGCGGCTAAAAAGCTTGAGGCAAGCCGCAGAAGTATAAGAAGTGACATTGATTTTGTGCTCACTTTTGAAGAAGTGGCGGGAATGTTTGCCGCCAAAGAGGTAGATTTTGCGGCGCTTGAACCCGATGAAGAGCCGCTTTCTTTTTCAAGTGCGGACGGCAGAGGTTTTGCTGTAAGCGGCGGTGTTGCAAAAGCGGTTGTAAATGCAATACACAGAATGGACCCTGAGCGTGAAGTAAAAATTGCAAACGCACAGGGACTTGACGAGTGTATGAAATTGTTAAGAATGGCTAAAGCAGGCAAATATAACGGATACCTGCTTGAGGGTATGGCTTGTCCGGGCGGCTGTGTGGCAGGTGCAGGCACAATAAATGTACCCGAAAAATCTGCCGCAGAAAATCTGAAGAGTAAAAAGAGCAGTCCATTTGAAACCGCCTGCGAATCTCCGTATGTAGACATTTTGCCCGAACTTGAAAACCTCTACAATGAGTTTTCTCATAAAAATAATGAATGATTTTAAAGTTGGGTAAATTATGGTTTAACTCACAGTTTAGCCAAGCAATTATAAAAGTTTGGTCGACCTTTTCAAAGGTCGTGGGTGTGGGCAAAGCCCACAAATACTTTCCGCTTACGCAATCTGACGATAGCCAAACAGCTCGCTGTTTGGCGGCTTGAACGAATAGGCGAAAGTCAATGCGAGAGCAATAAAAGAAAACATACTTAATCTTCATAGTCAACGCAATGCGTTGACTATGTTTTTAGCATTTCTGTTTATAATGGCTGTCGCCTGTTTTAACAAACTTAGTCTTAGCACGCAAACAGTGTGGCTGTTTGCGCCTGATAAATTGTTAAATTGGAAGATATTATGGGCGCTGCCCAAACCCGCAATTTTTGAAAAAATTGAGTAAACTTTTTTTGTTTTTTGGAGGATAATTTAGCGTTAGCTAAATTTCAATGCCCAACCGACACTCCGCTAAACCACAATTTATCAATATATCAAATATTCAGAACATAACATAAAAACTGCTGTTTGGGTTTGTCACTCAAACAGCAGTTTTTGTCGGTTATTTTAATAAATATAATTAACCGTAGTTTTTAAAAATTCTCAAAAAACCGTTTATCAATCGTGTTTTATTACAAATTTATCAAATGCATAATAAAGCACATACAGCATCGCCGTGGCTATACAGAATACAGCTATAAAAATCGGTGAAAATTCCGACAGTGAATTTAACGATTTTTCAATTAAGAAAATCGGGCGAACAATATCCCACGAATTTACTCTTGCATATCTGCCGATATAAATTGCAAACGAGCTGAGTAAAATCGTAATTGTACAAAAAGCAACACCCGTCACCTTTCCGAAACGCTTATTTATTATTTTATGAATAATTCGCATTGACATCATTCCGAACAGCAACCCGAGTATAACCGTAACCGTCAAGTTCAGCACCATAAGCCAAGCGGTCACATTCGTTCCGATTTTTTCATATTCAAGATAAGCGGACTCTTTAAAATAGCTTGTATATTTTAAATCCGTCATCATATACGGCGAATTTGGAAAGAATAATAACCACAAAAATCCAAATATTACAGCAGGAACAGCTTTTTTCTTACTGAAATAATGTTCACACAGCATTGCCGCAAACAGCGGAATTACAGCAAGAATATCATTCCATACAATATACCACCAATGCGGTTCTTTTGCGTAAAATGTATACATCGCCGTTGAAATTATTATAAATATAAAGGAAAAATAAGCAAACTTCGCTTTGTTTCCCGCAAATACAGACTTCATATTGTCACCGCCTTGCATAATAAGTTATTATATCACGCTTTCACTGCGGTATCAATAAAATTTTGCAAGCAAAGTTAAAAGTTATTGTCTTTCGGCGCTTTATATGCTAAAATAATTATAATTATTTACGAAAAGAGCTGATAAGCTGTGGAAAAAGAAAACAAAGCTTTTAAAATATTCAGAGTTATAATTACCTTAATTGCCATTGTATTTTTATTGTTGTTTGTATCGGGCGCTCTGTGGGGAATTGTCAACATCGGCAATCTTGTAGGCGGATTGCTGTGTGTGTGGCTGATTTTTGTATTCGGCACACGCAATAAGTACAAATCATTAAAAGAAAAACTCAAGAAAAATATTTTCGGCAAAATTGTTCTGTACGGCATCAATTTTTGCTTTACCGCACTTCTTTGCTACGGTTTGATTGTTACGGGTCTGATGACATTTGCCTGCATACAACAGCCAAAACAAAATGCAACCGCAATCGTACTTGGCGCTCAAGTTACCGAGAACGGCCCGAGTATGATGCTTACAGGCAGAATAAACAGCGCCGTTAGATATTTGCAGGAAAATCCTGATGCAAAAGCTGTACTTACAGGCGGACAGGGCAGTAATGAACCGATGAGTGAGGCACAGGCTATGTACAACTGCATTGTCGAGGCAGGGATTTCTCCGGACAGGCTTTATATAGAAGACAAAGCGGTAAATACAGGCGAAAATATTGCATTTTCCGAAGAAATAATTAAAGCAAACGGACTTAATGAAAACAAAGCTATAGTTACAGACGGCTTTCACCAGTTGAGGGCGCAGATAATTACAAAACAACAGGGACTGAGCGGAAGTGTCGGCTCGGTAAATGCCGACACTTTCCCCGTTTTTATTCCTACATTTGCCGTCCGTGAATGGTTTGCACTGCCGAATCAGGTTCTATTTCGGTAGCCACAACCTCTGAAATATTTTCATTGGGCTGATATACCGCATTTCGCCTTGAATTGAGTTCATACGGATAAATTTCGTTATCGGTAACATCTACAATCGGTGAATGTTCAAAACCGTTGTTGCGTGACGGCAGTTCAATAGGATACCGCTCGTTGCGTTTGCTTTCTTTTCTATTCATAAAATTAACCACCTTTCCGGGTGGTTATATTTTTTGCGGATTTTTGTATTTTATGCTCACAGTTCTATTTTTTATGTTGAGATGAAAATTAAATTTAAAAATTATAAAAGTTTGGTCGACCTTTTCAAAGGTCGTGGGTGTGGGCAAAGCCCACAAATACTTTCCGTTTATGCAATCTGACGATAGCCGAACAGCTCACTGTTTGGCGGCTTGAACACAACGGCGTTAGTCTTTAAATGCGACAGCATCAAGAAAAGCCACTCATTAAACAATGAATAAATAAATTCTTTTCTAAAAGGCTATCGCCTGTTTTAACAAACTTAGTTTCAGCACGCAAACAGCGTGGCTGTTTGCGCCTGATAAATTGTTGTATCGGAAGATTTTTATGGGCGCTGCTCAAACCCGCAAGCCTTTAAAAAGGCTTGACCTAAATTTTTAAGTCTATCTTTCAACTGTTATTTTACCCAAATTAAAGCAAAAATCCCGATAAAGTCGCACTTTATCGGGATAAAATTTTAATTAATGCTTAAATTTTGTACCGCCTTTTGATACATCATGCTTTGGAAGTTCTACATCTGCGGTGTCAAATTTTCTCTTTTTGGTTTTGCCTGCTTTACCTGTTGCTGGAGCAAAATTGTATCTGCCACGGCTCTTTACTGTAGCAATAATAAAGTAAACAATACCTGCAACACTTAAAATCAAGCACACAATACCTGCATAAAGCATCCAATGTCCGTTATCGGATTTACTTGTGTTTTTCTTGATAAAGTTGAAATCATCGCCGTCGCTGTCGGTAAGAGATGCGTTTTTGAGATTTGCGGAAATATCGTTCCAATCGCTCTGTGAAAGCGTTTTATCGTCAATAGTATCTTTGCTTACAGAATACATCTGTGCAGGAGGCGCAGTGGTTTCGGGTACAGTATATGTTGACTGACCGCCGCCTACATATACATCGTCGCCGTCGCTGTAGTATGGCTTATCATCATAACTGTAAGTAGGCTCTTCATAATAAGGTTCTGTAGGCTCCGGTTCCGGCTCGGGAGCATATGTCGGTTCGGGCTCGGGAGCATATGTCGGTTCGGGTTCCGGTTCGTATGTCGGCTCCGGCTCGGGTTCCGGCTCATATGTCGGTTCCGGCTCGGGAGCAGGCTCGGTTTCAATAATTTCTCCGCCGCTTTCTTCGCCTTCAACCGCACTTACCGAAAAAGCAAATACAGAAAAACTGAGTGCAAGTACGGAAATTAAAGCAATTATTTTTCTTTTCATACTGTTGACTCCTTTCATATATTTAAAAGGTTATTAATCGGTTGAAAATATCTGCACTAAATGCCACACAAAGGCTGTGTGGCATTTTGATTTTTAAACTTTTACTTTGAAGAAGATGAACTTGAAGAGCTTGAGCTTGAAGATGAGCTTTCAGGCTTTACAAAGTAAAGCTCAGGCTTATACTGGTCAAGTACAGACTGATTCTTTTCACAATCGGTCTTTTGTGCAAGGTCATCAACATACTTTGCAAACTCGTCTTTTTTCATATCTGCAAGCAATTTGTTGCGCTGTGTTGAATCGTAAACATAGCTGTCAATGTCTGAGTTGATGTCACCCTTATAGATAAGGTAATAAACTGCTGTATTGCCTGAACCTACCTTAACTGTCTTAGCCTCGTTCGCTTTCATTTCGCCGAGAGCTGTCTTAAGCTCATCGCCAAGTGAACTGCTTTTAAGGTTTTCTACAGCTGATGTTGACGGATCGTCTGTAAGTGAGTTAGCTGTCTTGTACTTATTTACAATATCGTCAAAAGAAGTACCGTTATTAAGTTCATTTGCGTAACCGTCAAACTCGTCTGTAATCTTCTTTGCGTCTTCGTCGGAAAGCGCTGCATCTTTGCTGTTGTTTGACTCGTCGGTTGTTGACTCATAAAGATTTGCTTTTATATACTTATAGTCTGTATAGTTTTCTGTAAAGTATGAAATAAATTCGTCATCCTTTACCTCTTTTGAACCGCCCTCACCGTAAAGCTTTTCAAATACTGCTGTGTATTTTGTGTTATAAAGTGTTGTGCAATATTCAAAGCTTTCAAAAGAAACACCGTAAGGCTCGTACTGGTCTTTATAAGGCATATAGTAGCCGTATGAAGCGTAAGGGCCTACTGTCCAATATTCCTCGGCTGTTTTTTTAGCCGAATCTGCGGTAGCGCCGCTCATATCAATGCCGAGCTCCTCAACGAGGTTGTCAGTCACAATGTAATTAAGACACATTGTTTCTGCCTCGTTTTTGATCCAATCTCTTGCAATCGCCTTGTCGCCGTCATCGTCTGTAATCTCAAGGTCAAGCCATGAATCGGATGCCTCATCATATGAAGCAAGTTTCGACGCATAATTTTGAGCTTGTGAGTAAGCTGTTTTAAGCGAGTAGCTGTAAACGCCGATTGGCAATTCTACTTTATCTGTCCTGTAAGCCCATTCTGCATTAAGGCTGATTGGAGTGCAGCCAACCGCTGCAACAGCAATAATCAGTGCAAGCAACAATGAACCGATCTTTGCATATGGTTTCATAATATTTACCGTCCTTAAAAAATTCTATTTCACCCGTAAAATGACAGGGTGCGTACTTTATGATTATACACAAAAAAATTTGCATTGTCTATATATTTTCTAAAATTTATTGCTTTTTCGGCAAAGTTTTCAGACAACTGTCAGATTTTAAATACTTTTTTGAGCATATCAAGCGATGAACCGCCGCCGCATCTTATTGTAATGTACGGTTTGTTGCCCGCAGACAGCATTGCTCTGCCGTTGAGCCTTGAAAGAAGTTCTATAACCTTCGGCGATTTTATCTCTTTGACAAACAGTAAAACATTGGTATCCGTCTGCCTGATTTCGTAAATACCCATTGCGTTTGCACAGTTTCTTATAAGCGCAATATCAATAAGTCCGAGCACGGATTCGGGAATTTCGCCGAAACGGTCTTTGAGTTCGTCCTTAACATCAAGGCTGTCCTCTTTGTTGCGTATATCGGCGATTCTGCGATATACATCAAGTCGGAGAGTAAGGCTTTCTACATAGCTCTCCGGAATGTGCGCATTTACCGAAATATCAATAAGACAATCAAGGTCGGCAGACTGTGCGGCTTCGCCCTTTTCTTCGCTTACTGCCTCGCCCAACAGCTTAAGATACATATCGTATCCGACAGATTCCATATGTCCGTGTTGTTGAGCACCCATAATGTTTCCTGCGCCTCTTAATTCAAGATCTCGCATTGCGATTTTAAATCCGCTGCCAAATTCGGTAAATTCTCTGATAGCGGCAAGGCGCTTTTGCTGAATTTCTGTAAGCACTTTGTTTTTGCGGAATGTAAGATAAGCATAGGCTCTGCGGTTGCTTCTGCCTACTCGTCCTCTTAGCTGATGCAGCTGTGAAAGTCCCATTCTGTCCGCATTTTCTATAATTAGCGTATTTGCGTTCGGCAGGTCAACACCCGTTTCTATTATAGTGGTGCATACTAATACATTTACTTCCTGTTCAATCATCATTCGCCATACTTCGCTAAGTTCGTGCTCTTTCATTTTGCCGTGACCTATGGCTATTTTTGCCTCGGGCACAGCCTCAAGAATTCTTGAGGCACAGGATTCAATAGTCGCAACATCGTTATGCAGGTAGAAAACCTGTCCGCCTCTTCTCAGTTCCTTGCGGATAGCCTCGTTAATTACCGCATCGTCATGTTCAAGAACATAAGTCTGTACAGGCTGACGGTTTCGTGGCGCTTCCTCGATTACACTCATATCTCTTAAACCGCTCATTGCCATATTGAGAGTTCTTGGAATAGGTGTAGCCGAAAGAGTAAGAACATCAACATTTTTGCAAAGCTCCTTAAAGCGTTCCTTTTGTGCCACGCCAAAGCGCTGTTCCTCGTCAATGATTGCAAGTCCGAGGTCACGGAACTCCACATCTTTTTGCACAAGTCTGTGCGTGCCGACCACCAAATCTACCTCTCCGCGCTTTAGCTTTTCTATAGTTTCTTTCTGTTGTTTTGCCGTTCTGAATCGTGACAGCAATTCAATTCTTATCGGATAGCCCTCAAAGCGCTTGCACACAGTCTGGTAATGCTGCCACGCAAGAATTGTTGTCGGGCAAAGCAATGCGCATTGTTTTGAATCCGCAACGCACTTAAATGCCGCTCGCAGTGCCACCTCTGTTTTGCCAAAACCTACATCACCGCACAAAAGTCTGTCCATCGGTGAGGTTTTCTGCATATCTGTCTTGATTTCATCACAGCACCTAAGCTGGTCTGGAGTTTCTTCGTATTCAAACTTAGCCTCAAAATCGTGCTGCCATTCGTTATCTTGTGAAAAAGCATAGCCCTTTGCTTTCATTCTTGCGGAATAAAGTGCAATAAGCTCCTTTGCAATGTCCTTTACAGATGCTTTTACTCTTGACTTTGCTTTCTGCCAATCCTGCGAGCCGAGCTTATTAAGCCTTACACGACTGTTTTCGGACGGGCCGATATATTTTGCAACCATATCAAGTTGAGTTACGGGCACATAAAGAACATCGCCCTTTGCATACTCAATCTTGATGTAGTCTTTTACAATTCCGTGGGTATCAATTTTACGTATACCGCCGAAAATACCTATACCGTGAACGCTGTGTACCACATAATCGCCCTGCGAAAGCTCCGAAAGGCTGTAAACCTCCCGGCTGTCCTTTGATATTTTCTTTCTTGCTTTCTTTTTCGGCACATACGAAATATGCCCCTGTGTGATAATAAAGAATTTTTCGATCGGATATTCAAAGCCTGCGCTCAAAGTACCGGGCAATACAAATAATGCGTTTTTCTTTATTTCCGACAACTTATCGGCATACTGTGCGGGAATACCGTCATTTCTAAGCGAATCACAAAGGTTTTTTGCCGCCTTGTCCGTTCCCGCAAGCACAACACCGCAGCTTTCTGCAGTGAGCATACCGTTTAAGTCCTCCTCAAGCTGTTTGTATGAACCGTTCCATACAGAAAGCTGTTTTGCAGAAAACGATACTATTTTTCTAAGCGGAATTGTTGTTGAACCGTGCACAAAGCCCTCAAGCATAACAATGCCGTGAGAAGTAAAAATATCAACACATTCCGCAAAAGTGAGTGAATACTTGTCAAGACCTCTGCAAAGAATGCCGTCCTCAAAGGCGGATTTTACGGTTTCTTCATTTCTGAAGTCCATTGCTCTGCCACGCTCTGAAATATTGTTAAACTCCGAAGTGAAAATCAAAGTATCTCTGTCGAGATAATCAAATAAGGTTTCGGCTTTATCATATAAAAGCGGAATAAACTTGTCGGTATTTGAAAGCATTGCACCCGACCTAATGCTGTCCGCCTCCGAAAGCAGTGTTTCCTTAACCTGCGGAGCTTTTTTGCCTCGCACGCCTTTTGCAAGATTTTCTATTTTGTCGGCAAGCACCGTTCTGTCCTCAATAATTACCTCCGCAGACGGCGAAAGACGGATTTCGCCTGCCTTTTCCCCTCTTCGCTGTGTATCAATATCAAAGAAAGAAAGGTCGGTGATTTCATCACCCCAAAATTCCGCACGAACAGGATTTTCGGCATCAGGCATAAAGAAATCAAGAATACCGCCTCTTACAGAAAACTGACCGCTGCCCTCTACCGCATCAAAACGCTCGTATCCGAGCAGGGTAAGTGTTCGTACGGCTTTTTCTATACTGATTTCAAGACCTTCTTTTAAAGTCAGAACACAATCCCTCAAAAATTCCTTTGGCACTGTGAACTGCGACGCTGCATCAATACAGCTGACAACTACATCACATTCGCCGTCAATGAGTTTGAGCAGTACCTTAAGTCTTGCGTGTTCGTACTCTCTTGAGGCGCTCTGAATATCTCTGAAATTAAAATCACGCTCGGGATAAAAATAAGCACGCATACCCATACTTGCAAGGTCATTACAGATTGTCTGCGCCTCTCGCTCGTCGGAGGCAACACAAAAGGCTGTGGTGCTCTTGCGGCAACACAGCGAATAGATAATATGTGCCTTGTGAACGGCGGAAAGTCCCGTAGCGCAAACACTGCCGCCACGCACAACAGCTTTTTCGAGTGAGTTAAAAACCTCACTGTTTTTAAAAACATCAACTAAAAATTTCATAATTCATCTTGCTTTAATTTTTTGTTCACTTTTTATTTATCAAAAATTGGGATGATTACCGATTTTTTCAACATTGTTTTATAAAAATGTTAATTAAACAAATTCATTGCTCTGTCGATTTTTCCGTCTGCCATAAGTTCAACGGCTTTTGCGGCATTTTCAAATACCTGTGCAAGTTTCTTCTGTTCATCGTTGGAAAATCTTGAAAGCACCCAATCCGCTAAATCCCACTCGGGTGTAGGCTTTGCGCCGATTCCTATTTTAACTCGTGGGAACTTATCACTGCCGCTTAAATATATAATACTCTTCATTCCTCTCTGTCCGCCGTCACTGCCCTTTGAGCGAATACGCATTTTACCGACATCGAGGGATATATCGTCAAATAATACTATCACATTTTCAGGTGAAATTTTGTAGAAATTCATCGCCTCTACCACCGCCTGACCGCTGTTGTTCATATATGTGGTAGGTTTCATAAGCATTGCCTTTCTGCCTGCTATATTACATTCGCCGACATAGCTTTTAAATTTTACTCTGTCAACCTTGCAGTCAAGACTCTCGGCTATTGCGTCAATCGCAAGCCAGCCTGCGTTATGACGGGTGTTTTCGTACTTTTTATCGGGGTTTCCGAGTCCTACTACCAAAAGCTCGACACCGCCGCCAAAGCTCTTTTTATTACCAAACATAAATACCTTCCTTTATATAAATTATTCTTTATTAAATTCAATTACAACCCAATCGTCATTGCCGAGGTGGTAAGGATTACCGCAATAAGGGCAATTATGCTCTCTTGTAGCGTCAAAACTGCCGCCGCAGCTTTTACAGCTTACCTTTTTAATAGAAAAACCTGCATTTGCTATTGCGTGTATATTTTTGCAAACAACAACCCTGAATTTTTCCTTTGAACTTTTGAGAGCACCGCCGTCAACCTTTGTTACTGTTGTATATACGGTAATATCTACATAGCAGTAGTTACCGTCTGTTTTCAGCGTATTATACCTTACCGTACCGTCATAGCTAATGTCCACAATGTCTTTAAAGGTGTTTTGCATAGGCTTGCCGTCATAAGCCGCAAGGTTGGTGTAGTCATCGCTGAATATCATAAGTTTCATAAGGTTTATAACCTTACCTATGAAAAACTCATACGAAAAGTTAGGGTCAATCTGTCGCATAACCTTTGGCAGCTGAGTTTTTGCCCTTACATGAGGACCGAGCAAAAACAGGCTTTTTATTGCGCCAATCATCATCCATATGAGTATAAAAGCCGCCCACAAAATATAACCCGAAACAGTGCCATAAATCAATCCTACAATTACGCACTGCACAATCTGAAATACAAAGTCATCGCTGCCCTGCACTATGTTTCCGTTATTAATATTAGAAATCAAAGAATAGCTCATAACGGTGGCTATCATACCAAGAACGCATATAAGCATTGACGGCTTTAGTATTTTTCTGATTAGGTCTGCCTCGTCTTTAATGTGATAAAAGTTTGTAACCTTAGGAAATAAGTCGTCAATAATAAATCTTGTTCCGCAGCTTTTACAGCCTGTAAGTAAGTCCTGCACATCACTGATAGCGCCGCAGTTTGGGCATGCAACCGCACCGCCTGCATTTTGATTTAAAAGTCTTGTGATGGTAGCATAAAAGTTGCGTTTATTCTTTCTTTTCTTTTTCTTTTTATTATTTACAAAAAAGGTTTCTGTCACCTTATAGTCTTTACAGGCAACATCACTTTTGTAGTCGCCTCTGTCGGTGACGGTAAAGCACTTGAGCGCCTGCTTAAACGAGCTTTCTTTTGTATCAAACACAACTTCTTTTCTGACATTATTTTCATCAAGTCTTTTTTTCTGAAGTTCAAGAGTGTAGTTTACATCAAGAGAGCCCATATCGGGAGTTTTTCCCGTATTGTGCCATTGAGCGTATTCGTCAATAAATTTATCAACGATTTCTGTATTTTCGTTATTGTTAAATGTTAAATTAAAAAAACTCATTTTCTTATTATACCTCGTGCAGTCTGAATAACTGCTAATAAACTATGGTTTGTGTTTATATATAAATTTAGTTTGTTTGTCGTTACAACCCAAAACCTTTTTAATGGCGAAATGGCGGGTTATTTGAAACCCGCCTGTATAATCGCTATTTAATTTTCGGTTCATTAACCAAATGCAGGTGTAAACGGCTTGTCATTGTAAATTCTTGCAATAGCCTCTGCAAATGTAGGAGCAACAGGAAGAACTGTGAACTTGTCAATCATCTTCTCCTGTGGTACAGGGATTGTATCAAGAAGAACAACCTCTTTGATTGCGCTGTTCTTAATTCTCTCGATAGCAGGACCTGAAAGAACTGCGTGTGTAGCACAAGCATAAACTTCAGTAGCACCGCCCTTTTCAACTATAGCGTTTGCTGCGTTGCAAAGTGTGCCTGCTGTGTCAATCATATCGTCAACAAGGATAACCTTTTTGCCTCTTGCGTCACCGATGATGTTCATAACTTCGCAAACATTAGCCTTTGGTCTTCTCTTATCAATAATAGCAAGACCTGTGCCAATCTTAGACGCAAAGTTTCTTGAACGGGTAACCGAACCGAGGTCAGGAGAAACAACGATGTATTCATCAAAGTTTCCGCCGATTTTCTCTCTCATATAGTTAGCAAGGATAGGAGAACCATAGAGGTGGTCAACAGGGATATTAAAGAAGCCCTGAATCTGGTTTGCGTGAAGATCCATTGTAAGCACACGATCGGCACCTGCTGATGTGATGATGTCAGCACAAAGTTTTGCCGAAATCGGATCTCTTGCCTTAGCTTTTCTGTCCTGTCTTGCGTAGCCGAAGTAAGGCATAACTGCTGTAATTCTTGCAGCGGAAGCACGCTTCATGGCATCAATCATAATAAGCATTTCCATTAAATTGTCATTTACCGGAGTGCAAGTTGACTGAACGATAAAGCAATCGCTGCCTCTTACAGATTCCTGAAGAGAAACCGCTATTTCACCGTCAGAAAACTGAGTACATTCGCTCTTACCAAGCGGAACTCCAAGGCTGCCTGCAATTCCTTTGGCTACATTTACATTTGAGCTTCCGGTAAAGATTTTAATGTCTTTTCCGTGAAAATTCATTGTAATCGCTCCTTTTTACTCTATAGTTTGTATTCTACTATTATCTTAACAGGTATATCCCCTGTCTTTTGCAATATTGTTAAGCTCCTCAAGCTGTGCGGGATCATTTGCGCCGAGCACTGTGTCGCTGCACTCTGCGGTATAAGCGCCTACCTTACAGCCGTCCGAAAGCAAAAGCTTTAATGCGTCGGGCAAATAATATTCCTTTGCATTATTATCGGATGAAATTCTGCCGAGCACAGACAAAAGCTTTTTTGCGTCAAACCAGAAACCGCCCGAATTTACTTCCTTAATCTTAAGGATTTCTTCACTGCCGTCTTTCTGTTCTACGATTGACTTTACATCGCCGTTTTCGTCACGGACAATTCTGCCGTAGCCTGTAGGGTCGTCAACCATTGCGGAAATTACAGTTGCACTTGATTGAGTGTTTATGTGCTGTTCAAGTGACTTTTCAATGGTTTTGCTGTCCATAAAAGGTGCGTCGCCGTTTAAAATCACCACGCTGTCGCCTTTGTGACTTTCAAGGAAGTCCTTTGCCATCATTACTGCGTGGCCTGTACCGAGTCGCTCTGCCTGATAAACCGTTTCAACCTTAAAATCAAGTGTTGACACAAATTCGTCTATACATTCTTTTTTAAAGCCCTTTACAATGCAGATGTCATTAATGCCTGCCTTCTTAAGTGAAGAAATAACCCACTCAAGCATAGGCTTGCCAAGTACGAGCGAAAGTGTTTTCGGCTTGTCGCTTTTCATACGCTTGCCTTCGCCGCCCGCAAGAATAATCGCACAATTACTCATATGTAATCTCCTTGGTATTCTGTAATTTGTGTGTTTACTTTAATATGTACACACAACAAGACATATTAATATTATCGCATAAAAAATACAAATTTCAAGAGTATTTTACAAAAAAACAACATTAGGGGTAAATTTAAACGATTTATACAATATTGATGAAGTATAAAATTGAATTTTATAGGAAAAAATTTTAAAAAATCTATAGCTATTTTGAACAAACTTTGTTATAATTATGTGTAGGCTTATACAAGCGGGCGAATTTTGACACAATTTTCGCCACAGCCGTATAATTTATTATTTTTAGGAGGATTACCAAAATGGCAAACAAATGGGTATACCTTTTCTCAGAAGGTAATGCTAACATGCGTGAGCTTCTCGGCGGTAAGGGTGCTAACCTTGCAGAAATGACAAGTTTAGGACTTCCTGTACCACAGGGCTTTACAATTACAACAGAGGCTTGTACTCAGTACTATGAGGACGGCAGAGAGATTAACGAAGAAATTCAGGGTCAGATCAACGAGTACATCGGCAAGATGGAAGAGATCACAGGCAAGAAGTTCGGTGACTTAGAGAATCCGCTCCTCGTTTCGGTTCGTTCAGGTGCCAGAGCATCAATGCCAGGTATGATGGATACAATCCTCAACCTCGGTCTTAACGAAGAAGTTGTTGAAGTTATTGCAAAGAAGTCTAACAACCCTCGTTGGGCTTGGGACTGCTACAGAAGATTTATTCAGATGTATTCTGATGTAGTTATGGAAGTTGGTAAGAAGTACTTTGAAGAGCTTATCGACGAAATGAAGGCTAAGAAGGGCGTTACACAGGACGTTGAGCTTGACGCTGACGATCTTAAGGAGCTCGCTTCACAGTTCAAGGCAGAGTACAAGGCTAAAATCGGCGTTGACTTCCCTGACGATCCTAAGGAGCAGCTTATGGGCGCTATCAAGGCTGTATTCCGTTCATGGGATAACCCAAGAGCTAACGTATATCGTCGTGATAACGATATTCCTTATTCATGGGGTACTGCAGTAAACGTACAGTCAATGGCATTCGGTAACATGGGTGACGATTGCGGTACAGGTGTTGCATTTACAAGAGATCCTGCTACAGGTGAAAAGAAGCTCATGGGTGAGTTCCTTACAAACGCACAGGGCGAAGACGTAGTTGCAGGTGTTCGTACACCAATGCCAATCGCTCAGATGGCTGAAACATTCCCTGAGGCATTTGCTCAGTTCCAGACTGTTTGCAAAACTCTTGAGGATCACTACAGAGATATGCAGGATATGGAGTTCACTGTTGAGAACAAGAAGCTCTATATGCTCCAGACAAGAAACGGTAAGAGAACAGCTCAGGCTGCTCTTAAGATTGCTTGTGACCTCGTTGACGAGGGCATGAGAACAGAGGCAGAGGCAGTTGCTATGATCGACCCTCGTAACCTCGACACACTTCTCCACCCACAGTTTGATGCTGCTGCTCTTAAGGCTGCTACACCAATCGGCAAGGGTCTTGGTGCTTCACCGGGTGCTGCTTGCGGTAAGGTTGTATTCACAGCCGAAGATGCTGAGGTTTGGAACGCAAAGGGCGAGAAGGTTGTTCTCGTTCGTCTTGAGACTTCACCTGAGGACATCACAGGTATGAAGGCTTCACAGGGTATCCTCACAGTTCGTGGCGGTATGACATCACACGCTGCTGTTGTTGCTCGTGGTATGGGTACTTGCTGCGTATCAGGTTGCGGCGACATCAACATGGACGAAGCTAACAAGAAGTTTACACTCGCAGGCAAAGAGTTCCACGAGGGTGACTACATTTCAATCGACGGTTCAACAGGTAACATCTATGACGGTATTATTCCAACTGTTGACGCTACTATCGCAGGCGAGTTCGGCAGAATTATGAGCTGGGCTGACAAGTACAGAAAGCTTAAGGTTAGAACAAACGCTGATACACCTGCTGATGCTAAAAAGGCTCGTGAGCTCGGTGCCGAGGGTATCGGTCTTTGCCGTACAGAGCATATGTTCTTTGAAGAGGACAGAATCGCTGCATTCAGAGAGATGATCTGCTCTGATACAGTAGAAGAGAGAGAAGCTGCTCTTGAGAAGATTCTTCCTTACCAGCAGGGCGACTTCGAGGCTCTTTATGAGGCTCTTGAGGGTAACCCGGTTACAATCAGATTCCTTGATCCGCCACTCCACGAGTTCGTTCCTACAGAGGAAGCTGACATTGAGAAGCTTGCTGCTGCTCAGGGCAAGAGCGTTGAAGCAATCAAGGCTATCATTGCTTCACTCCACGAGTTCAACCCAATGATGGGTCACCGTGGCTGCCGTCTTGCAGTAACATATCCTGAAATTGCTAAGATGCAGACAAAGGCTGTTATCCGTGCAGCTATCAATGTTAAGAAGGCTCATCCTGATTGGACAGTTAAGCCTGAAATTATGATTCCGCTCGTATGCGAGGTTAAGGAACTTAAGTATGTTAAGAAGATGGTTGTTGAAACAGCTGACGCTGAAATCGCAGCTGCAGGCATCGAGCTTGAGTACGAAGTTGGTACAATGATCGAGATTCCAAGAGCTGCTCTTACAGCTGACGAGATCGCTACAGAGGCTGACTTCTTCTGCTTCGGTACAAACGACCTTACACAGATGACATTCGGCTTCTCAAGAGATGACGCAGGTAAGTTCCTCAACGCTTACTACGATGCTAAGATCTTCGAGAACGATCCATTCGCTAAGCTCGACCAGACAGGTGTTGGCAAGCTTATGGAAACAGCTATTAAGCTCGGTAAGCCTGTAAACAACAAGCTCCACGTAGGTATCTGCGGTGAGCACGGCGGTGACCCATCATCAGTTGAGTTCTGTCATAAGATTGGTCTTGACTATGTATCATGTTCACCATTCCGTGTGCCGATCGCAAGACTTGCTGCTGCTCAGGCTGCTATTGCTGAGATGTAATTCAGTCATTTTTGTACTGATATTATATAGCGTAATATTTTGGGCTGTCCCGTTTTGGGACAGCCCTTTTTGCATTGCTTAAATAATTAAAAATCAGAACAAGGCTTTTTAAAGTCTTGCGGGCTTTGCCCACACCCACAAACTTTGAAAAGTCATAATTTATTCGACATCATATTATTGAAAAGTCAGATTATTTGTGATAAAATTTACTTGAAAAGTCAGAACGGAGGAAATGATATGCTCTACAGAAAAATCGAAAAATTGATTGAAGAACATTTAAAATCTGACACTCAGAAAATTCTTTTGATTGACGGCGCAAGGCAGGTCGGAAAAACATATATTATTCGTTATGTAGGTCAAAGATTATTTGAAAATTTTATTGAAATAAATATGGTTGAAGATTCCATAGGCGACCGTCTTTTTGCCAATACAAAAACTATTGAAGATTTTTATTTGCAAGTAAGTATGATTGCAGGCAATAAAATGAAAGCTAAATCCGACACATTAATATTTATAGATGAAATTCAGGCATATCCGCATTTACTTACACTGCTTAAGTTTTTATCTCAAGATAATAAGTTCACATATATAGCAAGCGGCTCGCTTTTGGGTGTAACATTGTCGCAAACAACATCAATTCCTATAGGAAGTATTCGTAAAGTACGAATGTATCCGCTTGATTTTGAAGAATTTTTGTATGCTAACGGAATGAATGAATTTGTAATCTCCGCAGTGCAAAATAAATTCAAAGAATTACAATCACTTGATGAAAATATGCACAATAAAATGATGGATTATTTTCAAAAATATCTGCTTATAGGCGGTCTTCCTGATGCAGTCAACTCATATCTTAATGAAAAAAATATTCAGTCCGTGCGAAATATCCAAAACGAAACACACGATTATTATGCAGCAGACGCATCAAAATATGATGAAGAAAAAAAGCTTAAAATACGCAGAATTTATGATCTTATTCCTTCTAATATGGAAAATAAAAAGAAACGAGTAATAGCAAAAAACATTGAAAATAAAAAAGGCAAAACTTTTACAGATTACAGCGATGAATTTGAATATCTTATAAGTGCCGGCATAGCACTTAATGTACAGGCAATTTCCAATCCTGTTTTTCCGTTAATTGAATCCACAGGAAAAAATCTGCTGAAACTATATCTTAATGATGTGGGTATTTTGACAAGTATTTTGTACGGTAATAATATCAGAGCAATTTTGGATAATAAAAGCAGTATAAATCTTGGCTCGGTATATGAAACTGTAGTGGCAAGCGAATTGACTGCGCACGGATATAAATTATTTTACTATGACAACCGCAGTAAGGGCGAAGTTGATTATTTGATAGATGACTATAACAGCCTTTCGGCAGTACCTATTGAGGTTAAATCGGGCAAAGATTACACAGTTCACAGTGCTCTTAATACATTTGTACAAAATGAAGACTACCACATAAAAAAAGCCTTTGTAGTATCAAATGAAAGAAAAGTTCAGACAAAAGGCAAAATAACTTATATTCCGATTTATTATATAATGTTTTTTAACGCTAATTCAACTTTGGAAAACAATATAGAATTTTAACACAGCTGAATTATAAGGTAATCTAAATAATTTATAGTTTAGCAAAATAATTATAAAAGGCTGACTCGGTATCAATTGCCGAAGTCAGCCTTTTTAGGGAGAGTATATTAAGAAAGAAAAAGAATTTGCAAACTTTTAAATCACATTAACATATTAAATAATTTTAAATTCTTATGAACATACCTTACATACATCCATAGAATAAACCATATTATCTTTTGCAACCATTGTAAGCGGCATTTCAGGCAAAATTATGTTAAAGCCTACAAGGAAGCTTTCTTTACCGCCATCGTGAAGTCCCGTTACAATTCTTACGACATTATTTTTCTTGGCAAATTCAGCCGCTGCACGATCTGCGTTCTTATCAAAAAGCACTGTCATATCCGCACCAAACTGTTTTGATACCATATTAAGGTATTCAATCTGCCAAGCTGCCTCGGTGTAATCGTGCGTAGGCTCAAGCACAGACAATACTCTTAAGTCGCAGTCCGTATCGTCTGCAATCTGCTTTGCAATCTTAATAATTCGGTCGCAATCAAACTGCAGTGTTACACAAGCAAGCACTACAGCACGCTTTTCAGTATTCATTTTGTCACCTCCAAACATTTCCGTGCGTAAGTCGCATTGCACGGTTTATAAATCGTTGTTCAGATAATCCCACAAGTGTGAGGCATCTGCCTGACCATTATATATATAATCCAAATCGGTACCATGCAGGTTAAACATATTCCTGCCGACAAGGAGTCCGATACCGAAGTCGTTGTAATCGTTTCTTGCACTGTACATAACTATATAGTGATTATTCGCATATATGAATGACGGTCTGTAAAGTCCGCCGCCGTCCCACGCTGTATAATCATCTGACGGAGAAGCTACTTTCATTGCTGTTTCCCAATTGAACCCGTCCTCCGATGCTGAAAAATACAGATTCATATGCTTTCTGTCTTTTTTATTGGTTGTAGCGCAGGCTAACAATTCATATCCACGGTTTGTTTTTATTACATCAGGGTGCCATACATATGCACCGTCTTCAAAAGTTAAGTCTGTCGGTTGAGGCTGCGACCATACACCGTTTCTCAATTCTCTGTAATAGAGTTGATAATGACACACATACCATACTTTATATGCACCGTCGTCACGGATTATGGCAGGACTCACCATATCATACTTTTCTTTTTCGTAGGTTTCAAAATAGACAAGTTTGTCGCTCCAATTATCACCGTCATACGAATATCTCATATACAATGCCATATAGTCTGTATCGTAATCCGTATATCTCCAAAACAGCTCAAGGCGGTCAAGTTCTTTGTTATATACAAGATGACTGTCCGAATTATAGCGTACGGATTTTTTATAATTTGCAAGCGGCGGCTCTGTAAATTTTACCTCCGAATAATTTATAAGATCGTTTGTTCCGACAATCTGCGGATTTTCGTAGTAGTCATTACCACTTGGATAAGGTGTGTAAGACAGCCAAAATCTGTAACCGTTCCATTCCTTACCCATATCAATCAGCTTTGGATGATATGCATTGTTCGGATAGTAACTTTCAATTGTACTGTCGGAATTTATCAAATTAAGTTTGCTTATTGAATTTGAAGAAAAATTAAAATCCTGTTTAAATTTCTTTTTTGAGTCAGTTTCTGTATTTTTACTTTTTAAATTAGTTTGTTTGCTTAAAGCGGCTGATGGTATCTGCGGCTTTGTTTCTGATGTTGATGTTGTGCTTTCACTCACACCGTTTGAAACAGCATTTCCTGTATTTGCACAGCCTGCAAAAACCGATGCAGTCATAACTGCCACAAGCAAAAATGCAAGTATTCTCTTCATATGTACCCTTTCTAAACTAAATCAGCATTACTAAGTCAACCGTCAACTTTAAAGCCTTCCTCGCTTATCTCCGATTCACTTGAAAAATCTTTATACTGATCTATAAAGCTCCAAAACTTCCCGGCGCTGTTTACTCCGTCATTTATATAATCGCAGTTTGTACCGTAAAGATTATACATATCTTTGCCGAATAAAAGTCCCACACCAAAATTTTTGGCGTCATTTCTTCCGCCGTAAAGGACATAATACATTCCGTCCGAATACATAAATGTCGACCTGTAAAGTCCGTTGCCGTCCCAGTCAAAATCGTTACCGGTAGGCTCAAGAACCTTTTTGGCAGTGCCGAATTTCAATCCGTCATCTGACTTTGCATAGTAAAGATTCATATGTTTTCTATCTTGCTTATCTACGGTTGCACAAGTCAGAATTTCGTACTTATCATTATTCTTAATTAAATCTATATGCCATGTAAATGCATCGTTTTCATAAGGCAGTTTACACATTCTTATTTTTGACCATTTTCCGTCCTTGAGTTCACGATACTTTACTTTATAAGCATTTACATACCACACTCTGTATGTACCGCTATCATATACAATACCGGGACTTACCATATCTTCTTTTTTTCTGTCATAGGTTTCAAAAAAAGTTTCCGGTTTGCTCCATGTATTGCCGTCATATGAATAACTCATTAAAAGAGAGGCATAATCAATATCATAGTCTGTGTATCTCCATATTATCTCAAGACGATTCAAGTCATTGTTATAAACAATCTCACTGTCCGAATTAAAGCATCTGCCATTTTTATAATTTGAGAGAACAGGTTGCGAAAATTTAATTTCGGAATAGTTAATTAAATCGTTCGATGCAACAATATGCGGATTTTCGTATTCATCATTGCCTTGCGGATACGGAGTGTATGACACCCAGTATCTGTATCCGTTCCAACCGTCTTTACCTAAATCAAGCACCTTTGGGTGGTAAGCATTGTTTGGAAAGCACTCTTCCTGATACTCATCAACGCATTTTAAGTTCAACTTTGACGGCGAATTTTTGGTAAGTTCAAATCCCGTCATATCAACATTCGGCGATGTAGTAAACTCTGCAGGCTTTTTGTTAATAACAGTTGACGCCATAGTATGCGTGTTTTCGTATTTAGATGCATCGGTGTTTTCCGGTAAATTATATGCGGCAAAAACAGAAACACCAGCCACCGCAACCGCAGTAACAAATATCAACACAAACTTTTTCATTAAAAAGTTGCTCCCTTTCTATACAAATCAGCTTCTATATACGCACTTTGTATTACACTCATTAATACATATAACTATATATCTATACCGCGATTTTGTCAAGCCAAAAAGAACAACAATTTTTTTAGATGCAAAAATGATACAAAAATCGGCGTTTCGTATGATACTATACTTTTTTCTGACTGTGTAAATATCATAGCCTCTGTATATGATTATATTATATTGACCGTGTGAAATTAAGGTGAATTTTGGCATAAGAATTATAAAAGTTTAGTTAACCATAATTTACCCCAACTTTTGATAAATAACCGCCTAAATTCACGTCAAAAAAAATCCGCCATTCACAAAGAACAGCGGATAAGAATTTATTTTTTAGTTAAAATCAAAATAACTCTTTGTCATCGGTTTCGGTGTCGGCGTCAAGACTTTCGTTTTTAGCATCTCTCTGTGAGATCCTATTTACATAAGCCTTTAAAGCCTCCATCTCCCTATCAACAGACTCTTTCTTTTCTGTTTTAACTTCTTCTTTTACGGGTTCGTTCTGAACTTCTTTTGCAGGCTCTTCCTTTTTCTCCGGCTGTGCCTCGAAAGGAGAACTTTTGTACTCGTTTTCATTTGAGCAAGCAACTGTAATGTCAACAACCTCTTCGTTTTTAAATTCAGGTTTCGGCTGTGTTTCGGGTGTACCGTAAAAAATATCGTTTGAACTGTCAACAATCTGACGGTAACACTCTCTTGCCTTGGCAATCTTAGCTTTGGAATTTTCAATTACTTCAAAAAGCTTTTTCTGCTGTTCTTCAGAAACGCTCTCGCCTTTCTTTGTATTCTCATAGAAAGACTTACCCAAAGCAATATATGCTCTGTTCATAAGCTCACTTTCACATTTCATAATAAGACGAAGACGGTTAAGTTTTGCATTTGTACGGTTTTTCTCAACAATATTCTGAGTAACATTAGAAATAGTATCTGCCGCAGTGTTGACTGTACCTTTAACAGTATCAAAAAAAGTCATAGCAATATCTCCTTTAACGCATAAATGCGGGTTCGTTTTTATAACACTATTATTATGACAGATATTAAAGATAAAATCAATATTTTTTTTGAATTTGCTTGTTAAAAATGTACTTGTTTGATATAATATTTTAGAAAGAGGTGTTGAAATATGTCGGACAAGGTAATAAAAGCAATAGTGTGTCCGGGTTGTGGAGAACTTAGCAAAGCGGAAATCCACACAAGCATAAATCCTGCACGAGATAAAACTATAAGAAAAAGAGTGCTTGACGGAGAGTTGTTTGATTTCAGATGTCCGTCCTGCGGCTACACCGCTAAACTTAACTATCCGCTTTTATATAACGATATGAAAAACCGTTTTATGGTTTACCTTATACCTAAAATTGACCGTTTTCAGCTTTGCGACAATGAGCTTGAAAACAAATACAGCAATCTGCGCAACATCAACAAGCGAATTGTGCCAACATTCAATGCATTCAAGGAAAAGCTGTTTATTTTTGAATCGGGACTTGACGATATGGCTGTAGAATTGACAAAACTCGCAATTAGCCAGACGGTATCGAAAAAGCTCGGAAACATTGAAGTAAACGAGGGATACCTGTCAATGTATGACAGAGAAACCAACACAATGGGCTTTACATATTTTACAGGCAAAGACAAAGAACCGTATGTACAAACCGCACGACTTGAAATATACGGCAAGTCAAAGGGAATCATTGACAAATTTGCTTATAAAGACAAAAAACTTAAAGGCTTTATAAAAATTGACCGAGAATGGGCAGAAAATGTACTTTACCGCTATAAACATTTCCGCCACATGGAAAAGGTCAGAAAATTAAATGAGGATTAAATTAACACTTCTGCAGAATATGACCCGACCTCCAAAAGTTAGACTAAGAAGCTAACAATCGGAGGTCGGTATTTTTTATGTGATTATTTATCAAAAGTTGGGATAAATTACGGTTTAGCAAATTGATTTGCCAAACATTTATAATTGCTTTTCTGATTTGTTCCGCTAAACCATAATTTATTGTTTTTAATAATGAAATCAACTTGCAAATTCAACCGTAATCTCAAGATGAGCAGGGAAGTCTTTTTCAATCATCTTATTTACCCATACTTTATTTAATTCGCTCAAGGAATCGGAAATTTTTATGTTCAAAGCATTTTGGGACGGATTTTCGGTGATTTTAAAATTACCGAGTCCGTATCCCTCCAAAATCTTATTAAAACCCTCGGGAGTACAAAACTCCTCGTTTGTCTGCTCTCTTATCTTTAAAAGTTCCCGCCTTTTCTCAATACTCAAATCATCTCTCACTGCGCCTGTAAATCTTTCCCGTTCAGTAAGTCCGTAACTTTGCGCCGTATCAATGAAATATTCTTTGAGCATTTCGCCAAGCTCGTTAAAAAGCAGATCAAGCCCTGCGGCAAAGGCTTTTAACTCCGCATAAGTTCTGCCGCCTGTTCTAACCGAATAAAGTTTGGTATCCGTAAGTTTTTTAACCATTGAAGTATAACTGTCCATCATTTCACCTCAATTTTTACAGTGCCGACCGAAAATACCTGTGCCGCCGTCGCATTCACATCAACAAAATTCGTCGGAAATTTATATGAACAAATACAGCCGCTGTTCATCAGCCTTTTTCCAAGCTCCGCCACATACATAGTACCGCCGATCTCAATTTCATTTAAGTAATCTTTAAACACCTGTGTACAAATGTTCACTATATCATTTCTGATATATCCGTCTTTAGCATACACTGCGACAGACAAATTAATTTTTCTCAATTGTGCCGAAATAACTTTAACATCAACATTCAGTTCTCTGTTTTTGGCGATAAGCACCTGTGCTTGTGCCACTGCCGCCGATGACGGCGAATTTTCTCCGTTGCTTACATATACATCTACCGTGCCCGTACCTCTGCCCTTTGCTATAACTCCCGCTTTAGTAATTCCGGGTACACTTAGCGCAAGTTTTTCGTAATATGCTTTGTTTGTTCCGTTTGACGGCACAAGAAAACTTGCCTTAATTCTTTTCCTTAATTCATCGTCGGTTTCTTCGTCACAACCGTCCTCAAACGGTTCTCTGTTATATGCGTAATTGATTTCCGCAGGTGCGGATACAATGATTTTTGCTGTATTAATGGGAATATTTGAAATCTTACCCGCCTTGTCCGCCTCTGCCGAAACGCTGACAAGTGTATTTCCCGCCGCAATCTCCGCATCTTCAACAGTAACATATCTTAGCGGCTCGGTATCTGCCGTGGCGACCATACTTCCTTTAGGAATAAAAATGCTGTTTTCAACAGGTTCATTGATAAAGAATGTAAGTTCACCCTGTGCTTTCTGCGCCTGTTTACGCTCAAGTCCTCTTTGAGATGCAAAATAATCAAGATACTCGCCGCTTGCGGTAGCAACAAACATCTGATTTTTCAGCCACTCAATATTTGTCATTGCGTTAAAAATTTCGCCTGCAAGCACTCTCATTCTTATTGCCGCATCACTCGCTTCGTCAAAATCATATTTGCTTTTTGCCGAAAACTCCGATTTCATTCTGTTGTAAATTTCATCATAGGTAATCATCTGTATTAATAATCTCCTCTCTTACGCTTTCGTTGCAAATCAGTCTGATACTGAATTTCGGTTTTCTCAAAGCCAAAACTTTCGCAGTAACTGTCGGAAAATCCGCCAGTGCCTGCGACATTATAAGATTAACTTTTTCTTGAAAATTCTCATCATCAAAATCCACCTTGTTTAGTTCACATCCGAGTTCACGGTTATACACAAAGCCAGCAAATTTTGCGCTGATTTTAAAAAATGCCTGCTGTAAAATTTCATCGTCACCCGAAATATGAATATACCTGCCGCCGCTGTCAACCGCAATATCTTTATTTTTAATCAGCGTATCCGTATCAGTCACCAACCTTTACACCGTTTATATATACCGAGCCGTCATTTTTCAGATATACTTCTGCACCGCCCTTTGACTTAAGCAGAATTTCACCCGGCTGAACGGAAGAAACCTCCGAAATAACGCCCACGCAAACCTCCTTGTCGGCAAGCGGAAGTACAACGGCTTTTTCCTTTACGGGAGGAATAGACACGATTCCGTACGGTGTAACAAAATCAAGTCCTATATGTTCGCCCGAGGCGATGATCGCATTGTTGCCGATTTCACTCATCACAACATTACCGCTCTCCGCTGTAGGTTTATTAATTGAATTTTTACTTAAATTCTCTGCAATCCACATATCAAATCTCCTTTTTCAGTGTAATAACTGTTTTTTCGCTCTTGCTGTCGGCAGTGTATCTTATCTTGTGCACATAAAGTCCGTCATAAGAACCGATAACCTCATCGTTAATCGTTGCTTTGTTGCCGACCTCGCACATAAGCATATACGGACATACAAGTTCAATTTCAAAAGCATTACCGTTGCTGGTGCTTATAATTCTGTCGGCTGTTCCCACAGAACCACCGCCTGTCAATGCGTCAACATATCTTCTGCGCACAAGCCTTGTATCCGCAAGGCTGTTTTTTATTACACTGCCGTATCTGTTGCCCTGCTTCACCTTTAATCTGACATCGGAAATCACCTTGTAACGCTTTATTCTGCTTTCCGCCGAAATATACCTGTAACTTTCATTGTTGCCGAAGCAAAGCACTTCACCGTTGATACCGCCGTTTAATATAACTCTGCCGTCGCCTGTAATTCTCGGCTTTTTTCCGTATTTATTTACGCAATAATTTTCAAGCACCTGCCATTGGCTCATGCCCTTACTGATTTTTATATAACCGAAATAAGGATTGTTGTCGCCGATGTAACCGTTAAAGCCAAACGGCTGTAAATGCCGTTCAAAAATCACGGATGATGACGCATTAAAGTAAATGCAAGGTTCTGCCTCGTTGTCAAGCAAAACACTCGCCATACTCCTCGCCGTAATTTTTACGGTAATTTTCTCACCGCTGCTTTTGGTGATAATTTCGTCAATCTGCCCCTTAAACACTAAGTTTTCGCCGTCAAAGCCGTAAAGAAAATCGCCGTCCTCGCATCCTTTGATATACGGAAATTCAACGGTTACATCATCGGCAGGCACAGAAAACTCACTGTTATACACCACGGTAACGGGTGACGGCAGTAAAAGCATTCCGCTATGCGTTGTCATCTTAAATTTCAGCACAGCTTTATCACCTTTCCTTTTTGCATAAGCTCGTCCGCCCGCTTAACCCACGGATTGAGTTTTAACAGCGTTTCAATCCGAGCATTGAAAGCGTAAGAAATATCCCACAAACATTCGCCTGCTTTTGTGATGTATGTATTTACCGCCGTTTTCTTCTCTTTCTCCATAACTTCTCTGAAAACAAAGCTGTATGTAAGCATATCGGGTACAGGCTCGCCGATTACCGTAAGTTTTTCAAACACCGCATACACCGGTTTTATAAACGGCAAAGCAAGCACACCTACTCCGCCCTCCTCAAAAACTTTCCACAAATTTGCAAACTGCTCGTGGCAATCCGCTCCGCAAAGCTGACCCTTTCCTTTTATAAGCCTGTTTTTTCTGCCGAGGTTCTGAATATATGCCGTGTTTTTCGGTGAGTTAAGCTCCTGTATGTTTTTTTCACACTCAAAACTTATCTCTTCCGGATTATATCTCCATTCATAGTTTTTAAATCTCATAGGAACAAGCGTCATCTTTCTCTTGCCTCTTCTTCCTCCGAAAATCCGTGACTGTATCGTCTGCTCTCTCTTTCAAGTTCCTCGCTGATTTTTTCAGCCTGTCCCTCGTTTTTGGCAAAATCATTTTCTTTGTAATTCATTATGTAACCTCTCTTTTCTCGCAGCCGAGCACCATTTTCAGTATTGAAAAATCGGCGGATTTGTGTCTGCACCATGCACTTTTCACCGTGCAATTTCTGTAGGTTTCACTGCCGTCGGCAGTTTTCAGTTCAATGCTGTCCATTCTGCTTTCCTTTAAAAAGCCCTCTCTGCTCGGCACATTCATTTCTATGGTAACAGTGTATTCGTCCTTTGTATGTGCACAGCTCACACTGTCGCTCATATACTGTTTCACCCCATAAACCGTGCTGTTTTTATGCGTTTCAACACTTATTATTCCTCCAAGGATATTGCCGTTTTTAAGCACGGTAATATCCTCTCCCTTTAAAAATTCCCTCAACCTTTAAACCTCCTCGCAAACAAAAAATTCCATAGTAAACTCAACTTTTCTGAAAATAGCATTTATATCTGTATCAAAATCGATTGCGGATACCGACAGTTCCGAAATTATTTTTTCGGTATCCGCCTTTTTCAATCCCTGCATAATCTCGCAGGTTATTTCAGAAAGTCCGTTGCCGTTTTCATCGGCAGGAGCATAAACAAAGATCTGCACTTTTGCCAAAAATTGCTCGCCCTTTACAGATGCGGAAAGATAATCACCCACATACTTTTTTGAAAGTACGGTATCCGTAACCGCAACTACCGCAAGAAAACTTGTTAAATTTATCTCTGCACCGTGGTTTCCGTGCTCTCTGATAAACTTTACCTTTGCAAGTTTTTCGTTTTGCTTAAGCCTTGCAATAATTCTGTCAAGTTGTGTAGTTATCTGATTCATACTCATCCTCCAATACCTCACCGCACGGTGCAAGTACGCCATATGCATATACTCCGTACCTGCCCACACGGTAAATATCGTATCTCCTAACAATATATTTACGGTCTGCGATTTGTATTACGCTTTTGTCGCAAGTCAGTTTTGTTTCGGGCTTGCCTATATACAAAAATCTTTCAGAAGTAACCGTTCCCGACACTTTGCGTTTTGTTGTACCGTAATATCTGCTGTTATACCTTATCGGCTGAATAAAAGCCTTTGCCTTTTCGTTATCGACCGTAACTTCCGTGCCGTATCTGTCAATAAGTTTGCCTACGGTGCCGTAGATTTTCAAGTTACCACTCTCCCGAACAAAAATCCCTCTTTCTTAATTAAATCAGAACATTTTGCAAGCTGGTCCTGCCAGAGCTTTTCGGCTTTGTCGCCCTCATCGGCAGGAGCTGTTACGGTAACATCTCCCGCCTTAAATGAAAAAACTTCGCTTTTACCGCACATAACATAAAGTTTGTACGCATAAACGGCACATAAAAACTCAATCCTGCGTTCATCGCTTGCGGAAAGCGGTTTGTCGGCAATTCTTGAATACACATAGGCACAGGCATCGTCCACAACACTACGCCACTTAATCGACTCACTGCTCTCAATACCGGAAAGCAGTTCAAATTTTTCAACAATGTTGCCCGTATTCAAAACTTCACCTCATCAGTAAGACAAAGTCTTTACGGAATCCGCAAAAATCTTTGAAAAACCTGCGGTACAGGTGATTGCCGCTCTTTCAAGCTGACGGTCAATAAGTTTGTCATAATCGGTATTTACATTGCCTGCCTGTACCATTTCGAGTGCGCAGTTCTTGTCAAAACCGATAATCTTGCTGCCTGTCATTTCCGGAGCATGAAGGAGAGATGCTCCGAGCGGTGTAATCATTCTGCCGCTTGCCTGAAAATCAAGACCTGCGTTTGCATCCTGCATCTCGCTCATAGAAAGCAACTTCTGCATAGCGTCTGTCGGTGCAATAATTGTATTGAGTTCATACGGTGAAAGCTGTGACCAAAGTTTTAAAAGGTCGGCATAAGTAATTGAACCGCTCGCCGCAACATCAACATTTGCCGCAGGATTTGCGTTGCCGTCACCGTTTACAAGCACATCAATAGCGTCTTTAAGCTGTGCCCTTGCAATGTACTCGCCGATTCGTCTTAATGTAACCGTAAACAAATCAATACGCTGAAATCTTACCGCCTCATATGATGCCACAAGCATTCTGCCACGCTTGTGAAGTTTTACGAGGTTTTCTCTTGTCTTGATTTTTGTCTGCGGAATTACAGCGCCCTCGCCCACAGGCTTTAAAGTCTTGTCATCGTCTGTCATATCGGACTCAATGCTTCTGTAATCCATACCGTCAATATTTGTAACGGTAGCCACAATCTGCGGGAGAATATCCGCTCTCTCCATACCCTGTCTTACCGCACGGCTGACATATTCGGGGAAAAGTGCCGCCGAGTCCGAGGATTGGAAGAATTTTTCCACGCAGTCACTGCCGCTGCCGTTCACCTTAATGTCAAAACGCTTGAGCTGTCTTGAAAAAGCGTCAAGATTTGAAAGCGCCGTACCCTTATAGTTTTCCGACGGGTCAAGAGTTTCAAGTACATCTGTAAGTGTCTTGCCCTTCTGCTGATACATTCCCTTTTCAATTGTAATATTTTCAAAATTTGCCATAATTTTTACCTCCTTAAAGAATAAAGCCAACCGAGTCGGCTGTTGAATTTAACACAAGATACTCTCTGCCTGTTGTTGATGATGCCACTGCAGAACCCTCGCCCGCAGCAAGCTTCTTGTAACCCACTGTGATTTTTGATTTGGCGGGCATTGTAACATAGCCCTTAAGCTGAACCGTTGCATAACCGCCTCTCAATGAAAGACAAATACCGCAGAATACTTCTCCGCTTGTGCAAGCCGTTACCTTGCCGTCATCAGTCATTTTTACAGGAACACCCGCTGTTTTAAGATTGGTGCCTGCCTCAAAAGTAAGCACATTTTCGTCATAACCGTTAAAATTTACATTCATTATTTAATCCTCCGTTATATTTTAAAATTGCCGTTTGATTCGGCTGTAATATCGTTCTTCTGTTTGTAAAGCTGGGGAACCGACGGCAAAATGCTGTCTGCTCTTTTTTCAAAAGCATTTTTAAATTCCTTAAGCTGAACTACGCTCATACTCTTTGCAACGCTCTCCATAGTTTCTCTTGAAATATCAGGCTGAACAACAGCCGATAATCTAAGCACTTCCGAAGTAAGGCTGTCACGGTAATATACTCCGTCGGCGGCACTTTTCTTAAGCTCATCTATGTACGAGCAAAGTTTTTTGCACTCTTCACCGCTTAAATTAATATCCTTTTCGGTGTAAATGCTCTTTAAAATTTCTTCCATCTTCATTTCCTTTCCCTTAAAACTTTTAATAACTCCCGCACTTCTTTGTGCAGGCACGGCAACAAAACTCCATTCGTAAGCGTCATAAATACCGCAAAGCTCTCCGTAACACTTTCTGCCGCCGTAGGTTTCGCCCTTTATGTGCGAGCAGTGATTAAGGCTTTCGCCGCAAACACTGCATTTTACTTCACCTGCGGCACAGCCTATGCTTACTTCCTTTAAAATACCGCTGTCAATCGCCTGAATAATCTCATCGTTACCCTTGGTTTTCGGAATATATGCCCTTGCGGTAAGTCTGAAATAATCATCACCCGTTGCCGTTTTTCTGCCGTCAACGCTTTCAACCGAACAGGCAAAAATTCTTGCCGTCTGGTTTTTGGCTGTAGGCGAGTGGTCAAAAATACCCGTCTTGCCTACAAAAAGTTTTTCAAGTTCAAAAAGCGACTCCACGGTAAAACGCTCGTTGTCACGGTCAATATCGTTGTCGCACAAAACCACACCGAAAACATATACCTCGTTCTTTGTCAGCTTTCTGCGTGAATACGCATTGATAAGCTCCAATTCCTTATCGGTAACCTCGGCGGTTGTGCTGTCTGTCACCGCATTAATTTCCTTTTTAATCTCTCCTGTCATTTTTCACCTTACCTGTTTCAAATTCAATCTGTTCTGCCCTTGCATTGTTAAGTCTTGCGTTTGAAAGCTGAACCGCATCCTGCATATTAATGTCGTCCCATTCAACCGCAAAACTGTCGGTGTAACCCTCAAGCCTTAACACAGTTCTTATAACTTTGGTAATAATCGGGTTGAGCAATGTTCTGTAATATTCAAGCTCACTTGTAAGAATATCCGCCTGCTGTTCACTCATTCTCTCCGTGCTTGACCACGAAAAGCCGAGTAAAAACGGCGGCAAACCGAGTTTTGCAACAATCTGCTCAAGCAGATGCTTAATCGGCACATCGCAATCGGGAATCTGATTTTCCGCACCGATTACTTTTACCGATACATCACCCACCGAAACAAAGTCGCACACGCTTTCACTGCGCATAGCCTTGCTCCATTCGTCTGCAATAAGTCTTGCGCTGTCCTCTGTAAATACAGTGTTGTCGGACGGTTTGCAAGTAACCGCAAAACGCACATTGCCTACCCTTTCCCAGTTGGTTTTGATTGACTCAAAAATCTTTAAAAGCACCGAACTTACAAACGGCAAACCTTTTAAAAGCGAACTGCCTCTGACAGTGCCGGGTTCGGGATTTAACAGAGTGGCAAACACAAGGTTTGAATACTTAACCGGGGTAGTCATTCCGTCGTTTTTTGAGCAAATCACAAGGTCAAGCGGTGAACTGCCCTCCTGTATCTCAACATCGTCAACACTTGCATTGTAAAGTGCGACAACTCTTTTTCCGTCACGGGAAAGCACCATTTCGCCCACAGCCTCGCCGTAAGTCAAAAGTGACTCCATATACGAATACACAAAGCCGTTAATGCCCGTGCCTGTGCCGTTTGTGCATACATTGCTCATAAAATCATCAATAATCTGCTGACAGCGGCTGTTTTTTGCCGTAACGGTAAAAGTACCGAGCAAGCGTATCAGCTTACATATTGCCGCATCTATTACCGGGACTGATTTTCGCAGATTTCTGAACAATTCACGCTCCGCAGCCGTACTGCTCACATCCGAAAACATTGCAAGAGGGGAATTGATTTTCCTCTGTGCGGTCTGCACAACCGTGCCCTTGCTCTCTTTCTTTTTGCGTGAAAACAAATTCAATCTAACACCTCCTATCGCCTAAGGGCAAATACCGAAAAGCTCCTTTTGCCTGTCGATATTGATGCCGTAAAATACCTTATATCATCCATTGAATGGTCATTCTCCTTAATCGGCACATCTGCGCCGTTTTTTGTGTCCCACCTGTAAAGTGCAAATTCTCTCCTTGCGTCTTTGCAGGTTGAGCAGATTTTTATTCTGCCGTCCTTGAGTGCCTGACTTACAAGCCGAATACCGTTTACAACATTGTTTTCGGCGGGCACTGCATTAAATCTTTTATGTCTGCGTATTACCTCAATAAAACTTGCGGCTGACGGGTCAACTACTACCCGACTTACTTTCCTGTTGCCGACAAGCTCTTCGAGTTTTGCGTAGTGCTCCTCGTCGGTGCGTTGATAACCCTCTCTGCGGGAATCAAAATAATACTCCTTAATTCGATACCATACGGAATTTTTTTCACCCCACAAACCGAATGACGCAGGGTTTACCGTACCGTAATCGCACGAAACCGCAAAATCGTCAAAACCGACATCGGGCACTTCGCAGTACATTTTTTCATCGTCCATAAACGGATACACCGCACCGTGCACCGCAACCCATCTGCCGAGCACAAATCGCTGATAAAACACACCTGAATACAAACCCTCGTACCTTTGGCGCACCTCTTTTGAAAGCGACGGATTGTCCTCCATTGTAAAATGCAGGTATAACGCATTTTTGCTGTCGGCTTTCCGAATCCACTCGGTGTAGAACCAGTGACGGGGATATTCGGGATTGCAGTTAAACCAAAACTTTGAACCGTTTACCGAACATCTTGCAAGCGCCTGCTCCACAAAAGAACGGGGCATAAGCGCCACTTCGTCAAAAAGCACACCGCAAAGTGTCATACCCTGAATGAGAGAGGCAGAGGACTCGTCCTTACCTCCAAAAAGGTAAAACCTGTTTTCAATATCGCCGTAGCGCACGATAAGTAAATTTTTTGAAATTTGCTCACTGCACTCAAATCCGAGGCTTTTAAGCACGGGAATTATCGGCGTTACCATATTTCTGCGCAGAGAGCGAATAGTCTTTCCGCAGAGGGCAAAATCCGAATTTGCAAAGCTGTAAAAGCTCCACGCAAAAAACGAAATGCTCATACAGAAAGTTTTGCCCGAACGCACTGCACCGTCACAGATGATTGCGTCGTAATTTTTGTATCGGCTCTCCTTGCACCACCACGAAAGCACCTTAAGCTGTTGTTTTGAAAAAGTATCAACTTTCATCGGTTTCACTTCTCAATGCCTCCGCTCCCTTGGCAATAGCGTCATAAAAAGGAGTTGCCCTGTCCTCTTTTTCGCTGTCGTCTGTCAGCTTTTCAAGTGCTTTGAGCCTGTCAAAAAATTTGATTTCCATAGAACCGTCCTTTGGTCTTTTTATTTCTGAAACCAAAAACAAATCCATATGCTCAAGCTGTTCCCTTGACGGATTTTCCATATATAAAAGCGACACGGCGTCAGAAATTTTGCCGAAAGCAAGCCTTCTGTAACCCACGGTGGCAATCTCCGAAAGCGAACTTGTGCGGCATTTGCCGAGCCTTTTAATTTCATCGGCAATATCTTCTCTGCACAAAAGCTCTTCTCCGCTCCTCTTGGGATTTCTGACAAAGCCTGCGTTATAAGCCGCCTCGTCAGCACTTCCGCAGCTTACAAAACAATTGCAAAAAGTTTTTTCCTTGGCGGTAAGTCCTTTTGATTTTCTTTCCATAAACACCTCCGTTTGAAAAGCAAATTTAAAACTGCCTTTCAACTATACATACAAAAACTTCAAAAATTGCATTAATTAGGCTAATTTTTTAAAAAATAATTTAAAAAAATTTCTAAAATCGGTTTTTTCTAAGTTTTTTCAAAATTCAGTACCCGATTTTAATCAATTTCAATCTTTTAACATATTTTCAATAAAATGTTAAAAACTAAACCTTGAACAATCATTTAATACAACACGGAGGAAATATGTTTACTACCGATTACAACACAAATCTTCAAATAATTTCAGACGCTCTGCGCAGTGACCAAAGTTTTGACCTTGTCAAGCGTGACCTTATAATTGCCGACCGTAAAGCTGCTTTATTTTTTATTGACGGGCTTTTAAAAGATGACATTACAGAAAAAATACTTGAATTTTTTTACAAAAATGTAAAACCCGAAAATTTTAAATCCGCACTCTATTTTGCACAGTCCTCAGTCCCTTATGTTGAAGTAGAAGTAACTTCTGACCTCAAAAAAATATGTACAGATGTATTAAGCGGTATTTCCGCACTTATAATAGAGGATTTTACCGAAGTTATACTGCTCGACACACGAACATACCCACAGAGAAGTACAAGCGAGCCCGACAACGATAAGGTTCTGCGTGGCAGTCGTGACGGCTTTGTGGAAACGCTGATAAACAACACCGCCCTTATCCGTCGGCGAATCCGTGATACAAATCTCACGGTAAAAGCATACTCGGTAGGCACTCAATCTCACACAGATATCGCAGTTATATATATGGAAAACAAGGTTGACAAAAAGCTCCTTGCAAATCTTGACAAACGCTTAAAAGCCATTGATGTTCCATCGCTTACAATGAATCAGCAAAGCCTTGTCGAGGCGCTCTACAAAAATTTGTGGTACAACCCTTTTCCAAAGGTAAAGCACACGGAGCGCCCCGACACCACGGCATCGGCAATTCTTGACGGAAATATAGTTATTCTCGTCGATAACGCACCGTCTGCCCTGCTTTTGCCGACTTCTATCTTTGATGTGCTCGAAGAAGCTGACGATTATTACTTTCCGCCTGTCACGGGCACATACCTAAAACTTGCACGGTATTTTATAACAATAGTAACCGTGCTTATAACCCCGTTGTGGCTGCTTGCACTGCAAAATCCCGACTACTGCCCCGAGTTTTTTCGCTTTGTACTGCTTGACGAACCGCAGAACATTCCCGTATTCTGGCAGCTTATTCTTATGGAGGTTGGCATAGACGGACTGCGCCTTGCCGCACTCAACACGCCAAACAGCCTTACCACACCGCTTAGTATTATCGGCGCTATAGCTCTTTCTGAGTTTGCCGTTGAGTCGGGCTGGGTATCAATGGAGGCAATCCTTTATATGGCGCTTGTCACCGTTGCAAACTTCACACAGCCGAATTTTGAACTCGGCTACTCGTTTAAATTCTGCCGTGTACTCCTGCTTGTACTGACCTATATATTTAATGTATGGGGATTTATAATTGCGTTTATAATAAATCTCGTTTTACTTTGCACCAACCGTACGCTCTCAAGCAAAAGCTATTTATATCCGCTTGTTCCGTTTAACGGCAAAGAATTTCTGCGCAAAATTCTGCGAATACGCAACCCACGCTAAATCATTACCAAGGTAATTTCTGCATATATTTTACAAACGAGGTGATTATATGCAGAAAAAACTGATGTATCTTGAAATAGCGGGAATTTTATTTATAGTTATAATGTCTGTCTTTATGCAAAATCTGCTTGATTTGAGCGGACACACACTTATCGGCGTAATGTTCGGTTCGGTAAACGACAGTATATGGGAAATAGAAAAAACCTTGCTCTTTCCGTATCTTTTATGGGCGGGAATCGAACTTTTATGTATAAAAATTCCGTTTCGCAAATTTATTGTCGCAAAGGCGGTTTCCCTTTGGTTTTTCTGCCTTTCATATTCGGCAATTTGCCTGCTGTATTCTCTCACAGGTGCGCAAACCCACTTTCTGCCCGAATTTACCGCCGCACTCATTTGCTGTACTTTAGCTTTTTTCATATCTTTCCGCTTGACGGTCGGCAGCAAACAGTGTGAGGTACTGTTTTACCCCGCATTTTTTATGTTGATGCTGTTTGTGGTTTTGTACTGCTCGCTCACTCCGTTCCCTATGCACAATTATCTTTTTATGGACAGAACCACAGGACTGTACGGCATAATTCCCGAAAATTTTGACAAAGGAGCAGTATATCTCGACAGCTTTTTTTCGCTAAACTATTCCTAATCAATTTAATATGTGTTATAATTTAAAGAGTATCTGAAAGCATACAGACAAAATTATGACTTTCAGATACTCAAAAAACAGATTATCGACAAAACGAGGAAAGCTTTATATGAATAACAGAAACAACGATACAGAAGTAAAGCCTGATGTTATAGCAGGCAGAAATCCTGTAAGCGAGGCTATCCGCAGCGGCAGACCTATTGATAAAATTCTTGTCGCAAGGGGCGAAAAGAGCGGCGCTGTTGTGGGAATTCTTGCCAAAGCCAAGGACAAGGGCATACTTGTAAAAGAAGTTGACCGCACAAAACTTGACTATGTAAGCGGCAACGAAAACCACCAGGGTATTGTCGCTTTTGCCGCTGTCAGAGAATACTCAACGGTAGATGATATTCTTGCGTATGCGGCAGAAAAGGACGAGCCTCCTTTTATTGTAATTCTTGACGAAATCGAAGACCCGCACAACCTCGGCGCTATCATCCGTACCGCAGAATGTGCCGGAGTTCACGGTGTAATTATTCCGAAAAGACGCAGTGTGGGCCTTTCCTACACAGTAGGCAAGGCGTCTGCCGGTGCAATAGAATATATGCGTGTGGCAAGAGTAACAAACATTGCCGCCCTGATTGATGACCTTAAGAGCAAGGGCGTATGGGTGTACGGTGCAGATATGAACGGTACAGACTACCAAAAATGCAATTTTTCGGGTGCGTGCGCAATTGTAATAGGCAACGAGGGTAAGGGAATTTCCCGACTTGTGCGTGAGAAATGCGATGTTATAGTATCTTTGCCGATGAAAGGACAAATAAATTCTCTTAATGCATCTGTTGCGGCAGGCATTATAATGTACAGCGCAATGAAAGACAGATAAACGCTTTTTGTTAAAGGAGTGATAAATTTGCCGAATAACCAAACCAATGAGGACAGCAAGCTTATTGACCGTGACAGAGAGGTTGACGAAATCTTAGAGGAATCAAAATACCTCTTAGATCAGGAAAAAATGGAGCTTACTGCTCAAAAATACAGAGCAAAACAGCCTGTTGCCGAAATTTTCAGCAATGCAGATAAAAAGCCGAGGCTTGAAAACAGCAATCCTCTTGATGTGGATAAAGAACAGACTGTAAACGAAAATGAAATTTCAGGCGACAAAACAGCCACTACCCTGCAAGCCGAGCTTGTTCTTGAGGGTACGGACGATGACTACCCGTCACCGCAAAACGAAATTTTAAAAGAAACCGAAAAAAATACGGAGCAGGATAAAGGCGAAAAATCGGAGGAAAAGCAAGAAACCGCTCTTGAAGAAAACAAGTCAACAGAGCAAACAAACTCCGACGAAAAAACAGATACGGACTCGGAAAACGAAGACGACGAAGAAATTGTCACCCTTACTCCCGAATATTCCGAGGGCACAACTTTTTCTCAAGATATTTTAGACGATGTCGACCAGTTCAACGACAACGAAACTCACATAAAAAGTATACATACTATTGATATAGATATTACGGACGACGATACCAAACCGCCCAAAGCTCCGAACGAGCCGCAGGGGCAGTTTGACGAGCTTTTCAAAACCGAAGAGCCCGATGTAAAACAGCACAAAAAGGTTATAGCCAAAGTGCCTGTTTACCGCAAAGAGGGCGAGCAGAACGCACTGAATGTAAAAGCGGGCAAATTTTCCGAGGTTGTCGGATATGAGTACGAGGAATATATAAAATCAAAAAATCCATCGGTAATCGCTCATGTAATAAAGCCCGAAACCAAGCGTACAGTCATTGTTGAAGAGGACGATGACGAAGTTGAGCCGCTTGATTTTCATTCGGCATCAGAAAAGATAATGTCGAGCCTTGTGGGATTTTTTTCAAAAGATGCGTCGGACGATAACGACACTCCCGTTAAGGAAACCGAAGTGGTCGATGACTATATGGGCGAAGATGACGAAAAGAGCATAATGCAGGAAATCAACCTGAACATAAAAAAGCTCTTTGGCAGAACAATGCTCACAGGCGGACTTGCACTTGTATCAATAATAATTACGGTGCTTGTAAGACTGTTCCCGCAGGCAATATGCAGCGCAGTATTTTTTGCTCCTGTTGCCTATGCGGTAATCAACTTTTTGCTAATCGGTTTTTCAACCTTTGTAAACAGAGTATCAATAATGAGCGGACTTACACCGCTTACGCATTTTAAAGGAAATTCCGATACGGCGGTTGCACTTGCGGCGGTTGCGTCCGTAATACAGACAGTGGTATCTTTCTTCTGCCTGTACGGAGTTACCGGCTTTGACATCAACTACTATACGGTAATAGTTCTGGTTGCTTTCTTTGCCAACAACTTAGGCAAATTGCTTATGGTACTGAGAGTTAAAGAAAACTTTAAGTTTACCGCTGCCGACGGTCAGCGATATGCCGCTAAAATTTACAATAACGAATCTGTGGCAACACAGATGATGAGCGGTACGGCTGTTGAGCAGCCAATCATTGCTTATCAGCACCGTACGGGTTTTCCGTCAAACTTTCTTAAGATCTCCTATGCACCCGACCCCAGTGAAGACCTCGCCTCTAAGCTTGCACCTGCAACCTCAATAATTGCGGTAGTGGTTGCGCTCCTTTACGGCATATTCTTCAGTTCGTTTTCGGGTGCGGTAAATGCATTTGCGCTTGTATGTGCGGTATGCGTTCCTGTTTCAACATTACTTGCGGTAAACATTCCTATGTATAACCTCTGCAAAAAACTTTTGCCTACAGGCGCAATGCTTTCGGGTTATCCGTCGGTAAAACAGTTCTGCGACAGTACGGCGGTAATGATTGATGCAAACGAGCTTTTCCCTGCCGACTCGGTATTCCTTGACGGCATAAAGACTTTTGAGGATTACAATACAGACGAATCGCTTTTGTGCGGAATTGCAATTCTTAAAGAGGCTAAAAACCCGATTGCCAAAGTATTTGAAAAGGTAGTCGATGAAACCGAGGGCGATTTGCCGGAGGTTGAGAGCGTTCTCTACGAAGATGAGCTTGGACTTGTAGGCTGGGTAAACGGTGAACGAATCCTTGTCGGCAACCGTGAGCTTATGACAAAATACAGCGTAGAAACTCCGAGTATTGAGTATGAGGACAAGTACATTCAGAGCGGCAAACAGGTAACATATGTTGCCCGTGCAGGCAGACTGATTGCAATGTTTGTAACTCACTATATCGCCGATTCAATCCTTATGCCGGAACTTCACAGAGCCGAGGCAAACGGAATCAGCATACTTGTTCACTCAACCGACTGCAATATTACAAATGACCTTATATGCAGTCTTTACAATGTATTTTACCGTACGGTAAAGGTACTTCCCACAGGACTTGGCACGGTACTTAAGGAATGTAAGTCTACATTTGAAGAAACTTCAAGAGCTTACCTCATCACAAACGGTAAAACATCGGCTTTCTTAAAGGCTGTATCGGGAAGTGTACAAATAAAGCGTAATATTTCGCTTTCAATCGTAATTCAGCTTATCTCGATTGTACTCGGCGTACTGCTCACAGCCACCCTTGCACTTTATGCGGGAGTAGGCGTGCTCGGTACACTTGAGGTACTTATATATTCAATATTCTGGGGCGTTGCCACACTTGTTGCACCGCTTATACATAAAACCTGATGAAAGGAAGTTTGCAAAATGAAAATTGCTCCTTCACTCCTCTCCTGTGACTTTGCAAAAATGGGAGAAGAAATTGAAAAAATGGATAAATGCGGTGCCGACTATATGCACCTTGATGTTATGGACGCCCACTTTGTGCCGAACCTCACATTCGGCGCACCTGTAATAAAAGCGGTAAGAAGTTACACCGAAAAACCATTTGATGTACATCTTATGATTTCAGAACCGCTTAAGTATATAGATGATTTTGCAAAAGCCGGCGCAGATATTATTACTTTTCATGCAGAAAGCGACTCCGACATCAGCAAAACTATTGATAAAATCACAGAAAACGGCATAAAACCCGGACTTGTAATTAAGCCGAACACACCTGCAAGCGCAGTTTTCCCATATCTCGACAAATTGTTTATGGTGCTCGTTATGACTGTTGAACCGGGTTTTGGCGGTCAGGGCTTTATGGCGGATATGCTGCCGAAAGTACAGGAAATCAAAGCAGAGTGCGCAAAGCGTGGTCTTGATGTTCTTATTGAGGCAGACGGCGGAATCAGCACATCGACAATCAAACAGGCAGCCGATGCAGGCGTTGATGTATGTGTTGCCGGCACAGCTGTTTTCAAAGCCGAAGACAGCGCAAAAGCCATTGCAGAGCTTAAAGCTATTGCCGAAAATTAAACTTTTATAAATAAAAATTAAACCCGCCGTTGTCAGAAAAATTTGACAGCGGCGGGTTTTATTCTTTATCAAAAGTTTGGGTAAATTATGCTTTAGCCGACTTTCGGTCGGGCAACAAAGTTAAGCAAAAGAAAAACTTTCCGTCCCGAAGTTAAAAGTTTGGTCAACCTTTTTAAAGGTTGTGGGTGTGGGCAACGCCCACAAAAACTTTAATCTATCGCAAATTTTTTGACAGCCAAACGGCTTGCCGTTTGGCTGCTGAACACAATGGCGAAAGCCCAAAAATGCGACAGCAATAAAGAAAATCCACGCTACTATAACAACTAATTTGCCACTTTTTAAGGGCAAATTAGCCACACACGCAAGTTTTTGTGTCCTTTAAAATATCTGCCTCTACTGATACCAAAGAGCGACTTTCTAACTTTCTGCCACTCATTAGTCTTAACTTTTGTTTTCTACTAAATTCTTGAATAATCTAAAGTATGGCTATTCTATAATATAATTGCAACTGTTTATTTATATTTCAATTCAGTTTGTTTTTACCGCTTTATGGGCTCTGCCCAAACCCGCAACCCTTTAAAAAGGGTTGACCTAAATTTTGAATTTTTAAAACTAACTTTTTGTACTATAATCCACACAATGCGGCTTTATCTATACATTTTTGTTTATCATTGACAACAATCGACATATAACTTATAATAGCTTAAAGAGGCTTTTACTAAACTGTAACCGATAAAATACAATATAAAAACGGAGGGGTTATTATGCCATTAATCGAAGGCAAATGCCCAAATTGCGGCGGATTACTTCAGCTTAAAGATGACAAAAAAGGCGGAACCTGCCCTTTTTGCGGCACAAGCTATCTTCCGCAGGATATTACAAACTACAACACATACAAAATAAACAACGCAACGCTGAATGTTGACCCGACCGCCGCTTTAAGCCAAAAGCTCAGCAATGCCGAAACCCACCTTTCAAAATTCAAAGATTACGATAAAGCCATTGTGCTTTTTAAAGAGATAACCGAGCTTAAGGCAGACGATTATCGTGGCTGGTGGGGACTTGTGCGTGCACATACGCACGAATTTACCAAAGCCGACATTGGCTCTCAAACATTATACAAAATAAACACCTATGTAAAATACGCAAAAAATGTTGCCGATGATAATACAAGAGAAGAAATTGAAAACCAATGGCAAAGCTATCTTGAGCAAAACAACGAGTGGTTTAATCAAAACAGCGCCACTCTGCACACCATTGAAGAAAGACTTTCGGATATTGATAAAAAGAAAAACAGTATAGTTTCCGAAATCAATTCTCTAAAATCGCAGATAGGTACATACAATGCACAGCTTGTTATGGCGAGAATGGTATATCCAAACCTTTATACAATAGGTTTGGGATTTATCGTGCTTATCTTCTTTTTCCTGTTTAAATTTCCTGTATTGCTTTTAATCTCACTTGTATTTTTTGCCGTCAATGTAGGGTTTTTAATAAGGAGTTTTGTTTTGGACGGAAAAATAAGCAGTATTTCCGAGTCGATTTCACCAAAGGAAAAAGACCTTGCAAAGCTCAGCAAACAGTCGGAGGAATTAAACGGACAAATAAGAATATTAAAGAATACTCTTTCCGAATAAATTAAGCGCAATCGGTAAAACGATTGCGCTTTTGTTATGTTTGATGTGAAAATTTCGGCTTAGCTCATAATGTTTAGTTTAATAAATTTAAAATTTAGGTCAACCTTTTCAAAGGTTGTGGGGGTGGGCAAAGCCCACAAATACTTTCATTTGCACAATCTAACGATAGCCGAACAGCCTGCTGTTTGGCGGCTTGAACACAACGGCGCAAGCCTTTAAAAATGCTGACAGCTCAATCAAAGTCAAGCTGTTGTTTTTTACTGATCTGCAATTTCGATATAAATATCTCCGCTTACCGTGGTTATTCGGCACTCTTCGTTTGAAACGCTTTGCGGTACATTTACCGTGCCGCTTGTTGTTTCGGTAATAAATTGTTTATTACTTAGCAATGTTCCCGATATTTCGCCGCTTACGGTATCAAGTACAATATTTTTTGCGTCACATCTTTTCAAATCTATCTCTCCGCTTGTGCTGTTTGCTTTAAGCTTTTGGCTTGCAACCGTATCGGTAAGCATAACTCCGCCGCTGATTGTATTCGCAAAAATTTCTTTGCCTTTTACATTTGACAAGTCAATCTCACCGCTTACAGAACTTGCATTAATACACTCGGTTGCCGAAATATTATTTATAATTACATCTCCGCTTGTAGACTCGGCATTAAATTTTTCCAAATTTAAATTCTCCGCATAAACATCTCCACTTGTTGATGAAATATTAAGTTCTTGTTTTACATCGGCTTTTACACTTACATCACCGCTGATACTGCCGACCTTTGCATTATCAAAAGTAAATTCGTTTGCAACATCAATATCTCCGCTCATTGAAGCTGCATTCAAAGAATCATATTTGTTTTTCGGCAAATAAACCGAAACCCTCATATCCGCAGCGAAAAATCCGATATTAATACGCTCAAACCAGTTGCGTTCATCTTTCACACGGACTGTTAATGTATTGTTTTCGTTTACAACAGTGTGAGTAACTTTTTCCCGTTCATCACACAATACCCGACATTTATCATCATTTGATTTATAAAAATTTATATTGCTTGCCGCGTCCTCTATTATAATATTTGTAAAATCGTCTTCAACAGTATAAGTATGCGTTACAAAATCTGATGTGCTGATTTCATTAAAATTAAATCCAAGACTGTATATACCGCAAAATCCGCAAATCATTCCAACCGCTATAAGAATTACAGCTACCGTTATCAGTATCTTTTTTGATTTCTTCATTATACTTCCTCTTTTCTTATAAACAAGGATTTTATCCAAATCCATATTTTTTTACTGACAAATACCATTCCTTTTGTAATTTGATTAATTCCGAAAAACGACAGTATTGACAAACCCGCACATACAAAAGCTCCGCCAATCAGCACGAGCATTGCAAATATATTTGCATTTGAGGTAAAAGCATATGCCACTGTACTTACCAATGTAAAAATTCCGCTTACCGCCAAACTGAAATCAGCCGCATAAAATGACAAAACCACAGACCATATAACTATGTAAACCGTCAGAACAATAACTATTGCGGTTAAAAGCAGAGGAAACCAAACGGGAGAGCCTACTGCGAGCAATACTATTTCCCATACCTTCCAATCGTGTTTTTTGCTGACTGTTCTTTTAACCAATTTTGGCAATGAAGATTCCGATAAAATTTGCTGTATAATTTCGTTTACCGAGCCTATATCTTCAACAGCCTCATTTTCGGTCATACCCTCGTCCATTCTGTCGTCAATCATTTCACTGTAAAACTGAACCGAATTTTCTATATCTTCTTTCGGCAATCCCGATAAACCGTTATACAATGCCCCAAGAAATTCCTGTTTACTCATCATCATTTTCCTCCTTTATGATAAACCGATAAATTGATACTATCTCGTGCCACTCATTTTTAAAATCTTCTATTCTGTTTAATCCCTCTTGTGTAATATGATAATACTTGCGTAACCGTCCGTTATACTCTACCTTATTGACGGTAAGCATTTGAGCGGTTTCCAATCTTCTTAAAATCGGATACAAAGTTGATTCGGATATTTCCACATACGGTTTCATATCTTTTATAATCTGATAACCGTAAGAATCTTTGTTTTTTATAGCGGCAAGCACGCATATGTCCAAAAGTCCTCGTTTCAGCTGAACATCCATATTATACCTCCCTTTGCATAATACTATACATCACATAGTATTATATGTCAAGGACTTTTTTCAGATTATATAATAAAAATTTTGAACAGCCTATTAAAATCTCTCACCGTTATGTTCAAGCCGCAAAACAATAAAAAACAAAAGCAGTTTCAAAGCATTGTCTTTGAAACTGCTGAATTTACAATAATATTAAATCATAACTCAAGACCGTTTGTAGTCTTTAAAAACTCATTAAGTTTGTTGTAAATAATATCTACGCCGCCTACCGAATCACTCTCAATATTAAGCGGCTTGAACACAACGGCGCAAGCCTTTAAAAATGCTGACAGCTCGACCAAAGTCAAGCTGTTGTTTTTTGTGTAACTTTTAATATTTTGATATAATAATGTTAAAATATAAATTGCTCACGAATATTTTTATAATTATATCGTCTATATATATGAAAGCTAAAAAGGAGGGATTTAATTGAATGACAAACAAATAATTGATTTGTACTTTTCAAGATCGGAACAATCTATAAAAGAAACAAAAATCAAGTACAGTTCTTTTTGTCGAAAAATAGCATATAACATTCTATCAAATAATGAAGATACCGATGAATGTGAAAATGATACTTACCTTAAAATATGGAATTCAATTCCGCCTAATAACCCTGAAAATTTTAAGGCATACATAGGCAAAATCACAAGGAATATTGCACTTGATATATGGAAGAAAAACCATACTCAAAAAAGAAACGCAGGTATTGAAATTCTTTTCAGCGAAATGGAAGATATATTATCAGTACCACAGACAGACACCGAATATGAACTTGAAGAAATTACACCAATAATTAATAAATGGTTATTAACTCTGAGTAAAAAAGAACAGGCTTTATTTATATTGAGGTATTGGCAAGGAGAATCTGTAAAAAGCATTGCAAAGCAATGGAACACATCTTCAAACAAACTTTCAGGCAAACTTTTCAGATTAAGAAACAATTTAAAACAGGCACTCGAAAAGGAGGGCATATTTCTATGAAAAAAAACAATGATGAAATCTTATATAATTCAATCAGCAATATTGACGAAAACATAATTGCATCTTCTTTGGTTTATAAACCCAAAAGCAAAAAAATTATTATATGGGCAAGCCTTGCAGCCTGTTTATGTGCGGTCTCCGTTACTTATGCAGTCATATATAAAAATAATTTTAATAAGCCGGTCAATAATTCCGAAGTTTTAAGTACAACTAACCGCAGTTCTGACTTTCACATTTACTCCCTACCTAAAGTCTTATCAGAGAACAGTGAAAATTCAAAGCAAAAGGTTTTATTAAGTCCTGTAAAGACTTTACTTGACAGCAACACGGGTATTCATGCAATTACTTATACCGTTGATTTTAAATCAGACGGTTCACCTTACGATGAAAGAGATACTTCTTATAGCGGAAATATCATTAAACAAGATTTATTTGATATATCGCCCGACAGTATCGAATTTTCCATTGCAAGCGATGCTGTTGAATATTATAATGTAACAGTAAAAAATAATTGCATATCTTATCAAAGTGATTCAACCGTTTTTTCAGGTCAAAAATCATTTGAAAATATTAAAATTTCAGACAACGGTTTCATAACATGGCGACCCACCTGCGAAAAATTTTCAACAGAAATTCTGTCTATAACCGGTAAGAAAGAACCCGATTATAACAGTAATATTCTGGATAGAACAGCATACTCCGATGCCGAAAAAACAGTGTATGACAGTATCAAAAATTTTGATGAGTATTTTGGAGATACATTAACCTTTGAATTGCATTATAAAAACAATGCCACAAAAACTGTTTATGTAAATATTTCAATAAATGAAAACGGAAATTATATGGTAAATTACAGTTAAATATTAAAAAACACAGCAGTTTCGAAGAATACACCTTGGAACTGCTGTGTTTTTATAAAATCATAACTCAAGACCGCTTGTAGTCTTTAAAAACTCATTAAGTTTGTTGTAAATAATATCTACGCCGCCTACCGAATCACTCTCAATATTCAGCGGCATAATCGGGTCGTGCACGGAAAGTCTTAACAAGAACCAACCGTCACCGTTATCCTTATCGAATGATACTCTTATACCCTCACGGTTATCGTTTGCAACATTCCAGCCGTTCTGCGCCATTGCATATGCGGTAAGGTCATTAATAATCTTTTCGCCACAGGCTCTGAAATCGGACTCAAGAATTTTGAATCTGACTTCCTTGCTCTCAACAGGCTCTTTAAGTTCCGCTGTAAGCTCGTCAAGCTCCTTGCCCTCTTTGCGCATTTGAGCCGCTTTAATAATAATCTTGGTGCAAAGGTATGCGCCGTCATCAAGGAAATAGTTTTCTTTCATTGCAGCGTGACCTGAAGTTTCAATGGCAAGCGGACAATTGATACCCTGTGCATTGAGTTCGAGTGCTTTGTCGATAACATTTTTATAACCTCTGCGATAACGGTAATGCTGACCGCCGAGTGTGTTTTCAATAAATTCCTTAAGACCGGAAGAAGTGATAGAGTCGGTTACAACAGTACCGCCCTCGTTACCCTCAAGTGCAATGGCAGCCGCTACAGCAACAAGGCGGTTACGGTTAATTTCATTGCCCTTGTTGTCTACAGCGCCGCCACGGTCAACATCAGTGTCAAAAATCACGCCGAGGTCGGCATTTGCCTCTTTTACTGCCTCGCAGATTGACGCCATAGCTGTTGCGTCTTCAGGGTTCGGAATATGGTTTGGGAACATTCCGTCAGGCTCAAGGTAGCGACTGCCTGTTGTATCCGCACCGAGTACAGAAAGTACCTTATCGGCATAAAAACCGCCTGCACCGTTACCTGCATCAACTACAATCTTAAAGCCCTTAAGCGGATGATCGTAATCCTCCGCATTTACTTCTTCTTTAATTTTTTTGCAAAGACCCTTTGCATAATCGGTCATATAATCAACTTTTCTGATTTTGCCGCAAGAATTTTCGGCAGGTGATTCGCCGTTTTGTGCATACTCAAGGATTTCTTCGATATCACTGCCCTCAAGACCGCCCTCACGGGTGAAGAATTTTAGACCGTTTCTGTTAAACGGGTGATGGCTTGCAGTAATCTGCAAAGCACCGTCACAACCGAGGTCAACGGTTGTCATAAACATCGACGGAGTAGATGCAAGCGAACAATCCAGCACGGTTGCTCCGCAGCGTTTAAAACGCTCACTGCAAATTGAAACTATATGCGGGCCGGAAATTCGGCTGTCACGACCGATAGAAATTGTAAGAGTTTCAGGAGCTTTGCTGACCTTTTTTGAAAGCCAAAGCACAAAGCCGTCTGCCATTCTTGCCACAACATCATCGGTAAGGTTTACGGGTTGACCCTCAACGCCCTCGCTTGCTACGCCTCTGATGTCTGTACCGCTTTTAAACTGCTTATAAAACTTGTCTAACATTTAAAGTACCATTCCTTTATTGTATTTTCGGATATTTCATTCTAAAAAAGCATACCCTTATTATAATTTACTGCATTAATTATAACCCATAGCCGCAAAAATCTCAATATATAATAATTTTATTTTTGTAAAAAAAGTGATTTTTTGACGCTTAACTTTCCCTTTTGGTAGTTATTTTCACTAACAGCATTATAATTTTAATAAGCAAACAAATTTGTTTATCAAATGATTTTTGTGCATAATATATATATTTATATATACCACTTTGTAAGCTGTTCACATTTAATTTGACTTTGCAACAAATTTTTATAAAAAAAATTGTTGACTTTTATGGAATTGTGATTATAATAATAATTGTCAAGTAAACAGTCCACTTGACTATCGACTGATTATACAGTCAGACTACTCGAGTAAGGCTTAATTAGGTCGAACATAAATAATTATTTTGCCAAATGGTAAATGGCACAACAATTTTATATTATCATTTTGGAGGAATTTTTTATGACACCTATTCTTAGTTTACACAATATTGATGTAGCCGAATTTCTCGCTGTACTTGATACTTGCGAGGGTAATGTATTTCTCGTTACTAACGAAGGCGACAGATTAAATCTTAAAAGCAAACTCTGCCAGATCGTCGGTCTTACAAAACTCATTGAGGGCGGTAAGATTGCCGAAGCAAGCATTATTTGCGAGAATAAAAACGACGAGAGCAAACTCTTCCGTTTTAACTTCTTTGGCGACACTGCAGATGCAGAGATTAATAATTAAACAGCTATTCACGTTTTCACGTTAATTTCAAAACTTCTAAATCCAGAGGCAGTCGCTTAGGCGACTGTTTTTGGCATATAATACATTTTTAGCAAACCTTTTTATAATAATGCACATTTCTTAAGTTTTGTGTTATAATTATAAAAAGGTTATTTATTTTTGGTGGTGTGATAATGAAAATCGCCGTAATTGACGATGAACAAAGATATATGGATATTCTTGCCCGTGTGTGCAACGGATATTTTACAATCAGAAGTGAACAAGGCTCGGTAGATTGTTTTTTAAACGGACAAGATTTTTTAAATAAATGCAGTGAGAATCTATATGATGCGGCATTTATAGATATTTATATGAGCCCTATTAACGGAATTGAGCTTGCCGAGGAGCTTAGAAAAATCAACAAAGATATTGTAATTGTTTTTGTTACTACAAGTTCCGACTTTATGATGCAGGCTTTTTCTGTTCATGCGTTTCACTATATAATAAAACCGTATATGCCCGAACAAATTTACAAAGTTCTTGACGAAGCGGCTTTTTACATAAAAGATAAAGCAAAATTTATTCGGATTGTTTGCGACAGAAAATCCGTAATGATTTCTGTCAAAGAGATTATGTCTATTGAATCCGATGCACATTATCTGAATATTTCTGTTGTGTCCGGTATGACATACCGCACAAGAATGACTATGAATGAATTTTTAAAACTTACCGATAATGACGAAAGATTTATACCCGTAAACCGTGGCGTTGTTCTTAATGCGGATTATATTGAGCGCATTGACGGTGCTCTTTGTATAATGGGCAACGGTACAAGATTTTCGATAAAAGTGCGTGAAAAAGTATCATAGAGAAACGGGTAAGAGATCATATGTTTAAAAAATTAAGGGAAAATCAGCGGATTTGAGGATAATATGGATAGGGTAGAATTTTTAAAGGGACTTTTTTCTTTTTCTATAATCATTCCCGCAAGTATAATGTGTTATTTGCCGATGAAAAATCAGCTTAAATTTTCGGTTAAAAAAATTGCTTTGCTTTTGGCGGGGGCTTTTGTAATTATTGCAACGGTATCTTCTTTAATAACGGTACTTTTTAACATTCGTACGATAAACACGGTGCTTATGCCCGATATGATAATCTGCTTTTTACTGTTTCGGTATACGGTAAAAACAGATTTTGCCAAAACTCTGTTTGTATTTTTGAGCGTTATATGTCTGTTTTCGACTTTCTCACTGTTTACTTATGAAATTGAATCGTTTTATAAGCCGGAAATGGATTACGGAATAAGTTTTTCGTTTGATTTGCTGTTTATGGGAATAAGTTTGTTCTTTATGGCAATACTTGCGTATCCTATGCTGAAATATTATTCCTAGATGATAGATAACATTAAATATAAAAAGCTTTGGTATTCATTTATGGTTTTACCGATTATTGTAACTCTGTTAAATATTTACTCCATACCAATCACATATTTGAATTTGCGTGTGGGAATGGTTGGCATAAAGGCGTTAATGATTAACAGTATTATATTTTTGCTGTATATATTGGTATTTGCGCTGTTTTACATATTCAGTAAAACTACAATTGAAAAGACCAAGCTTGAAGAACAGAACTTTATGCTTGAAATACAGACAAGCTATAACGAATCTCTGCAAACATATATTAATCAAACCGCAAAAGCCAGACACGATTTAAAACACTCGGTACATCTTGCGCAGTGTTTGCTTGACGAGGGCGATTTGGACTCATTGAGAAAATACCTTTGCAAGTATTATCAGGCACTTAATATTACTGCTCCCGTAAGATTATGCAGCAGTAACGCTATAAACGCAGTGCTGAATTATTACCGCCAAAGCGCAATTGACAATGAAATAGATATTACTTGGAAAATAAATATGCCTCCTAAATCCGAAATACCCGAAGTTGACTTCTGCGGTATTTTAGGAAACTTAAGTGAAAATGCAATTTCCGCATGCAAAACAATAAGCAAGGGCAGAAAATATTTTGATTTGTCAATCGACTATAAGGGCGACTATATTTATATTGCTGCAACGAATAATTTTTGCGGAGATTTAAAGAAAAGTGACCGAGGCTATGAGTCCACAAAACATAAAGGCGGAGGAATTGGACTGCGTTCAATGAGAAATATGGCAGAGGTTTATGGCGGATATTTTGAAGCTGTTGATGTCGACAATAAGTTTTGCGTTAATATGACATTAAAATATGTAGATGTTAATGCATAAATTTTAATTCAAGCCGGACAGCCTAATTAACAATGTTCTATTCTAAATATTGGGATAACTTTAAGCAATTTGCTAAACTATAATTTACTCCGACTTTGACAAATAATCATCAACAAAAACGGCGGTAATCCAAATAGGATTGCCGCCGTAACTTTTAAATAAATCTATTAAAATTCAAGCATAGCGAAACTCTGTGCCGACATTTTTACCTTATTGTCAGCAACCTCTGTTGTACCGATTTCATATACTTTTTTAGCGTCCTTAGCATTGATTTCGATTTCGCTGTCTTTGCCGAGTGGGTTAAAGAGCATTACAAACTTGCCTCTCTTGTAGCCAAACGGGAACTTGCCTGCCTCGAAAATCATTTCAAAATCGCCGTTGCCATGGAGATCCTCGTTTGCGTGACGAATGGCAATAATGTCTGTAACAACCTTGTAAATGCTGTCGGGATTGTTCTGCTGATTTTCAACTGTAGGTGCGTTTTCGTCTGTATCAACAGGGAGGTAAGGTGTATCGCTTGCAGAGAAACCGAGGTTTTTGCCGCTGTTCCACTGCATTGGTGTACGCGAACCTGTACGGCTGAAACCGCCCTCTTTGCTTACAAGGTTTTCCTGATATTTCATACCGATTTCGTCACCGTAGTAAAGGAACGGAACACCCGGCATAGTGAAAATCATTGCATATGCAAGTTTAATTGCATCCATACCGAAGTAGTGTGTCATTCTCGGCATATCATGGTTATTTGTCATAAAACTGATGTAGCCGTTATTCTTTGAAAGCTCATAAGCAGGGAGATATTCGTCTGTAAAGTTCTTAATATCGCCCTTGCCGTTTGGATTAAAAATACCCTTATTGCCCTCATCGTCACCGTAACGGAAAAGTCTGCTGTAACCGTTGCCGTGGTGGTCAAGATAGAAGTCCATATGGAAACCTGCGTTGTTGATTGCTCTTTCGGGATTGCACCATTCGGCTACCATTGCAGCCTCAGGATAATCTTTGTCGAGCATTTCACGGATACCACGCCAGATTTTTGCTGTTGCAACCTTTTCATCATCGTTCTTTACGAGCGAGTCTGCCATATCAACTCTGAAACCGTCTGCGCCCATATCAAGCCAGAAACGCATAATGTCCTTGATTGCCTCTACTGTAGCAAGGCAGTCCGGATGGTCGCACGGCAGCTGCCACTCCGGATGTGTGATTTCGTGAAAACCGTAGTTGAGAGCAGGCTGTGAGCTGAAGTAGTTTACCAAATAGTTACCGTCACGCTCGCAGATACCGCACATCATTCTGTACTGCGGCGGTGCGTCCCATACTGATTTTGTAAAGATATAACGGTTTGTATACTCACTCTTTTGAGCTTTTTTAGACTCTAAAAACCAAGGGTGAGTGTCCGATGTGTGGCCGGGAACGAGGTCAAGGAGAATTTTCATTCCTTTTTTGTGAGCCTCGTCAAAAAGTCTTACGAGGTCATCGTTTGTGCCGTAGCGGGGAGCAACCTTTTTGTAGTCACGAACATCATAACCTGCGTCCATAAACGGTGAATCGTAAACGGGGTTGAGCCAGATTGCGTTACAGCCGAGCCCTTTTACATAGTCGAGTTTTTCGATGATACCGTTAAGATCACCGATACCGTCACCGTTGGTGTCATAAAAGCTTTGCGGGTAAATTTCATAGAAAACCGAATCGTTGAGCCATTGCGGCATAGAAAACATCCTTTCTTTTGTTAATTTTTATTATTACAATAACATAGTAACATTATTGAGGATTTTTGACAAGCATATTATGCGTTTTAACAAAAATATTACTATAATTTGCTTGGTATATTTCCAAAAATAATTACTTGCAGGAAACGGCATTTCATCATAATATATATAAGAATAATTTTGCGGCAAAGCACAATGTGAGGAGAGAGATTTTTTGACGATTGATAAAATAAAAAGCAATAAAATACTGATAACTCTCTGCGATGAAGATATGCGAGATTTTTCGCTTGATTATGATACTTTAAGCCTGTATGACAGCCATTCCAGAAAGATACTTATGCGAATTTTGCAGATAGCCTGTTTTAAAACAGATATAGAAATAAAAGATAAACGAATAATTGTGGAGGCGCTTCCGACTGTTGACGGTTGTATGCTGCTGCTGACGGTTGAGGATAAAAAAAGGAAAAAATACAGACTGCAAAACGGTAAAAAATGCAGCTGCTACGATGTGGGCAACAGCAAGAATTTTCTTGATGTAATTCAGTTGCTTTACAAACAGAATGTGTGCTGCAACAAAAATTCTGCCTATGAAAAAGACGGAGTTTACTACCTTATTTTTGATTATCCGGCAGTACCAAAAAGATTTAAGCGTATTTTGCACGAATACGGTGTACGGTGCGGCGATAATATTTTTGCCGCAAATCTGCGGGAAAATGCACAAGAAATCTGTCGTTCAAACGCAATTGCCGTTATTGGAAAATGTTTGTAAAATTATACTATGTATACCTGCTAAACAAAATCACTCAAACAAAAAAAGCAAGCGCAATCGTCTGCAACACGATTGCGCTTTTGTGATGTTTAAAGTCCCCAGACTGCCATAACTGCGTTGTAGTAATCTTCCGAAAGCTGTTCTTTCAAAATTTTTCTGTCATCTTCACAGTTTGTAAAAGCATTGCGGACATTTCCACCAACCTGTACCTCAACATCGTTAATGTTTATAAATTTCTGTCTTAAAACGCTCACTCCCTCTTTTGTAAGCATATCAAGCGTAATTTTTTCTGTAACCTCCATTTTAATCCTCCTATCTGCGAATAATATATGTAACAACAAAATTCATTTTTTCATCTTCAACAAATTTATCGGACGGTGCACTTATGTAAATCCACGAACCGTCTATTCTCACATTACGCAAGTTATTCTTTGTAGAATATACGGCAATACTTGCAAGTCTACTTTCTGCTTTTGACGGGAACGGCAAACCCGACATTTGTAAATAGTTTTTATCCGCCAACATACTTGTAATATTTACAGACACAGTAACTGCGTCGCCGTTCTTTGCGTAAACGAAGTTTCCCTCACTGCCCTCATAAATTGTCTGCGCCGGAGATAATTCTCCCGAACCGATTTCGTTATTTGCCGCATCATATTTGTTTGCAAGCGATTTTTCTATATCGGCTTTGTTCTGTACAACGGTCTGCCTAAGCGAATTAACACTGTTATACACAGTGCCGCTTGTAACATAATTTGGGCTGTTTGCCGCAGGCACGGTATCAAACGGCATTTTGTTAAGTTTATTGTTTAACGATCTATTTATATATGTTTTGTCGTAAGCATCGGTAATTCCGTAACCGGCAAGAGTATCCGCCTTATCCGCTTTTAAATTGAGCTTTGTATCGACACTGCTTTTAAGGTTTTGTATCTCATCATCAACATCATTATAATCATAATAATAGTTTTCAAGATATGCAACACTCGGATAGCTCTCTTCCGTAACATCAGCCTTAACCGTAACCTTATTTGCTTTTTCTTCTTTAAGAGTAATGTCGCTGTCGGCAATAACTTTTATATTGTTTTCAATCTGCTTATTTTGCTCTGCAATTTTATCCCAACATTTTTTTGCCTCATCTCTCAATGCAAGCGTTTCGCTGTTTGGATTGGTGAATCCCTTGTCCTCAATCGGTATGGATTCTCCCGCAAACAATCTTACAATATCAGTCTGCAAAGTGGTTTCCTCCTCTCTTAATTCAAGCTGAACCTCAACCCAGCCGTGACAGAAAATATCGTTTTTCCTGATTTTCCACATTATATATGTGCTGTTGTTAACAGTTTTTACGGTTTGCGGTGCAACCGTGTTTACACTGCCGTCTTTAAATCTTAAATGAATTGCGGCAATCGTATTTTTGCCGACAAAACCATTCACCGTAAATTCAACTTTACTCACAAGGTTTTCGCCCACAATCCCCGCATTATCTTCTGCGGCAATACCCTCGTACTTTTCTTTGTTAAAAATAATCAAATTATTCACCTCCAACTATGCATAAAAAAATCCTAAAAGTTGCACTAATTGCAACAATTTTTCAAAAAATAAATTTTGAATTGACTATAAAGCCAAAATAAAGTAAAATTATAAATGATATATTATATGTAATGAGATGATTTTTTGAACATCCATAAAATACAGACTGTTGCAAAGAAAGCACTTGCGGCTGCTTTGCCTTTGGTGCTATGTTTTTCAATCGCCGGCTGTTCTCTTAAATTTAAGATTTTCGACAATTCTGATTTTAAGCCGACAAGCGAAAGTGAAGCGCTTTTGTCAGAGATACCGGAGCCGAAGCAAACATCGTACAGCTATTCGGCAATAACAAACGAACACATTAAAAATCTTTACGCACAAATTGAAAACGAATGTCAAAAACCCGTTCCCGCAGAAATACAATGTACGGGCACGCTTACGCAAAAAGATATTTACGAGGCAATAATAGCTTTTAAAAACGACCACCCCGATATATTCTGGATAAAAAACACATTTTCTTACTACGATTACGACGGTTCAACATATGTAGAACTTTTCTATATTTCTTCAGGCACAACGCTTGAAACACAAAAAGAAAAATTTAACGAGGCGCTCAACGACTTTGTAAACAACGCAACTATGTATTCTTCGGAGTATGAGCGTGAAAAGTATGTCAACGATTATATTATTTCAAATTGCGTATATGATGACGAGGCTGCCTACAACAATAACACAAAAGGAAATGTCAGTACCGCCTACGGAGTTCTTGTTGACGGTAAAGCCATATGTGAAGGATATGCCAGGGCATTTCAGCTTTTGTGCAACAAGCTCGGCATTGAATGTGTAAGTATTGCGGGAATGACCGATGATGTCGGACACGAATGGAACTGCGCAAAAATTGGCGGTAATTGGTATCAGGTCGATGTAACATGGAACGACTCGCAAGATGATTTTTCCAACTACTACTACTTTAATCTTACAGACGAGCAAATGTATTCCTCGCACAGGGCAGATGACCTTTTTGATGAAATAGAACCCGATAATTATAATAACGACGAAAACCTTATCGGCAACCTCTATGTGCCCGAATGTAATTCTACCGAGTACAATTATTATAATCAAACTGCACCTATCCTCTATGCGTTTGATGAAGAAAATGACAATACAATTTCAAATGCACTTGCAAATTCCGCCGTAAACGGTGACAATTATTTCAACATAATTGTTGATAACAGTCTTGACTTTGAAGACGCTTATTCAACACTTGTACAAGACGGTTATGTAGTAAACTACATTGAAAGCGCCAACAATATGCTTTGGGGAGAAGTCGAGCTTGACACCTCAAGCTATGCATATAAAAACGATACCCTGCGTGTTATTACCATAGTGTTAAACTATATTAATTAAATAAATCATTCTGTTGCAAAAGGAGAGAAATATATGAAATATGATGTTAAAGCCTTTGAGCTTTTGTCAAATGAAGAAATTGCAGACGGAATTTTTGATATGCGTGTAAAAAATGACGAACTTGCACCGCTTGCAAAATGCGGTCAGTTTGCCCATGTATATGTTCCGTCAAAAACTCTGCGCAGACCTATTTCGGTGTGCGACAGCGAAAACGGCGTACTCCGCCTTGTTTATCAGGTTAAGGGCGAGGGCACAAAGATTATGTCCGAAATGAAAAAGGGTGAAGCTGTAGATATTCTTGCTCCGCTTGGCAACGGCTTTAATATTGAAAAAGGCAAGCGCTACTGCCTTATCGGCGGCGGCATCGGTGTTCCTCCTATGCTCTATACAGCAAAGCAAACCGAAAATCCGCTTGTTATCACGGGTTTCCGTAACAAAGACCTTATTATATTACAAGATGATTTTAAAAATGCAGGTGCCGAGCTTGTACTTACAACAGATGACGGCAGTGCAGGCGTACACGGATTTGTTACAGATGTACTTAAAGAAAAGATAAATGAAGTTGACGAGGTTTGCGCCTGCGGTCCTACCCCGATGCTTAAGGCAATTGCTCAAGTTTGCAAAGAATTTAACAAGCCTTGTCAGATTTCACTTGAAGAAAGAATGGCTTGCGGAATCGGCGCTTGTCTTGTCTGCGCCGTTAAGGTACGCAAGAACGGTGAAGAAATTATGCAGCATGTCTGCAAAAACGGACCTGTATTCAACGCAGAGGAGGTTGTATTTTAATGGCTGATTTATCTGTAAAAATTGCCGGAGTAGAGTTTTCAAATCCGCTTATCGCCGCTTCGGGCACATTTGGATTCGGTAAGGAGTACGGCGAATTTTATCCGCTTTCAAAACTTGGCGGTATTTCGTGCAAGGGAATTACCTTAAAAAGGCGTGACGGCAACCCACCGCCACGAATCGCAGAAACTCCGTCGGGCATTTTAAATGCCGTCGGACTTCAAAATCCGGGCGTAGATGTATTTATAAACGATGATCTTCCTTGGCTTAAACAGCAAAACACAAGAGTTATCGCAAATATTGCAGGCAACACTCCCGAAGAATACTGCGAAATGGCAGAAAAACTTTCTTCAACTGATGTTGATATGATAGAAATGAATATTTCCTGCCCTAATGTAAAGAGCGGCGGCGTTCAGTTCGGTACAAGCTGTGAATCGGTAGGTTCAATTACAAGTGCGGTAAGAAAGCACTGCACAAAACCGCTTATTGTAAAGCTAAGTCCGAATGTTACAGATATTGCCGAGATTGCTAAGTCGGCAGAGGCAAACGGCGCAGATGCAATTTCAATGATTAACACACTAACAGGTATGAGAATAGACATAAACACAAAGCGCCCGATTATCCGCAACAATACAGGCGGAATGAGCGGCCCTGCAGTGTTCCCCGTTGCAGTAAGAATGGTTTGGCAGGTTTCTAATGCCGTTAAAATTCCGATTATCGGTATGGGCGGCATCAGCACATGGCAAGACGCAGTTGAAATGATGATTGCAGGCGCAAGCGCATTACAGATTGGCACAGTATTCTTCTCTGACCCATACGCACCGATTAAAATTGCCGAGGGAATTAACGAATACCTTGATAAAAACGGTATGAAGAGCGTTACAGAACTCACAGGCACAATCAAGCCTTGGTAATCGGTAAGGTTTTATAAAAGTTTGGTCAACCTTGACCTGAATTTTTAAATCATTTAAACGAAATTCCTCAGCTAAATCATAAATCGCCTAACATAAAATCCAAAAACGAATAAAATAAAAAAAGAAATCCATAATAACCATAACACAGGAGGTTATTATGGATTTTTTCAGAGTATTTATAACCGCACCGATCTCGCTTACAGTCCTGTTTTTGCTTGCAAAGCTGATGGGAAATAAGCAGATGTCAGAGCTTAATATGTTTGACTACATCAACGGTATTACAATAGGTTCAATCGCCGCCGAACTGGCGACAGGCGAATTTACCGATATTTACGATGGTGTAATGGCTATGGTTATTTACTCGCTTATAGCAATTATGTTGACTTTCCTATCGCAAAAGTCGCTTCTTCTAAGAAGATTCATTACGGGCAAATCTATTATAATTTACGATAACGGCAAATTTTACAACAAAAACTTAAGTACCGCAAAGATAGATATAAATGAAATTTTGGTAATGTGCCGTTCAAAGGGATATTTTAATTTTGATGAGATACAAACCGTTATCCTTGAAAGCAACGGTCAGCTTTCAATTTTACCGAAAGGCAAAAATCGACCGCTCACTCCCGATGATATGAAAATTACGGTTCTTCAATCCGGTGTAGAGGCGGTAGTGATACAGGACGGCAAGGTTTTGGAAAGAAATCTTAAAGCTACGGGAAATAATATTGAGTGGTTAAAAAAAGAACTCAAAAAGCAAAATATAAAAACAAGCGAAGTTTTCATTGCTTTTTGCGACAATAACAACACTCTGAAAGTACACAAAAAGGTCAAATCTAACCCGACAAACGATATTTTTGATTAATTTCTAAAAAAATGTTTAAATTTCGGAAAACTACCAATATTTTGTCACACTGTTGTCACTGTTCGTATGGTATTATATATGTGTAAGATAACTACTGATAAAACTTACATTACAAAGTTAATAACTCATTTTTTCATAGATATTTTCCTCTCTCTTTTTTATAAGCAATCAGCTCGACTTTGGTCGGGCTTTTGCTTTTTGTTTTTATAATAAACAGTTATGTTCTAAATGACAGGAAAATAATTAAAAAATTTAGGTCAAGCCTTTTTAAAGGTTGACCAAACTTTTATAATTGTTTTACGAATATTCCGCTAAACCGTAAATTACCCCAATTTTTAATAAAAAACATAAAAAATCAGGCAGTCAGTTTCTATAACCCCATAAGACTGACTGCCTGTTAAATTAAAATTTTAAACCTTAGCTTTACTGCGCTCTGATTTTCTGTACTTTGACGGTGTAATGCCGTAGTACATCTTGAACGCTCTGTTAAAGTTAGAAATATTATTAAAACCTGATTTTCCTGCGATTTCAATAACAGGAGTATCGGTTGTTGTAAGCAAAAGTGCCGCTCTTGACAAACGAAGTTCATTAAGATAATTAATGAAAGTTGTGTTCAAAAGCTCTTTAAACAGATGCGAAATGTAATATCTGCTCAAGTTTGTGTGCTCTGCAATAATGTCGAGAGTAAGCAGATTGCAGAAATTCTCGTTGATATACTCTGTAACTCTGCGCAAAGCCCTATCCTTTTTGCCCTGTGTTTCAATATCGTAAATTTCTAACTTTCCTGACTCAAACAAATAATAGTAAAGTTCATAAAATTTACCTGTTGCCAGAAGATAAAATCCTCTCGGCTTGTCAACCTCTGCCCTAAAAGCAGATTCAAAACATTCGGAAACATTATTGTAGTAATCCTCACCCGGCTTAAAAGAGAAAAACTTAGTACAGTTTCCGCCTACTATGCTCTTTATAATTACATTCGGAATATACTGCTGTGTAAGATTTGCGCCGTCATTAAGATTTAAAAGCATAATCTCAATATACACATTGTTGTTGTTGTCAAATCTGTGCTTCTGGTTTGGTGCGATAAAGAAAATATCGCCTTTGTTGAGCTGTTCAACACCGAGTGCGGTTTCAATTGTAATAGAACCGCTCCTGACAACACCCATCTCTACTTCATGATGAACGCTCCATAAATCATCTACAACAAGCTCTCCGCACGAAACTCGAAAGCTTGAACTTGTAGATGTTACAGAGTTCAAAAATCTTATTGCCACTGATATTACCCCTTTTATAATATTATTTTGTTTTATAAATATAATAATACAAAAATGTTTTATTGTCAATACAATACAGAACAAAATAAAGCAAAATTATACAAATTAATCATCCGAATGTAATATTTTACTTTTTGTTATCTTTTATTATCATAATTTTTAATTAATTATACTCAATATCTTTATTACAATAAAATTTTACTATAATAAAATTTTATATTTTGTGCGTATGATTATTATTATATCAAAAAGCGGCAGTGATTTTCAATAAAACAAAAATCACTGCCATAAAAACAACTTTGTATATATAAAGCTTAAAAATCAGACATTGTCAGTTGTCATTATTATCTGCCGAATAATTATTATTTACAGAATTAAGATGTTCTTTAAATCCGTCTACCACCCTTTGCGGTGACAAGATTTTAACACCTCCGCCCAGTCCGAATACCCAGGCATAAAACTGACTGCTTATTGAAATTTTTGCACTGAACCTGAACTGATTATCGTTTTCTTTTACAATAAAAATATCGTCACCAAACCTGTCTGCAATTACGCCTACAAGTTCGTTATTAACAAGCATTGTAACTTCAAATTCCTCTCCGCCGTACATCGAGAAAATCTTTCTTGTATATTCAGCACCGTCAAATTTCTGTATTTCGTCATTAGGTTCACGCTTGTCTTCAAGTACTTCAACGCTTTCAATCTTATCTACTCGGTAATTCTTTATCTTATCCGCCTCGCTGTCATAACCTATCATATAATAATTTTCGTCGTCCCAGCAAAGCCATATCGGTGAAATTACATATCTCTTGCCGTCACGCCTTGCGGTTTTTACAATATTTGCACCCTGCCCTATATCCCACTTCATATACAAAAAGCTGACCTTTCGGTCATTGGAAATCGCAGTTTGCAGTGTATCGACAACATAATATATTTTTTCGTTAAGACCTTTTACCCTGTTTGTAATAAAGACATCACGCTTAAGTTCTTTTCCCTGAAAGTTACTTACAAGTCCCTCAATTTTTTCGATAAGCTCCATACTTTTTTTGCGTGTAATAAATTTTGAACTTTGAATTGCATCGACAAGCAGTTTAAGCTCCGCAAGCTCAAAATCTCTTGAAGCGACATAATACCTTGTGGTATTTGATTTGATTTTTTCAATGTCAAGTCCGTACATTTGGAGAGAGCTGATATCATCGTAAAGACTTTTTCGCTCTGACTTTATATTAAATTCGCTTAATGCGTCAATAATTTCAGTCGCAGTCATTCCGTGGTTATCGTCGGTTCTCTTTAGAAGAATGTCACGCAGATATAAAAGCTTAAGCTTTTGTCCCGATGATTTTGGCATAATATCCTCCGTTTATGCTGTCAGTGTTTGCGCAAACGCAATTACAAGCGGCATAGTTATGATTGAAAATACTGTAGTAACCGCCACAATACTTACCGAAAGTTCGGTATCTTTATTGTATTTTACCGCAAACATTGTAGTTGTAGCGGCAGTTGGTGCGGCAGATGCGATTACACAGGCAACCGCAAGAGTTGTTTCCACCTTGCACAGATAAAGCACAATTGCGGTTATAACAGGTACCAAAACAAGTCTTAATCCCATTGCAACATAAACAGATACATTTGAAAATGCTTTTTTAAGGTCTGCCTCGGAGAGGTAGTAACCTATAATCATCATCGGCAACGGTGTATTTAAAGCCGCCATATATTCAACAGGCTGACCTATCATATACGGAAGCCTTATGTTAAGCGCAAAAATAATTATCGCAATTACAACACCGATAATACCCGGGTTTGTAATCAGCTTTTTGGCAGAAATTTCTTTAATATCTCCGCTCATACATACAAGTCCGTATGTCCATACAAGAATGTTGAACACAGCTACAAACACTGCGCCGTAAAACAAACCGTCATCACCGAGCACAGCCTCCTGCAACGGGAACGACATAAACGCACAGTTTGAAAAAACGGTTGCAAATCTCAACACTCTTTTTTTGCTGTCCTTACCCTTAAAAATAAGGCTTACCAAAAGTATGGTTGCAGCCATAACGGCTGTTGCGCAAATCGTCATAATTCCGAGTCCGCCCAAAAGTTCGGGTGTAAAATCACGCTGAAAAGCAGACACCATAACGCACGGTGTAACAAAATACAAAACAAGGTTGTTTATATGCTTTGCGGATACATCGGTAATGATTTTTTTCTTACCGCAAGCAAAGCCCAACGAAATCAAAATAAACAGCACAAGTACCTGTTGTGCAACTACAATAAAGTTTTCTAACATTTCCTTTTCCCCCTAAAAATAAAACACATTTAAGTATAGCACAATAACTCATTTTTTCAATGCTTACGCAGTAATACAGCTGAATTTTGGAGGTATATAAAAAATTAATATCATAGAAAAATATCATTTTGTACAAAATTATGTCGAGCATATGGTGCAAACTAACCAATGAAAAGAAAATAATTTTACAAATATGTATTATCCGCTGAAATTATTTGCTTTTATTGACTTTTTGTACTTTGAATTGTATAATATATGTAAATAAAAATAGTTGTTTTTATTGTTATTTCACAGTGATTTTATGTATTTATTTATATTTTGAGAAAGAGGGATTTTACAATGGCAACAAGAAGAACTGCTACAAAATCGGCAGCTGCCAAGGATGCTAAGGTAGAAACAAAGGCTACTGCAACTGCTGTAAAAGAAACTGCTCCCGTAAAGGAAGCTCCTGCAAAGAAAACCGCACCTAAAAAGGTTGCTCCAAAGAAACCTGCTGCCGTAGCTGCCGCAGCAAAGGCTGCTAAGGCAAAGGCTGAAGCTCCTGCAGAAGTTAAAACTGAAACAAAGGTAAACTTTTTTGTTGAGTTTAACAACAAGCAGAACTCGGTAGAAGACATTATTAATAATGTTAAAGCTACATACGGTAAAGATGTAAAGGAAATTTCAATTTACCTCAAGCCTGACGAAAACAAAGCTTACTTTGTTGCCGACGGCGAAGAAAGTTCAATGGATGTATTCTTCTGCTAATTAAAAATTACTGAAATTTTAGGAGTCATACTGTTAGGTATGGCTCTTTTTTTGTTTTTTCTTTAATATTTTAGTGAGTATTTAATATTTAGATTGATTTTTTACAATTCTGCCTATATAATGAAAATGTATCAAATCCTTGGCACAGACGGTCATACCGAGGTAATAATTTCATTACAAAGGAGCGATATTAAATGATTACAAAGTACACAAGCGGCACCCCTATCCGTACAGACGCTGTTGTAAAAGATTTTGCCGGAATCGACATAAATAAATTCCCGGTTGATTACAAAATCATTGACGGCAAATTCATTTTTAGCTTTGATATGCAGGACAGCGACATAGTTTTCGGTCTTGGCGAAGCGCCGAGAGGAATTAACAAGCGTGGCTGGATTTACGAAAGTTTTTGCAGCGATGACCCATTCCACACAGAAACAAAAAGTTCACTCTACGCCGCACACAACTTTCTTATGTTAAACGGCAGTAAGACTTTCGGTATTTTTATTGATTTCCCCGCAAAAATCCGTTGGGACATCGGTTACACAAAACCAAGCCGCACAGAAATCACTGTTGACGGTACAGATTTTGACATCTACATTATCGAAAACAAGAGCAATAAGCCGATTGACATTGTAAAAGAGTTCCGCAGTGCAATCGGTCAGAGTTACATTCCGCCGTTCTGGGCATTCGGTTATCAGCAGAGCCGTTGGAGTTATCCCGACAAAGCTGCCGTTGACGGCGTAATCAAAGGTTATAATGATGCAAAGATTCCGCTCGACTGCGTATATCTTGACATTGACTATATGAAAGACTACAAGGACTTCACAGTTGACGAAGACAAATTCCCGAATTTTGCAGAATATGTAAAAGAAAAGAAAGAGCAAGGTATTCACCTTATCCCTATCATTGACGCAGGTGTAAAAAAAGAAGCAGGCTACGATGTTTACGAAGAAGGCGTTGAAAACGATTACTTCTGCAAAACCGAGGACGGCGAGATTTTTGAAGGCGGCGTATGGCCGGGTATTGTAGGTTTCCCTGACTTTATGCAGAAAGAAGTTCGTGACTGGTTCGGCGCAAAATACGACAGACTTACAGACGCAGGCATTGACGGTTTTTGGAACGATATGAACGAGCCGGCTATTTTCTATTCAACAAAAGGACTTGAAAAAGCGCTTAATAAAGCAAAATCACTTGAGGGCGAAAACCTCGACCTTTCAAAATTCTTTAACCTCAAAGATACTTTCCTCGGACTTTCCAACAGCCCCGAGGATTACTCAAGCATCTATCATATGATTGACGGCAAGCCTGTTTGCCATGACAGAGTTCATAACATTTACGGCGCAAATATGACAAGAGCCGCAGGAGAACACTTTGCAAAGAAATTCGGCGACGGCAAAATTCTTATGTTCTCAAGAGCCTCTTACATCGGTGCACACCGTTCAAGCGGTATCTGGTTTGGCGACAACCATTCATGGTGGTCACACATTCTCTTAAATCTTAAGATGCTCCCGTCCGCAAATATGTGCGGTTTCCTCTACTGCGGCGCCGACCTCGGCGGATTTAACGAAAACGCAACCCGTGACCTTGTTCTGCGTTTCCTTGCTCTCGGAGTATTTACTCCGCTTATGCGTAACCATTCGGCACTCGGCACAGTAAACCAGGAATGTTACAACTTTGAAAACTCCGAAGATTTCAGAGATGTTGTAACCGTCCGCTACAGACTTATCCCTTATATTTACGATACATTTAAAAAAGCAAGCGAAAACAACGATATGATTTTCCGCCCGCTTGCTTTTGATTATCCCGACGATAAAATGGCAAGAGAGTGTGAAACTCAGGTTATGCTCGGTAACGAATGTATGATTTGCCCTGTTTATGAGCAGAATGTAAGCGGCAGATATGTATATCTCCCTGAAGATATGACTTTTGTTAAACTAAGCGGTGAAAATGTAGAAACCAAGCCTATGGAAAAGGGCGTACACTTCATTGAAGTTGCACTTAACGAAGTACCTCTCTTTATTAAGAAAGGCAAACAAATTCCGCTTTGCAAACCTGCAATGCGTACAAGCGAACTCAACACCGAAGACCTTACTTATATAGGTTGATTTAAAATAAAAATGACAGCTATTATTTATTGATAGCTGTCATTTGTTGTTTGTATAGTCTTTTTTTCCGATTGCTAAGTCTGCCCTTTGTGGCGGTGAGCGCCAATAAAACGAGCAATCATCGTTTATCAATATTATTAATTATGTCAAGCTAACAATATTGACATATTAGCAATTATATACACTATTAACGCAATATTGCACGCAAAACTTCCTATGCAACCGTCGGTTGCGGAAATGAAAACTAAAATGTATTGCAAAAAACAGTGGTTGCGGTGTATAATTTGGATAAAGTGAGAGGCAGAACGATCGTCATAAACTCTCAAAGGAGGAAATATGGACATAGAAACAGCAAACAGACTTTTACAATACAGGAAGAAACACAACTTAAGTCAGGAAGAACTTGCAAATAAAATAGGAGTAAGCAGACAGGCGGTGTCAAAATGGGAACGGGCAGAGGCATCTCCCGACACTGACAACCTAATATTGCTTGCCGAAATTTACGGAGTATCGCTTGACGAACTTTTAAAAGGAGAATCAAACAATTCCTCAAAATCCGAAGCCGAGCAGGAAACCGTATCGGGGGAAAGCGCAGACAACACACAAATCCCCACAGGCGATGAGGGCACAGAGTATATAAAAGCGGATAAAGTATCTTTTAAAAACGGAATCCATGTTGATGCGAAAAACGGCGACAAGGTACACATCAGCTTTGCAGACGGAATACATGTACAAGACAAAGACGGCACTAAGGTTGATATAGGCAAGGACGGAGTGTTTGTAAACGAAAACGGAAAACAGAGAGTTTATACCGATAAAGACGGTCATATAATGCACGATGCCGATATGACCGATGAAATGTTTGCAGGAGGAAAGCATAAAAATTTTTGGAATTCGTTTCCCTTTTTCGCTATAGCGCTTGTTGTATTCCTTTGGTGGGGATTCAGCGGTTTTTGCTTTGGCTGGGCGCTTAGCTGGATAGTTTTGCTGACAATACCGCTTTACTATTCGCTTGTTGATGCAATTTACAAACGCAAGGCAGACCACTTTGCCTTTCCCGTGCTTGCGGCAATGGCATACATTCTTATGGGATACTTTAACATATTCGGCGGATGGACAGTCGGCTGGGTAGTTTTTCTCACCATTCCGCTTTACTATTGGATATGCTCATTCTTTAAAAATAAAAACGATTAACAGGAGGACATTATGTCAGAATTAAATTTACCGTCAGACCCAATGATTTTATTAAGTTTTATTAACACAAAGTTAAGAGATTTCTATCCGTCGCTTGATGCTCTTTGCGAAGACGCAAACATCAGTAAAGATGAAATCGTAAAAAAGCTCTCCGCCATAGATTATACCTACAACGCAGAGCTTAATAAATTTGTATAAAACTAAAAAACACCCGATTTCAGCGAAAGCCGAAGTCGGGCATTTTTTAACCGTTCTTCGATAAATACGGTCTTAGCTCGCCTGCAAGGTAAAGCGAACCGCAGATAACGAGCGGCATATTTTCATTTTTTGCCTTATCAAGCGCCGTTTCGAGAGCCTTTTTGTTATTATCGAATGCCTCAACTTTCGGAAAATGCTGTTTGCATTTTTCGGCAAGTTCTTCAGCCGATAAAGTTCTCGGATTGTTGACCGTTACCGTAAACACTTCTTCAAAAAGTCCTTCAAGCAGATTGATTGAGCTTGCACTGTCCTTATCGGCAAGCATACCCATAAGGCAAAGCCGCTTTTGATTTGGCAGATACTTTTTGACCGCCTTGCTAAGCGCCTCAATTCCGTTCGGATTATGTGCTCCGTCAAGCAAAACTACGGGATTTTTGCCCATAAGTTCAAGTCTTGCGGGGTTTACCGCCTTTGCCATACCTGCCTTTAATGCATTTTTGCTTACATTGATTTTACCGCTGTCGCAAAGTGCTTTTAATGCGGTCAATGCGGTTTTTGCATTTTCCAACTGATGTTCGCCAATCAAATGCAATTCAAGCTCTGTACCGTCATATTCAAAAACAGTGCTTTCAAGGCTTTCTGAAATCACTTTTATTTTTGCACTTTCACTTTTGAAAAGTTCAACATTTCTGCTTTTACAAGTACATTCAATCACGCTCATTGCGTTTTCTTCCTGCTTGGAAGTAACGGCAATCGAGCCGTTTTTTATAATACCGCACTTTTGCCACGCAATCTCTTCGATAGTGTTGCCGAGAATTGCCGTATGGTCAAGTCCGATAGTTGTTATTACCGAGCAAAGCGGCGGCAAAATTGTATTTGTACAGTCAAGAAGTCCGCCCATACCTGTTTCAAGCACAACAATGTCGCATTTCTCGTTTGCGTGAATATAAAACTGCAAAGCGTTTACATACTCAAACTCTGTAATAATAACGCCGTCATTACGCAATTCCTCAATAATCGGAAATGTTTTCTCCACCGCCTCGGTGAGCATTTCCTTTGAAATCATACGGTTATTAATCTGTATTCTCTCTCGAAAATCCGTTATATACGGAGAGATAAAAAGACCTGTTTTGTAGCCTGCCTCAACAAGCACAGCCGAAAGCATTGCACAAACCGAACCTTTGCCGTTAGTACCCGCAATGTGAATATACTTTAGTTTATCCTGCGGATTGCCGAGTTTTTCGAGAAAAATTCTCATTCGGTCAAGTCCGGGGCGAGAACCGAATGTCAGCAGTGAATGTATTTTTTCAATAGCCTGTTCGTATGTCATCAGATCAGCTCCTTGTAAATTTCATTCTTTTTAAAGCCTGTCAGCGCCGCCGCCTCTTTTGCGGCATCTGTTGCCCTTGCGCCGTTTTCAATCAACTTCTTAGCGGTTTCAACCGCATATTCAAGTGTAAATTCTTCGGTATCGTCAACCTGCGGCGCACCCTCAAGCACAAGCACGATTTCGCCTTTAACACTGCCGTCGCTGAGATTTTCCGCCGCATTTTTAGTTGTGGTGCGTATAACTTCCTCGTGAATTTTAGTAATTTCACGCACAATGGTCAGCTTTCTGTCGCCAAAATTTGCGTACAAATCACGCAATGTCTGCGGCAGTTTATGCGGAGCTTCGTAAAAAATCATAGTACGGTGCTCATTTGCAAGGCTTTTTAAATGGTCTGTACGGCTCTTCTTATTCACGCTCAAAAAGCCCTCAAAAGTAAATCTTCCCGTGCTAAGGCCCGAAACGGCAAGCGCAGAAATAACCGCACTCGGTCCGGGAATTACAACCGTCTTTATGCCACGCTCTTCGCAGAGCTTTACCAAATCTTCGCCCGGATCCGAAATACACGGCATACCCGCATCTGTAACGATGGCGCAGTTTTCGCCCTGCTCTATTCTTGCGCAGATAATCTCTCCACGCTCTCTTTTATTGTGCTCAAAATAGCTGACCATCGGCTTTTTTATGCCAAAGTGATTTAAAAGTTTCAGCGTAACCCTTGTGTCTTCCGCCGCAATAAAATCTACCGATTCAAGAGTTTCCACCGCTCTCGGCGACAGGTCGGAAAGGTTGCCTATCGGTGTACCCGTAACATATAAAATTCCGCTCATAACTTGTTGTCCTCTGTATTTTCTAAATGATCTGATTTGTAGCTTCCGTAAATTTCAAGCATTTCTTTTGAAAAATTACCGCTTTCGTCCTCTATAAAAAGTGTGGGCAGTACATTTAAAAAGCCCCGTTTTCCGCCTCGTCTGCCCTCAAGCAAAAACAGTTTCGGCGCTTTTGACACTCTCTGCTGTACAAGTCGCAAGGTCTTTGGCTCTATGTCAAATTTTCTCATAGACTCCATAACATCGCCTAATCTTTCGGGGCGCTGACACATATAAAATCTGCCGCCAAACTGCAGCAGCTTTGCCGCCGCCGAGCAAATGTCATCGAGCGTACATTCGCTTTCGTGCCTTGCAATCAGCCTTGCCGAAGTCGGATTTTTGATTCCTCCTCCGCCGATTTTATACGGCGGATTGCACACAACAACATCATAACAGCCAAAATTCAGCTTGCCTTTAAGGTCGCATAAGTCAGCGTTTATAATTTTAATGTTATCGCAAAGCCCGTTGTGTTCAACGCTTTTTTGAGCAAGCGTACAGGCATTTTCCTGAATTTCAACAGCGTCTATTTTTAAGTTTTTATTGTCCCTGCACCACAAGAGCGGAATTGTACCGCATCCTGTGCCAAGTTCCGCACATTTTTTACTGCCTGCAGGCTTTGAAAAATTCGCAAGCAAAATAGTGTCTGTCGAATATCTGTAGCTTTTGGTAACATATATTTCAATGCCGTTGCCCAACGGCTCAAGGTGCAAATTTTCCATTATACAATCGGCAAAGGAAAGTTTTGCCCTCTGCCCTCTCCTTGTAAAATTTAGCTTAACATTTTTATTATACTACTGTAAGGGCAAAACTTCAATAAAAAGCAATATAAACCTTACTGTTTGAAGTGCAATAAACTATTTATCCAATACATCAAGGTCGCTTTTCTCATAACGATTATGTCCCGGCAACTGTTTTTTTATATTATCGGCACTTAATAGCCTCGTCAAGGCTATTGCCCTGATTATCAGCAAAGAAATCCCTTATATATGTATTGTATTCAAACTGCTTGTCAATTTTTGTCTTACTGCTTTTCTTTTCTTCAAGTATCCGATAATACGCAGTAATCGCATCGGCGTAAGTTTTGCCCGTATTGCTTTTAAGCCATTTCTGAAATGCAACATTAAAAGAAAATCCGTTGCCGATATGTTCCTTAAAAAACGCTCTGTGCTTTTCCGAGCAAACAAAATTCGGCTCAATTTCCGTGTCAGTTGTAATGTTGCCGATTATTTGTGACTTTTTCTGCACTTTCTTTGCGGCGATAACCTCGCCTGTATCAAGAAAATGTGCTATTCTCTCGGTTATTTCAAGTTTTCCGCCCGATGTCGGTAAACCGTATCGACGACAAAAATCGACAAGTTCTTCCTCTAAATAGTAAAACTCTCTGAATGTCTTGCCGTCAAGATTTTTGTCGAGTTTCGGTCTTTCGCTCATACAATGCCTCACTTAATTATTATTCTGCGTACAGTTTGCGGCGTCTATTGCAATTGCGAGCATAAGCACCAAAATTTCGTTTCTCGGGTCTGCATAGTCGATAACATAAGTATCTCCCCAACGGAACAGCTTTTTTGAAATCTGCGCAACCATACTGCAAGCCTCGTAAACGCTGTAGTTCCAAGACATAAAATCGCCCTCACAGCGCCAACCGTTGTAGTCGAGGTTATACTTCGGTTTAAAAAAGGTAAATTTTTTCTCAATACTGCCAAACGGCTGTCCGTTTATTTCTATATCAAAAGTCGGCATAAGCGTAAAAAATCGCTGTTTTATCATACCGATTTCATTGCGATTTCTGTCATATATATGAATCTGATGCGTAAGTCTGAACATTTCAGCCTTTACAAAATATTTCGGCTCGTCATACTCATCATAAACATCGTAAGTATCCGTCCACGAAAAAACTCTTTGTTTAATTAACAGTTTCATTTTAAATCCCCTTTCTCTCCGATTAAGGTCACATATTTTTACGCAAAAACTCTATCGCCTGTTTTCCCGTTATATGTTCAATCGTGATTTCGACACAGCAAAGTCCGCTCCGTTCACGCTCGATTTCCTTTTTCACCGCATTAATATCATTGTTATATTTTAAGCCGAAAGAGAGCATTGCCGAATTGATTTTCTCTTCATTTTCCATAATTTCGGCCTTACCAAAAACTACAACACTCCTGAACAAAGTTGTCAATTTTTCCGAATCGACCTCATCTTTTTCAATAACACAGAAAGAAACTTTCTTGTTTTGCTTAATTGCGTCAAGTTTATGTCCGTTTTTTGCACAATGAAAGTAAATCTTGCCGTCTTTATATACAAAGTTCAACGGAACAGTATATGGGTAGCCGTCATCACCGCTCACGGCAAGCACACCGCTTTTGCAGTTTTTTAATATTTCCAAAGCCTCATCGTTACTAAGCTGTTGTTTAAATCTTCTCATTTTACGAAACATTTTACCGCCTCCGTTGCTACTATTATAACAAAAATTTTCTTTATTGCAAATCAACAAATATAATGTATTCTTATTATTTATTTTGTAGGCACTTGGTGCTGAAAAAACTTAACCCCGACAAGCCGTATTTTAATCGCCTGTCGGGGTTGGATTTTTATTTATTGTTCCCTGAATTTAACAGTGCCTGTTGCTGCGTCCATCGAATCTACGATTGCGAGGGATTCAAGCTGATAGCCGAGATTGCGAATTATATTGCCGCCGTTCTGAAAACCTTTTTCAATTGCAATTCCAATGCCCTCTACCGTGCCGCCTGCCTGATTTATAATAGAAATAAGACCTTGCAAAGCACAACCGTTGGCTAGAAAATCGTCAATAATAAGAACATGGTCGTTTTCGCTTAAAAATTTCTTAGAAACAATCACTTGATTTTTGCATTTGTGAGTGAAAGACTCAACCTCTGCTATGTACATATCGCCGTCAATATTAATGCTTTTCGCTTTTTTTGCAAAAACAACCGGCACATTAAAATGCATAGCCGCAACGCAGGCAATACCTATGCCCGATGCCTCAATGGTGACTATTTTATTTATATTTTTTCCCGCAAATCTTTTCTTAAATTCCGCACCCATTCGGTTGAAGAAATCAATATCCATTTGATGGTTCAAAAAGCTGTCAACCTTGAGAACATTGCCCTCTTTAACAATTCCGTCCTTTACAATTCTCTCTTCCAAAAAATTCATAGCATTTCATCTCTTTCCTTTGTGTTTCCTTGCCTTGTCCGCAAAGAAATTTTTTAATGCATAATATTATAAATTATATACTTATTTCTAAGAAAATAAAAGACTTAAAAAATAAATTTCAAATGGGATAATCCATAATTAATCCCTAACATTAAAAAGACCTAAAAGGTATTTAATAAAACAAAACAGCCCTTGCAAATTTGCAAAGGCTGTAAAAAGCGAGTATAACAAAGATTATCTCTTTGAGAACTGTGAAAGCGTAAAGAAAACAGTCCGGTGGACTGTTTTTAGCTTTTACCGCAACAGCTAAGCTGTGAGGATACCACTGTGGGGCAAAAGAAAACAGCCTCTGCAAACTGCAAAGGCTGTAAAAAGCGAGTATAACAAGATTATCTCTTTGAGAACTGTGGTGCTCTACGAGCTGCTTTAAGACCGTATTTCTTACGCTCTTTCATTCTTGGGTCACGAGTTAAGAAGCCTGCCTTCTTAAGTGTTGAACGAAGGTTCTCTGAATCGTACTGAAGAAGTGCTCTGGAAATACCGTGACGGATTGCACCTGCCTGACCTGTAACGCCGCCGCCTGCTACTCTGCAAACGATGTCGAACTTCTGGTCTGTTTCTGTTAAGGCGAGAGGCTGTCTAACGATGAGCTTGAGTGTTTCAAGACCGAAATAATCGTCGATGTCACGATCGTTGATTGTGATTTTGCCTGTACCCTGGTAAAGTCTTACTCTTGCAACAGAGCTTTTTCTTCTGCCTGTGCCGTAAAAATAAGGTGTCTTATCGTACATTATTAATTTGCCTCCTTCTTTTAAGCTTCAACCATTTCAGGCTTCTGAGCCTGATGATTGTGTTCTGCACCCTCAAAGAGTCTGAGTCTGAGCAAAGCATCTCTGCCGAGTGTGTTCTTTGGAAGCATACCCTTAACAGCAAGCTCCATAGCCTTTGTTGGCTTTGTAGCCATAAGAGTATCGTATCTTGTTTCTTTAAGATGGCCGATATAGCCTGTATGACGCTGCCACTTCTTCTGAGTGAGCTTGTTGCCTGTTAATACAGCGTCCTTGCAGTTGATGATGATTACATGATCGCCGCAATCTACATTTGGTGTAAATGTTGCTTTGTGCTTACCTCTTAAAAGAACTGCTGCCTGAGTAGCAACTCTACCAAGTGGCTTGCCTGCTGCATCAATTACATACCAGCTGCGTTCAATTTCGCTTTTTTTAGCTAAATATGTTGACATAACAAATCCTCCTGTAATTTACTTGTGCCTTAGAATTATAATACATTTATTTTGCATTGTCAACACTTTTTTGCAAAAATTTAATTTACCGTTACACAAACTTTGAAATTCGCTTATATTCTCTTTTATACTCTCTTATGCTAATGTGTAATTTCAAAAAATATTTTTCTAAAACCTTAGTATTTATCACGATTACAGCTTTTTATAGACAAGCACGCAAAATTCGATTTCGGTCGTAAGTGAGTTTAATTTCTCCAGCTTTTGTTGGTCGGTGCGAGAGGTTTTGTAGTAGTACGGAGTCATTTTGAAAAGGCTTTCAATTTCTCTGTTATCATCAAGCGTTATGCTGTATTTAAGTTCTTTGCTTTCGGCAAGAATAAACCCGTCAATCTCGGTGCTTTCTTCGGGATTTTTCAGCGGATTATCGTATATCGCCTTTTTGAGCGAAAAAAGGTGATTTTCAAGTGGAATAACTCTCAAAAGCACACCGCCCCTTTTTAAAACTCGGTTGTATTCTTCCGGCGCAAAAGGTGAAAATACATTAAGCACCGCGTCGCAGGAAAAATCCGCTGTCGGCAAAGCAAATACGCTTGCTACAGCCAAACGAATATTTTTACTACGCTTTGCCGCTGCAATAAGAGCAAATTTTGAAATATCAATACCCGCTATACTTGCGTTTTTGTCTGCAAGAGCTTTTTCAATTTTTTCCGTATAATAGCAGTCGCCGCAGCCGGCATCAAGTACACAGGCATTTTGCGGAATATATTTTTGCAAAAGTTCGCACATAAGGTCACACAGCGGCTTGTACGAATCTGTATTTAAAAACTCGGTTCTTGCCTCTATCATAAGTTTATCGTCACCGTGACGCTTGCTTTTGGATTTGTTGCTCTGCAAAAGATTGACATAACCCTGCTTTGCACAGTCAAAACAATGGTTATTTATACATCTGTAGGTTCGACCGTCAAGTTTTAATTCTTCTTTGCAGACAGGACAGCAGAAATTCAACATATTATTACCGCCTTTCATTATTAGAATAATAGCATAAATTCTTTGTGATAACAAGTTAAAACAGAGTTGTATGTGCAAAGTGCAGTAATTTTTCTATAAGCGAATTAAAAATTCGGCTTTTTGCGTTATAGCTTTATCTTTTAAAATATTGTATAATATTACTTGACTGTATGTAATATTTATTATTTTACAAAAATGACTATTGAGGGGATAAATAATGAAAAAATTAATCAGTATCGCACTTGTTGCTGTTATGGCGGCAGGTGGAGCGGTATCTGCCAACGCAGCGGTAAAACAAAATAAGGATTATCAAATTTTGAGTTCAAAAATAGCAACTAAAAACAACACTATAAGTATTTACACATACAATATGAAGAATACAGGCTCAGGCGGCGGATTTGTACTTGACGGTCAAAAAAGCGGAAAAAGATACAAATATATATTTAAGAATTATTTATCGGCACCAAAAACAATAACTATGCCGTCTAACGAAAAATATAATATTTGGACTTGTCTTTCAAGCAGTATGGGCGGAACTACTAATTTGGATTTAAGACAGGCAGGCGGAGAATATGTTAAGGTAAGAGCCAAGCTGTCGGATATAAATCCAAATGAATTTAAAAGTAACGGCACACACACCCAAGACGGACATACATATAATTTTACTCGTCAAACGGTAAAGGACGGCTACTATGAATCTGTTTTGTTTTTCCAGAGCGGCGGAGTTTTTACCGGTGCAGTTCCCGACAGCAACGGATATGTGGAATTTTATGTGAGTACAAAGGTAGACCATAGTGTGAATTACTTTACAGAATACGGCCTTGATGTGGGGCTGACAAGCGGCGGTGGCGGCGGAACAAACGGCAGAGAGATATATAAGCTTACTTTTGGCAATATAAATTTAGATTACAGCGTAAATGTAAACGATGCGTCATTGCTCCAGCAGTACCTTTCGGGCAATGCAGAGTTTGATTCTCTGCAAATGTACCATGCCGACATTAATCGTGACGGCAAAATAAATGTTCAGGATGTTACGGCTTTACAAAACGCTTTATCCGAATAAAATGGAGGGAAGATAGTGAAAAAGCTTTTAAGTACAGCACTTGCAGCTGTTATGGCAACAGGCTCAATAGTTTCTGCCAATGCGGCAGTTGTTCAGGAGAATAAGAGCGTTCAGGTGCTTGATTCAGGGGTAAAACTTGAAAACAACACCTTAAATGTGTTTACTTATAATCTTAGTAAAAATTCACTTGGCGGAGTGATTTTTTACGGCAAAAATACAGAAAAACAATATGCTGTACAATACAAGGATTGCATAGGTAAAAATACCGTTATTTCCATGCCGTCAAGCGAAAGCTATACTCGCTTTGTTTCGGCAAACGGCGGTAGCAGCGGAAATACTTATGCAGGCTATTCCTTTGCGAATACAGGCGGCGAATATGCAAAACTAAAGGTAAAATTAAGCGATGTTTCAAGCTATTTTAACAGTGACGGTTCATATACCGATACAGACGGAAACGGAGCAACCTACACTCTTAGGGAAAATGGATCCAATCTCACTTTCTTTAGCGGCGGTGCGGTAAACGGTGTTGCACCCGACGAGAACGGCTGTGTGGAAATTTATATAAAAGCAAAACCCGGTGCGAAAACCGCATTTTCAACCTACCTGCCTAATTACAGCGGAATAATAAGTATGTATGTGCCGATGCTTTGTTTTGGCAATATTGACCTTAAAGGCAGTACAAATGTAAACGATGTAACCCTTTTGCAGAGATACCTTGCGGAGAATGCGGAATTTGATAAACTTCAGATGTTTTATTCCGACATAAACCGTGACGGTAAAACAAATGTTAAAGATGTTACAGACTTACAACAAGCTATTACCAAATAATTATAAAGGAGTATAAAATGAAAAAATTTGTATGTTTAATTATTTGTGCGGTGCTGACTGCAGGTGCAGCAGTGACCGCAAACGCAAAAACCGTTAAGCCGCATAAGGGTGTTGAGATTTACAACTCGGCAAAAAGCATCGGCAACAACACGCTTTTGGTTTCTGCGTACAATATTCCGTCCGATTATACAAACGGAGTATTATTTAAGGGAGGCGATACTCAAAAAAACTACTCCATGAAATTTGCCGATTGTATAGGCGGTGACAAAACACTCTTTATGCCGTCTACCGAAAAATATGCCCGCTATTTTACAAGCGGTGCGGGTAACATATACGCAAGTTACACATTTGACAATAAAGGCGGAAGGTATGTTAAAGCAAAAATAAATCTTCACGAGTTAGCTCCGAATTATTTTAACAAGGACGGCTCGCATACAATGGAATACTCAAGTATCGGCAGTCATGATTATAAGTTCAAATACGAAAAAGCAGACGGCGGCGGTTATTATGACTCCGCCTTGTACTTCCATAGCGGCGGCGCTGTAACGGGCGCAGTTCCGGATAAGGACGGCTGCGTGGAAATTTATCTGTCTACTAAAATCAATGAACCAACACAATACTGCACTACATTTTCTTACCGCAAAGCTTATGTACTCGGCGGTGGAGGCGGTACTTCCGGCTCAAATATATACATATTGAGATTCGGCAATATTGACCTTCAAGGCACAGTAGATGTAAACGATGTTACTTTGCTGCAGCAGTACATTTCCGGATCGGTTGAGCTTGATTCGCTCCAGTATTATTACACAGATACAAACTTTGACGGTCGCCGTGATGTAATGGATGTTACCACCTTACAGCAAGCAATAGCAAAACGATAATTAAAATTATGGTTTAGCAAAATAATTTTGCAAAGTATTATAAAAGTTTGGTCAACTTTTTCAAAGGCTGTGGGTGTGGGCAAAGCCCACAGATACTTTCCGCTTATGCAATCTAACGATAGCCAAACAGCTTGCTGTTTGGCGGCTTGAACGAATGGGCGAAAGTCAATGTGAGAGCAATAAAAGAAAACATACTTAACCTTCATAGGCAACGCAATGCGTTGCCTATATTTTGGGCATTTCCGGTTACAACGGATACCGTCTGTTTTTTCAAATTTTGTTTTATGCACACTGACAGCAAGCTGTCAGTGTGCATAATAATTTGTTATATCGGAAGATTTTTATAACCGCTGCGCTTACTTTCTTCTGCCTCGGCTACCTTGACGGACTTAGCATAGGAACTGTACTTGCAGCCTTTACAATTGGCAAAGCCGTTGGTATAATAGGTACATATACAGACAAATTCTTTTATTTTGAAACTTACAAAACACTTAAAAAGGCCGACAAGGAGATAAAATGAAAGAAATCACGCTTATCGTAAAATATTCCGTTAAAAACGGTATGGTTAATGACTTTTTGACAGCTCTTAAAAACGAGGGCTTTCCGCAGATTGTACAAAATGAAAACGGCTGTATAAAATACGATTACTTTGTGCCGTCATTCGGAAAAAGCAATGAGGTACTGCTTATTGAAAAATGGCAGTCCGAAAAATTGCAAAAAGAACATCTTAACACACCGCATATGCAAAAGATGAAAACTTTTAAGGACAGATTTGTAGAAAATACGACTGTCGAAATTTTTAAATGAGGGATAAAATGAAAATCAAAAGAACAATTACATCACTTCTCACCGCAGCAATGTTGGCAACAGCGCTTGCAGGCTGTCAGAACACAAGCGAAGCTTCAAAAGCACAGTCGACAAATGACGAGCAAAACAGTCAGGCAACAGTGACAGAAACCACCGCTCCTCCCGACCTGTATTCAGACATTGACGATATGATTTCAAAAATGACGGTTGAAGAAAAAGTCGGACAGCTGTTTTATGTAAATTGTCGTGGCAATGATATGAGCAACGCAATAAACAAATACCACATCGGCGGCGTTTTGCTGTTCGGCGTAGATTTTGACGGCAAGACAAAAGAAGAAGTGAATGCCGATATAAACGCTATGCAGTCCAATGCCAAAATTCCGCTTATTATTGGCACAGACGAAGAGGGCGGAACGGTTGTAAGAGCGAGCGATAATCCAAAACTAAGGGACAGCGCATACCTTTCACCGAGCGATACATTTAACAACGGCGGTTGGAGCGCTATTGAAGATGATGCATACGATAAAGCGGAATTTCTGCTTTCGCTCGGTGTAAATGTAAATATGGCGCCTGTCTGCGACATCACTTCCAACCCCGATTCATTTATGTATTACAGGTCGTTTTCAAGTGACGCCGCAAGCACAAGCAGATTTGTGGATACGGTTGTAAAAGCAAGCAAAGAGAAAAAACTCGGCACTGTATTAAAGCACTTCCCCGGATACGGAGATAACGGCGACACACATTACTCAAGCGCTACAGACAACAGAACTTTCTCAGACTTGCAGAACAATGATTTTCTGCCGTTTCAGGCAGGTATAGCCGCAGGCGCAGACAGTATTCTTGTGTCGCACGTAACAGTAAATTCGATTGACAGCGAAAATCCCGCCTCGCTCTCTGAGCCTGTGCATGAGGTTATAAGAGATAAGCTTAAATTTGACGGAGTTGTTATGACCGATGACCTCGATATGTTTGCCGTTGATGCCCTTGACATTTACGAACCACTCTCGGTTGTCGCTTTTAAAGCAGGCAATGACTTCCTCTGTTGCGGCGATATTGAAAGCGAATATACCGCATTGCTTAATGCCGTACAAAGCGGAGAAATTACAGCAGACAGAATCGACGAGTCTGTAAAAAGAATTTTGATATGGAAAAGAAATCTTGCAATTTTATAACTCTTGCCCGACTATGTAAAAACAGTCGGGCTTTTTTACTTGCTTGTATTTAGTGATATAAATAAATCAAAAAATCTATTAACAAGTTTACTTGGCATATGTATAATAAAGTTGACAATAAAACTTGCTCTGATTTTATGCATTTCATTGGACAAAAAATTTGAAGACCTGTTTTACTTTGATTAAACATCCAATCGGCTGTTTATTTTTTGCTTTGCCGCAAGTCAAAATGAATATCTGCATTGAATATTCATTAAAATATACATTTTATGCAAAATCAAGCGTAAAAAATGAATATTCATTATTTCTGCATATATGCATTTTTATACATATATTGAAGATTTATGTTGAAATCACGGTTGATTTTGCTGTAAAAGTCTTGGGTTTTATTTAGAATTAAGTGCATTTATCACAATTTTACGGTGTATTGAATAATTATTCAAAAAACACTTGATTTTTCCGTCAGAAAGCGTATAATGTAAGAGTAATATAAATCATTTCTATGGAGGAAATTAAAATGGCTGACAATAAAATTAAAAAAGTTGTTCTCGCTTATTCAGGCGGACTTGATACTTCTATTATTATTCCTTGGTTAAAAGAAAACTATGACAACTGCGAGGTTATCGCTGTTTCGGGTGATGTAGGACAGGGCACAGAGCTTGACGGTCTTGAGGAAAAGGCTATTAAGACAGGCGCATCTAAACTTTATATTGAAGACCTTAACAAGGAGTTTGTTGACGAGTACATCATTCCTACAGTTAAAGCAGGCGCAGTTTATGAGGGCAAGTACCTTCTCGGTACATCATTTGCCCGTCCTATCATTGCTAAAAGACTTGTAGAAATTGCTAAAGCCGAGGGCGCTGACGCTATCTGTCACGGCTGCACAGGTAAGGGTAACGACCAGGTTCGTTTTGAACTTGCTATCAAGGCTTATGCTCCGGATATGAAGATTATCGCTCCTTGGAGAACTTGGGAATTCAAGAGCCGTGAGGACGAAATCGAGTACGCTGAAAAGCACAACATTCCGCTCAAGATTAACCGTGAAACAAACTATTCTAAGGATAAAAACCTCTGGCACTTAAGCCACGAAGGTCTTGACCTTGAAGATCCTGCAAATGAGCCTATGTACAACAAGGAGGGCTTCCTTGAACTCGGCGTTTCTCCTGAGCAGGCTCCCGACAAGGCAGAGTATGTTACAATTTCATTTGAAAAGGGCGTTCCTACAAAACTTAACGGCGAGGAAATCGACTCTGTAGAGCTTATTAAAGAGCTTAACAAAATCGGCGGCAGAAACGGCGTAGGTATCACAGATATCGTTGAAAACCGTCTTGTAGGTATGAAGGCTCGTGGAGTTTATGAAACACCGGGCGGCACAATCCTCTACGCTGCACACAACAAGCTTGAGGAAATCTGCCTTGACAAGGATACACTCCACTACAAGAAGAACCTTTCAAACACATTTGCAGAACTCGTTTATGACGGCAAATGGTACACACCTCTCCGTGAGGCTCTCTCGGCATTCGTTGACAGCACACAGGAGTATGTAACAGGTGATGTTAAGTTAAAGCTTTACAAGGGCAACATCATTGACGCAGGCGTTACAAGCCCATATTCACTCTATGATGAAGAAATCGCAACCTTTGACGAGGATCAGGTTTACGATCAGAACGACAGTGCAGGTTTCATCAACCTCTTCGGTCTTCCAATCAAGGTTCGTGCTAAAAAGGGTCTTATTAAGTAATTTTTACTCAAAGACTTTTGTATGAATTAAAATAATTATTCCGGTTCGGGGACAGGGAAATTCTCTGTCCCTGACAGTTGTTTATACGGATATTTTTAAAAAGCAATATCAATTATAAATAATACACAAATTAACAATCATTCATTAACCCGAGGTGATTATATGCAGCTTTGGAAAGGCAGATTTAAAAAGGAACTTTCAAAAACCACTAACGATTTTAACAGCTCAATCTCATTTGACAGCCGTATGTATAAAGAGGATATCGAGGGCAGTATTGCCCACGCAACAATGCTCGGCAGATGCGGCATTATCAAACAGGAAGAGGCTGACGACATAGTTCAGGGTCTTAAGGGAATCCTTGCAGACATAGAAAACGGCACTCTCCATATTGATATGGAAGCAGAGGATATTCACACCTTTATTGAGGGCGAGCTTACAAAGAGAATCGGCGACAACGGCAAGCGACTTCACACATCAAGAAGCCGTAACGACCAGGTAGCCGTTGACATTAAACTTTACCTTAAAAAGGAAGTTGTAAATGTTAAAAAGCTCGTTGTTGACCTTATCAAGGTTATTGCCGACAAGGCGGAAAAGTACAGCGAAACCGTTATGCCCGGCTACACTCATTTACAGAGAGCACAGCCGATTACTTTCGGTCACCACCTTTTAGCTTACGGCGAAATGCTTTTAAGAGATGTGTCAAGACTTGAGGACTGCCTTAAGAGAATGGACGAAATGCCGCTCGGCTCTTGTGCTTTAGCAGGCACAACATACCCTATCGACAGAACAATTACAGCCGAGCTGCTCGGTTTTGAAAGAATTACAAACAACTCGCTTGACGGTGTATCCGACAGAGATTACTGCATTGAGTTTGCGTCTGTTCTTTCTATTATTATGGTGCACCTCTCAAGATTTTCAGAAGAAATCATTATGTGGTGCAGCTGGGAATTTAAATTCATTGAGCTTGACGACGCTTTTTCAACAGGTTCTTCAATTATGCCGCAGAAAAAGAATCCTGACATCGCAGAACTCGTCCGTGGCAAGAGCGGCAGAGTTTTCGGCGACAATATGACTTTACTTACAATTATGAAAGGCATTGCCCTTGCATACAATAAAGATATGCAGGAGGACAAAGAGGCAATTTTTGATGCTGTTGATACAGTTAAAATGTGCCTTACAGCCTTTACTCCAATGCTCGACACAATGAAAGTTATTCCGCAGAATATGCGTAAAGCGGCAGCAGGCGGATTTATTAACGCAACCGACTGCGCAGACTGGCTCACAAAGAACGGAGTACCGTTCAGAGATGCATACAAGGCAACAGGCGAACTCGTTGCAAGATGCATTGAGCTTGGTACAGACCTTGAAAACCTCCCGATTGAGGAGTACAAAAAGGTTTGTGATGTATTTAACGATGATGTTTACAGAGCAATTTCACTTGAAACTTGTACAAACGAAAGAAAAGCATTCGGCGGCCCTGCCTCTGAAAATGTAAAGGCACAGGCAAAGCGTGTGGCTGAAATTGCTAAGAATTTATAATTGATTTTATAAATGCAGTTGTTAAAAACAATTTTTGTCTTAAATTAAACCTCCTGCCAATTCCGCTTTTCTTTTGCGTGAAAAGAAAAGCTCCAAAAGAAAGCACGCTCAAGAGAAAAGGGATTTCGAGTCCCTTTTCCCTTAAGAATCCTTTTTCCTTAGACGACCAAAGGTCAGTGACCTTTGGAAACTTCAAACTTTTATTTGTTTGTTTTAGTTAATGTTTGGCGGATTGATTTAGATATAGACTATTAGTATCAGTATAAGAATTGTTAGATATATATTCATAAAGGATTGATTAAAATGATAAAAGCAGGTATTGTAGGCGCAACAGGCTATGCCGGTGCCGAGCTTGTAAGACTTCTGACAAGTCACCCCGAGGCTGAAATTTCAGCTATCAGCTCGGTTTCTTTTGAAGGTCAGAAGTTAAGCGATGTTTATCCGTCATATACATTTTTAAACGATATGGTCTGTGAAGACCAAGACGCTGTTGTTGAGAAGAGCGATGTTATCTTCGCCGCACTTCCCCACGGTCTTTCACAGGAACTTGCCGAAAAGTGCATAAGCGTAGGCAAGGCTTTCATTGACCTCGGCGCAGACTTCCGTCTTGAGAGCGAAGAAGAATATACAGAGTGGTACGGCGGCACTTTCCTTGACAAAAAGCTCCACGAGCAGGCTGTTTACGGACTTCCTGAATTTTTCAGAGATAAAATTAAAGGTAAAAAATTAATTGCAAACCCGGGCTGCTACACTACCTGTTCCCCACTTGCCATTGCTCCGGCAATCGCAAACGGACTTGTAAGCACAAAGGGTATCATCTGTGACTGCAAAAGCGGCGTAACAGGTGCAGGCAGAAAACCTACACAAGGCAATCACTTCCCTGAACTTAACGAGGGATTCCACGCTTATAAGGTAGCCTGCCACCGCCACACACCCGAAATTGAGCAGACACTTTCAAAACTTTCGGGCGAAGATGTAACAATCACATTTGTGCCGCACCTTTTACCTGTAAACAGAGGTATTCTTGCCACTGTTTATGCGGATATTAACGAGGGCGTTACTTTTGAGCAAATCAGAAAAGCGTATGAGGATTTCTACAAAGACGAGTTTTTTGTAAGACTTCTTGACGACGGCAAATGCGCCGACATTCACAATGTGCGCTATTCAAACTTCTGTGATGTTTCCATTCATCACGATAAAAGAGCAAATAAGCTTGTGGCTTGCGCAGCTATTGACAATATGGTTAAAGGTGCAGCAGGTCAGGCTATTCAGAATATGAACATTATTTTCGGACTTGACGAAAAGACAGGCCTTATAATCGTTCCGCCTGCTTTTTAATTAATAATTAAGCAAAACATAAAACGGAGGCTTTATTATGGGAAACTACAGATTTATCGAAGGCACAGTTACTTCTCCTATGGGCTTTACAGCAGCCGGTATTTGTGCGTCAATCAAGCCGTCAAATAAAACAAAGCGTGACCTTGCGTTGATTTATTGCGACACTCCCTGTACTGCGGCGGCTGTTTATACTAAAAACCTTGTTAAAAGTTCGGCTATCGAGGTAACCAAAAAGCACCTCGAAGACGGCATTGCACAGGCTGTTATCGTAAATTCAGGCAATGCAAACACCTGCAACGCAAACGGATATGACATTGCAAATCATATGTGCCTTATCGCAGGCGAAACTCTCGGTGTAAAAGCGGAAGATGTTATCGTTGCATCAACAGGTGTTATCGGTCAGCCTCTGCCTATTCAGCCTATTTTAAAGGCTTGCGTATATATGAAAGGTCACCTTACAAAAGAGGGCGGCACAGACGCAGCCGAGGCTATTATGACTACAGATACGGTAAAAAAAGAAATGGCTATGCAGATGGAGCTTGACGGCAAGACCGTTACAATCGGCGGCATTGCAAAGGGCAGCGGTATGATTCACATTAATATGGGTACTATGCTCTCTTTTGTTACAACAGATGCGGCTGTTTCTTCGGATATGCTGCGTGAGGCTCTGCGTGAGGCTGTTGAGGACAGTTACAATATGGTAAGCGTTGACGGCGATACATCTACAAACGATACCCTTGCTATTATGGCATCGGGCAAGGCAGGCAACAGAATGATTACCAACAAAAACGAAGATTACTATACATTCTTAAGCGGACTTACCGCAGCTTTCAGAGCACTTGCAAAGAAACTTGCGGGTGACGGCGAAGGCGCAACAAAACTTCTTGTTTGCAAGGTTGAGGGTGCTAAGAGCAAGCCCAACGCTGTTAAAATTGCAAAGAGCATTATCGGTTCAAGCCTTGTAAAGGCGGCAATGTTCGGCTCAGATGCAAACTGGGGCAGAGTTCTTTGTGCAATCGGTTACAGCGGCGCTGATGTTGATGTTAAAAAGGTAGATGTTTCTTTTGAATCCGCCAAAGGCAATATTCTTGTATGCAAGGACGGCGCAGGAGTTGAGTTTTCGGAAGAAAAAGCAAAGGAAATTCTGCTTGAAAAGGAAATCAACATTCTTGTATCATTAAATGACGGTTTTGGCTATGCCGAGGCTTACGGTTGTGACCTTACCTATGATTATGTAAAAATCAACGGCGACTACAGAACCTAATTGGCAAAGTAATTTGCCAAACCATAATTTATCTGAAAAACGGGCATTAAATTTATATCAGGGGAAATGAAAAATGGATATTAATAAAAGAGCAAAAGTCTTAATACAAGCTATGCCGTATATTCGTAAATTCAGCGGTGAAACAATTGTTGTAAAATACGGCGGCAACGCAATGATAAACGATAAACTCAAAAGCGCCGTTATGAGCGATATTGCACTTATGCGCCTTGTAGGCGTTAATGTTGTGCTTGTTCACGGCGGCGGCCCTGAAATAAATGCAATGCTTAAGGCAGTCGGCAAAGAGAGCAAGTTTGAAAACGGTATGCGTGTTACCGACGATGAAACTATTGACATTGTGCAGATGGTACTTGCAGGCAAGGTAAACAAAAACCTTGTTCAGCTTATGGAAAAACACGGTGGAAAGGCAATCGGTCTTTGCGGTCTTGACGGCAATATGCTTATGGCGGAAAAACTTGTCACAAGTGCAGACCTCGGCTATGTGGGCGAGATTAAAGAAGTAAATCCGGAACCTTTGCAGAATGTTATCAACAACGGTTATATTCCGATTGTGGCTACCGTTGCAAGCGGTTATGACGGAAATGTTTATAATGTAAATGCGGATATTGCCGCAGCTCACATTGCGGCAAAAATCGGTGCCAAAAAGCTCATTCTTATGACAGACATCAGAGGTCTTTTAAGAGATGTAAATGACGAAGACTCGCTCATATCTGTTGTAAATGTCAGCGAAGTTCCTATGCTCAAGCGTGAGGGCATCATAAAGGGCGGTATGATTCCGAAAATTGACTGCTGTGTTGAGGCTGTAAGAAGCGGCGTAAGCAGAGCACACATTATTGACGGCAGAATTGAACACTCTATCCTCATTGAAATGTTCAGTGATGAGGGTATCGGCACAATGTTCTATTAATAGATTTGCAAATATTTTGCCTACGGGCAGTTGATAAGGAAAAACAGATATGACAATCAGAGAAATGACAATCGATGACTACGAGGAAGTATTTGCCCTCTGGCAGATTACCTCAAAAAGAGCCTTGTCCAAGGCTGACGAAAAAGCAAAAATAGAATCTTATCTGACAAGAAGCGAGGGTATGAGCAAGGTTGCCGTAATTGACGGTAAAATTGTAGGTACTGTACTTGCAAGTCATGACGGCAGACGAGGATTTATTCACCATATGGCGGTTCTGCCCGATTACCGAAGAAACCGAATCGGTCACGAACTTGCAAAAAGCGCTATCAAAGCGATTAAAGACCAAGGGATTGATAAAACTCATATCTTCTGCTATCAAAACAACACCACGGGTCAGAGCTTCTGGCAAGATTTCGGATTTAAAAAGCGTGAGGATATATTTGTTTTTTCCTTTAATAACGAAGATGTAGATAACACTTAAGGGGTGGTATGATGAATACAAAGGAAAAAGATTCGCAGTACATAATGCACACCTACGGCAGATACAATGTAGCTTTAAAAAGCGGCAAGGGTGCAACTGCTTATGACGAGGACGGTAAAAAATATGTTGATGTCGCATCGGGTATCGGTGTAAACAGCCTCGGCTGGTGCGAGGACGGCTGGGTAAAAGCCGTAAGCGAACAAGCAAACACAATTCAGCATATGTCAAACTACTTTTATTGCCCGCAGGCAAGTAATCTTGCCGAAAAACTCTGTACACTTACAGGCTTTTCAAAGGTATGCTTCGGAAACAGCGGTGCGGAGGCTAATGAATGTGCCATTAAAGTTGCGAGAAAATACAGCTTTGATAAGTACGGTGCTGACCGCAATGAGATTATTACACTCAACAATTCTTTCCACGGCAGAACAGTAACCACACTTTCGGCTACAGGACAAGATGTGTTCCACAACTACTTTTTCCCGTTTACACAGGGATTCGCATATGTAGACGCCAACGATATGAACGCTCTTGAAAATGCCGTAACAGACAAAACCTGCGCAGTTATGCTTGAGCTTATTCAGGGCGAGGGCGGTGTAAATATCCTTGATAAAGACTATGTTCAGAGCCTTGTTAAGTTCTGTAACGAAAAGGATATTCTTGTTATTGTTGACGAGGTACAGACAGGTGCAGGCAGAACAGGCAAGCTGTTCGCTTTCCAGAATTTTGAAGTAAAACCTGACATTTTCACAGTTGCAAAGGGCATTGGCGGCGGACTTCCGATCGGCTTATGCGTTTGCGGCGAAAAACTAAAAGATGTAATGTCACCTTCGACTCACGGCACAACATTCGGTGCAAACCCTGTTGTTTGCGCAGGTGCAAACTATGTGCTTGATAAAATTTCAAAGCCGGAGTTTCTCTCCGAGGTTGAGTCAAAGGGTAAATATATAGAAGAAAAAGTCCTCAAAATGGACGGCGTAAAGGCTGTTCGCAGAATGGGACTTATGATTGGCATTGAGCTTAAAGACAGCGACGCACACGACATTGCGGCAAAATGCGTTGAAAACGGACTTATTATCATTACCGCAAAGTCACTTTTAAGAATGTTGCCGCCGCTTAACATTACAAAAAAAGAAATCGACCTTGCGCTTGATATTCTTGAAAAAACATTAAAGGAGAATTAAAATGAAGCATTTACTTAAACTTGAAGATTGGTCAACAGATGAAATCATCAATACACTTAACCTTGCTGACCAGCTTAAATATGAGCAGAAACACGGCATTGAGCACAAAATTCTTGCCGGCAAAACACTTGGTATGATTTTTGAGAAGTCAAGCACAAGAACAAGAGTATCTTTTGAAGTAGGTATGACACAGCTCGGCGGTTATCCGCTCTTCCTTTCATCCAATGATTTACAGATCGGCAGAGGCGAGCCTGTACAGGATACCGCAAGAGTTCTTTCCCGTTTTCTTGACGGTATTATGATAAGAACATTTAAGCAGGAAGAAGTTGAGGCTCTTGCAGAGCACGGTTCTATTCCGATTATCAACGGTCTTACAGACTACTGCCACCCATGTCAGGTGCTCGCAGACCTTATGACAATTCGTGAGTTTAAGGGTAAACTTGAGGGACTTAAAATGTGCTTTATCGGTGACGGCAACAATATGATGAACTCTCTCATTGTCGGCGCACTCAGCACAGGTATGTCTTTCTCTGCAGCTTGCCCAAAGGGATATATGCCGCCTGAACACATTATTGAATTCGGTAAAAAGTACGGCAACGGCAAATTTGAAATTGTTGAAGACCCGATGGAGGCAGCGAAGAATGCCGATGTGGTTTACACAGATGTTTGGGCATCTATGGGACAGGAAGAAGAAAAGAAAATCCGTGAACAGGCATTTGCCGGCTATCAGGTAAACAAAGAGCTTATGTCTGTTACAAATCCGGAGTGTATGGTTCTTCACTGCTTACCTGCTCACCGTGGCGAAGAAATCACTGCCGATGTATTTGAAGAGCATGCCAATGAAATCTTTGAAGAGGCAGAAAACAGACTTCATGCGCAAAAAGCTGTTCTTGTTGAATGTATGTCAGACAAGAAAATTCGTGAATAATACCAAAAGCAAGCAAGATAAACAACTTTGTTTACTACAAAAAATAAAAAAGCTAAGATTCGACAGTAATTTAATGTAAAGTATTTACAAAAAAGAATTATTGTGGTAAAATATAGTTCAAAGTAGATAATTGGGCAAATTTTATATATATAATTTTGTTCAACGATTTGCTAAATACTTTAGAGAGGCGGTATAAATAATGAAAAAGTTATCTGCAATCCTTGCATCAGCAACAGTTATTGCTATGGCTAGCGTGCCGGCTTTTGCCGCTGGTATCAACAGCGCAGAACAGGCTGTACTTGACAAGCTTTCAGAAGTAAACACAAGCTACAACGGTGGTTTTATTACTAATGCTGATGAGATGCTCAACCAGGCTGAAAACTACTTCAACACTATTGACATGACAGACGCAGAATCTAAGGAGATTATTGCGGACATCAATGATGCTGTAGATTACCTTAAGTCACAGAGTGCTTCAACTGTTAAGGATCTTAACAAAGCTCAGAAGCAGGAGCTCTTCACTTATGGTCAGAAGGCTGCCAATGTTGTAGGCGTTACAGTTTCTTACGACAAGGCAACTAAGACTGTTTCTGCTACTGACAAGAACGGCAACGCAATTGTTAGCACAAAGGTTACAACTGACAGTAAGGGTAACACAACAACTACAAGCAATGCTATTGCTACAACAGGCGCTAATGTAAACACATTCGCTGTTGCTACAGTTGCAGGCGCAGCAGTTGCTCTTGCAGCAGGTGCTACAGTTGTTCTTTCTGTTAAAAAAAGAGAAAGAGCTTGATTGTAAATGTCTGATATGAAAAATACCAGACACAGGCATAAAAAAATTGGTGGGAAGGGTTTTTTAATTCTTCCCTCTATATTTTTTGTGGTAATTTATCTTTTAGGCTACCTTGTACTTATGCCGTCATCTTCTTTAATTTCGGCAGCAGGTCTTATGTTTTCGGACTCTGCAAGAGATTATTCCACAGAATATAACAATATATTTGTGCCGGTGTCAGAAAACGAAAATGAAACCGATTCAAATAAAAAACTGCCTATAAGTGAAATCCAATACCCAAAGACAGGTGAGCAGTTCGGCGAACTTATCATAGAGGATTGCTCTATTGACAATAACCTTTTCTTCGGTGACGGAAATGTTGCACTGCGAAACGGTGTAGGCATATATAACGGCAGTTTTATACCGGGTTACGGAAAAACAATTCTTGTAGCCGGTCATAATAATACATACTTTAACGGACTGAAAAACGCAGAAGCAGGACAGAAAGTCACAATCAAAACAAGCTACGGCAACTATACATACGAGATTACCGAAACCGCAGTAAAAAAGGCTACCGATGCATCGGCATATGACCTTTCTGCCGACTACGAAAATCTTATTATGTACACTTGCTATCCGTTTGACGAGCTTGGTCTTACCGATAAAAGATTTTTTGTGTATGCAAAATATGTGTCCGGTCCTCAGATTGATAAAACATCAGGGGAGGACTAAGCGTTATGTCAACTGTTAAAAGAATAGTAAATATTTTGCTTTCGTTTATACTTGCCGTACTGCTTACAGTGCTTACCTTGGCAGGTACTTTGCAGTTTACACTGCTTAACGAAAACTTTATTCTCGACAATATGAACACTTGTAATTACATCACCGAAAAGAAAGATGAAATTACAAGCAGTCTTACCGACCTTGGTTATGCAAGCGGTCTTGAAGAAGATTTCTTTAGCGATTTACTAAACGAAGTTATGTTGCATGATGATGTTGAAAAATACCTCAGCGACTACTATTCGGGTGAGGGCAGTGTAATTGATAAAACCGCATTTAAGCAGACTTTTAACACTGCACTTGACAAGTATATTGAGAAAAAAGGTATTGACCCTAACAGCGTGTCAAGCGATAACAGGGAGTATCTTATTAAAGAGGCCGCAAAAATTTACAAGCAGTCGCTTGAATTGCCTTTCTTTGGCAAACTTGCAGGCAGATTTCAGAATTTAAAGACAATCGTTCCGTATGTAATGGCAGTTTGTCTTATTCTTTCAATATTAATTATTGTAATCTTTATACTCTCCACAAAGTGGAAACACAGAGCCGCAAGATATATCTGTTATGCAACTTCGGCAACATTTTTGTCAACCGCAGTTCTGCCGTTGATTATCTTGCTGTCAAAGAAGGTAGAAACCTTTAACATTGCCTCAAGGGCTACATATATGCTGTTTGTATCTTGTGCAAACAATATGCTTGTATGTATTCTTTCTTGCTCGGCATTTTTCCTTATAGTGCCGGCCGCAATGTTCTTGCTTTATAAAAAGCTTTATAAAAAAGCTCTAAAATAACACTTAAGGTTTTTATAGGTTGCCCGATTGTAACAATAGTTACGGTCGGTCAGCCTTTTTGTTTTTGGTTATAAACGATTGATAAATATGGTTTAACATAGCATTTTGTAAAAAATATAAAAGTTTGGTCAACCTTTTCAAAGGTTGTGGGTGTGGGCAACGCCCACAAATACTTTATGCTATCGCAAATTTTGATAGCCAAACGGCTTGCCGTTTGGCGGCTTGAACACAATGGCGAAAGCCAATGCGACAGCAACAGAGAAAAGATACTTCCTATAATTTGTGCCGTCATTGCTACGCAATGACGGCACATTATTTTATCTATTCCCCTTTTTAAGGCTATCGCCTGTTTTCAAAACATTGTCTTAGCACGCAAACAGCTTTGCTGTTTGCGCCCGATAATTTGATGTAAGGGAAACTTTTTATGGGCTCTGCCCAAACCCGCAAGCCTTTAAAAAGGCTTGACCTAAATTTTTTAATTATTTTACCAAACCATAATTACACCAACTTTTGATAAAGAGCCTTAATTATTAATCTTAGCGATGAAACACACAAAAAATACCCGACTATAGCTTTTGCTATAATCGGGTAAATGTTTTTTATATGAGAATTACTCTTTGCTCTTAATGTACTCGTCAATAGCTGCTGCGGCTGTTTTGCCTGCACCCATTGCAAGAATTACTGTAGCAGCACCTGTTACAGCGTCACCGCCTGCATATACGCCCTCACGAGATGTAAGACCGTGCTCATCAGTGATAATGCCGCCCCACTTCTGTGTTTCAAGGCCCTTTGTAGTAGCCTTGATAAGTGGGTTTGGTGATGTACCGATAGAAATAACTACTGCGTCAACATCAAGTACAAACTCGCTGCCCGGCTTAACAACAGGTCTTCTTCTGCCGCTTTCGTCAGGTTCACCGAGTTCCATCTCAACGCACTTCATACCTGTTACAAACTCGTTTTCATCACCGAGAATTTCAACAGGGTTGTTAAGGAGCTTAAAGATAATGCCCTCTTCCTTAGCGTGCTCAACTTCTTCTCTTCTTGCAGGAAGTTCCTCTTCACTTCTTCTGTAAACAATGTAAACTTCATCTGCACCAAGACGCTTTGCACAACGGGCAGCGTCCATAGCAACATTACCGCCGCCTACGATAGCAACCTTTTTAGCGTGCATAATAGGTGTAGCGGAATCCTCTTTATAAGACTTCATAAGGTTTGTTCTTGTGAGGAACTCATTTGCGGAATAAACACCGCAAAGGTTCTCACCGGGAATCTTCATAAATCTCGGAAGACCTGCACCTGAACCGATAAATACTGCCTCAAAGCCCATATCGTCCATAAGCTCGTCAATAGAGATAACTCTGCCGATAACCATATTTGTTTCAACCTTAACGCCGAGAGCCTTAAGTGTATCAACTTCTTTCTGAACGATTGACTTTGGAAGTCTGAATTCGGGAATACCGTAAACAAGAACGCCGCCTGCAAGGTGGAGTGCCTCAAAAACAGTTACATCGTAACCCATTTTTGCAAGGTCGCCTGCGCAAGTAAGACCTGAAGGGCCTGAACCTACTACAGCTACCTTATGACCGTTTGGTTCCGGCTTATTTACAACAACATCTGTCTGAGCATTGTGCCAGTCGGCAACAAATCTCTCAAGTCTGCCGATACCTACAGGTTCGGTCTTAATACCTCTTACGCATTTTGACTCACACTGTGTTTCCTGTGGGCAAACACGGCCGCAAACTGCAGGAAGTGAGCTTGATTTTGAAATTACATCATAAGCACCCGAAAAGTTGCCCTGTGCAACTTCCTTAATAAAATCAGGAATTGAAATATGTACCGGACAGCCCGATACGCAAGGCTTATGCTTACAATTAAGGCAACGCTGTGCCTCTTCGATTGCAACTTCCTCTGTGTAGCCTGTAGCTACCTCAAGAAAGTTTTTATTTCTTACATTAGGCTCCTGTGTAGGCATAGGAGCTTTTTTAGGTGACATATTCGGCATAATTACTCAACCTCCTTCTTAAACAGATTACAAGCTTCGCTGTAAGCCTTACGCTCAAATTCCTTGTACATAGCGCCACGCTTCATAGCCTCGTCAAAGTCAACCTGGAAGCCGTCAAAATCAGGGCCGTCAACGCAAGCAAACTTTGTTTCGCCGCCAACCGTAAGACGACAGCCGCCGCACATACCTGTGCCGTCAATCATAATCGGGTTCATAGAAACTGTGGTAGGAATGTTGTAAGGCTTTGTTGTCTTAACAACGAACTTCATCATAATAAGTGGACCGATAGTAATTACAAGGTCGTAGTTCTCGCCGGCTTTAATCATCTCTTCGAGCGGAGTTGTAACAACGCCCTGTCTGCCGTGTGAACCGTCATCTGTCATAACAATAAACTTGTCTGAACAAGCCTTGAATTCGTCTTCAAGAATAACAAGGTCTTTGTTTCTGAAACCGACAATAGAGTGAACCTCTACGCCGAGCTCGTGGAGCTTTTCAGCTATAGGAAGTGCAATTGCGCAACCTACGCCGCCGCCTACAACGCAAACTTTCTTGTAGCCGTCTGTATGAGTAGGAACACCGAGCGGGCCTACAAAATCGTGAAGGCAGTCGCCCTCATTTAAGTGGTTGAGTTTTTCTGTTGTAGCACCGACAATCTGGAAAATAATACGAACTGTACCCTTTTCTCTGTCATAACCTGCAACAGTAAGCGGAATACGCTCACCGTCCTCGTCAACTCTAAGGATAATAAACTGACCCGGCTGTGCTTTTTTTGCAATAAGCGGAGCGTCAATTTCCATAAGAGTAACGGTAGGGTTGAGTGATTTCTTTTTAACTATCTTATACATCTCAAATCTATCCCTTCGTATAATCTTTTTAAATCCAACACAAAAAATCGCATTGTATGCTTAATATTAGTTTATCACAATAGCATTAAATTTTCAATACAAATTCGTCTTTTTTCATCATAATCCTTAAGCACTTTTTTCCAAAACAATGTACATACAGCCGTATAAATTCATCTTTTATTGTAAAAATATATTTGATACATTTTCAAATTCGCAGCAAAAAATCCGATTTGCAAAAAGCAAAACAAAATCACTCCAACTCTACATTATAATCAGAAAGGATAATAATATGTTTACAAACAAAAAGAAAATCGCACTTGTCGGTACAGGAATGGTCGGTATGAGTTTTGCATATGCGGCTCTGAATCAAAACCTTTGTGACGAGCTTGTACTCATCGACATAAACGAACAGCGAGCCAGAGGCGAGGCAATGGATTTAAACCACGGCATTGCTTTTTCGCCTGCCAGCACAAAAATCTACGCAGGAAATTACAGCGATTGTAAAGATGCCGACATCGTTGTAATCTGTGCGGGTGCCAGTCAGCGGCAACCGTCGCAAAGCAGACTTGAGCTGTTAAAAGGCAATTACGAAATTTTCCGAAAAATTGTTCCGCAGGTAACGGAAAGCGGATTTGAGGGCATATTTATTGTCGCTACAAACCCCGTTGACATTATGACAAGAATTACCTGCGAGCTTTCGGGATTTAAAGCCGAAAAAGTAATCGGCACGGGTACAACCCTTGACACCGCAAGACTTAGGTATCTTTTGGGCGAATACTTTGAAGTTGACCCCCGCAACATACACGCCTATGTAATCGGCGAACACGGCGACAGTGAATTTGTACCTTGGTCGCAGGCTCTAATTGCAGTAAAACCGATTTGCGATGTTCTTTCAGACAATTCCAAAAGCTATTTTATGGAGGATTTAGACCGAATAACCCGAGAAGTCCGTACCGCCGCACACGAAATTATCGCCGCCAAAAAAGCGACATACTACGGCATAGGAATGGCAATAGTGCGTGTAGCAAGAGCCGTGCTTGAAAACGAAAACTCCGTACTCACGGTATCCGTTAGATTACGGGGTGAATACGGCGGCAAAAAAGATGTTTTCCTCGGCAATCCGGCAATAATCGGAAGTGAGGGCGCAAAGCGTATGCTTGAACTAAAACTTACTCCGTCAGAACAAAAATATCTTGAAAATTCATATAACATTTTAAACGACACCTATAAAAGTATTTTGTAAATAAATACAAAGATTAATAATTCGATAAACAGTCCGTCGGGAGAAAACTCCGCTCTCAACGGACTGTTTTTATTTGACTTTAATTTTTCCGAATGTTATAATGTAAGTATAAACAGGAATTTCGGGAGGTAAAGACATATGAAAAAGTTTAGAACCGCAGTGTCTGTTATCATTATGGTCATTGCCGGAATCGTCGGCTTTTTTGTCGGAGCATCTGTTAATGAGGCAATGACAGGAGCAGTTTTGTTCTCGATGATTTCCGGAATTGCGTGCATTATTTACACAATTGATAATTTTGAGAAATAATCGAATATACTTAAAAATAAAATATGATTTTATGTTAAAACTCTTTAAATTCTTGACATTGGTATAAAAATATACTAAAATGTCTGTACTTATAATAAAATATGGTCATCGGAGGACATGGTGTCGTAACACCGTTTCTATTTTGGAACACTGTCGATAAGATGTCGGGTGAGCTCGGTTATGAATATAGCTGAGCTCCTTTTTTATGTAAAAATTCAGGAGAGTGAAATATGATACAATTATTAGAACATTTCAGCTACATAAAACTTATGCGCTTTACAATTCCTACCATTGCAATGATGATTTTCACTTCAATTTACGGCGTGGTAGACGGACTGTTCGTATCAAATGTTGCGGGCAGTGAGTCTTTCGCGGGAGTTAATCTGATTATGCCGGCACTTATGATGCTCGGCTCTGTGGGATTTATGATTGGTACAGGCGGCAGTGCTCTTGTTTCAAAGACCATTGGCGAGGGCAACAAAAAACTTGCCAACCGCTATTTTTCAATGCTGATTTATTTTTTGGTAATTGCGAGTATTGTTTTAGCGGCAATCGGTATTTTGTTTATAAGACAAATCTCCGAACTTTTGGGCGCAGAGGGCGAAATGGTTAATATTTGTTCGGTTTACGGCAGAACTCTTTTGTTCGCTCTCCCCTTCTTTATGCTTCAGAACTGCTTTCAAAGTTTTCTTGTAGTTGCCGAAAAACCAGCAATGGGACTTGGAGTTTCTCTTGCCGCAGGACTTACAAATATGGTGCTTGACTTCCTGTTTATATATGTATTCGGCTTGGGCGTATTTGGCGCTGCGCTTGCAACCGGTATAAGCCAATTTATCGGCGCAATGATCCCGATATTCTACTTTGCACGCAAAAACAAGTCGCCGCTGAAACTTGTTAAAACCAAGCTCGAACTAAAACCGATACTTAAAACTTGCACAAACGGCTCTTCCGAAATGGTAACAAACATTTCAATGTCGCTTGTAAATATGCTCTACAATTTACAGCTTGTTAAATATGCGGGTTACGACGGCGTTGTAGCTTACGGCATTATAATGTATGTCGGATTTATTTTTGTCGGCACTTACCTCGGCTACTCGGTCGGAGTTGCTCCGATTATCGGATACCACTACGGCGCAGGAAATACCGATGAGCTGAAAAGCCTTTTCAAAAAAAGCCTTATTTTGCTGTCGGCAACCGCAGTTATCCTTACCGCCTGTGCAGAAATTTTTTCCTCTGCTCTGGCAGGAATTTTCGTAGGATACAACAAAGAACTGCACGATATGACAACCAATGCAATCTGCCTGTTTGCGCTGTCATACATTATAAGCGGTATCAATATCTTTGCATCGGCATTTTTTACAGCGCTGAACAACGGACTTGTGTCTGCCGTAATTTCGTTTATGAGAACGCTGGTTTTTCAGGTCGCATTTATCTTTATTCTTCCGTTATTACTTGACCTCAACGGAATTTGGCTTGCCGTTGTCGGCGCCGAAATTTGCTCGCTCATTGTAAGCATATCGTTCTTTGCAGCCAACAGAAAAAAGTATAAATATGTATAATAAAAAAGCTGTTTTTCTTGTGGGAAAGACAGCTTTTTCTCCGCTTAGCGCACAAATTTATTGCTATTGCCTGCAAAATATGTTATCATAAATATGTATATATTCGGACAGGCGTTCAGTCTGTTAATTCAGGTGCAGGCTTACCTGCAAATATCTGCGAAAAGGTGATAGAATTGTCATTTCCACAGGACAAAATTAGAAATTTCAGCATAATTGCTCATATTGACCATGGCAAAAGTACGCTTGCCGACCGTATTCTTGAGCAGACCAATTCGGTATCTGCCCGTGATATGGAGTCACAGCTCCTTGACGATATGGAACTTGAGCGTGAGCGTGGCATAACAATAAAGGCTCGTGCCGTATCGGTTACTTATGATGCCGACAACGGCGAAAAATATCTTTTCAACCTCATTGACACTCCCGGTCATGTTGACTTTAACTACGAGGTTTCCCGTTCTTTGGCGGCTTGTGAGGGTGCAGTGCTTATTGTTGACGCATCTCAAGGCATTGAGGCTCAAACTCTCGCCAACACTTATCTTGCTGTCGACAGCGGTCTTGAAATTGTGCCCGTAATCAACAAAATCGACCTGCCGAGTGCCGATCCTGACAGAGTTATCGAAGAAATTGAAGATGTAATCGGTATTCCTGCCGAGGACGCGCCAAAAATTTCCGCTAAGCAAGGCATCAATATTCACGCTGTCCTCGAAAAAATCGTATCAGACATTCCTGCTCCGACAGGCGATGTCAACGCACCTCTCCGTGCGCTGATTTTTGACAGCTACTACGACAGCTACAAGGGCGTTATCATTTATGTTCGTCTTAAAGAGGGACAGATTCACCCGGGTGACGAATTTAAACTTATGGCAACAGGAAGTACATTCACCGTTGTGGAATGTGGTCTTATGCATGCCACATCAATGGAATCTACCAACGGACTTTATGCCGGTGAAGTTGGTTACATTGCGGCATCAATCAAAACTCTTGCAGATGCAAAAGTCGGCGACACGGTTACTCTTACCGCAAATCCTGCCAAAGAGCCTTTACCGGGTTATCGTGAGGCTCAGCCAATGGTTTACTGCGGTATTTATCCTGTTGACGGTGCAAAGTACGGCGACCTGAAAGATGCTCTTGAAAAATTACAGCTCAACGATGCGGCGCTCTCCTTTGAACCCGAAACATCTGTTGCTCTCGGATTTGGCTATCGCTGCGGATTTCTCGGACTTCTTCATATGGAGATTATTCAGGAAAGACTTGAGCGTGAATATCAGCTTGACCTTATCACAACTGCACCGAGTGTAATTTACAGAATTACAAAAACAGACGGCACTGTTGAGATGATTGACAACCCGACAAATTATCCTGACCCTGCACTTATTGCAATGGCAGAAGAGCCGATGACAACCGCTCATATTTACAGTCCAAAGGAATATGTGGGCAACATTATGGAGCTTTGCCAGGACAGACGAGGCATATTTATAGATATGCAGTACATTGATGCAGACAGGGTTGACTTGCACTATGAATTACCGCTTGCCGAGATTATTTACGATTTCTTTGATACCTTAAAATCACGCACAAGAGGTTATGCATCTTTTGACTATGAGCTTAAGGATTATGTAAAGAGCAACCTTGTTAAACTTGACATTATGCTCAACGGTGATGTTGTCGATGCACTGTCGTTTATTATTCACGCAGACAAGGCATACGGAAGAGCACGAAAAATGGCGGAAAAACTTAAGGAGAAAATTCCAAGACAGCTGTTTGAAGTTCCGATTCAGGCATGTATCGGCGGTAAGATTATTGCAAGAGAAACCGTTAAGGCTATGAGAAAAGATGTACTTGCAAAGTGCTACGGCGGTGATATTTCCCGTAAAAAGAAACTTCTTGAAAAGCAGAAAGAGGGTAAAAAGCGTATGCGCCAGCTCGGTTCTGTTGAAGTTCCGCAAGAGGCATTTATGGCAGTGCTTAAACTTGATACAGACTGATTTTTTTAATTAAATATTATGCAAAAACATAACCACCGAGTTGTTATAAATGCAATTCGGTGGTTTTTTGATTAGAAAATTAGGCTCTCTTCTAAATGTTTGGGTAACAATAATGTATTATGGTTTTGCGGAATACTTCACAAGTCAATTATAAAAGTTTGGTCGACCTTTTCAAAGGTCGTGGGTGTGGGCAAAGCCCACAAATACTTTCCGCTTACGCAAACTAACAATAGCCAAACAGCTCGCTGTTTGGCAGATTGAACACAACGGCGTTAGCCTTTAAAAATGCGATAGCACCAAGAAAAGGAATTCGTTATTTCATTAATAAAATATAGTTTTTTTAATGGCTATCGCCTGTTTTAACAAACTTAGTTTCAGCACGCAAACAGCGTGGCTGTTTGCGCCTGATAAATTGTTATATTGGAAGATTTTATGGGCGCTGCCCAAACCCGCAATTTTTGAAAAAATTGAGTAAACTTTTATAATTGCTTAATAAAGCAATTTGCTAAAACACAATTTGCAACAACTTTTAAACCCACTCAACATAAGCTACATACAAAAATCCCCTCGGCATAAGCCGAGAGGATTTTTTTCATTATAGCATTTTTTATTTTCTTATGCTGCCCAAGCACCTATGTATGTCTTTGACTCAAACTTTGCGTCAGAGCAACCGTTGATTACAAATGTAAGTCCGTCATAATCTACAACTGAATGTGAAAGCTGATCGTATTTTCCGCTTGTTGTTGCTTTCATTGCCGAATATGCTAACTTTCCTGCATTTGTTCTCATATTTGAATTTGCTGAATTTACAAAGCCTACCATTATGCTCTCGTCTATTGCCGAAATCTGGTCTGCTGTGAGTGTTACCTCATATACTGCCCAATTACCTGATGTTACTGTCTTTAAGCCTGTAACCTCAACTGCCTTTGTGCTTGCTGTCTTCTTCATGGCAATTGTCTGTGCTCCTGTAATTGTTGGTGCATTGTTGTAATAAAGGTTTACTCCCTTCCAGCTTGACGGTGCTGCAAATCTTATTGTTGCTGTCGCTGTTGATGTGTAACCTGCTTTTGTGCTCCAATATCCTGTGTATGTTGATCTTTCGTATGACTCGCATGACTTATCATAAGCGTCTGTTATTATGAATGTCTTGCCTACAAACTCTTTGATTGATGTCTTGCTTGTTGTAAACTTTCCGTTTGTTGTGGTTGCGTTAAGGATTGTTTTGCCTGTTCTTGCACCTGTTCTTACTTCGCTTCCCTTTGCAACAAATCCTGCGAGCTTACTGCTGTCTATTGCCTTTATCTGCTCTTCTGTGAGTTTTACTGTATATACGCTCCACTCACCTGCTTTAAGAGTTGTATTTGTTGTGTTTGGTTCTGCCTTTGTAACAAGTGTTGTCTTTGTCATTGGTATGCGTACTGCATCTTTGATTGTTGCGGCTGTTGTGTTGTAGTACAACTCTGCTCCTGTCCATGTTGACTTTGCTGTTGTTCCTCTCGGTGCCGCAAATGAAATCTCGTAGCCTACGCTGCCGCTGTTATTTGCCCAATATCCTGTGTATGTTGAGTTTTCATATGATGGGTTATAGCAATTTGTAATAACGAATGTCTTGCCGTCAAATGCTGCTATTGACTGTGCCTGTGTTGAGTAAGTTCCGTTATCTGTTGCCTTAAGAATTGTGTATGTTGTTGACATACCTGTTCTTACAATAGAATCTGCCTTTGCAAAACCTACTGATTTTGCTGCGTCAACTGCCTTTACCTGATCCTCTGTAAGTGTGAGTGAATAAACATCAAGGTTGCCGCTTTCCACTGTTGTTAAAGCTGAATCTGTCTTTGCAGCAATTACCTTATCTGTCTTTGTCATAGCAAGTCTTGTTGCGTCTGCAATTTTTGTTGTCTTGCTGTAGTAGAAATCAACGCCTGTCCATGCATCTTTTCCAGATACTGTTCTCGGTACTGCAAAGTAAACTGTTGCTGTGCCGCTTGTTGTTGCCTTAGCAGCCTTTACGCTTGTATTAATTGTAAAGTTTTCAAAACCAGGAGTTGAAGTAACATCTGTCTGAGCTACTCCGCCTCTTACAACAGGCTTGAACTTAAGGTTGTAGTTGCTGTCAAGGTAACCTACGCTAAGTGTTTTAAGGTTGAAGTCAACTGTTGTGTCGCCTGTGCCGATTACATTGAAGTAAACTCTTGCAAGAGCCTTGCCGTTGCTGAAATCAGCAAGATTCTGAATTTCACTGAAGTTAGATTTGATTGTGCCCTTAGCGTCAATAATGTTAGTAACCTCGTTAGTAACATATGGCATAAGCTTAGCTGAACGCTCCTTATCAACAGCGAGCTTTGTGTTATCGTAAGTAAGTGTCCACTCTGCATTTACAAGATTCATTGATGAATCTACAATGTACTCAAGACAAACTGTATCGCCCTTCTTAAATGTTACATTTGCATTTGAGAAGTAGTTAGATTTACTTGAGATATTAAGGTTTGTGCCCTGTGTAGGTGACTGTGTTGTCGGAGCTACTGTAGTCGGCTGTGTAGGTCTTGCTGTTGTCGGCTGTGTAGGTCTTACTGTTGTCGGCTGTGTAGGTCTTGCTGTTGTCGGCTGTGTAGCCTGAGAAGCTGTTGTAGGAACAATAAGGCTTGTGATGTCACCGCTTGACATATTGTATGCACCTACAGCTGATGAAACGCTGTTTCTCTCTGCCTTGAATGTAAGCTTTGATGAAGCGTTAAGTGTAGCTGTTGTAACTGTAAATACACCTGTTACATCGTCTGCCTGTGTTGTGTATGCTGTGCCGTTTACTGTTACTGTTACCTTTGAAGCAGGAGCAGCAACACCGCTTACTGTATTCTTGCCCTTAACTGCATAGCCGAGTGCAGGAACATTAAGCTGTAACTTAGCCTTTGCATTCTGTAATGTTGTTATCATTGCAGTAACCTGATCGTCGTCAGCATCACTGCCCTGTGCAACGAGTGCGTCAACCGACTTCATAACTGATTCAACAGTTGTCCATGAAGATGCTGTGTAATCGGAAGAAGTCATTGCTTTAACTTCTCTTCCCTCTTTCTTAAGCTGCTCGAGCGGTGAAGCAGGAGTTTCTACAATCTTAAGATCATAAGAAGAGAATGATGTATTTTTAACTGTGATAATTGCGTCGCCTGTAATGCCTGCAATATCAGCTGACTGTACTTTGCCGCCGTTATTGAGTACTACATTGTAAGCTTCTGTTGTATTAAGGTCAACATAGTAGTCACCGTTATCATCCTTAGATGTAAGCTGTGTGCCAGGCCATGCACCGAGAAGTGCGTTGCTTGCGCCTGTCCAAGCATATACATAAGGAGCTGAACCGTCAGCTGTCTTTACAACAAGACGAGATGTTGTTTTTACAGGAGCTGTTGAGCCGCCCTGTACTTTTTTCTTGAATGTTGCTTTTGACTCGGAAGAACCGATCTCGTTCTCTGCCTCAAGAGTAATTGTAATTGTATCGCCATCGTAAGCTGTGTTACCGATTGTGATTGTGTCGCCGTCTTTTACGATAAACTTGTTACCGCCGTCAATAGAGCACTTAGCCTGCTCGCACTTGTCAAGGCTTACTGTAACAGTCTGTGTACCTGTAAACTCTGCGTCACCCTTAACAGACATAAGTGGTCTGCCATCAGGCTCTTCAACGAGGATTGTACCGTTCTTGCCGCTGTTGAATGTAACCTTACCGTTTGATACAACAGCAGATGACTGATCGTAAGCATTTACAAGATACTGACCGTCGCTCCAAGTGTCGCCAACGCTGATTGTAACATCAGTATTTGCATTAGCATAGATACAGCCGATTACCTTATCTGTAATGCCGTTCTTGTCGTAATCTCTTGCAAAAGCATAACCTGATGTTGATGTAAGGCTTGTGTTAGAGCCTGCACCTACAGAGATGTGGTTGTTACGGAATACACCGACTTTCTGCCAATGCTCAAGAACATTTGTATCCATTGAGTCCCAGTTCATATCACTTCTGAGTGAGTGACCTGCACCGCCGTTACCGTCGTTAGGAACACCTGCTACCATTGGACGGTTTGTTTCGTCACCGTAGAATATCTGAATTCCGCCCGGGCATAAAAGAAGGCCTGAACCTGTACCTATAAGGTCGCCTCTTGCGAGAACAGAGTCGTGTGAAGATACATAAGAAAGAACATTGAAGCTGTCATCGTTATTGATAGCCTTTGCAAATCCATCATATGTGCCCTTAACTCTGCCTGCGCTTAAAAGTCCGCCACCCTGAGTTGAGAAGTTGATCATTGAATCAAATCCGCCCTGTGTGTAGTAGCCGTCCTTATTAACACCGTGATCCCAACATTCACCTGTCATCCAGAAATCTTCATCCCAGTCTGCACCCGGCTTGTCAGGGTTGTTTGCTCTCCACTCTTTAAGAGCGTCAACACAAGCATTCTTAAGGTTTTTCCAAGAAGCAAATTCAACGTGTTTTGCGGTATCGCAACGGAAACCGTCAACACCGTACTCTCTTACCCACTCTGAAAGCCAGCCTGCAAGGTAGTTGCTTACAGTCGCGCTTCTGCCTGTTTTGGTGAAGAAGTTATTAATCTTTGCTGTTTCAGAATCAAGTCTGCCCTCTCTGCTCCACTTTTTCTGGAGAATTTTTGGAAGACCTACTGTAGAAGCCTGCTCTGTTTTAAAGTCAGGAAGACCTGCAAGAGACATTGTGAGGTCACTGCCGCCACCTTCTGTATAACCTGCTACACCGCAACGAATCCAATCAGGACCCCACCAGTTAGCCCAGTCTTCTGCATTTGTATTGTAGTCGATAAAGCTGTGATATGTTTTGTTGTTTATATTCTGATGTGGATAGTATGCGTCTTCCCAGCCCGGTGCTACTGTGCCGTAACCATACTCTGCCATATCGTAAAGCGAGTTGTAACCTGAGTGGTTCATTACGATATCCATAATAACTCTGATGCCGTGCTCATGAGCTGTGTCAACAAGAGTTTCAAACTCCTCGGCAGTACCGAAGTTTGCATCTGTCTGTGTGTAGTCGAGAACATAGTAGCCGTGGTATGAATAGTGAGCGTAACTTGGATTACCGTCGCTGCCTACCACATAACCGTGTGTCTGCTCATACGGAGCGGAAATCCAGATTGCGTTTACACCGAGGTTATTGAAATAACCATCTTCGATAGACTGTGTAACACCGGCAAAGTCGCCGCCGTGGAAGGTAGCTCTATCATCAATGTTAGAAAGAACCTTACCGCTCTGGTCAAGACCTCTGTTGTATGAGTGGTCGTTTGATGTGTTTCCGTTTCTGAAACGGTCGGTTAAGAGAAAGTAAACCGATGCATTGTCCCAAGAAAAGTTATCTTTGCTCTTTGTTGTAGAAGCAGATACTTTTTCTGTAGTATCAACGGTAGCAGCACTTGCCACTGTTGAGAATGCAAAGGTTGTGCTTGACATAACGGTGCAAAGTGCAATTGCAACGCTTGTCGCTTTTAGCATTCCGTGCTTGTTCATTGGTTTGATTACTCCTTTCAAAA
>CDZR01017904.1_pt1 | contig 161185 bp, 122 predicted proteins | sample 554781 | NCBI WGS metagenome assembly CDZR01 (sample SAMEA3182065, study PRJEB8094) | gut metagenome | biome: human; feature: gut; material: Stool; isolation source: human stools | place: Canada | collected 2013-01-28
TTTGACGATGAAGATTAAGCTGTTTCTACGACCTAAATCTTAGTACTCTAACGATGAAGACCGATAGATGCTAACGATGAAGATCATTAGGTGCTAACGATGAAGACCGTTAGACTCTATGGATAAAGACCGATAGGATAGACTGATTTTGAACGCATAACGAGGTGATTTTTCCTCGCGCGCGTGTATTTATATAGGTGTGATGTGTGTGCTTAAAAGGGAGGGACTTTCTCTCTTTCGTCCTTGGCATTTATCCAGCTGAATGATAAAGTCAAAATGGTCTATTATCATCTTCAAACTTCTTCAACCAACATGTATCTTTCCCCCTTTCTTGCCTTCCTACCTTTGCATTCGTAATCAGGGAAATACTTCCGCTGAGAATAGTTCAATCACTTTTTATTAACTCTTTAACTCAAGTTTCAAGTTTTAACTTGAACGGGCTGAAGGCCCAATGAATTCCATAGCCTAAGGCCAACACCTTGGGTTATCAGCAAGAGAAAAAGTGATGCCCAGTAAGGTAGGGTGTTCTACAATGGGCAAATTTATGATGCCTACACTTTCGTGTCCGACTTGATTAAGAGTGCGATGAAACGTAAATACCTTTAGTTAATGAAATTTAAATCCCCCCCCTATTTTGTCATGTTAATTAAATATGATATATTTGCGTGGCTAATAACATCTAACACCACTATTTCAGAGAATCTCAACTTTACTTTTGGCAGGGAGAGACACTTCTTGCTATATTTCTGCTATGGTTCAGACTTCTGTTGCAATTAAGGTATTCTTCGGTCGGTAGTATAATGTAGCTAGCCGATAAATATAAGGGTGCTTCTATAAATTCTGATGATGGAATTTATATGGTATTGGGAATGTATTTTTGATTGCAAATGAAGGAGCATAGCGGGCTATGTGACTGATTTTACTATCAGAAAGACGCTTTCAAGATCATGCAAATCGCACATCAGAATTGGGTACCATAAATCTCAGAATTTATAGAACCACCCTAAAATCTAACGAACCATCAATATAATGAATATGAAGAGAATATTACTTGTGGTATGTATGCTGACTACAGCATTGACAGCCCTTGCAGGTATTGCGGTGAGCACAACGCTCCCCACAGTAGGAAAACCAGAGCATTGCTACACCATGGCTAATGCACAGGGTTATTATTGTAACGCGACGACATCGCCTACAAAAAATCCAAAAAATTATGCACAGTTTGCCTTCTACGAAAGTGATAAGGCAGACTCTTACTACATTTACAACGTGACTGCTGGTAAGTGGGTAAGTTATACCACGCAAGATGGTTACTCTAATCAAGTGGGTTTTGTGTCAATGACCGATGATAAGCAAGAAAGTGCCATTTACAAAATTACAGAAGTCAATAATGGTTACTATCAATTCCAGCCTTATAATAGCACAGGTGTGGCAGCTAAATACTTGAATTGGCTTTATGGCGTTGGAACTTCTAACCCTGAAGATGGAACGGTTACGCTTGGCATTTATCAGGACAATGGTGCACAAGATAGTGGCTCAAGATGGCTCCTTAAAGAAGTTGGTGTAAAACACGAATACATCCTCTTTAGCGATGGTATGCCCAGTACAGCTACGGTAACTATCAATGGGCAAGATTTCAAGGGATTGAATGCTCAAGGTAATCAAACAATTACGGTGGAAGGTGAACTCCAACTTAACGACGTAAAAGTTAGCGTAGGTGGTGGAAGCTTGGCAAAGGTAACCATTGATAATGTAAACTATCAGGTAGACGTGAAGTTTGTACAGTATTTCACACCAACAACAAGTGTTGACGCTGAGAAGAAATATCCCTACTTCTTGCATATGCCCGAGGCATTTATCAAGAAAATTGGTGACAACATTCACCACACCACAAAGCGTGGCGAGGCTGATAAGTTTCTCTTTATAGAATCTAGTGAACTTGGTAAGTATTACATCTACGATCAATCGGCTAAGTGCTACATTTACTACACAGCAACTAGCAATGGTGGTAACACCACCGAAACGGCAAAGAGTAATGTAAAATACACTACCGATCAAACAACAGCCAATACTTGGCAACTTTACTATCTTTCAGACGAAACAGTTGCCATCATCCCGGGCGAAATTGTAGAGCCTCAAGCAAGTTCCGCATCGTGGAACTTTACAGGCGGCATTGCCAACAATTGTGTGTTAAACCTTTACAATGCTAACGACCGCAACTCTGCTTGGCAATTTGTTGACCCATCAGCAGGATCAATGCCTTGCGCCACATTGATGTATGCGCTCCCTGGTGCTCCCTATATTCACAAGTTGGTGCCCAACGAGGGAGAAACTGTAACTGGTGTTGAATTTGATGCCAATCTTTCTTCCACCTTGGTGCTGAAGGACGACCGCGTAAATGTGGGTAACAAATACAAGTACGTATCGGGTACAGCTCCCACTACCGAGGGTGAATACACTTACATTGTTAAAACCAAGGGCGCCGATGACGAAGACGAGGCTTTGACCAAGGTTCGCCTCATTGTGGATAGCCACATGCAGTCGCCCACTCCTATGATGAGTTGGCTTACTTGGAACTGGTTTGCACGCGCCATTAGCCACGATAAGATGGTGGAGATTGCTAAGGGTATGCAAAAGTATGGCTTGATTGACGCAGGTTTTAATACCATTGTATTAGATGACGCATGGGCAAAGCAGACTTCTGATAAAAATGATTTGACTTACGATACTGCAAAATTCCCCGAGGGTATCAGTGGACTGAAGGCTGCTTTGAAGAAAATCAATAGCAAGATGAAACTGGGCATCTATAGTGATGCAGGTTCTATGACTTGTGAAAATTATCAGCCAGGGTCTTATGGTCATGAAGCACAACACATTGCATTGTTCGATTCATGGGGCGTAGATATGCTGAAGTATGACTATTGCAACCGCGAGGCAAGCACCCAGGTGAGCTATTCACAGATGGGTAAGGTCATTGCTGAACTCAACAAAGAGCGCAAGGCAAAGGGCAACATTCCGTTCGTATTCAATATTTGTGAGTGGGGTAAAACACAACCTTGGACTTGGGGCGCCGAAGCTGGTGGTTCCAGCTGGCGTGCTACGAGTGATGCTCGCGAAGACTGGGTGGGTAACAACTCACGTCCAGGCGTAATTGGTGGTGCGGATGAAGTTCGCCGCTTGTGGATGTATGCTGGTGTGAACCGTTTCAACGACCTCGACATGATGTGTATCGGTCTTCATGGATTGGGCGGACCGAGCAATAATACAGCAGGCCATCAGCAAAATGGTGGTAAAATCACTGGCTTAAACGATGCACAGGCTCGCTCACAAATGTCGTTGTGGTGTATGTTTGCAAGCCCCTTGGCTCTGACTTGCGATCTTCGTGAAACTCCTAAAGGCGAGGCCAATAGTGGCCAAACAATGCCTAATCCATTGATTACCGAAGCTGATATCGAAACGTTGACCAATACTGAAATCCTTGCGATTAACCAAGACGCGCTCGGACAACAGGCAGAATATATGGAGGCCCTTTCAACAGGAAAAGAAAACTACTCTAATAATGGTTACGACATTTACGTGAAAGACTTGGTAAATGGCCGTATGGCTGTTTCGGTTACTAATCGTGGTGGCTCGGATGTAGAGATTCCAGCACTCAAGCTTACCGACCTTTATCTTCAAGAAAATACCGTCTATACTTGCAGTGAACTATGGTCGAAAACAAAAGCTGATGTAGAAAACACATTGAACGTAGGCACACTCAAACCTTACGAGACTAAGGTGTATGTGTTGTCTGTTAAGCAATTATCTACAGATGTTATTCAGAGCACAGTAGATACTACGAACGCTTACAATGCTCCTCGCTACGACATATCAGGTCGTCAAGTAAGTGAGAATTATAAAGGAATTTCTATTAAGAATGGTGTAAAGACGGTGAATATGTAGGTGATTAAAGCCTTTCATTTCTAGCCGCCGTGCGCATGGCTCTTTGGCTATGCGCATGGCGGCTTTTTCGTGGCATAGGGTGTGAGGGAAAGATATGGGGAATCTTCTTCATTCCGCCACGGGAGTGCAGTGAGAATCCTTTATTTCACCTATCACGATAATACTGTGCAAACTTCCTATGCAGTTGATATTGCCTAGCGTGTTGAGCATGAAATCTTGGCTCTAACAAGGCCTGAACGACCAAGATTTTCATTGGGTAGTTGTGCATGAGTTCGAGCGTCATGGCTGGAGCGTGCAAGATGTGTATCTTGGCAACTATATGCGACATGATGAGAAGTACTTGCTCATCAACCAAGGATTTTCAAGTAAGCAGCGCTTGATGCTTTACTTCAACCGTCAAATGTCGTGCAAATGAGAACAAAGTCAAACTTGTTTGAACTTTGTCGAGTGCAGCCAACATTCGTAAAACAAAACAATGATAATTTGATTTTGGCTATACAAAGCACAGGAGTGGAACGCGGTTGCAATGGCTTCCGCAAAAACAAATCCACAGAGAAAAATTCCGAATCAGAGGAGGGCTTGCTGGAGCAGCGCACCGATGGTACTGATGCTTTTGATACGTGGTATATTGGGTGTGAGAAGTTCCCGCAGCATGATTTTTATGGTTTTCGGTGGGTGGAGTGAGATAAAATATATTGAAATTCAAATATTAAGTATAATATTGTATCTTTGCGAGAGCATAACCACTCTATTTAACAAAAAAATCAGCAACTTATGAAAGCAATAAAAATTCTCCTTACTTTTGTGCTACTGCTATCCTCCGTTGTGGCAAATGGTCAATATACAAGTGAAAATTCTTTCATGAGGAAGGCTTTAGTCCTTTATCAGAAAGATGCTTCAGGATTCTATAAACCATCAACAGATGTTATGGTGAATTATGTATACGGAGTAACCAAGAACTACGCTTACGACAAAAAAGCTCACAATTTGTATGTTCTTACTGCAAATGGTAATTTTGTCGTAACGCTAAACAAAGATTATGCTAAGATTGTAAAGAAAAATCCAGATATTCCACAATTAAGAACAGAGGAAGCCTTAGAACTATCTAAAAAGTACACTGAGAGCCTTTCCATAAAAATGGAACGATATAACATAACAAGTTTCGTAGAGATAGTATTGAATTAGCACGAAAGAAGTTTATTGAAGATTCTATAGCACGCGAAAAAGTTTTAGAGGAAATCAGAATAAAAAGAGAGAAAATAAATAAAGATAGAGAACTCACTTACAAAGCCAATCATATATGGAAATCTGTACCAACAGGAAAAATTAAACTATATTGTCCTGCATGTGATAAAAGTATTGCAAAGGATTCTTTGATAAGTTTGGGAATAAAAAATGATTCTATTTATTTTTTTACACGAGCAAAGGGATATTATAATCAAAAATACCTCTTACTACATGTTGCGCAAATTCCTTCAGAATTGGCTAATTACAGAGATTTCAAGTATCATTGTGATATTTATAAGGATAGTTTAGAGTTACACTCAGATTTACTAGATAATGACTTTGTAAAATATTCGTCACTGAAGTGGCCTCTTGACAATTTTAATAAGGCAAAGAAACTTGCTCCATTTGGATATTTCGGTGATTGGGGTTGGGATACTGAATATGGATTCGTAACTTTCAATTTCGAGTACACAAATATGAATAGTAAAACCATCAAATATATAGATGTTTATTGGTATGTTACGAATGATGTGAATGATGTTTGTGGTAAAGGACATTTTAGAGGTGTAGGTCCATTAAAAGAGGGCGAGTCTGCTAGTTGGAAATGGGATGATTCCTCTTATTATGTTTCCAAATCAGCTACAACGATGAGCTTTTCAAAAGTGATATTAACGTACATGAATGGTGCAAAGCAAGTGCTAAGTAAGAACATGATTAAATACGGAGGAGAGGAATCTGAAATAAAAGATGATGATGATGGAATGGAAATTGATTATGGAAAATCAGAAAGTCGTCTTGAGGCATTAAACATAGATACACTTTCTGAAGAACTCGATGTACTTGATAACAGCATGGCTGAGGTACCCGCCACATATCCTGGTGGCGAAACAGCCTTGCGTCAGTTCATAAACCAAAACTTCGTATGTCCAACCATCGCTATGGAACAAGAACTGCAAGGTTTCGTAGTACTCCGCTTCAAGGTAGATGTGGATGGTTCTGTTAGTGCCGTAAAAATTGAAAAATCACTCTCACGTGAATGCGACAGAGCTGCTGCAGATGTAGTACGCAAACTTTCTCGATTCAGCCCTGCTAGAAAAAATGGTCGTCCCGTGGCAGTTTGGTTCCGTCTACCGATTAGAATTTCTTGTAAATAGTATTTGGCATTTTCCCAAAGCCCACCCATTCGGGCAATCCTTTCTTTCAGCCGCCTTACGCATTGGCTCTTTTGCTGTGCGTAGGGCGGTTTTTCGTGTGCTACGGTGTGGAGGAGTGGGAGAGGTGGACTACAGGTTTAGATGTGGGGCGGTGGCAAGCGCCTTACTTCGGCAATCTTGTGACACGGCAGAGGCATTATCGGAGATGTTCTTGGTAGCCCCATGCGCTTTGTCGGAAGGCAGAGCGCATAGCCTTGGACTTTTGCAATATTCGCAGTATTGTTACCGCTGATTGATACGAGCCAGATGTGGTGGCTTTTGCTCAGATTTTACCACTGGCAATGAGGGTAAGATGGTCGCTTTCTCTCATTTTCTTAGATTTTAAGTGTGTGACGATGTGGATTTTCTTGATAAAATAGACTGTGGTTCGGCAGAACATTCAAGTAAACTTGATGTTCTGCACTCACCTTGCACTATTTTTGACAGAGGAACGTTTCGATGAGATGTTCATCATGCTGTCGGCAGAGATTTTGGGTGATGACGACCTTATCCTTGCCATTCAATCCGCAGGGGTGTAATGTGGAAGAAACGGCTTTCGCAAAAACAAGTCTACCGAGAAAAATCCCGAATCAGAGGAGGACTTGTTGGAGCACCGCACCGATGGTACAGATGCTTTCGATACGCTGTATATTGGGTGTGAGAAGTTCCCGCAGTATGATTTTTATGGGGAATTTGTGGGTGGTGTGAGATAGTATTCTTACAAAGTACACGCCCTTACATATGCTTTAATATGCAAGGGCGTGCAAATGTTATTTCCATAAAGGTTCATCTTGCCAATTACGAGGAAATCCCATATGATGCAAGTTTACATTTGGATATTGTTCTAACAGATTTTGAATCTGTTGCTTAAAATCATTATTACTATGAATGACATCTTGTAAATAGGCAAGACAACAAATAATTGCATATAACTTATTGGGACGTACATGGGTAGTGCTTATCCATTTTCCTCGTAAATTTACATTAAGTTGTGGAATCTGTGGAAAACGTCTGTTCCAAACACGCGCATGGTGTGCAATACAATTTCGTAACACTACAAAACATTTTACCCAACTCTCCAGACATAAATGCTGTGGTAAATTCAACTCTCGCGCAATTTGTTTTTTTACTTTATTGTCAGACAGATTGCAAAATAATTTTGAAAGCAAGCCAAACGAGGTAACTTCCAAGGTTTTCCATACAGGAGGAACATCAGGCGAATCATATTTCTCAAAATGCTCTTGTATAAACTCTTCTTTAGAACGTCTTACCTCTTTCTTTATTTGCGTTAGGTTGTCTTGGAACATTGCATGATTGGTGGCCAATCTAATATCAGTAAACCAAAATGCGCCATGTCTCAAAGAAACATTGTGTATTACTTTGGAGCGCAAAGCCACTTCAATACTTTGAATAGCAGAGAATAAAAGATTGCGCAATTTTTTATCAAAATAATATAGATCTAAAGCATATTCAAAGTAACTATTGGGTAGAAAAACGTGATTAAATCCAACGACTTCAAAAGATTTTAAGTAGTTGGCAATACGAAAATAACTAATGATTTGAAGTTGGCTTATAGCTACATCTTCATTATGGAACAAAAGCCCTCGGCTTTTTAACTGAGCAATGATTTGATGATAATCAAGAGGTTGCTTGGTATAGTTCATAAACGTATATAAAAACGAAGTTCCGCCCTGGTTCGCTGTTCTTATGGGAAGCGTGGCGGAATCTGTTGCTGCAAAGATACAAAGTATTTTCGGATTATGCAAACTACTAAGATTTTTTTCGTGAAGGTCTAAGGGATAACCCCTCCCTTTCGGGCAATCCTTTCTTTCAGCCGCCGTGCGCATTGGCTCTCTTGCTGTGCATATGGCGGCTTTTTCGTGGAAAACGTACTTTCACGTTCTTCTTGACCGATGAAGTTCCCACGCTTACGCTGATCTTTCAGAATGAGTTCAATGTGAATGATACCTTGTATCTCACCGCCCAAACCAAGCGCAAGGTTTCCTTTGACCGCAGCTTTGCCGTATGTTGTGGCCAGTCTTCTGCATACGATGACAACACGGAGATTGAATACGAGAGCGAGACGTCCTCGCTTTCCTATTCCTTCGCCCGTCATCTTACGCAGGCTTTGCAGTCTCACAAGCTCTACTTGATCTCTCCCGAACTCCCTGTGGGCAGTTCCATTCTTATCACTGACATCGAAAGTGAACTTTCTAATGCCACCAATGCAAACAACCATGTGAAGTTCAAGTGGAAACCGCTTCGCAAGCAGGTGTCTTTCACCGTCCCTCGCTTACATAATATCTTCAACCAAGTTTACAACAACACTTTCGACTAATGCCCCACGCTATCCACATCACCACGCTCAAACGTATGCTCCAATCTCCCGAACCCGTAGACCTCAAACTATGGACGCGCTCGGGTGAAATCCAATGCTGGCACCGCTGCATATCTCTCCGCTATGACTTCTACAAAGGCACGCGAAGAATGAAACTGTTGGATTCTAACGAAATCCGGCAGCTTCGCGACGTCTGCGTGTTTGAAATAAATGGTATGGAGGTGTTTATGTAACTCAATTTGTCACAAATATCAATTATTTTTGTGACAAATATTTTTTTCTTTCTTCAATGTTTGTATGTCACATATTTCTTGTAAATTTGTGACATAATTCATTTTAATATGGAAAGTACAGCTCAAAAAATAGAAAACAAAATACGCACCTTCAAGAGGGGAAAAATTTTTTTTCCTGACGATTTCGTGGGTATGGGGACTTCTGATACGATAAGGCAAACATTGCAAAGGTTAACGAAAAGTGGGGTAATAATTCGTGTGGCACAAGGTGTCTATTGTTATCCTGAAATAGAAGAAAAACTTGGCTTAGGGATTATTTACCCTTCGTATGACCAGATAGCCGAAGCATTAGCTTCTCGTGATCATGCACGTATAGTGCCAACTGGCGAGTATGCACTTAATGCATTGGGGCTTTCGACACAAGTCCCTATGAATTATGTATTCCTTACCGATGGACAATCTCGAAAGGTTTGTATATCAGGGAACAAGGGAATACAATTTAAGAATACCGCACCTAAAAATTTGGCTTTTAAGAACCATTTGGCCATGCTTGTAAATTCTGCATTGAAGTCAATCAAAAAGGAAAATGTCACTATGGGGCAGATTAGTCAGATAATCTTTCTGCTCCAGAAAGAAGAGAAAGAATCGGTGCTTAGCGACCTAAAGTTAATGCCTGTATGGGTACGAAAAATTGTAACAGCAGCATATGAATAACTATTTTCAACTTACAGAGAACGAACAACGTCTTGTTTTACAACAATCTGCGGCTCGTTATGGTTTGCCACCTCAGGCAATTGAAAAGGATCTTTGGGTCTCTACTATATTACAAATCGTATTTACACTACCTTTTGCGGAAAAAATAATCTTCAAGGGGGGAACATCTCTGAGTAAAGTTTGGCACTTAATAGACCGATTTTCAGAAGATATAGATTTGGCGGTAGATCGCTCACTTTTTGATTTTGAAGGTGATTTGACTAAAAAACAAATAAAGAAACTCCGAAAAGCATCATCTCTTTTTGTTAAAGATGAGTTTACTCCAGCATTAGAGTCGGCTCTTGAAAAATATGGCTTAAATAATCTGTGTTCAGTAAAACCAGAACCTGATGGAGAAGGTGATAGTACATATCCAGAACCTCGCAAAATTTTTGTGAGTTACAAAAGTGTATGGCCTGATCCATTAGCCTATCTATCACCTATCGTTATGCTTGAAATAGGTGCACGCTCATTACTTGAACCGCATGAGAACACACATATATGCAGTATGGTTGAAAGTCTGTTCCCTACCATTCAAACTACAATTGTTGATAGCGAAGTGGCAACCGCACTGGCAAGCAAAACTTTTTTGGAAAAGGTCTTTCTGTTGCACGAATTGTTCTCCGTTGAAGGTCATGGAGAAATTGCTAATCGAAAGTCCAGACATCTGTATGACTTATCGAGAATGATGGATAAAGACTTCGCTCTGTCTGCTATTGATGATGATGCCTTGTGGGAATCAATTCGGCACCATCGTGAAATTTTCACCAGCGTCAGTGGTATGGATTATACACCCGATATTCGGAAGCGATTGGTTCTTGTACCGCGTGAAAACATTATCACCGCATGGGAAAGTGATTATAAAAGTATGTGTACTTCTATGATATATGGCGAAAAGCCAAGTTTTAATCAGTTGATAGAGCGCATGCGCGAATTAGAAAGTAGATTTCTTCAATCGTAAAAGCGGCACAATGGTATAATAGCATTAGTTCTCATTTATGATAAATCTGACTTTTCAACAGTTGATGTGAGTGTTGTAAAACAGATAGTACATAATGAGGGCTACGAAACAGAGTAAAATATGACAATAGAAATAACCACCATCGAAGATGTTAAGGCTTTTGCTCAATACTTGCCAAACGATCTTCATCTCAACTTCCACCCCAACGATGATTTTTCGTTTTACGTAAACTACGAAACGAAAGATCCTACTTTCTCACCCGAAGAGGCAGCAAAGTACAATGCTCTCATGAATGAGTGCTTTGATGTTTGCGAGAAGGCAAGTGTTGATGTTTACGAAGTCATGGGAGAATATTTGGAAAAAGCAGTAATCGCTTAAATGCTAGACCTCCCTTGCAAGTTGATGGCTTGCAAGGGAGGTCACACTCTAAGTATAAGGAACTTATTTACGATCATTCGATGGCATTATTTTTATATGCCTTTTCTACGTCCACAACATTAAATAATGTTTCCTCCAAGGTATCTTTTGCACTAGCTGCTAATAAAGCTATAAATACGTATATGAGAGATAAGCCTATCCAACCTGCAATACCCATATCCTCATTTGATTCTATTAACCAATAAACTATCAGAAAGCCGAAAATAACATAGGCTATGATGCATATACCATATAAAAGACGCGTCCAAAATTTGTATCTTCTGTAACATTTTTCACAGCATCTTATGTTGTACCAAACTTTCACATACGTTTTTGTTGTCGTATTTGAAAAAACATAGTCTTCTTTATCAATCAAATCATTGCCTACTCTGAGCACTCTTGTATATGCATCTGATGTATTATGGATTTTACCACACCAAGGACAAATATAGGTGGAACCATCGACATCTTTCCTTATGCCTGATAAGCGCTTTGCATATTTAGCCTTTACACGCTCAGACTTGTTTGCTATGTCATTCCATTTGTTTACATCCATAGTCTAGAACTCTTCTTTTACATAGTCAAATGGTCCATATATCAAGCGTACAGCATAAGAACCAACTCCTGCTTCATTTGCAACGTTATCATCATATTTCAATATGTTGGTATGAATTGCACTACCCGAAGTAAATACCCCATTAAAAGTACCATCCCATAATGGAGAAGTGCCACAAATATGACATGGGTTCCCGTTATTATCAACAACATTTAAGACAGTTGAATATTTCTTGGATAGCATATAAGCCAAATCTTTTTCTTTGTTTAATGCTGACTCATAATCATTCACATTTATAATGAAGATACAACTATTAAGGTATGTGTTATCTCCATCAGATTGGAATAGGAAAAATAGAGAATCAAAATCCAATCCTGCGTATTTGATATTCGTAAAAAGGAGTCTATCTGTAGATGAATAAATTGAAGGTGTTCCAAATTTCTTTCGCAGTATTTTCTCACATTTTTCACGAGAAGAACCAAACTCAATATTAGCAATAGATTTTACTTGTTGCTGTCGATTGATCTCTATCAATTTTTCTTGTACTTCAAGGCTTAAAGAGGTTGTATCATTGTCTGTTGATACATTTTCTTGTGCATTCACAAAAATAGGAAAGCACATAAAGAAACCTAGGATAAAAACTAAATGTCTCATAGTCTGTGATTTTTATTTCCTAAACTTAATCAATTCTTCTCCCGTCAAGTAGATGGGCATACCCTCCACATATCCGGGCTTTGTTTTCTCTGCTTCGATAATACCATCAATGTCGAACTTGCCAAGCGTGATTTCTTCATCGAAGAAATAGCAGAAGTAGCGATCGTGACGGGGATTTTCATAGCCCGTCTCGAGCATCTTCTCCTTGCTCATTTCACCAGTGTTCTTCACGCGGAAGGTGTACAAGCGAGTGATTTGCTTGTTGTAAAGAGTCAACTAGCAAGTGCAATATTACACACAAAATTTGAAAAATCCTCTTTAGGTGTTGAGAAATTGAGTTTTTCTCTTGGTCTTGTATTGATATTTCGCAAAATATCATATTCAACGACTATGGAATTTTGCTACCACTGAATAGTTACGAAAACGTTTTAAGAAGACGAGTGTGTAACCTTATTGCAGCTGCACACTCGCATACGTAATCCCTTAATGGGATGAGATCATTAGACAAACGATGAAGTTCCGATGCAATATTTCGTCATTATGTGAAGAGGTCCACTGCATACGATGGCTGATCCAAAAATTGAGCGCAAAATCCCTGCGCTCATTGCAGACTCCTGCACATACTATGCGCCCCATACCAACCACAGTGTCATCTATTACTATGATGCCACCGCTCTTGGCTCTTACTATGCCGAGAATGACCAAGACTTTCACTGGGTAGTTGTGCATGAGTTTGAACGTCATGGCTGGAGTGTGCAAGATGTATATCTTGGCAACCCCATGCGCCATGATGAAAAGTACTTGCTCATTAACCAAGGTTTTTCAGGTAAGCAACGCTTGATGCCGTACTTCAACCGCCAAATGTTGTGCAAATGAGAACAAAGTCAAACTTGTTTGAACTTTGTCGAGTGCAGCCAACATTCGTAAAACAAAACAATGATGACCTTATTCTTGCCATACAATCGGCAGGTGTGGAGCGTGGAAGAAACGGTTTCCGCAAAAAAACAAGTCCACAGAGAAAAATCCTGAATCGGAGGAGGACTTGTTGGAGCATCGTACCGATGGAACAGATGCTTTTGATACGCTGTATATTGGGTGTGAGAAGTTCCCGCAGCATGATTTTTATGGCGGTATTTCTTTGGGTGGGCTGAGATAAAAAAATCCCCAATTTGTTTCCTATATTATCTACTTTTCATAACTTTGCAACTATAAACAATCCATTATGGCTGAACCAAAATTCAAAATAGCTTTTGCCATTGATGCTCAGGAGTTTCTAAAATCAATTCCTGATAGTGCAAGAGAAAAAATCTATTATAATATACGTCGCGTATTATATGGCGAAATAAACAATGAGTTATTCAAAAAATTGGAAAACTCAGATGGTATATGGGAATTTCGAACGTTGTATCAAAAAATAGCGTATCGCTTATTTGCCTTTTGGGATACAGAATCCGATACGCTGATTGTTGCAACGCACGGCATTATAAAGAAAACTCAAAAAACTCCTTCAAAAGAAATAGCAAAAGCTGAAAAATTGAAGGAAATCTACTTTAATAACAAGAAACAAAAGAAAGGAAAGTAATATGGAAGATCTGAAGTTGAAATCATTTGATGAAATGCAAGATGAGTTCTTTGGCAAAATTGGTACGCCAAAGAGAGATGCTTTCGAAAAAAAAGTAGAGGAAGCATACCAGGAATACAAAATGGGGGAAGCGATTAAACAAGCACGAAAGGCTAATAATCTTACACAAGAACAACTTGGTGAAAAGATAGGTGTGCAGAAATCGCAAATTTCAAGATTAGAGCGTGGTCACGGTATAACATTTAGTACCATGGCTCGTATCTTCAAAGCTATGAATATTCCTGCTTTTTTAGATATGGGTGCAGCTGGTAAAGTTGCATTGTGGTAGAGTAGTCCCTCTCTCCCAAGCCCACCCCTACATCATTTTAGGGCAGTCCATCATTTAGCCGCCGTGCGCATTGGCTCTCTTGCTGTGCGCATGGCGGCTTTTTCGTGTGCTTGGGTGTGGAGGAGTGGGAGAGGTGGATTACATGGTAGGGGTTAGATGTGGGGCGGTGGCAAGCGCCTTGCTTCGGCAATATCGTGACACAGCAGAAGCATTATCGGAGATGTTCTTGGTCGCCCCGTGCGTTTTGTCGGAAGGCAGAGCGCATAGCCTTGGACTTTTGCAGTATTCGCAGCATTGTCACCGCTGATTGATACGAGCCAGCTGTGGGTGACTTTTGCTCAGATTTTACCACAGGTAATGAGGATAAGATGGTCGCTTTCTCTCATTTTCTTAGATTTTAAGTGTGTGACGATGTGGTTTTTTTGATAAAAGAGGCTGCGGTTCGGCAGAACATTCAAGTAAACTTGATGTCCTGCACTCACCTTGCACTATTTTTGACAGAGGAACGTTTCGATGAGAAGTTCATCACACTGTCGGCAGAGATTTTGGGTGATGACGACCTTATCCTTGCCATTCAATCCGCAGGGGTGTAATGTGGAAGAAACAACTTTCGCAAAACAAGTCCACAGAGAAAAATCCCAAATCAGAGGAGGACTTGTTGGAGCATCGCACCGATGGTACAGATGCTTTCGATACGCTGTATATTGGGTGTGAGAAGTTCCCGCAGTATGATTTTTATGGGGGATTTGTGGGAGGTGTGAGATAAAATGTCTATTTTCGCGAAATCGAACTAAAACTTTTTATGATTATGAACAAAGTCATTGCTATCTTAGTTGCATTCTTCTCCGTATTTTGTGCGTATGCACAAAAAGCGGATAAGTCTGAACAGTATCGTGTAAGGATAACCAAGGTGGACGGAACTACTTTGGAAGGCTACTCCATGACAAGTTTCTACAACACCATGCTTCCTGAAGTAAAGAAGTTTACCTTTAGCACAGAGTACAAGGGGGAAACTACTACCTATACGAGTGAAGAGGTGAAAAGAGTGGAGTTCGTCAACCTTGAAATGGATTCTATGCCTCTTGTCTACGAATCGGTTCAAGCATTGTCCACTATTCCTGGTCCTCTCCGCAAAAAACCGAAACCATTCAAGAAGCCTGTTTTCTTGCGCCTTTTCTATAATGGCAAGAACGTAAAGGGATATACGATGTCCTTTGCGGACAACACGTACACCAAAAGTTCCACCACTTCACGCGACACTTGGAAATACTACTACTTGACCAAGGATGCCACCTATGCGAACGCATATTGGCTTGATATCAAAGGGATACGAGTTGCAATAAAGAAGGAACTAAAATTTGCTTTAAAGGATTTTCCTGAAGTCATAAAGAAAATAGAGAATGATGAGATTTCATTGAAGGAGTTCAAGAAAGACCCGAAAATGATTTTGCCACTGTTAGATCAGTCGTACAAGAAGTAGTACCCAATCTCCCAAGCCCTCCCTTTCGGGCAATCCTTTTCTTTCAGCCGCCGTGCGCATTGGCTCTCTTGCTGTGCGCATGGCGGCTTTTTCGTGGAAAACGTACTTTCACGTTCTTCTTGACTGATGAAGTTCCCACGCTTACGCTGATCTTTCAGAATGAGTTCAATGTGAATGACACCTTGTACCTCACCGCCCAAACCAAGCGCAAGGTGTCCTTTGACCGCAGCTTTGCCGTGTGTTGTGGACAATCTTCTGCATACGATGATAACACGGAGGTAGAATACGAGAGCGAGACGTCCTCGCTTTCCTATTCCTTTGCCCGTCATCTTACACAGACTTTGCAATCTCACAAACTCTTCTTGATCTCTCCAGAACTCCCTGTGGGCAGTTCCATTCTTATCACTGACATCGAAAGTGAACTTTTCGATGCCACCAATGCGAACAATCATGTGAAGTTCAAGTGGAAACCACTTCGCAAGCAGGTGCCTTTCACCGTTCCTCGCTCACATAATATCTTCAACCAAGTTTACAACAATACTTTTGACTAATGCCCCACACTATTCATATCACCACGCTCAAACGTATGCTCCAATCTCCCGAACCCGTAGACCTCAAACTATGGACGCGCAGCGGTGAAATCCAATGCTGGCACCGCTGCATTTCTCTCCGCTATGACTTCTATAAAGGCACGCGAAGAATGAAACTGCTGGACTCTAATGAAATCCGGCAACTGAGAGATGTGTGCGTGTTTGAAATAAATGGGTTGGAGGTGTTTATGTGAAATTTTAATTCTTAAATTTGTATTATTCAAAAATACTTTGTACTTTTGCAGCAACATACTCACCCCGCTTCCCGTTAGAACAGCGCGCTCAGGGTGAGTTATTTTTGTTTATATGCGTTTATGCCCCGGATTCCATACACCAAAACCATCAAAACTTTTGATGAACAAATTGAAATACTGAAAAGTCGTGGCTTGCAATTCAATGATGAAATGCGAGCAAAACAATTGCTTCAAAACATAAGCTATTACAGAATGAGTGGGTATTGGTATCCGCTTTTAGCTGACAAGCAAAATCACATTTTTAAGTCTGGTGCGTTATTTGAGCAAGCATACTCGATTTACAAATTTGATGCAAAACTTCGTTCTTTGATTCTTTCTGAAATATCGAAAATAGAAGTAGCTGTACGTACGCAAATAGCTTATGTAATGTCACACAATTATGATGGTTTATGGTTTACTGATTCCTCTCTCTTCAAAAATCCTGCAAAGCACGCTAAGACACTTTCAAAAATTGATGAAGAATATTCAAGGAGCGATGAGGATTTTGTTACCGCATTCAAAGTAAAATACACGGACCACTTTCCCCCAAGTTGGATAACATTGGAAATTACGTCCTTGGGAACTTTGTCACTGCTTTATAGCAACTTGAAAGATGGCATGAGTAAGCGTACAATTGCACGTTATTTTGGTGTCGCAGATAGCGTGATGGTTTCTTGGCTACATGCTATTACATACATACGCAATATTTGTGCACATCATAGTCGTCTGTGGAACAAGATTTTGGGCATTCGCCCAATTATTCCAAGAAGAATGGTTAATCCTTTTGTTTCAATCCCCAGCACTTCCAACAATAAGGTATACTATGTATTGTGCATGATTACATATTTGCTTGACATCATCAATCCAAACAATACGTTCAGAGACAAACTTCGAGATTTATTTGTTGAATACCCTAATATTGACGTTGTTGCCATGGGATTTCCTCGGAATTGGCAAAACGAACCTTTTTGGATATAATACAGAAATGCGTACCCTATTGAGGTACGCATTTTTCGATGACATGAATTACCATAGTTTGAATTTTTCAATGAGCCGTGGTGAAGCGATTGTTATTTGAGCATTAAGTTCCGTAATGGAATTGTTCAATTGTAAATTCAATTTTTTCCGATTTTCTTCATTAAGAAATACTTCCATGTAATACTTGTGCGATTCGTTTGGGTGTGATGCTATGTTTTTAACCTTGGCTATTATCTTGTCATTGTTGTCAGAGACTATTATACTTATGGGCATATTAGCTTGCACTTGTCTTGCCTCATTTTCTGAAAGGAACCCATAACATGACAGTAATTGACAATTTTGCCTATCCGTATCAATATAGAAAAGAACTTCACCAGCATTCACTTTATCGCCTACACATATATCATTGGGGTAGCTTAGTTTACCTGACAAGGATGACGTAATATAATCCATACAAGTGTCATTGCTACAGGACAGTATCGTATCACCTTTAGTTATTACCGTTGAGTTGGATTTCATTATTGAGGCTATCTGTCCATTACTTTTTGCAAAGGTCGAATCTGATTGGATATCTGTTCTTGCATAGACCTTTATTGGCAATGTTTGGGGCAGGCGAATAAAGTAACATCCGATTAGTAATGCGCAAACAATCAGGAAGATGACTAAAATACCCCATCGAAGCATCCAACCAGGGGGGCGTCCCATTATCTCTTGAATCTCTTCACACCGAGTAGATAATCCCTTTAATCTATCCTTCTTTTCCATTTTTCGTCACCTGATTTAAATCCAACTGATTGCGAATTAATTCGTAATATAGTCCTTGTTTGGCGGTTAACTCGTCATGCGTTCCTTCTTCTGCCACATGACCGTGGTCAATCACAATGATTTTATCGGCATTGCGAACGGTTGACAAACGGTGTGCCACAACAACGACAGTTTTGCCTTGATAAAAGTGTTCAAGATTTTGCATAATAATGCGTTCGTTGCTTGTATCGAGAGAGTTAGTTGCTTCGTCTAAAATGATAAACTCTGGATTCTTGTAGACGGCACGTGCGATAAGTATTCGCTGCTTTTGTCCGGCACTAATGCCATTGCCTTCCATACCAATCTTGGTGCTATATCCCATGGGCAACGAAAGAATAAAATCTTCTATATTAGCCACCCTTACAGCATGTAGCAATCGAACAGGGTCTATTTCGTCAACGCCTACGGCTATATTGTTAGCTATAGTATCGGAGAAGATAAAACTCTCTTGCATGACTGAACCCGTTTTGCTTCGCCACAAGCGTGGATGAATCATCGAGAGTGGCGTGTTGCCTATTTTTATTTGACCATGTAGAGGTTCGTAAAATCCTTGCATGAGCTTGACTATGGTTGTCTTGCCACTACCACTTGCGCCTACGATTGCGGTCACTTTGCCTTGTGGAATGGTCAGCGACACGTCATCTAAGGCATAGTCACGTTCTGCACCACTATAGCTAAAGCGGATATGGTCTAAATGAATGTCGTGGCAGGTGGGCAATTCGTGCAGCAGTGCCTCGCTGTTTTGGTCTTCATCTTTTTGATTGTGTATTTCGTTCAGTCGTTCTAAACTAATCTGAGCATCTTGCAAGGATTGGAAGAAACCTATAAACTCACCTATGGGGGCTGACACTTGACCCAATATATAGGTCATCGACATCATCATACCCAATGTCATTTGTCCGTCTACTACTGCTTTAGCAGCAATAAACGAGATGATAATTTGGGTGGTTTGTGTAAAGAATACCGAGCCGGTTTGTTGAATCTGCGAAAGCTTTAGTCCTCGTATGCTGATTTTGAACAGTTTGGCTTGAATGCGCTCCCACTCCCAGCGTTTCTGTTTCTCACAATTGTTCAACTTGATCTCTTGCATGCCTTGCACCAATTGGATAAGTTTACTTTGCTCGCCTGCTGATTGGTTAAATCGCTTTATATCCAATTCGCGACGGTAACGCATAAACGATAGCACCCAAATGGCATAAAGCCCATTGCCTAAAAGAAATATGCCCAATATCATAGGGTGATAATACGCTAAGATACCAGCAAACAAAAAGAAGTTGAATATGGAGAATATAATATTGAAAGAGTTGCTCATCAGCAGCGATTTGATACGACTATGGTCGCCAATGCGCTGCATAATGTCACCTGTCATTTTTGTGTCAAAATAGCTAAGCGGCAATTTCATGAGTTTGGTCAAGAAGTCTGAGATCAAAGCTACATCAACGCGCGTATTGATATGTAGCATGATCCAACTGCGAATGTAGCCTACGGCTAATTGACTGACAAAGAGAAACAGTTGTGCTATCAGAATGAGCGTAATAAAACTCAAATTGCGTTCTCCTATACCCACGTCAACCAATGATTGCGTGAGTATAGGGAATGCCATTTGTAGCACACTGCCTAATGCCATACCCAGAGCCAACTGGGCAAATTGAGTCTTGTATGGCAGTAGGTAGCGAAGGAAAAACAATAGACTCTTCTTTGAACTACGTTCAGGCTCTTCTTCGATATTAGCAAAGTTTGCATTGGGCTCAAGGAGTAAGGCTATGCCTCTTCTATTTACATCCGCCAACGTTACTCCTAACCAACATTTCTTGAATTCATCTTCTTCATATTGCAACCGTTGCGAAGCAGGATCGGCAATGTAAAAAATAAGTTTTCCTCCACGCTTTCGCTTAATTTTATAACATACAACGAAGTGACTGTTGTTCCAATACAAAATGCATGGCAACATGGCTTCATTAACCAACTGCTCTCCTGTAATTTTTACTCCGCAAGTTCTAAATCCTATGCTCTCTGCAGCATCACTTATTCCAAGCAATGACACCCCTTCACGGGTTATGAAACATTTTTGTCTTAAAGTCTGTAAAGAGTAATGATGACCATAGTATTTTGAAACCATGCGCAAACATGCAGGACCACAATCCATCACTTCGTTTTGGTTATATAGAGGAAATCTTTCCATGCTGATTTATTCTTTTCTAGGTGATTTGCTAAAATGATAGACGAGGCTTAGCATAAAATAACGGGGTACTACATTGTGCCATGTTTCTGTACGGCCTTGGGCATTGAGTGTTCGCACGATGCTACGACGTTGTGCCAATATGTCATGACCTGAAAGTTTGAGTGACAGGGCTTTGCTCTTCAACATTCGTTTTGCCACGGCCATATTCCATATCCATTCACCGCTATTCATTGAATGATCGGCATAACCTGAACGAACATAGTAAGTCAAGTCGGTGTCTATTACCATGTTCCAAGGCAAACTCCATTGGTTGGTAAAGGTGTACAGATGGTTGATGCTGTTAATGGTTTGGAAACCTGTGAGCTTGCTCGTAGCGTGCTGCCAATCAACGGCACTTTTAAGAGCAGCATTAAATAGTTTGCAGTGGTAAGCCAAAGCCACGTTTCCTTGCATGAACCAATTCTTAACCTCGCTCTTCGCACTCGTCGGCATGAGGCTGGTTTGCTGAAAGTCTACACTGTTTTGAAAAGTTTCAGTTGCCGACACGTCAAATGTCCACTTTTGCTTTTTGTCCAAGCTACAAGCATAACCTACTGTTACATGTGTTTGCCAATTGCCATTGATGTTCTGCGCCATTGATGTTGTTACGCCCGTTTCCGCATCGTAGTATCGAGCTTGTCCAACAGCATTTTGCTGAGCTGAATAGCCCCATTCTGCGTTCAGATTTTGTGCATGTTTTGTTTTGCTTAGGGTGTAGCCTAATGTGGCTTGATAGATGTCTGTTGGCTTAAGCGCAGCATTACCTTTGGTGATGAATAGAGGATTGCTATCGTCAGTAACATCAAGCAACAAATTCATTTGAGGAGCTGCATGAGCTATCGAACCGCTCAATTTTATATTTTTGAAACTAAGCGAGAAGGAAGGTTGCAACCATTGATAATGTTTCACTATGTGTCGTTGCTGATCTTTCATGCGCAAATCGTCAATCGCATTGCGCGTGAAGGCCATGGGGAGTGCGGCATAGAAGTTCAAGCCATCCTTCATCAACAAATAGCGAAGCTCCGCTGTGTGCATGGTCTGGGATGTCGTTGTTTTATAAGTATTTGCCCAATCTGTTGCCAAAGCAAGTGAATCTGTGGTTGAAGGCAACTGTCCCAAATGCTTCCTGTCGGGCAATGCCCAATCGCCACCTAAGCGGTCAAAACGGTAGTATTTTCTGTTACCCTGTTGATGCTTATGGTCAATGTTGTAGGTAGCAAACAATTTATGAAACATGTTGCCATGCTCCTTTTCAATTAAGGCATAGTCTATGCCACCAAGCAATTGATAGTTCGACTGCTTATTGTGATCATACCGATTGCGAAAGTCTGAAGTAGGGTCTGCACCTTGCGTTAGCAAACTATATAGTGAAGCCATCTTATCAGTAGCAGTATTGTAGTTGGCTGCAAAATTCACACCCAAATTTTTGTCATTCGGTAAATTCACTGTGGCATTGAGCATAGCAGAATAGTTCAAACTATGGATCTTGTCGTGATTCAAATCTGTATAGTCGTTTACCATGCCTTCAACTACATTCGTCCATTCATTAGGAAGAGGTTGATTGCCTTGAACGGATTGTTGCGTGCCATTGCTTGATGTTGATGCATAAGTCAAATATTGGTCAAGGTTAATGTATGCAAACGAGGTGGGAATGCTCAACATACCATTCCAATTAAAGTTGTAATTATGGCTTTTATTTAATGACATACTTTTGCCGAATATGTTGCCAGACTCAAAGAAACTTACGGAATTACCTCGACTCTCATTCACGTCTTTGTTATGCGAAGCTTCAAGAGTTGTTGTAAACCGAATAGGACGTTCGCTGTTCTTTCCTCCATAAAAAGAAGCAAAGATTCCGCCTTTTTGCAGTGTATTTTCTCCCATCATAGCATCTTCGTTCTCCCACTTGCCGTCAGTGCCAGCGCGTTGGTTGCTATTGGTGTTGTTGGCATTTCCATAAAAGCCCACACGTGCTCGGTCTGAAAAGTACGTTCCAAACACTCGTCCTAAGTATTTATCTTTCGTGCCGCCACCAGCTTCAGCATTGGCTATCCAACCTTGGTGATATTCTTTCTTCAAAGTTACGTCAATCACCCATGGGTCGTCAGCGTGTGGTTTGTTATCTTTACGCGTAAGGTAAGCATTGTCGGGCGCTTTCTGATAAGACTTTACATTTTTCACCATATAGGCGGGTAGGTTTTCAAGGGCAACATTGGCGTCGCCATTAAAGAAGTCTTTACCGTCAATCAGCAAACTGCTTACAAGATTTCCATTGACCGTAATAACCCCACCTGCATTTAGCTTCACGCCAGGCAGACGAGCTATCAGTTGATCGAGCATAGAGCCTTCTGCCAACTCAAAAGCATCGGCATTGTACACTATGGTGTCGCCCTTCATCACCATCATCACCTTTGTGGCTGTGACGGTGGCTTCGTGCAGCGTGCGAGGGGCACGCTTGAGCATGATGGGCTCGGGTTTTATGTCATCGGCTGCATCCACTTTTACTAGTTGCGAAAGATAGCCTTTTTTTTCACACTGAATGTAATAGTAGGGACTGCTTCCCTCTATTTGAGAAGCATAGAAGTACTTCTTTCTATCGCCCATATCGATTGTAAACATCTGACAGGAATTGACAAAAGTTGAATCCTTGTCAAGAATGGTCACACTCACTCCTTGCAAATAAATCTTAGTCGCAGCATCCTTCACACTTATGGTAAATGTTTGCCCGTAAAACGTAACGCTTTGAAGTACTAACAATATGATAAAAACGAATCGTTCCATTTTCAATTTTTGTATTAAGAATGGAAGGAAAACACCAAGGTTTGCTTGGTGTTCTCCTTCTTACACTTAGGTTCAAAGACCTAAGAAGAACTTAGTTCCCAACAAAACAGTGACTTAAGCCTGAGTAAGACTGAGCCCCGCTGACAGAACAGAAACAACTTACGGTTCCTCCTGAATATTTACCTTGGCAAGTTCCAGTTAGAACGGTTCCCGAATTGTAAGTAACTGAGCAAGAAACACCGACCTTACAAACCTTACGGACTAGTTTGTCTGGCGAAAGAGAACTACCGCCAAAAATCAATTTCATCTCCTCTTGGGAGAGAATTGTAGCCTCTTTTAAGACTACTCTTTTAATCGTCTTCATATAAAAACAATTAATTAGTTAATAAATAAGGTGGACGTCCACCTGTTAATTATAAGGTACCATTATATTCTATGTTGGATAAAACTTTATAAAATACTTCAAAGATAACATCTTCTTGGATAAAATTCCGCTCATTAAAATATATCATTGTGTCTAATAACCTAATCAAATGCTTTTTATTTTCGGATTTTGCTTCAGAAATCAATTGATTCAACAACTCTGTTTTTATGACAAGAGCAGATTCCATCTGTTTATCTACATGTCGTTGACTTACTTGTTGATTAGATATCCTATAGTTTACCAGTGGTTTAGGTATTACATACAAGGACCCACCTTTCGATGCAATATCAGTCCACATTTTATAATCTTCCGCGTAAGGATAATCAGAAGAATACCTCAGATTTAGTCCTTTAAGGAATTCTGTTCTTATCATTACCGTAGGATGAGCTATATAATTGCCTAAAAGTAACATTAACCTATAATTACAGAGTTTTCCTTTTAATCCTTCATTAGTTATGTAATCTGTACCAATAACAAGCATTTGTGAGGAACAAAAAGATATAGTTTTGTCCTTTTCCATAATAGAAACTTGCTCTTCTATGCGATTTTCAAACATAATATCATCTGCGTCCATTCGGGCAATATATTTCCCTTTGCATAGTTTTAGCCCATAGTTGAGCGTCTCTATGTAATTATGCTTACACTTTATTACTTTTAGCCTTTTATCATTGAAGTCAGTAACAATGGGAACACTATTATCTTCTGATCCATCGTCCATTACAAGTATTTCTAAATTCTCATATGTTTGAGATAGTATACTTTTGATACAGTCTCTAATATATGATTCCGCATTATACATCGGAAGCAAAATGCTTACTAAAGGCTTTGTATGTTTGGTCATATAGCAGATGTTATGTCGTTAAGCAGTTTCTTATATTTAAGTGACACGTTGTCAAAATTATATCTATTTTCCAACAGTGTTCTGCACTGAATTTTCAGTGCATCTAAATCTGGCTCTTCAAGAGTAAGAGCTTTGATTAAAGCTGAATATAGGTTTTCTTCGAGCTGTTTTGTTTCGATTTCATTTGATTTTCTTTGAATAGGGGCTATAATAGCATTCTTATCGTTAAAAACTTCATCAAGCCCCCAACCATCTGTAGTTACAACTACACCTGGAGTGTGCATCATTTCAAGAGCTGCATAACTGCATTGCTCTGTATAACTCGGTATAATACCGATGTCTGCTGATGCATACCAAAGAGCTAATCGTTCAGAACTAATCAGCCCTGTGTAGGTTATTTGAGAACAGCTTGTAGGCGTTAGCTTGGTAAACTCCTCAAGAGAATGTACTTCACCTACTATAACGAGGCGAACATTTTTGATTTTATAGCATATGCGTTCAAAAACTCTAAGTAATTCAATAATGCCTTTTGCTTTTGATGTCCTACCTACGTACAACAAAACTTTTTCTGAATCATTAAGATGAAGGATCTTTCGTGCTTCATCCTTTTCAATAAAAGGAATGTTGATAGCTTTAGGTAGGCAATTGGGAATAAAGTAAAGCTTATGGTAATCAATTCCATAAAAATCATGCAATAGTTGATATGTGGAACGCGACAAGCATATTATAGCATCAACTATATTATACATTTTCTTCTCCTCATTGCAATATTTTACTACAAAACTGGCTACACGATGATTCAAACCTTCTATTTTCACAAGTCTATTCCTTTTCAGTTCTTCCAAACATTTAGAGTTACCCAACAGAGGTATAGTCCACCCTTGATCATGAATGGTAAACACTATTTTTGACTTGGGAAAGTTTGCACGAATAGCCTTAAGTAAACCGACACAAGGAGAGTGATTTACAAAGAATATATTGTTATATTTGTCTTCAATGTAAAGCGAAAGTAAAGAAAATTCAAGTTCTCCTATATTCAAAAAATCACCTTGGGCACAAAAAGGTATATCATAACGATAAATACCATTATCTGCAGAGATGCATAGTTCTTTTACTTCAGCATTAAAGGATATTATATTGACTTGAGTATCTGTTGCATCGAACATTTGAGCAAAGTGGCGCACGTAAGTGCCTACTCCGTTCTGCTTTGAACTTATGTACTCGTCAATGATATATATATGTTTCATTCGATTCTTTGCTTAATTTAATATGAATTACGGATCTTGTATTAACAGTTCTAATCTACTAGCTAAACCATCTTTTAAAGAGAGTCTCTTTGTATCAACCCGAGATTGTTGCTTGATAAACATTCGCAAATTAGGTTTGTAAAAATCAACTTCTTTATGAAGTCCTTTTTGCAATTGATTGTATAATAACTCGTTATCCTCTAATACGGATTTCCAAGAGTCCAAATACGAGTTATCAAACACTGAAGAGCCACTCTTATTTGCACCTTGCAAATGATAAAGCACGTAATGTAAAATACCTAAGAGGCCTTTTTCTAAACTCCAATCCTTGATTCGTGTTACGTCAACTTGCATGATTCTTTCGTCAAGATCCTGAAGTATATCTGCACCACAGCCTTTCATATAGTTGTTTTGTATCAAGTATTCGATACCCCAACCAATACCACTCAAACCATTTGCAAAATCAATAGAAACCGTTGTCGTTAGCTGATTCATTACATTCTCAACTAAAAAATCGGCAGCATGTTCCAATTTCTTCTTTCCGCGACATCTTGCATAGTGAGCAAGAACCAACGCTATCCCCATTTTGCCATCTAACAAACCTATTGCACTCGGCACGTCATTGGCATGAAGAATCAAGCGGTTCAGCATTTTCTCTTCCTTTGTGAATATCGCGTAATTGCTTTTGTTGTATCTCATCAATGCGTAATTATAAACCGTTTTCGACCATGAAAGCTATATCTTCCACATTATATATGCTAGGTAGCGTTTTACCATTCAATAATAGAGTTGGAGTTGCTGAGAACCCCGTTGTTTCTATCCACTTTTCGTGTCGTTCAAATTCTTCTGCTACGAGTTGATTGCTTGCATCTATCTCTTTTGGGAAGAATTTTGCTTGTTTATTTTTACCTCCAGCATACCATTCTGAGAAAATATTCCAAGCTTCTTGTTCTCCATATTTGAAATAGGTTGCAATTAGCAGTTTATTTACGTTACTAAAATCTTCTGAAAAGTAATTGAATACATATTGTATTTGGCAGCCAGCATCTAGAAGTCGTTGCAAATATTTATGCATTTGGGCGCAAGGCTGGCAATAAGGATTACTTAATACAGTCAGTTTGTAATTGGAATTTTTGTTGCCAAATATTATGCAAGAGGTACTTTCGCTGCAATCATAACTTTTCTCATTATCCAACAATGTGTTGATTATTGAAGGCTTGTATTTAATTTGTGAAAGTTTGTATTTCATTTGTGATGCTTCATTCCGACTCTGCAACAAGTCTACAATTTTGCATATTACTAAAATAGTTATTGCGTAAATCAGCCCCATCATGATAATGTTTTGCACTATTGTCGTGTCTATTCGAGCGATGATGTTGGACAATATATAGCATCCCAATACTCCCTCTACTACTAAGACCAATAATATGCATAGGCACAAAGGACACCACATTTTGGCCTTGAACTTTTGATACCATAAGCTCCATACAGGAAATAACATTCCTATAATTGAATAAAATGAGATAGCATTGGTTAGATTAGAACTGATTAAAGCTACTATTGCAGATGAACCGAAATACCCAAGCCCTATTTCGCCCCAACCATATCGATTGAAGATTTTTGAAGCCTTGGACTGCAATATATCATTGCAGGTTGAAACTTTTGACATTTGGCAAATTTTATCTGCAAGCACGCTATCATAATTTAATGTCTTACGAACAATTAAATAAGAAATAATAGCTCCTATAGCATTAGTAATAGCAAATGCTATGGACATTATACTTGAACAAGTATTCTGATGCAAATATGTCAATGCAAGCAATGAAAGGAAAAGTATCGCTATACATAAATATTCAGCATTATCTGTATATTCTTTTCGCTTGTGAGTCTTGTAGTGTGGCTCTCTTGATGACTTGTCGGGGAGTATTTGCATAATTATGCCTGTGGCCTCTTTTTTGAAATCTTCAGAGCTGCTCTTCATTTCTTGACCATACCAATCATAGATGAAATTTCCATCTTTAGACATTTGTTTTACAATGACGATGTCGTTGTAAGCTTCAGCTAAAAAAGGTGTGTCAATCTTTGACAAGTCTTCTTTGTCTTTGAGCCTTACAGTTGTTGTCTTGATATTGTATCTTGACAGCATTTGTTGTATACCATACAAAGTATAGCGATATGGATGCTCATTATATAGATTGTCAGAGAAACTTTTCGTATGTGGAACTTCCAGTTCAAGAAGAATTCTTGTTAGTAATGTCGTCATTTTATTAGTTATTTTGTTCTGAATACAAAATAACAGCTAAATTGTTAAATTTCGGTTTCAAATATATTACATTTGTATTAAGAAGATAGTTTCAGCCAAGTTTGTTCTTAGTACGTCTTTTACCTACTATTCATTCTGTCATAGTTTTGCACCAAAAAGTACAAGACTATGGGCGATTTCAATTATCTACACATAACAGGCGTGAACGATCTGCCCGGCTATCATGCCGCGGCAGCGTTCACCACTAAAAGCAGCGAAGTTTTCAAGGAGGCGGAGGAGATTTCACCGCGCCATGTGAGCGACAAGGTGAGCTATATGCCTTGGGGAGCGGACGACCAGATGCCGTATGACATTATCAATCTGATTGAAAGTGATGAGACTCTGAGCACTTGCCAGATGTTCAATGCAGAGGTGTGCTATGGAAGCGGACTGGTGTACCAGACTGATGAAATGTGCAAGCGGAATGTGGTGAACGAGGTGGAGGAGTTCTTCTTGGATAACGACATGGCGAGCTATTTTCTCGGTGTTTGCCAGGACTTCAAACACTTCGGCTTTGCCGTGAGCGTGATAATTCTCAATGAGCAAGGCAACAAGGTGGTGAGGGTGCTGCGCAAGGAGGCTTGCTATGTTCGCTTTGCCCCTGCCAACAAGGAGGGTGTGATACCACAAGTGTTATACGCGAATTGGCGCAACTCGGTGCGGGCGGAACAGGTGGAGGTCATTCCACTTCTCAATCCGCAAAGTCCTTGGACGGACTTGCAAGCACAGGTGAAGAAGGGCAAACGCAAGTTTGCCGTGGTCAGCCGTGTGCCGACGCCTGACAGTACGTATTATCCCATTCCGTATTATGCCTCGCTCTTCAAGGGCAAGTGGTACAATATCAAGCAACTTATTGGGGTGGCAAAGGAAGCGAAACTGAAAAACTCGGCACCTATCAAATACCACATAGAGATTGCCAAATCGTTTTGGAGCAACATCTTCAAGGCAGAGGGCATTACCGACCGCGTGAAGCAGCAGGAACGCGTGAACGAGGAGAAGGACAACATCATCAATTTTCTCACGGGCATGGAAAATTCGGGCAAGGTGCTTTTCTCGGAGTTTTATGTGTCTCCCAATGGGGAGGAACAGCACGATGTGGTGATTAACAAGATTGAGACGGACAAGGAGGGTGGCGACTGGGCTACGGACATCATCGAGGCGGTGAACATGATGTGCTTTACCATGCGTGTGCACTCAAACCTTGTGGGTTCTGTGCCGGGCAAATCGCAGACGAATAATTCGGGCAGCGACAAGCGCGAACTTTATACGATTGCACAAGCCCTGCAAAAGCCGTATCACGACCTTTTGTTTAATGTGCACCGATTGATTATAAGGTTTAACAAATGGGACGGGGCTTATCCCGACTGTCCGTTTATCCAACTCACCACGTTGGACGAGAACAAAGACGCCAAACAGGTGAGTGTAACCCCTAATACTGAAAACGCATGAGCCAGCTGATACCCGATAACAATGTGCTTCTGCAATTCGTGCCGAATGTGCTGAAGTCTGTGCAAGGTGAGACCTTGCTCTTTGATAAGATTGCTCCGCACTTGGAGGTGGCGGAAGCGTGGCTCACGACCACGTTCCTCTCTGAGGCAGTCCTTACGGAACTGCCCCATGAGGATGCCACCAACAAGTTGTTGCATTACGCGCGTATGGCTGTGGCGGCAGAAGCGATGCTTCATGCCGTGCCACAGCTGGATTTGGTGCTTACGCCCAATGGTTTTGGTGTTGTTTCAAACACCAATATAGCCCCTGCTAGCAAGGAGCGCGTGGAACGCTTGCTCCTGTCGTTGGAGAAAATGCGTGATGACACGCTTGCGGTATTGTTGCCGTTACTGACGCAGGAAACGGCATGGGCGACAAGCGACCCATGCCAATACTTTGAGCAAATGTTTTACCCGTGGTTGGATCTGCCTCGGAAACTCGGCAGCACCGATCACTCTTGGCAGCGTTATCAGGAACTGCATTCTAAACTCATCGCCATCGAGGAACGATTGGCGCATGATTTCTTCTCCTGTGAACTCTTGGCGACTCTGCGCCAAGCAGAGCTATTGGGCAAATGGGGCGAGACCCCATCTGCACCGCACTACAAGCGTGCTTGGAGGCACATCTTCGCCATTGAACTGTATATGTTACGGGAAGAAGGAGAAGTCCCCATACCATCTTGCATAGAGGTCGTGAACTCCCTCCGTAATGCTCCCGATGGCATTTTTGAGGAGTGGAAGCAGTCGGAAACCGCTGCTCTCTTTGAAAATCATGGATATAAGAATGACAAAAGGAAAGGTGGCTATTGGTTCTAATGTTGTATCTTTGCAAGCAAAACAATACAACAATGAGCAAAATATTCTGCCTTGAAACTGAATGGGTTCAGTCGGTTCACGATCTGAAATCAGATTCTTACGTAAAACCTTTGTTGGAATTTCTACTCAATACCGCTCCCCATAGTGGGATTGATAGTTACACTTTTCGCAATGTATGTTGCGAAAAGGATTTTGAGTATTACATCGAACATCTAAGAAACAAGTCTTATTTTGATTACAACATTGTATATCTGTGCTTTCATGGAGACCCTGGTGCTTTTGCCTTTCCTGCTGACAAAAAAAAGGTTTTCTCTTTGATTGATTTTGCAGATCAATATGAGGGTATCTTTAAGGAACGTCCTGTAAATGTACACTTAGGCTGTTGTCTTACACTCAACACGAACGAAGATGATATTCTATATTTCAAAAGAAAGACTGGGGCTAATATGGTTACTGGTTACGAGAGGTCTGTGCCTTTCGTTGAAAGTTTCATCTTTGAAACATGGCTCATGAATGCAATGGGTAAACATCCTGACTATCGAGCTACGAGAATATTAGAACTTGCCAACAAAGAAATGCCTTTCTATGTAGATAAATTCAAATTCAAGGCTTACTAACTCGTCTTTTCTATAAGTACAATGCTTCCATACTTTCGCGGTATGGAAGCATTTTCTATTTCTCTGCCCAAGTCATGGTCGGAACTGTCCGACCAGCAATTGCTGTTTTTCTTTCGACAAGTCGCACGCGATTTGCCGATGAACGAGGTGTTAGCCCTTTGCGTTTGCAAATGGGCTGAAATTGTTGTGCTCTGTCATGCAGACAAACATTCTTGTTTAGTCAAGGACAGGAAGAGCAAACGCCAAGTGATGCTTGCCGATTGGCAAATCACCTTTGCTGCGCGACAATTGGCTTTTTTGGAGAGCTTTGCTCCCAAGCCTGTGCGCATTGCTGTCATTTGCGGTGCATCGGCAGTCGCTGCCGACTTGCAAGCCGTCCCCTTTGAGGATTATCTCGCTTGCGAGAACTATTACCAAGGCTTCCTGCATACGCAAAGCATGGAATGCCTTGCGGAGATGGCGCATTTGCTTTATCCGAAACTTTCGGACAAAGCTTGTTTGGAGAAAGCAGAACTGCTTTCTGTATTTTATTGGTTCGCTTCTGTCAAAGCGAACTTCACCCGTATGTTCCCACATTTCTTCACCAACATACCCCAAGAGAAAAGCAATCTCTTGGGGAGTGCTGATTTGGGGGTCGGAGAGGAACTCCGACAGGCGATGAACGCACAAATTCGTGCGCTCACAGGAGGCGACATCACCAAGGAAGCAGCCATTCTGCAAATGGACTGCTGGCGTGCACTCACTGAATTGGATGCAAAGGCGCGAGAGGCAGAGGAGATGCGTAACCAACTAAAGTAACTTTATAACCTCATAACCTCCGAACTTAAAACCTATTTATAACCTCATAACCTATGAACTTAAAACTTAGCTCTTGGAATGCTACGGCATTCTTTCAAGATTTGGTTACACGCAACAAATTCGCTACCGCACAAGGCTTTGCTTTTGCTCGTGTGTCGGGCTTGGAAGGCTTTGAAGAAGCATTGCAAGCCATGCAAAGCACTACGGCTTTTGTCTGCGTGAGCGACATGAGCCAGGGCTATATCGCACTCGCCAACACCCCACGCACAAGGCGCGTGAAAACCATTTTTCTTGCCATGCGCCATGCCATTGATGACATGGAGGCAAGGCTAAGCTGCATGGAAAAACTCCGAGAGTTGTTCCGCCAATTCATGAGCCAACTCATTCTTGAACGGACACGATTAGAACAATCGTGCATTTACCTCGATGAACGTATCACGTTCAACGAAATGAACGAGTATTTCTTTTCGGGCTGCGCCTGTGCCTACTTCCAAATTGCTGTGGACACGTTTACGGATTTAAGATACAATGCAGATGAGTGGAACAACGAATGATGCCGAGCAACGTGCCTTTTCCGAACGCGAAAAATTCGTCACGGCTTTCAATGAAACCATGCTCAAAATATGGAAGGAGCAAATGACTTTGCTCGATGTGATTGACACAGGCGCCTTGCTCGCTTCGCCCAAGTCGTTACCGCTCCGTGCCGACGGGCGGTTCATGGAACTCGGACTAAGTCAGTCTTTTTTAGAGTATGGACTTTGGCAGAACTTTGGTACGGGTAAGGAAATCCCACGAGGCAACAATGGCGACATCGGCAGGGAGCGCAAGCGCAAAAAGAAACCTTGGTTCTCGCGCAAGTATTACGCTTCCGTCATGAACTTAAGAGACTTCCTTGCCGACAACATGGCAAAAGAATTTGTGGGCGTGGTAGCCCAATCTTTGGACGATAAGTATCTCAGATACAATCATTAGCTTATGAACACGACAAACATAACCAAGCAAATCACGGCTTTTCGGGCATTAAGCACCGAAGCAGCCATCACCCCCGAAAACTTGGGCGTGATATTGCAAGCCCTGGCAGACTTGCTCTCTGCTGCCGCAACAAACACGGACTTGCAGTCCCTCACGGCTTGGAAAGCCAATTTTTTGAAACTCTCCACATTGTTGCAGAGCATCAGTCTCGGAACTGTCGGCACAGACAAGGTCTGTCTGTCCGTCATTCAGGGCAATACCGCAAGTGGCGTGCTGCAACGACAGGCAGACAACATAATCCTCAAAGCCGCCACCACCGCACAAGCCGGGGTGATGTCCGCTGCACAGGTGCAGAGCCTTACAAGTTGCACCGAGGACATGACAGAGGCAAAGCATTCCATTTCCAACTGCAACACAAACATCGCTGCCCTGAAAACTTGGAAAACCAAGTTGGGCGAGGCCAAGCAGGTCATTCAGCACTTCAAGTTGGGGGACGTGAACAAGGTGAGTGTGGCATTTTCTGCCACGCTCCTGAACATGGTCACGGGGGAACTGAAAAGCATCGACAATGCTTTTGCCCTCCCTGCCGCCACCTCTTCGAGTGCGGGCGTGATGACCGCTGCACAGGTGCAGCAGCTCAACAAGTATTATGACCACGTCTGCACCATCGACAAGGCGGTGTCCGCTGTCACAGACACCATAGCCACTTCCCTTGCTTATACAAGCAGTTCGCGCGTGTTAGCGGCAAATAATGCCGCAGGAACACAGTTGTTCAGCGTCACACTGCCTATGGCTACGGCAAGCGTGCCGGGATTGACCACCACACGTGCCGTGACCGATGTGCAGAAGGCTTTGAACACGCGCGTCAAGGAGTTGGGCAATTTTTTGGAAGAGACAGCTGCGCTCAATGCCTTGCGCGACCCCTCAATTTCGGGCAATGCCGAAATCGTGGTGGCGCACCTCACGTATCAGAAGCACATGAGCATCACGCTCATTCAGAACATCGAGAACGACTACTGCCGACAAATCATATTCAACCACGCCAAGGTGTTCCAGCGTGCCATCTACTTCACGGGCAGCGACCGCAAGACGATAAGCTATGCCGAGGACTGGGGCTGTCTGTTCCCTGACCGCATGGCATGGGACGTGAACACGAACAAGTACGTGCTCTCACAGTTTGGCATGAAGTTCAATGCGCTTTACACGGATGCCATTCCGTTAGCCAGTGCCACAACGGACGGTCTCATGAGCAAGGGGGATAAAAAGACACTGGACGCCACTTCAACAGACTTGGTAAACCTCTACAACATGATCATGACGCTTGGCGAGCGCGTGGACGACTTGGAAAACAAGATGAAAACTGTTCAGACAAAGCTGAACGTTTGATAATACTTACCTAAATGTAACGAACAATGACTAAACCCAAAGTAAGCATTCAATTTTGGTCCGCCCTCGCCATGCTCGTAGGCGGCTATGCCCTCGCAGTCGCAGGGTTCATCACACCGCCCAAAGGCGAAATCTCGGACTCTGTCCTGTGGATTTTCTCACAATGTCTCATCTATGCTGGCTCAATCTTCGGAGTAAGCATTTACTATGGTCGTAAGGTCACACAATTGCAAGACAAGATTGGTGAAACAATAGACAAGGCCATCAAGGAGGAGGAACAGAAGTTGAACAATTCTAACACTAAATCTCATGCGTAAAATCACCGAAATCATCATACACTGCAGTGCCACCCCCGAAGGCAAGGACTTCACGGTGGAGGATATTCGTCGTTGGCACTTGGCACGCAAGTTTGCCGACATTGGTTATCACTATGTCATCTATCGGGACGGCAGCGTCCACAAGGGACGTGCCGAGAACATAGCTGGCGCCCATTGCCTGGGGCATAATGCCCACAGCATTGGCATCTGCTATATTGGTGGTGTGGCCAAGGACGGAAAAACGCCCAAGGACACACGCACACCACAACAGAAGCAGGCACTTCGCCAACTCGTGCAGCAGCTTCAGTTCGTTTATCCCCATGCAACTATGCATGGGCATAATGAAATGACGTGCCAACGAGCGAAATCTGAAGCTGGCTTCAAGATTTCCGAGTGCAGCCGTCATTGTGCAAATTGCAAATTTTCAAGCAAAGCTTGCCCATCATTCAATGTGCAGAAAGACCTATGAAAGCCTGTCTCTTTCCCATAATCATGTGGCTGTGCCTACTCACTTCGTGCCGTAGTACACACAAAGTCACAAGTACGAACACGTTTGCCACGGACTCCGCTGTACAGGTGCAGCGGCATCAGTGGCAAACGTCACGCATTGATTCGGTGTGGCGGCACACCGAACTTTTGTTCGACAGCTGCATCGTGAGCTTCGGGGTTGGAGCAGAGACTCCAACTATCGAAGCTCCCCATGCGCTGCAAGGTGCTTCTAACGCCAAGGCGCAAAGGACTTCCCGGCAAAAGCCGCAATCCATTCGTATCTATGGCGCACACCTTTCGTCAAGCCGAAAGAAGAGCACCAAGACAGAGACAAAGGCGGAAGACAGCCTCGCTGCGACTCGGCAATCTTCCGCCAACATGGTTCAGCAGAGGGAGTCCATGGCGAGACCATGGACTTTTCCTGTCAAGTTAATCTTGACCTTGGTATTCCTTGCAGCCTTGGCTGCCTTTGGGTGGTGCCATCGTCGGGACTCCGATGCTTGAATTTCTTTAATGGGCTAAACACCTTTTCATACTTCAAAGAAGATTAGCCCACGGTTTAGCGGAAAGGCTTCTCAGGGTTCAAAGCCATTCCGTTCAAGCCCACATCACCTTTCTCGTACCTCGAAAGAAGATGCAGGCTCTATTGTTGGCGGACAGGCTACGTTCCTCGCCAGTCCGTTTTACCGCACAGCGTGCCTTTTTTAGGCAACAAAGCGTGTTGTCGTGCTATGGCGGACAAGTCCGCTAAAACACGACAACACACTTTTTATGCCCGTCAGCGGTAGTCTGAGTACGTGCCTTCAAGTGCCTAACACTATGGCAGATTAACATCTGCTAAAGTGTTAGGCATTTTTCGGCACGCACACAGACGGATTACCGCCCGTTCTCGGTGGCGCGGGTGGTGGTCGGTCGAGCCCCCCAAGGTGTGAATTTTTCCCTTGAAAGGTAGCGGATTTTGGAGGCTATCAGAGACCCCGAAAGACTTCGGGGTGTGGTATAGGTGTTTGGTCGGGTGCATTGGGGTCGTTGGATAGTCAGAAACTCCCGAACCTCATGAGTATAAAGGAACTCGTGGTGTCGTTTTGTTATTTTTTGAGACCTTGAAAGGTGATTTTGAAGGTTTAGAAACTGCAAAGGGTCAGTTGGGGGCTTGGGTAGACATCGCGAAACTTGAAGGGTCATTTTAGATAGTCAGAAACCTTGGATTTGAGCGCATTGTGAAACTTCGGGGTGCTTTGTTGGATAGGTGGAAACTTGGAGGGTCGTTTTAGATAGTCCGAAACCTCGGATTTTGGTGCATTGCGGAACTTCGGGGTGCAAATTAGAGCGTGCGGAAACTTGGCATCTATGCACATGAGAAACTTGGAGTGTGCAATCGTGGTTTTGGCGAAACTTCGGGGTGTATTTTGTTGTGTGGGTGCGGTGTGCGCGTTGGTTGCTCTTTCTGTAAGTTCTTTGCTTTCTTTCTTTTCGGCATTCGTGCATTTTGGGGACTTTTGTCGGGGCAAAGGAACTCAAACAAGGGTGTTATTTAAGATATGTTTACATATTCCGCTTTGGTGTGGGGGTGTTCGCGGTTTGACGATGTAGGGCGGTCGGGGGGTCTTCCGACGGAGGGGTTAAGGGGAACCCCCTTAACAATCCCCTAAAGACTTCTGTATCAAGGCTTTTGTTTTGCTACTACTTAACAAAACACGGATTTCTTCAAAAATCACGCCCACTTTGGGAGTGGAAAAGCCTTGATACATCGTCTTTTTTGCTTCTTTGGCGCATGACTAAGTTTGTGCTTATAATAACACCCAAAAAGGAAAGACTATGTCAGACATCAACGCAAATGCTACGGTCACGCTTACAGTGAACGGCAAACAGGCGCAAAATATGCTCGAACAGTTGAAAAGGCAAGCGAGCGACCTCGAAGATAAAATAACAAAGGCAGCAGCTGCGGGCGATAAAGTCCAGCTGAAGAAATTCCAGCGTGAACTAAAGCAGACCCACCGCCAGATTGGGCAGATTGAGAGTGCAACCCAGGGAGTGGAGAACGTAATGAAGAGACTGGATAAGGCATCTCCCAAGGAACTCTCTCGTACGCTCAAGGAACTCAAGAAGTCCTTGAACGGCATCGAACGCGGTACGGACGAGTGGAACAAGCAGTGTGAGAGCATCAAGCGCGTAAAGGCTGAAATTGCGAATGTCAATGAGGAGCTAAGGGAGACCGAAAAGGAGCATGCGGGACTTGTGGACCGCATCAATGGTTTTGTGGACAAGTGGGGCAACATCATTGCAGGGGTGGCAGCTGTCGGCACGGGACTTGTGTTGGCAGGACGCAAGGCGGTGAACGCTTTTGCGGAGATGGACGCGGAAATGGCGAATGTACGCAAGTTTACGGGTTTGGCTGATGACGAAGTGAAGGAACTGAATGAGGATTTTAAGAAGATGGACACCCGTACTTCGCGCGAGGACTTGAACAAACTCGCAGAGGAAGCGGGGCGACTCGGTAAATCTTCAAGAGAGGATGTCTTGGGATTTGTCAAGGCAGCTGACCAAATCAATGTGGCATTGGACGAGTTGGGAGATGGGGCGACCTTGACGCTTTCCAAACTCACCAACATATTTGGTGATGAAGCACGCTTGGGAACTGAAAAATCCTTACTTGCTGTTGGCTCGGTTATCAACGACCTCTCTCAAAATTGTACGGCAAGTGCTGGCTACCTCGCGGAATTTGGCAAGCGCATGGCGGGTGTGGGCGCACAAGCGGGCATGACTATTCCGCAAATTATGGCTTTTGCAGCGGTGCTGGATAGCCAGGGTCAAGCATGCGAGATGTCGGCAACGGCACTCTCGCAACTCATCATGAACTTGTTCAAGGAGCCAAGCAAGATAGCCAAGGCAACGGGCATGGATTTGGACGAGTTGAACAAAGCATTGAAACGCAGCACCAACGAGGGACTGCTTATGCTCCTTCAAAAGTTGAAGGAGTTGGGCAACATGGACGTACTTGCTCCTGTTTTCAAAAACATGGGTGAGAATGGCGCCCGTGCTTCACAGGTGCTCGCTACGTTAGCCGGCAATGTGGAAATGGTGAAGTGGCAACAGGAACAAGCGACACAGTCGTTTGAAGATGCTACATCGGTGACAAATGAGTTTAATGTGCAGAACTCGACTGTCGAGGCGGAACTGGATAAGGCAAGAAAGCGTGTTACGGAGCTGGCTATTGAATTGGGCGAGAAACTGATGCCCGTCATGAAGCACGTTATCAGCACCACGACCCTCACACTGAAGGCAATGAGTACGACAATAGACTTCCTTGCAAGAAACAAGGAAGCTATTATCGTATTGACTTCAATGGTGGTAGCTTACACCATCGCAGTGAAGGCGAATGCCATCGCGCTTAAAGCACAAGCGGCATGGCATGCCGTGTGCAAGGGAACAGCTTTGGCATATCATGCAGTGGTGAATACGCTGCAAGCTGGGCATATTGCTTTCAACCTTGTGCTTGCCAAATTGCAAGGTAATTGGGCGCGTCAGTCCTCGCTCATGGTGGACTTGAAACGAAAGGGACTTTCGTTGGCAAGTGGTTGGGGTGTTTTGCTCGCTGCTGCTGTGGCGCTTGGCTATGGCATTTACAAGATGACTAAAAAGGTGAATGAAGCTGCCGAGGGCGAAAAGGCTTTAGCTGCCGTTCGCCTGAAAGGGCAGGAAGGTATTGTGGAGGAGAAGAACAAGATTGATGCACTGGTTAAGGTGGCACGTAATGAGAAACTTTCTTTGGACGATCGCCAAAAGGCGGTCAATGCGCTGAATAAAATTATCCCTAACTACAATGCGCAGTTGGACGCCACTACGGGTAAGTATAAGGAGAACAAGGAAGCTTTGGACGCATATATGCTTTCTCTTACGAAAAAGTATGAGATTGAGGGGGCGAAAGATATGCTTAAAGAGATTGGCAAACAAAAGGCGCAACTTACAATGGAGATTAAACAGCTGGACGAGGAAGCTGATGCGTATGATGCCAAACAAAAAAGTATCGAATCGGCAAGCTCGAACACAATGTATAGCTATGGTACTGCTGGCGGAACAATGGCGAGTTACAGCGGTATTGCCAATGGTTCACAAGCTGCACGCAAACGAAGTAAAGCGAACAGCAAACGCAAGGAACTGCAAAAACTGAATGCACGTCAGAAAGCTATTACAGGCACTTATGGCGATGATCTCGGCAAACAAGCTGCCGAGGAAACCAATCATAAACCTGTCGTCACGAACACGGGTGGAGGTGGTGGCGGTGTGCCTGTAGTGGACGATGATAAGAAGAATAAAAAGTCGGACAAGTTCAAGGCGGAACAAGATTGGCAGAAGGAACAGAATGCGCTCAACAAGAAAGCATACATGGAGGGTGAGAAGGACTATGAAGCCTATGTGGAGCGCATGGAGGAGATTGAGCAAGAATACTATGCTCGTATTCTCAAAAACAAGAAAATCACCGCGGAAGAAAAAGCCGAAGCGGAAGCGAACTTGGCGGAAGCAAAGAAAAAGCAAACTGACCGCAAAAACTCTCCCGATGATTGGAAAGCGAAAGAGGAAGCGCTCAACCGCATTGCATATGCAAAAGGTGAGAAAGATTATGAGCAATATACCGCACGCATGGACGAGATCAACGTGCAGTATTGGAAAAAGAAGATGGAGCGTTCTGACGTTTCTGCTAAGGACCTCTTGGAGGCGCAAGCGCAATACAAGGAGGCAATGAAGAAACAGGAGGAGAATGCAACTTCTGCTTCTCGCGAACGAGAAGATAAAGCGTATAATGCCCAGCTCGCGGAGTTGAAGCAACGTTATATTGATGGTTTGTCTGATACCAAAACCTACGAAGATGCAGTGGAACTGCTTGAACTGGAACATCTTCGCAAAGTGGTGCAACTTTACAAGAAAGGCACCAAGGAAAGGCTTGCAGCTGAAAAGGAATATCAGAACAAAGTATTTGCTAATCAGCAAAAGATTATCCAACGCCAACAACAAGTAAAACAACAGCTCAAAGAGGAGTACTTTGGCATGAACGCTGATGAACGTTTGACTAAGTACGATAGTGACATGGCTGCTTTGGAACAGGTATATCATGCTGAAGTAAAAGCCGCTGGCGACAATGCGGCAGAGAAACTGCGCATTGAGGAAGCGTTCGAGAAGGCAAAGCTGGCTTTGCGTAAGAAGTATGCCATTGATAGTATTGGCGTCACAAAGAATGGCATGGAGAAAGCCAATGAGAAATTGGCTAATTGGTTGGAGAGCGATGCCGGACAAGCCGTTACGCAATCGTTCTCCACTGTCATGAGTGGCATGGGGGAGATATTCAGTGGCGTTTCTTCTCTCGTCCAGGCGGAACTCGAGAAGGAAACAGCCGCCATCAATGCCCGCTATTCTGCGGAAATTTCTGCGGCAGAGGGTAATAACTACAAGGTGTCGAAGCTTGAAAAGGAGAAGCAAGCCGCCCTTGCCAAAGCGAAGAACGAGGCAAACAAGAAACTATTTGCCATGCAGGTCATTCAAGCGGTGGCGCAGACGGCCCAAAACGCTATCTCTGCTTATGGTTCGGCAGCGGCTATTCCTGTGGTCGGTTATATCATGGCACCTATTGCAGCGGCTATGGCTATTGCTGCGGGCATGATACAGATTGCCGCGATCAAAAAACAACAACAGGCAAGTGAGGCACAAGGATATGCGCAAGGTGGTTTTACGCCCATGGGACGTGTGAATCAAGAAGTAGGCGTAGTTCATGCCGGAGAATGGGTAGCATCGCAAAAGTTGCTTGCTTCTCCTGTGGCTCGTCCGCTCATCAATGCTTTGGACTATGCACAAAGAACGAACACCATCGGATCCTTGCGAGCCGATGATGTTTCACGAACAATTGTGGGAACAAGTGCGGTGGCTTCGCCTTCACCGCAACCTGTAATTATTCAAGCGCCCACGGACAATGTCGCTTCGGCAGCTTTGGCACAGAGTGCAGCTGTACTTAGTAAGTACGAAGAAACAATGAACCGACTAAGCCAAAGGTTGAATGAACCTTTTGTCACCGTGAACACAGTGACAGGGGACACGGGCATCAAACAGGCGCAAGAGGAATACGATACGTTGATTAGAAATAAATCTCCGAAAAGCAGAAGAAAATGAATGCTCAATAACTTTTGCGATCCATCATCATATACATTGCAACAAAAAAGAATAACAGCAGCAAGCACCATGTGATAAGCAAACTGCATAAAATAGCAGCAAAAACTCTTCTTGTGGATTCTTCCTTTACATATACGCATGAAATAAACAATGCAATACTTCCAATAAACAGAAATATAAGCGATAATGGAAGAGACCAAAAGAACCCCAAGGCAAGAATTGCCAAAAAGAGTATTAAACTTACAAGTATTATAATTATGGCACGTTTCATTTCGCAAAGATAATAAAAATGGAAATCATCATCAACAATAAACAAGCCGTATTGAAGGAAGGCACATCATTTGACTTCATTGCCGAGAATAGATTGTTTACGGGAAGTGACAGCTATACGCTGACGATCACTTTCCCTTTGAGAGGGTGTGCCCAAAACATCGCGATATTTGGGCATATCCACCGCGCAGATGTGGCAAAGAACAAGGTGGTGTTCGGCTGCGAAATTCGCGATCGTGACTTCTATCGGAGTGGCACCATCACCATTACGGAAATTTCTGATGTGGAAGTCAAAACGCAATTCTTGGAGGGACGCAGTGAGCAAAACTTTGATGAGACATTCGATGATATTTATTTGAATGAACTGGATTTGGGCTATCCTACAAGCCGCGTGGCGGTTGCAGGGCATTGCATGGACGATATGCGCCCATACCCTGATAATTTCTGGATCCCGTTGCCCTGGGTGAATAACACTTCGGGAAACATTCAGAATGAAATGGTGTGGAGCGCAGACAAGAATGAATTTATTTGGCCGCATGATACCAATGCGCAAATGGGAGCACAGGCTTTGTCGTTCCAGCCTTACTTGCTGTATATCCTTTACAGGATATGCAAGCAAGTGGGTTATAAGTGGGATTTCATGGCGTTGGAAAATTCTGTCTTTGTTAATCTCCTTATATGCAACACCTTGCCTGCGGCATGGGGTGCTTATAACTTTGCACTTGCTTTGCCACATTGGACGCTGACGGAGTTCTTTGAAGAATTGGAGAAGTTTCTGTTTGGGGATTTCACCATCAACCACAAGCAGAAAACGATTTCTTTCAAATTCTCTGATGCCATTGCCACGGAAGCAGATGAGGTTCTGTTAGACAAGGTGGTGGACAGTTATACCACCCAAGTCACACAGGAGGACAAGTCGGAATACTTGGGGAGCGTGAATGTGAAGTATGAGGACAATGGCAGTTTGCTTTGGGCGTACCATTCGTGCGATTGGTACATTCGCAAATATGGCAAGGATGCCAAGGTTTATGATAAAATGGCAGATTTGTTGGAGGCGGCAAAGTCGCTTAAAATAAGTGGGGTGTACACAAGGCAAACAAGACCGAACGCCAGCAGCACGCAGTATGTGCGTGGCTACAAATATGGCTCTGATGGACACAAATTGTTTTATGTCAAGGAAAACCGCACGTACTTTGTCATGTACTGCTACAAATCGGAGTTTGTGATGGAGGGTACTTCGGGATTTTCAGACAAGACGAAAACGAAGTGGTATCGCTATTATAATCGTTTGCTCCCCGTCAATGCCTATGGGGAACGCTTTGTGGACAAGAATGCAGAGGACTTGGAACTGAAAATTGTGCCTGCTTGGATCGAGGGGACGGGAGACAGTCACGGCAATATGCTTTTCATGAATTGTGGCGAGATGGGAAGCAGTGAGAATTGGACACTGACAGAAGATGGAAGCGGTTCTTCAAGTGGTAATCGTTCTGATCGTGTGTTTGGCAGTTCAACGTCAGCCAACACCATTGACTACGATGCAGGTGATTTGGCGCAAGGTGCGGCAAGCCGTACCATTGCCAAGGGGGAGAACAAGAACACGGACGCTTACTTTGACCAAATATATATGGGCTTTTGGAACGGGGTGCAGTACTTCAAGCCGTATATGCCGCACCCTGTGGTGGATTTTGTGGAAGTCTCAGATGAGTTCCAGGCTTTCGTCACGCCTTTTTCACTTCGTTTGAATGAGGGAATGTGGGAGGAGAAACGCGAAGTGTTGTACAAAATTGATGGCAAGAAAAAGTATCAGTTCTCGTTTTTGTCTGATACTTTGCCCAACCCACGCGCCTTATATTATATAAGGGGAGGCAAGTATGTTTGCGAAAAAATAACTGCGACATTCAAGGAGAGTGGAATGTCGCAGCTATTGAAAGGCACGTTTTATCGTGTTTTAGATGAAGAATAAAACTTAGATGATGGCGCCTTGGAGTGCGGTGGCATGGCGCTCGATGGTGGTACGCAAAACCTTTGCGTAAATCTGTGTGGTCCGAATGTCCTCATGTCCGAGCATTCGGGCTACATTTTCGATGGGGACATCATGCGCCAAGGCGAGTGTGGCAAAGCTGTGGCGGGCAACGTGGAAAGTCAGATTCTTCTTGATGCCAAGCTGTGCTTGTATCAAGTGAAGGTAATCATTTGCCTTTTGGTTGGAAATTTTGGGCAATTTGAACTCGTACTTTTTCAACACTTCCATGGCAGGGGCAAGGATAGGGGTGAAGAATTTCGTATCGGTCTTGATGCGGTTTCCATCAATGAAAACCAAATTTCCCTCCTTCACCGTCATGGACTGATAGTCAAAGTTCTGCACATCGCAGAAAGCAAGACCTGTGTAGGCGGAGAAAATGAAGAGATCGCGCACCCGTTCCAACTTTCCATCAAAGGGATAGTCGCGCATTTTCTTCAATTCGCTTTCGAGCAGAGGTTGGCGCTCTTTGCTCTTGCCACGGGTAACACTCACAATTTTGTAAGGATTGCGCGGTATTTCGTCCAATCGTGCCAGTTCGCCCACCCATTTCTTCAGGCGTTTGTGGTAGCCATAGATGGTGACGTCACTTCGCTCGCCATTGTGCAGCCATCGGTCGAAGGCAAGAATGTTCTTGGGGGTCAAGTCGCCATACGTCTTTAGTTTGCCGTAGGTCTTGACGGCATCAATCACTACTTGCTTGTGCTTGCGCGTGCCGATTTTAATGTCCTCGGCTGCCAAGGCTTCCTCGCAGTAGGCGATGAAATCTTTTTGAGCTAAGATCTCTTCGGGTGAAAGTTCTGGCTCATTGTTTTTTGCTTGTTCTTCGTAGAAATGCTTGTTGAAATTTTCAACATTCGATTCCTCACCAAGCACGTTCATGGTGACGAGAATGTTTTCACATTTTTCTACCACAGCTTTTACTTCTGAAGAATTGGAATCTTTTTCCCATTCCTCGGGAGTTGATGTCCCTATAAGAACGTATTTACGGACCTTTTTGCCCAGATTTACTACAACATCAACGTAGCCATAACCCTTTTTGGCTGCTTCCTTTCTTCTGTCGAAAACGACTTTTACAGCTTTACTCTTCATGAGAATAGTAGGTATTAAGCGGAAAAAAATCGCTCCGAGTAGAAAAAAATGCCTGTTTCGGCAATTTTTTTGAAGGAAGTGAGGTGTATCACTTTTTATGTATCACCTTTTCCAAAGTTGTATCACCTATTGTATCACCTTTTTGGCTTATGAGGGCTTGTGGTGGCACATGTAGGCTACTTGGAGTAATTTTCAACCGCAGTAGTTGAACTTACCATCTCCTTAATTGAACATATACTTTTATGTTTTTGTTAGGCTAATCAAAGTATGTAAATGCTTGATAACCAACAAAAAAGTGGACTCTACTTTCGTAAAATCCACTTAATACTTTTCTTTGGAATTGATGTTCCTTCGTGATTCTGCAGTAGTCACTAAGTGACCCCGTTGGGAATATAAGTGACTTGCTTGGGGTTCGAACCCAAGACCCCAACATTAAAAGTGTTGTGCTCTACCAACTGAGCTAGCAAGTCAAACCTTGGTGCAAGCTGATGCAAGAGATGTTCTCTTGTCTCATTTTGCGAGTGCAAAGGTAAAGGTTTTAGTTTAGTTGACCAAATATTTTGAAATGTTTTTTTATTCTATGGTGTATTTTTATGATTATAGGAGAGACTGTGAGTACTTTTATTGTGCATACTTACTGAATTTTTCCTTTGCCATAGCAGGTCTTGCACTGCCCGCTTCCGTTGCACCATTGGCAGTTTTGGAATACTTCCTTAGGATCTTCTACGTCGGTAGAGGGGCCTATAACCTTTTTGAATCCACGGCCTTGACACATTCGACATCTGCCGTTTCCACCGCAGTCTGGACACGCTCTGCCCTGTGAGTGTACATTCTCGGTATGATTGTTCTCCGGTTCTGAAGAGTTGCTTGGCGTTGCATTGGATGAGCCGCTTATGATAATTCCATCTCCAGGGACTTCCCCATTTTTGCATCTCGCTTGAAATTCGCGTTGTACTATTTCATATCGGCTCTGTGGGGCAATTTCCAGTAAACATATGACATTGTTCACTACGTTGCGCAGTATAATGCGCCGATAGTCATTGCTTATTTTGATGTTGCTACGCCATATAGCATAATCTTTTACCTCATTCTTTTCTATCACGTACTGTCCATTCTCAACGTGATATCCTGTCATTTTGTATTGATAGCCCATAAATGGTCTAAACTCGTTCATGTTGTCATCGAAATGGTAGTATACGTACAATCCATCGTATTGAATATTGTTTACTCCGTTTAGTTCGAAACAATGTTCATTTTGTTTGTCAATGTAGTAGCGTATAGAAGCTGCAATTCCGTTTTGGCTAACGTAGTAATAAGTATATCCATTTGGGAAAACACCTTCTCCCAATGTTTCCACGCGTTCTTCTATTTGTTCTTTCTTCGTATTTTCTTCCGACGTCCCAAAGCTTATCTTTTTACGATTTTGTGAGTAATAGGCCTCCTCCATTTCAAGTGTAACCCATCCTACGCCATGGCAATAAGCACATTTCTTCTTAATCAAGCCAAAGAAATGATAAGGGTAAAATCCCCTTCCACTGCATATAGGACATGGAGCTCCTATGGCCTGTTCAGATTTGACATGGTATACATCGCAAAACAGATTTTTGCGTTCTTCAAACGAGTGGTATTCTCCTGGATATACATAGGCAATGAATATGCCGAATGCTACTATCAGCGTAGTGAGCACTATGAGTACAATCTTCACAATCTTTCGTTTGCGGGGGTGCGCATGCTTCTGTCTGGACTTATTGCCGGAGATGGTATGCAATGCTTGTGGGGCTTTGACTTTTTTATTTGTAATCATATAGAAGAAACGTGTATCAAGTACTAGAGATTAGATGATATGCTTGTCAACTTGTTAATCGTAATTGTACTAGCTGGCTTTTCGATGCAAAGAAATAAAAATAATATCACTCCATCAATAGTAATTTCATTAATCACATCTTAAAAGTTTGTTGAGGGATTTGAGTAAAAACAGCAAGCCATTGTGTGGAATATGGCTTGCTGTATTGGAAAAATAAGGGTTACTTCGTTAAGTTATAGGGGAGAGCTCCTTCGCGAAGGATGAAAGTCTTGAGAGAAAATTTCTTCCCATTTTGTCCCAAAATAACAGGTCCCGCGGGGAGATTCTCGTTTGCAGGAGTGTTACTAATAAATACTTCTTTGTTGGCAAGGGTACTGGTGTTCTGATGTGAAGTGCTTTCTTTATTACTGTTGGTAAGCAGGATCTGATTGTAAGTGGTGCCTTGTAGTTCTCCATCAATGTATATCTTAATCATTCCATTGCGTTCACGGAGACAAACGATACGGTGGGGGAGGGTATCGTTGATGGCACGTGAGGAAGTGAATGATAAGTTCTTGCCCACTTTGAAGCAGAGCTTCCCTTGCTGTACGGCGATGCTGTAAGCAGAAGATTGTTTTGCGATGAGAACGTCGGATTCAGAGGTTGATAGTGTGAAGTCGATGCTGAAGTCGCCTGTGCCTTGGAATGATTTTTCAGAACCCAAACGTACTTGTTCATAGAGAGATACGGGGGTTTCTAGTTTGATGAGGATGCTATCTGGAGCGAAGTAGAAGGTGGGCGATGTGGTGCGTGTTACATTCTGCTGCCAGTCGGTAAGGCCATTGATACGTACTGCGTAAAGTTTATCGTCGGTCAGTTTTTTATTGAATGAGATATGCAGCGTACGGTAGTCCGCATCGGTGTATACGGCCGAAGCCTTAGCTACACGTTTGTCGTTTGCTAAGAGCTCGAAGTTCGAAGTTTGTGCTATGACGGGCTTGTCGAGTGTAAGTACCACTACCCCCTGCTGCGTGCTGCGAGCTGTGATCGGACTGGCGGAGGAAGTGTCTTTTTTGCCGAAATGGAGAAGTTTAATTTCTCCAGGTTTTAATGTCAGCGTAAGTGTATCCCCATAGTTGAGTAGAGGTGTATCGCAAATGTCGGCATAGTTGATGGTCTCTGTGGTTGTTTGGTCTGGATTGCCGGTATATTCCATTATTAGATTTGTGCTGAGATTAGTAGCATTCTCGGGTACGCCCACCGTTTTGTCTAATAGGAACGTATAGGACTGTTCTTTATTGGAGGGGTTACGGAAAGAAACAATGCCCTCAGCTATTCCTGTCTTTGAGGAACGCTGCCAACATGAGTAGCCATAAACTTTGCCCGCGAGAGGAGATTCGCCGAAGTAGATGGAGTTGCGAAGCGTTTGATAGTGTTGGTCAATGAAGTTCATGGCTTCGGCGTTGATCATCCACTTGTTGCCTTCATTCATAAGGTTGTAGCTATAAAGCATTTCCCAGAAAGCTGTGCCGCGGGTGGCCATCATGTAAAGATAGGCTCGAAACTCTGCATCGGTCATGGCATTGGGCGCAACGCCGCCAGTCTTACCATATACGGGGTCGTGATTGAAGATATGAGCTTGCGGAAATTGCAGCTGTTGTTGGTTGATAAACACGTAGTAGCGGTCGTCGCGGTAGGAAAGTTGTTGATCCATTTCTCGATTACGACCGTCAACTATGGCATGCCACATATCGCGAGAGTTTTGAATCCATACAGAGTTGCTCCATTGCAGAATCCATGGCGATGGATTGACGTAGCATGTGAGGTTTATCCATAGATTGGAGTTGCGGCTGCTAGCGTCGTCATACATTGCTGAGAGAGAGCGATACCAGCGCTCCCAATGTTCGGTGAAATAATAATTGCCATTCTTTCCTCCTGTGATGTATCGTCCGTTGGTAGATGCTTGCGGTTGTTGTGTGGCGAATCCATCTATCTTCCAATAGTTTACACCATAGTTGCGTTGTTGCTTGAGAAAGAAATCACGCAGTTTTGTTACATAGACGGAGTCGCCCGTCACGGCATCGTATGTAGTCGTGCTGTAAGTTCCGTATCCATTTTTCTCGAGCAACTTACCCCACTGCTGATTGAAGTTGTATCCTCCTCGCGGACCTAGCCAAATGCCGAAACCAGAGCCATAACGATGAGCAATGTCGCTCGCTCCTTTCAATCCCGTGGGAAACTTAGAATTGAATTCCCAGAAACCAGAATGGTTTGGGGTATTGCCTGATTCTTCTGTGCCCACTTGACTATAGTTGTTCCATCCGTCGTCCACCACGTAAGAGTCCATGGGACGAAGACCATATTGTGAAAAACCGCGTTCCATTTCGCGGAAGGATGAATTGATGCGATCTTCTGTGATATTCATCATCCAGTCGTACCAAGAATTGTATTGCAGACGTGGCTTGATGGGGCGTGCAATAGTATTGATGTAAGCAAAGAAATCCGTTCGGATTACATTCTTATCGCTGGCAGAACGCGTGGCGCCTACTACATTGTCCCATGTGCGGAATTGTCCTTCAGCATTTAGTCGATGTTCGTTGAGGTCGAGTGTACGAAGGGACTTTCCGCTATAATAGCGTGTATGATACATGCCCTCCGCATCGATTTCATTCTCCGCTTGTGGAAATTCCGAACCGAAGAACAATCCATCAATATAGACAGGTTGTCCAAGTGTGATGGTGTAGGCAGACATACCGCCTTCGCCGCCTGCGGCTTGCTGTCGCGTCCATTTGTTTTCGGAAGCCACTTGCTGTGTGCCTAGGTTTTCCATCTCAATATAGTCGATGGGCAGGGTGCGTGAGGTTGCATCAGCTGCTTTCACAAGCAGATATTTGCGCATGAAGTGGTCGTTGTCCTTCATTTCCACCACCATGTCGATATCCCACGTAGAGGTTATACCATCTTTGGGGTTGGTGTAAGCAGTTGGTGCAAGGTCGAATATGATGCGCTTACCCCCATTGATCTGTTCTTCCCTTACTTCGTTGATTTTCATACTCGAAGCTTTGAGACCAGTGGCAGGAGCATCCGATGTATTCACCATCTCATTTGTTAGGTAAAACTCAGCGCAAGCGCCAAATGCTCCGCCGTTCGTCGATGACGTTTCCACGAGCTTCACGTATTTGGCTGTATAAGCCTTGTCGAGTGGTATCCATACGGTTTGTACGCCCGTGTAGTTCATATCGCCTTTTTTGACAAGTGTCCATTTCTTCTTATCGTTGGAGATGTAGAACTCATAGCCTTTCACATTTCCATTCGACATTACACCATAAGCACCGCCTCGCGGCAAGTAGCCGAAAGCACGGAAGACGCTTTTCTTTCCTAGTGAAATAGTGAGGCTGTGGGGTAACGCATTGTTCTCGCCCTTATGCCCACCGCCAGTAGGAGTAGCATACCATGAATGCCACATTGTGCCGTTATCACCATCAATGGACAACTGAGGACTGCCCACCAGTGCAGACTCATCACACCAAGAGTCCGCTTCTGCTTTCCATAGAGAACGATCTATACTCTTGTGCTCTCTCGTTTGTGGATTGAGAATAAACTCTTCGCTTCCCGCGCCAGGTATAAAAGTCAAATCTCCAGCACGTTTATTGACCATTTGTCCGGGGCGTAGATGTCCATCTGCGATGCTGAATGCGCGCGACAGAAACTGGTTGCCAATAACAATGGATGTCTCATTGCGGTCTATTTTCACCTGAGCTTTGGCCAGCAAAGAACTTGCCGTCACTAGGACAGGAATGATGAATTTGTAAGAAAGAGCCATTGATTTATAATTTGATGTATTTTTGTGAAAAATATTATCCACTATTGTGTCTATTTGTGGAATTCGAGGTGTTTTATTTCTTCTCCTCTCCCGACGGAGTTTGTTTGGAGGAAGAGGCAGGTGTCTCCTTAGGATCATCCAAGTAAATACCTACTTCTCTTTCCATTGCAATATCGTCTGGTGATAGTTTTGAGTGGAACGAATTACTAGCTCCATCTGTCTTTGCATTCTCTTCGCCCACCACGTATCTTTTGTAATAAGAAATAGCTAACGTGGTCACGGGTAGAGCCAAAATTAGTCCGATAATGCCTAGCGCATAGCCCCATACAGAGAGTGAAAGCAGAATGATGGCGGGTGGAAGCCCCATGATTTTCCCCATGATGCGCGGAGTAAAAATCGTATCTTGAAGTACCTGCACTACTAAGTAGACGATGAGTACCAAGCAGAGCAACCACCAAAAATTCTCGCCCGTCTCGGCCGACTTGAGCAAGGCTAGCATGGCCGCAGGTATGAATCCAATCACTTGTAGATAGGGTACAAAACTGATTACTCCAATGAGACATCCCAAACCGATGGGCATTGGAAATCCAATGATTAGGAATCCTACGGAAAACATCACGCAGTTGCTTAACGCCACGAGTGCTTGGCCGCGGAAATATCCAGCCATGCCATTCTCTATGTCGGCCACCAATTGCGAGGCAAAAGCCCGCTTACTGCGCGGCACGAAATGAATCCATCCATTGGCATATTTTTCATAGTCGGTGAGAATGAAGAGCAAGTAAAGTAAAGCGATGAGTGAGGCAACAATGTTCATGATGATGCCAGCCGTACTTAATAATACGCTCCATACTTTGGGCAATGTGCTTCGCAGTGCCTCCATCACGTCGTCTTGTCGCAGGAATCTCTCCACCTGGTAGTCGTTCATGTACTTATGTAGGAATGTTTGAATCGGCTCGGGAATGGCAGGATTGTGTGCTCCCTTTTGAATAAAGGTTAGAGCCATATCCTTGAGATGTCCCATCTCGTCAATCATGGGCGGAACCACCAAATAGATAAATCCCGCTGCCACACCACAGGTGAACAAGACAGTGAGTATAATGCAAAGTAAGCGGTTGCGCAGTCGGCACTTTACCTGTAAAAAACGCACCATAGGGTAGAGCAGATAAGCCACAACCCAAGCCACGAAGAAAGGAATGAGTACTCCACTCAAGAAGTAAAGTGCAGTGCCAATCAGTCCAATGATGAGCAGAGCGATGACACCGCGTATAAAACGGTCGAACGTGATCGTATTATGGCCGCCCACTCTAAAAGGGCGTGGAGAAGTTTCGGTAGTTGACATACGAGTGAATGGGATATGAAGTTAATAAGAATAATTATGGAAATAGCAGAAGTCAGGGCGCTTCAGACAAGTTCTTCTTAATAATTTTAATGCGTTGTTCATTTGCAAAGTTACACTTTTTGGGCTGATACGTGTCTTCCCGTGCTGAAAAATCATGATGTTTATACAGAATGGAGTATTGTGCTTAACCTCCAAGCCATGTTCCTCTTGCTTTGTATTCAAGAAGTGATAACTTATTCAAGTTCCGGTTTTAACTTGAGTGGGCAGAATCTGAAACTTTGATAGTAGTTGTTAACCAGAGCGTTGCAGTGTTCTCTTAAAGTATATTGGTCGTTAGGCTAAAAGGCCGTAGAAGTTTTCTTAGAACGTATTCTAAGTCATCGTCCTTCGACCGAAGGACATGCGTCTCCCGACCGAAGGACATGCGTCCCCCGACCGAAGGACATGCGTCCCCCGACCGAAGGACATGCGTCCCTCGACCGAAGGACATGCGTCCTTCGACCGAAGGACGATAACTTGAACGGCTTTTTCGCGTAACTTGAATGCCTATCTAGAGGTAATTATTCCAAGTTTCGGCTTTAACTTCAGTGAACTTTTATCGCCGTTATCGGCTGTGTCTCAGCAATTCAAGCAAGCTTGATTGCATTCGACTTGCACGATAATTCACTCGCCTTGACTAAATTCGAAACTTGAATAGCTTATTCGTGGATTCTGTGTCATGGTAATATGAAATGTACTTTTCATTGAAAAGTTGCTCCAAGCATAACGCTGTAATGCTCCTCTCTAGGCTAGTGAAGCGATAATCCTATGCGAAAAATTCGATTCCTTCCTTCAAAAAAACGGAAAAGCCACGTTTTTTGTTTGCTCGCCCACAAAATAGCTCTATATTTGCACCATGGGAACATTGTATTTGGTGCCGACGCCAGTCGGCAATCTCGAAGATATAACGCTCCGCGCCTTGCGGATACTCAAGGAAGCCGACCTTGTTTTAGCAGAAGATACCCGCACTTCAGGCATTCTGTTGAAACACTTCGACATCAAGAATCAACTCGTGTCTCATCATAAATTCAACGAGCATCAGACAGCCGAAGCCTTTGCTGCTCGCATGGCAGCAGGAGAGGTAATGGCTCTTATCTCCGATGCGGGCACACCAGGGATTTCCGATCCAGGATTTATGCTAGTGCGTGCTTGCGTAGCTCGTGGAGTTACGGTGCAGTGTCTTCCTGGACCTACGGCTTTCGTGCCAGCTCTTGTCTCGTCAGGACTTCCTTGCGAACGCTTTACTTTCGAGGGCTTTTTGCCTCAAAAAAAAGGTCGCGCCACGCGCCTCGCCTCATTGGCCGAAGAATCTCGTACGATGATTTTTTACGAGTCACCCTATCGAGTGGTTAAGACGTTAGGTCAATTCATCGAAACTTTTGGACCTGACCGTCGTTGCTCTGCTTGCCGCGAAATATCCAAGGTGCACGAAGAAAGTGTGCGTGGCACTCTAGCCGAAGTACTCGACCACTTTACTGAGGTGGAACCACGCGGTGAGTTTGTCATCGTGGTGGAGGGATGCGAACTCAAAAAGAAACGAAATAAAGACATCAAAGATGAACGCGAATAGGCAATTTGCCATCTGACATAGCACGGCCTCTCCGCCCTTTACTATCAGACATGTGGGGCGAAAGCCATAATTATCAACCAGCAAATCAACACATCGCAATGAAAAAGTTACTTATGCTGCTCACGGCAGTATGCACCTTGTCATTCATCACATCGTGCAGTACCAAGAAGGAAAAAGAACAAAAGGCTGCCGATCCTAGTACGGCCACCATCGACTCTTTGCGTCAAGCACTAGCCCAGTCGCAGAATGAGTCGAGCGACATGATTGAGACTCTCTCGCAAATACAGGATGGCTTCGATCAGATAAATGAAGCCGAGGGAATTGTCAACGTAGAGAGCAGACAAGGTGAGAGCGGAAACAAACAACGCATCATCGACAATATGGCGTTGATTCAAAACAAGCTAAAACTCAATCGCGAGCTTATTGCCAACCTTCAGCAGCAACTCCGTGCCTCTAACCAAAGCGATTCTCGTACTAAGGCTAAGCTTGAAGAAATGGTGAATAATTTCAATAAGCAGTTAGAAGACAAAAACCGTGAGATAGAAGACCTACGTGCACAACTCGCCGAAAAGGATATCAAGATAGCTGAACAGGGCGAACAAATCAATTCTCTCAATTCGAGCGTGAGCGATTTGTCACAGAAGAACGAAGAAAAAGAACGCACCGTGGCCGCTCAAGATAAGGAACTCCATACGGCCTATTACGTGTTTGGCACGAAGCGCGAACTCAAAGAACAGCGTATTCTTCAACGCAACAATGTGCTTAAAGGTAATGATTTCAATAAAGACTATTTCACTCGCATCGACCTGCGTGTGACGAAGACCATCAAACTTTACTCTAAGAGTGCCAAACTCATGACTAGCCATCCAGCTGGTTCCTATACGCTCGACAAGGATGCTCAAGGACAGTATACCCTGCGCATTACTAATCCGCAATCCTTCTGGAGCGTGAGCCGCTATTTGGTTATCACAGTGAAATAAAGTAAAGAAGGTTAGCTTACATCATGAAACGTAATTCCGCTTCTCGAGGACTTGTTCTGTCCATCCTCTGCACAGGACTAATTCTATCTTCGTGTAGTTACAATCAGTTTGGAGCGGTGGCCACAGGTAGCAGCTTGGGCGGAATGCTCGGCTCAAGCATTGGCGGCTTGATGGGAGGTCCGCGAGGGGCTGATTGTGGCACTATTGCAGGCATGGTCATCGGTGGAGCCGTGGGGGCTGCTACTACTGCCTCACGCATTCAACACAAAAGTCCCAATACTCATTCGCAATCGACTTATTCAGACGATGCTTATAGTATAGCGGAAAATAGCGACCGTGTGAGCTACGATACCTATAATTCCTCGCGTTATCGTGTTCCCTCTGCGACTCTTTCCGATTTGGAAAATCTTGAGGTGAACAACATTCATTTTCTCGACGATAACAATAATCAGCGCCTCGATGATGGCGAACGTGCCCTTATTGTATTTGATATTTACAATCGTGGCACGAAGACCCTCTACAATCTTGCCCCCAATATCACCTGTTCGAGCAAGCGTGTATCCATATCGCCTGCCGCCACTATAGCCACAGTGCTTCCAGGGCAAGGCATTCGCTATACTGCCTCGGTGGTAGCAGTGCGTCGACTGAAAGGAAGTTCCTTGCGCTTCACAATTTGTTTTGGTGAAGGGAAACAACAGGTGGTGGTCAAGACCTTTGAGATATAGCCCTCTGTTCTGTAATAGCGTTTCTCCCTAAAAAGAAGGAGAGTGTGGCCTCTAAAAAATGCCCATACTCTCCTCCTTTTGTGTGATGGAAGTAAAGTATGTAGTCCTCTCATTTAGTGATTTTCCCTTTTGTTCATTGCGGGTAGAGAATTTATATTTTAGAACTAATAGCCCCCCCTCAATGTTTCTGATACTTATCTAATTTCCAAATGTCCCTTTCTTCTCATTATAAATCTATACTCCGTCTAGGCATACCTATAGCCATAGGTCAGATTGGCGTCATTATCATGGGCTTTGCCGACACCATGATGGTAGGTCGCTTTAGTACAGATGCTCTAGCAGCGGCCTCGTTTGTCAATTCCGTGTTCAATCTTGTCACGTATATGTTTCTTGGTTATAGCTATGGCCTTACGCCTCTTATAAGCTCGTTGATGGGGCGCGGAGAGCGCGCACAAGCTGGTGCTGCATTGAAACATGGACTTATCTGCAATGTACTTTTTGCCTCCCTTTTGCTCGGTCTTATGCTCGTGCTCTACGCTTATGTCGACAGCCTAGGTCAGCCCGTAGAGCTTCTTCCTCTAATTCGTCCTTATTTCTTGACCATTTGGGTGTCCATGCTTTTCGTTGCCATTTTTAATGCGCTCCGACAGTTTACCGATGGAATTTCCGAAACCTCTACTGGTATGTGGGTACTTCTCTTAGGTAATGGACTTAACATCGTGGGCAACCTCGTGCTCATCTATGGTATTGGCCCCTTCCCCCGTCTTGGTCTGCTCGGTGCGGGCTTGAGTACTATGGCCTCGCGTATCGTCATGGCAGTGGTGATGGTGTTGCTCCTTCTTTCCCGTCGCCGTTACGCTTGCTTCCGAGAGGGATTCCGCACAATCTCTTTGCGTATCGCAGAACTCAAGAAAGTCAATCATCTCTCACTTCCCGTTTCCCTACAGATGGGTATGGAGAGCGGAGCATTCACTGTGAGCGGTGTAATGGCAGGATGGCTTGGTGCCGTTGATATGGCCACGTTTCAGATTATGGTCACGCTCGGAGGTCTTGGTTTTTTGCTCTATTATAGCTTTGGTTCAGGCATTAGTATTCGTGTGGCCAACTTTTACGGACAGTCCGATTGGATATGTTTGCGGCAATCAGCTCGTGCAGGTATTCATATTCTGCTCGTTATGGCCGCAGTGTCCTCGCTAATCTTTTATTTCTGTGGAGAAAGTCTCATCCGCTGCTTCACGTCCGACCCTGCGGTAGTGGCTCTTTCGCTTAGTCTTATATTCCCGCTCATTCTCTATCAGCTAGGTGATGCTATGCAAATATGTTTTGCCAATGCCTTGCGCGGCACTTCTCATGTGCTTCCTATGATGTGGATAGCTCTCGTCAGCTACATCGTAGTCAATATTCCTGCCTCTTACCTTATGGCTTTTCCCTTCAATATGGGCATCACAGGGCTATATTTAGCCTTTAGTCTTGGCCTCTTTGTGGCTGCGGGTCTATTCTGTTGGCAATTTTATCGCGTGTGTCGCATTCACGGAAACAAGCCGTGCTAGTTTCGTAACCCTCTCTCGCATCTTTCACGTTTCCCTCCCTTCGAAACTTCTTGCTTGCTTCGTGGAATCTCTTTAGCAGTAAGTGCAAGCAAGGAATCGCTACATGGGTTGCTCAATCCGATGATTATCAGTATGATAGTATTGGGGGCGACAATGACGTAGAAAAAATGTGAGAAAATGCTTGATTTGCGTGCATGCGTAAGCGTAAAGATATTTTGAGGCAGACGTTCTCTAGATATCTTCCGCGTAAGAATTTCCCTAGACTATAAAAGTTTTTTAAGTTTTGGCAAAATGCCAAAAAAGCCGTACCTTTGCTAAGAATACAAGTCAACTACTTTTCTCATGATCGACGAACTACATCTCTACCTCGAACGCCACCGACGCGCCATTCAGCTCAAGCAGCTAAGCATCCTTAAAGCCATAGATGCTATTTGCACCCGTAATCACATCGACTATTGGCTTGATGGCGGAACCATCCTCGGTGCCGTAAGGCATGGAGGATTCATTCCTTGGGATGACGATATTGACATAGCCATGCGTCTCGAAGATCTGCCGCGTTTTGTAGAAGTTGCTCGCCGTGAGCTTCCCGACGGACTTTATATCCAAACACCTACCACCGATTCTTCTGTGCGTTTGCCTATCTATAAGGTACGTGACAAAAATTCATTTCTTGTCGAGATGGCCGATGACTTTACGCGCCCTTACGGCAAAGGATTGTATGTGGATATTTTTCCCATGATGCCCTATCCTAGTGTGTCAAAGAGTTTCATACGTCGCGTAGCGAGGGGATATTGTCGGGCCAATGCGATACTCTGTTCTCAGCACTACTATTCATGGCGCTCTGTGGCAGAGCTATTTTATTTCGGAATGAAACGAACATGGTGTAAATGGCAGTGGCGTCTGGCTTGCCTCTTCCGCATGAAGGGCGAATATACGTCTAACACGCTCAACAATAATGGTTATGGTATTATGCATCGTACTGATAGTATTTTCCCTACGCGTCGCATTCGTTTTGAAGATGTAGAATTCTCTGCTCCCGCCAACCCTGACGCTTATCTTACCGACCTCTATCGCGACTATATGCAGCTTCCTCCCGAAGACAAGCGTGGTGGCCATGCCGTATTCTATGCAGAGACGCTAAACTAGCGCGCTTCTTGGGACAATACTGTTCAAAATGAATAGTCATTCTTCAGTCTGCCATCGTAATACTTTATAATGCCAAAAAACTTCCAAAGTGGTGGATCTTTCTGTTCTTATCCTCTTCTTCAACCGCCCCGATAAGTTAGCAAATCTCTTTGCTGAGGTGCGGAAAGCACAGCCCGCAAGGCTCTTCCTCTATCAAGACGGAGCCCGCGGGCCGCACGACATGAAAGCTATGCAGGCTTGCCGTCGCATTGTGGAACAAATAGACTGGCCTTGCGAGGTACATCGCAAATATCAGACTGAAAACTTCGGATGCGACCCTTCCAACTACCTATCTCAGCAGTGGGCTTTCTCCCTCACGGATAAGTGTGTGGTGTTCGAGGATGATGATATACCCTCGCAGTCCTTTTTTGGTTTCTGCAAGGAAATGCTCGACCGCTATGCCGACGATGAACGCATAGGCATGATTCAAGGATTTAACCAAGAAGAGTATACCACCGATGTAGGACAGGATGACTACTTCTTTACCTCTAATTTTAGTATTTGGGGATGGGCTTCGTGGAGTCGCGTGGTGCTAGCTTGGGATAAAGACTATCGTTGGCTTGCCGACCCCGAAGCAGTAGGCCGCATACAAGCTCTCACTGATGAGCGTAAGTTGCGTCGAGACTTTCTGCCCATGGCGCGAGCTCACAAGGCAAGTGGAAAAGCTTTCTACGAAACCATCTTTCACGCTCACTTGCTCCTCCATTCGCAGTTGGCCATCGTGCCTCGTGTCAACATGATAAGCAATCGAGGAGTAACCGATGATTCTGTACATTTTGCAGGTTCTGTGCGTACACTCCCAAGTGGGTATCGTCGCATCTTCACTATGAGGCATCATGACATAAACTTTCCCCTCCATCATCCGCGTTATATCGTTGATCACGTGCGTTTTCGCCAACGTGTCTATCGCATTATGGGATGGCGTCACCCTTGGATAAAAGTGTGGCGTTCTTTCGAGGAGTTTTTTCTCAACTTTCGTTATGGCCAGTGGCGCAGGCTTGCTAATGCCTTTATTTCGCGCCTAGTTGTCATCTTTCGTGGCCGACGTTTCAGATAGTAGCACAAAATATTTCCACTCTCATGCTCTCCCTTCACTCCCTTACAACAGGTTATGCCCATACCTCCATAGGCATTCAGCTTAATGCCACTCTTCCCGTGGGCAAACTGACAGCTCTGTTAGGGCCTAATGGAGTTGGGAAAAGTACTCTCTTGCGTACTCTCAGCGGATTGCAGCGCCCTATTTCGGGGACCATTACCTGTGGTGAAACCGACCTCCTACGGCTTTCTCTCAGAGAAATATCACGGTGGATTAGCGTGGTGCTCACCTTCCGTCCAGACACAGAGTCAATGACAGTGGAGGAAGTTGTGCTAACGGGGCGCATTCCCTATATAGGCATGTTTGGCCGCTATTCATCCGACGACTTACAGCGTGTACAACAAGCCTTAAAACTCACTCAGACCACTCACTTTGCTCATCGTTCCCTTGCGACGCTAAGCGATGGCGAACGGCAACGTGTATTTATAGCCAAAGCACTTGTACAAGATACACCTATAATTGTGCTCGATGAGCCAACGGCCTTCCTTGACTTCGGGTCGAAAGTGGAAATGGTGCACCTTTTGTCTCGTCTAGCCCATGATGAAGGAAAATCTGTGCTCATGTCAACCCACGATGTAGAACTAGCCCTTCATCTGGCTGACAATTTATGGCTCCTTTCCGCCAAAGATATAGCGCAGGGAACACCGCAAGCACTTTCTGCAGATGGTACTATCGCCCGCTTTTTTCAGCGCGATGGTGTACGATTCCTCCCTCACGAGATGCGTTTCGACTATCGTATGGAATAAGCAAAGGTGAGCCGCATATCAATAGCATTACTTATTACTCTTTACTCTGAACAACTGATGATTGTCTGCATAGCAGAAAAGCCTAGCGTAGCACGCGATATTGCCAATATACTTGGTGCCACAGAACAACATAAAGGTTACCTCCAAGGCAATGGTTACCAAGTGACCTGGACCTTTGGACATCTCTGTGAACTGAAATACCCCGAAGATTATACGCCCCTTTGGAAACGGTGGAACCTCGGGGCACTGCCAATGGTGCCTACCCGTTTTGGCATACGTCTCAAAGACGACCAAGGAGTAAAAGAACAATTCGACATTATCCAACGCTTGATGCAGAATGCGGAACGCATCATCAACTGCGGCGATGCTGGTCAAGAAGGTGAACTCATACAACGATGGGTGATGCAAAAGGCCGGGGCGAAGTGTCCAGTAGACCGATTGTGGATATCCTCCCTCACCGAAGAAAGTATACGTGAGGGCTTCTCTTCGCTCAAACCGCAGTCGGAATATAAGTCGCTCTATGAAGCTGGGCTATGTCGTGCAGTGGGCGATTGGCTCTTAGGGATGAACGCCACCCGCCTCTACACCATCAAGTATGGTGGTGGTTATGGTGCTCCACCTCTCTCAATCGGTCGTGTGCAGACACCCACGTTGGCTCTTATTGTGCGTAGACAATTAGACATAGACCATTTCAAGCCAGAGCCTTATTGGGTGCTTACCACGCAGTATCGCAATACAACTTTCAATGCTGTCATGGCCGATCCTAACGATGATGAACTTGGCGCGACAGATGCTACTGATAAGAAAAAAACTCAGCAACAGCAGCCTCTACGTCGTGGATTTACTTCAGAAGAGGAGGGGCGTGCTGCCTTGGAGAAAATCAAGACGGAGCCTTTTGTGGTTACCTCAGTAGAGAAGAAGAAAGGCACGGAACAGCCGCCACGATTGTACGACCTCACTTCGTTGCAAGTGGATTGCAACAAAAAGTTTGGCTATTCCGCCGATCTTACTTTACAACTTATTCAGTCGCTTTATGAGAAGAAGGTGACCACCTATCCGCGTGTGGACACCACTTATCTTTCTGATGATATCTATCCCAAATGTAAGCAGATTCTCAACGGAATCAGTGGCACTTACGCCTCACTTCTTGAACCATTGCGTGGTGCGCAACTCTTGAAGCGTAAAAAGGTATTCGACACCTCCAAAGTGACCGACCACCATGCCATTATTCCCACTGGAGTGGCTGCTACCAACCTCACGGATATGGAACGCAATGTCTACGATCTCGTGGCTCGTCGCTTCATCTGCGTGTTTTATCCCGACTGCCGTTTTGCCACTACAACTGTGCTCGGACAGGCAGCAGATGTCCCTTTTAAGGCAACGGGTAAGCTTATCCTTGAACCTGGTTGGCGTGCTGTTCCTCTATCGGCTGCTAAAATGGCTTCCAATGCACAAGATGACGACGATCATAAGGACGATTCCGAGCGAACCTTGCCCGATTTCGTAAAGGGAGAAAGTGGACAGCATTTTCCCGACCTTACGCAGAAAATGACGCAGCCGCCCAAGCCTTATACAGAAGCTACCCTTCTGCGCGCCATGGAGACGGCAGGAAAAACCGTGGACGATGAGGAACTGCGTGATGCTATGAAGGAAAACGGCATTGGGCGCCCTTCTACTCGTGCTGCTATTATCGAAACGCTTTTCCGACGTCGTTATATTGTGCGCCAACGAAAGACAATCCAAGCTACTGCTACGGGTATAGAACTTATTTCACTCATCAAAGAAGAACTTCTTAAAAGTGCAGAGCTGACGGGACGATGGGAGAAAAAACTTCGTCAGATTGAACGCCACGAATACAGCGCCACCCAGTTTGTGGAAGAACTCAAGGCCATGGTTGCCGATATTGTAATGCAAGTGCTTCGCGATAACTCTAATCGACGTGTGACGCAGCTTGCCTCATCTTCCTCGGATAAGGGCGTAAAAACTTCTGCTTCTCCCGCAAGTAATGAAAAACTTGCTAAGCCCCACAAGCGCATCATCCGTGCTGGGAGCATCTGCCCCTTGTGTGGGCAGGGAAAGGTAATCAAAGGCAATACTGCTTATGGCTGTTCGCGCTGGAAAGAAGGCTGTACATGGCGTAAACCTTTCAAGAAATAGACTATGAGGGTGGTTCTATAAACTCCAGAATTTATAGAATCACCCTATAAAAGGGGGCTTCGTTTATAAAATCTACTATAAAATAGCAGAAAGTCTCCAAAAAGTTTGGCTATTCTTCAAAAAGTACCTATCTTTGCACTCGCAAATCGGAAATATCCGTTTGCTACCGCTAAGGTATGCCTCTTTAGCTCAGTTGGCCAGAGCACGTGATTTGTAATCTCGGGGTCGTTGGTTCGAATCCGACAAGAGGCTCAAAAGAAAAGGTTAGATAGTGCACAAAGCATTGTCTAACCTTTTCTTTTTCTCTAAAATATAAATGTATCTTCTTCTGGGGCAGCGGATTATAACTTTACGAAATTTTGGTGGTACAAAGTTACGTATTACATTCGGATTTAGTATGAGCGGCATTGGGCTATTATCGTCATTATCGGCTGCGTCTCAGCAATGCAAGCAAGCTTGATTGCTTATCGTTCTGTTCCGAAATCATCGTATGTCCATCTTGAAATGAAGATCCTTTGCTCTGCCGGACGGCAGCGGTAGCTCTACCGGACGGCAGTGGTAGCTCTACCGGACGGCAGCGGTAAAGCTACCGAACGGCAGCGGCAGAGCAAATGATGCTCATCCAGCGACGGTAATAGCTTCGTTCGCTGATGGTAAGATGAAGTGTTACGTATGAAATTGCTAAGAAATTTAAGGTGAGTATTCCCAACTACATGCCCACGAGACTTGAGTAATTCAGCTCGTCCTTGCTAAATCCGAAACTTCAGTTAATATAGCCATTAACCTTTTCACATCTTGAGATTCCGAACAATTTTGCCGATGCTTAGTGTCTGCATTGCTGCTAAAAGCTCTTGAGCCTGTTCTTTAACAGATATAACCTTGGTAAGTTTGTCTAATTTTTCTAATTTTGCATCTATAATAGTATTTTTGTTCTCTGTTGTAAATCAATTGATTAAATACCTTTACTATACAAAGAAAATAGAAATTACCATTACTTCCCATCCTCTTTGTTGAGGGTGGGAAACTTTAGTTAACTGTAATATAAAAACTTTTTTTCAAAAGCCACATCACATTTATGAACGGTTTATTCGTCGTTATTTTGCTCATGGTAGGCATTTACATTATCCGAAAAGTCTATCTCTACATAGATAGAAAAAATCAAGTAAGGACAGGCCTTTTCGACAATGAGTACGAAAAGTTGGAATGGGCACTCAAGCACTTTAACGTGACCCCCCAAATAGAAGATGAGGAAACTCAAATGAAAAGGCTGACATTTGAATACCAATCTTTGCTATTCGTCATACGCGCCATGAAGGGAGCACCGCAGTCACAAGTCTTTCTTCCATTCATATACTCTTTGGGGGTGCAATACATAGATGTAGTGCGTGGCATTTGCAATCATTTTAACGGAGAATTGCCGATGGCTGCTCTGGAATATGAGATTGATGAAGTAGAGGGGAAAATCAATATACACGTCGTAGCGGGTCTCCCTTCACTTACGTCTAATGAGGATCTACTGAATACAATAAGATTAGTATTGAATAGTTGTATCAATCTTCGTAGCTGTTTTCGAGATGAGATTGCTAGAGCCGAGGCACAAATTGGCAATCAGCAACCCAGTGACTATGAATATGATCATGCTTGTAATGAGCGCGGAAATGCTATCCTTGCCAGCATGGATGCAAGGGCAAGCAAGGTATGCATGGACGATAGTGAAGTGACGTTGGCAGACGTGGATAGCTATGCGCTTGCCTCATGGATAGAGCGTTGCGATGTCTTGCCAAAACGAGCCGTACTGCGAGAGATTGTCTGCAAGAGCGACGATGGATATAGCTTCAAGAGTACGGACGCTGAAACGATAGCTGCCTACCGCATCATAGAACCTATCATTCACCAGATTGGTACGGACCAAGTGCCTACAGCAGAGACGGCAGAGGTACGCGTGACGTATGCTTACGACGATGATACCGACAAAGATGATAAGGATGCTTTGAATAGGCGCAACCATTTGCTAGTGATTACGCTGGAACGAGCTGCCGTAAGCGACAGCGTGGTCTACGTGCGTATCAACTATCTGCTCTCCGACCGCAAGGCTTCTTCTGCTCTGCGTGCTCCAATATCCGTGTCGGCTAAGCCCCAAGCGGGAACGCTCACCATGGGCTTCGACCTCAGGGATGGTAAGAAGAAGAAAGCTGAGTTTGACTTCATGTGGGTAGATGCTAAGGACAAGGAAAAAGAAGGCAAACAGAGCGAGTGGACTAAAGAACAAGAACTCATTCACCAAATTACCAACCCCGATGTGGCATATAATCTGTATTGGGGACAAAAATTAGTGCTTCGGGAGAGATACTATGAAGCTACGGTGCATTTGGAATATGCTTGGAAGTGGTACAACGAACATAGCTCTGATGGTGTGCAGCCGCAGGGAAGCAACGTGGAAAATGCACGCATCTGTTACCTCTTAGGGCATTGCTACTTTAAACTCTCGCAGTACGAAAAGGCTGTGTTCTACTTAGGTTGTGCCTCTTCCAATAATACGAATATAGAATCTCATCGCGCTTACCTCAACTGCTTGATTACCATGGGTAGTTATATCCAGGCTTTACGATTCATCCTTGATGAGCAAGAAATGGTGAATTCGTATATCGATCAGTGTAATCAGAACAATCAGGATTTGCTTGATGGCGTTACGGAATACTATCATTACCTATTCTGCTGCTACACCAACATCTGCATCCACCTCAAGAATTACGATAGGGCTGAGGCTTCATGCAAAGCGTATCTCGAACAAAATGCAGAAGATACTTTCGCCCTCGAAGCCTTAGCTCGCATCCAGCGCTTACGTGGAAATAATAAAAAGGGAAAGGAAGGAAACCAGGAGAAATAGTGCAATTCTAGTCTGGAGAAATCTGCAGGTTCGGGGAATCAGTTCTCTCGTAGCCTCTTCTTCTCATCATATACAGGGGAATATGCCAGTGCTGCAAAGATGCGTTAGAGTTAGGTGACGAGAGGAAAAACTATAAGGTGGTTCTATAAATTTTGAATTTTATAGAACCACCTTATAACTACTTACCGAAATGCTTTTGTTGCATAGCACAGGGAAAGAGACTTTTATTTCTTCTCCACTGGTAGTACGGTTTCTACGGAGCGAATGTGTAGGTCGCGTTGTGGGAAGGGAATCTCTATGTTATGAGCGTTGAGCGTGTTATAGATGGCTTCTTTCACACGGCCAGTCATGAGGAATTTTTGTTCTACGAGTACCCAGTAAGTCACGAAAAGGTTTACGCTATTGTCGCCGAAGTCGTCGAATACTACGCCTACGGGCTTTTTTAAATCAATGATGTCGCGTCCTTCGGGAGTTTTGCAAGCAAGATTTTTCACGGCTTCGATGAGCATTTTTCTTACTTCATCCACGTTGGCTCCATAGGCTACGCCTACTGGTACTGCCACCATCTCGTAAGAGTGGTTCTTCGTGATGTTTTTAAAGTTCTTGTTAAAGAGTGAACTATTGAGGAAGGCGATGACGCAACCATCGGCGGTGACAACCTGTGTGCTTTGGTAGGTAATGCTCTCCACTTTTCCGCGAATGCCGTCGCATTCAATAAAGTCGCCCACTCTGACACGTCCCGTCATAAGCGAGATGCCATAGAAGAAGTTTTCGAGCAGGTCCTTCATTGCAAAGCCGACACCTGTGGCGAGACCAGCTGAGATTACAGAGATGGCTGTTGAAGGAATCTTGAGTAAGCGGATGGAGATAATCGCATAAAGCCCCCATACGCAGATGGCAATGATATTGTTGGCCAAGGTGAAGTTGGGCTTCCCATTGACTACTACCTTCGACTTATGATACTTGTGATAGAGTGCCTTGATGAGATAGTTGAGATAGCGGAAAATGAAATATTGTGATGCTACCAACACAATTTTGGCCAGCGAGAGCTGTACCACATCGGGTACGTTAAGAAAATTATTGAGGAAGATGTTGTAGACTGTTTCGGTAAGGTCGAAAACATCGGCCGCCCACCAAATGGAAAGTAGTATGGAGAACACACCTACCACGGGTACTATGGCCATGGCCACGAGGTCGTAGAACCATGTTTGATTGATATGTTTCTCGTGACGCTTACGTATGGCTTCGAGAATGTTAATGTGAGAAGTACTAGAGTGTCCGCTCATACTCTTGTTTGCATAGTTCTCGCCAATACGCTTTAGCAAGTAGCGCTCCTCGTATACGGCTAGCAAGTCGTATACGCAGGTAACCGTTTGGATGCAACTCAACTGGAACATCCACCAAATAAGAATCTGTACGGAGAGTAGCGTGTAGCCATACCAAGCGGTAAGGGTTGAGGCCACCATGAGAATGAGCGATACCCAAGTGTAGAAGATGTCGCTTCGAGGAATGTTGTCATTGTGTCGGGTAATCACGTTCCACTGCCAAAGGGTGAAGATGAGCAGTATGGGCGGAAATATGAGTTGCACCAGATTGTTGGGAATAAAGATGATGCGAAACGTGATGACGATGAACGACATTAACATGATGGGCGTATAGATGCGGAAGCCGCTTTTGATTTGATCGCCCGTGAGACGTATGAGTAGGGATATGAAGATGGCACAGAGCAACCACGAATATTCTATCAATAGGCGTGAAGCCATGAGGAAAAAGTTGTGGTACATGAAAGTGCGGGCTATCATGATGGATATGGCGAAGATCATCATTGCTGCAGCCAGGATGAGACAAACCTTCTTCTTCATAAATTCCTCCGTGCGGAAACGTTTCGGCACGAGCCAACGTACAAGTACATTGCTCAGCAAAGCGGCAATGATGATGTAGAAGAATACGAAAAATGTCAGTCCCATCACGATGGGGCCACGCCATTGCGAGTGGACGGGACGGTTCTCCTTCTTGCCCACTTGTATGTGCTCTGTGTTGTATTTTTCGCTTGCGTCTGACTTTGCTTGGCTGATATAGCGCTTGAGTTGGCCGAGCACTTCAAAATAATTGACGTCGCCATTGACAAAAATGTTGTGTTGGATGGCTTGATAGCGCTCCAAAGCATAATTGTTGAGCTTCTGAAGCTTGCGAGAAGTCATCTTATAGTGCTCGTTGTCGGCGATAACGCTAGCCTTGAGTCGTTCTAGATTGTTGCGTAAGGCAGTGGCGTATTTCAGGCAGGCGTTGCGGTCGGCTTGTCCCTGCTTGTCGAGGATGAAAGGCTGAGCGCCCATAGGCATCTGTCCCTGCATTTTTTTGTCGGGACCTACTAGGATGGGCAAAGCAGGGCGTCCTTTGACTGGCACTTGTGCGTGAGCCGCATTGGACATTCCTGTAGAGGGAGGAATTGTCTGCAGCGAAGCAATCAGTGCGTTGTAGCGATTAAGCTCCGTGTTGATACGGTCTAGAATTTTCTGATAGGGCATGCTCTGCTTGTTGAACTCTCGGAAGAGCGAGGTTGCCTCGTGACAAGCGTATGTCATGTCGAAAGTAAAATCTTGTTTCTGCGAGTAGAGCATCAGCCCTATCTGGTCGCTACGCTGCATGAGCGAAATCATCTGCTTATGCTGCATTTGTGCAATAATGTTGTATTGCGCAATGTTTTGTCGCTGCTCGTTATAGCTGGATTCCAGTTCGGCTCTCAATACGGTGAGTGTGGCGGCAAGGTCTTTTTCTTTCAATACCGCACCGGCATGGAACGGGATGCACCATAGAGTGATAGCTAGAGTTGCCCAACGGAAGAAATAGAATAACGGATGTGGATGCCAGTTCATTGATCGTAATATCTGTTTTTATTTGTATATAGCTTCTTTGATGCCCTGTACCTTAACGGCATCCTTGGTAAGTTCTGGCACGTTGTAGCTTTTGTTAAGTAGAATGTTCTCGAGTGGATTTTTTTGTGGTAAGAGGAAAGCCTTGTGGGCATGTCCTTCCTTGTCGAAGTAGGCTATGTAAGGACGCGTAAACGATCCATCATCGCGGCGTGAGCTAAACACAATCCAGCGACCATTGGAACTCCATGAGTGATAACTATCCACATCGCGACTATTGGCTTCTTTTAGAGGAAAGACGTTGCCAGTCTGCAAATCTTTCGCGTAAAGGTCGGCCGATTTGTGCCAGATGTGGAACTGTCCGTAATCGGCCAAGGTGAATAGTAAAAATCGTCCGTCAGGGCTGATGCGAGGCACGGCAGCGCTCTTGTGCATTGCCACGCAATCTACTTCAAGTTGAGGTTTTCCAAACTGTCCCGTAGTCTCGTCGAAAGTCATGCTCATCACGTTGTAGCGCACTTTCTGGTTGAGTGGGATGATGCGATCCATACGTACCGAATCATTAGCTCCTGCAAATTCAGGAACGTGAGCCACACAATAATAGAGTTTTTTCCCATCGGGTGCCCAGCAGGGGAAGGTTTCGAGGTCGGCATCCGTCTTGAGGATGTTGCTTATTGTGCCTTTGTCTACATCGTAGAAGATGAGGTCTGATCCATAATCAACCACTTCCACTTTTTGATGGTTGCGTATGTGGAAGGCTTGTCCCGTTTGATTCGATGAGAATACCACCCAGTTACGAGTGGGATGCCAAGTAGGGTAGGTGGCACCAGCTAGTATGGAGTCGCTTTTGATAGTTCGTTTCTCCACTTTTCCATCGTGGATAAACACAGTGCCTCCGTGCTTTCCACGCACGTGGAAAAGCATGTGTTGTGTGCTATAATTCTGATAGTTGTGGCAATTTACGCAGTGGTTGTCATCATCTTTGTAGATGCGATTATTTTCATAAATAGTCTGTACTCCGAATCCTTCAAGGTCGCGTTGATAAAGCCCCATTTGTCTGTAAAGCTCGTAGGAAGGTTCAATGAGACGGTAGGAGAGATAACGATCGATAGGTTCGTTAGCCACATGGAGTGCATAGCTTGGGAATTTCACCCAGTTACCATCGCGCCGGGCATAGAGCGTCACCTGTAAGTCCTTGCCCGCTGCTGCTTGAAGCATCGATTTCCACTCTAGTGAGTCGAATTGTATTATACCATCAGAGCCAGCTGCAGCCACCACTTGATGGCCAGCTCCTTCGATGCTTCCCACATATTCCGAGCCTTCCGACTTTACAAGTAGGTTGAGCGGAGCAATATTGGGTGGCACTGTAATGTCGCGATATTGAGGGTAAATCTGTGCCTGCTCACTTACCGCTGTCGCGTCTGTGGGTATGACGGCAGAGGGCTGACAGGCAGTCAGAAGAAGGCTCACTAGTGTAGCGGCTAGCACGCCTCTAAGTATAGGAAGGTATATAGGATGATTCATTACAATAGATTGTGTAGGTATGGGATTCTTAGTTTACAGATGCCTTATTTTGTGTGGGCTTTACCACTTGGTCTGGGTCATTATTTTCTGTGTAATAATAGTACATATAAGTGCCTAGCCATCGTTCACGCAGTTCGCTGCGAAGCTTCAGTCTATCCTTTATGTAGGGGCGGGCATCCATGAGGAAATTGATTACATCGTCTTGTACGAATTTGCTCACCTGTGGAAAAGCCTGTAATATACTCGGTTGCTTAATCGAGAGAATGGCAATGGCTTGTTGCATACATAGTGGGAGCGTTTTCCCTTTTTGTGCATATATCTGAGCACGGAGCATGAATCTCTGAAGGTCCTTACTGTAAAGGCAGGCCGCAGTCGAGGTGATGAGTGTAGCCTCAGTGCCATTGTTTACTCCTACATTGTAGCCTAAGAAGAGTGGTTGCTGATAATTTTGTTCGTAGTGGTCTTCTTTCGGAGCGAGCGAGAGCACGTGAGTAAGTTCTTCATCCTCTGAGATAAGCTTCGGGTCTCGGAGCATAGCAGCGTATTTCTCTACAAACGCTCCCTCGAAGGGAACTTTGTCAATCAGTGCAAGATATTTGCGACAGAGAGCCTTTTCGCCATTGAGCAAGGCACACACAGCAGCTCGCTTATAGGCATAAAGGCGAGGACCATTCATTACGGTGTGCTCGAGTGCACAGCGATAAGCTGCATTGAGCAGCCCGGCGTGGAAGTTGCAGTCGGCCGTGTAGATGCCATCTTCCTCACTCCCTTCACGCTTGTCGAAGTTGATTTTCGGAAAATCATAGCCTATTTCATACATTCCGTCGAGTAGTTGGTCGGTCTCTTCAAGTGCTACGGCATGGTAGGCTGCTATGGCTTTCGACGGACGTCGAGCCGAACGAGCTACTTTAATCATGCCCTCCCAATCTTGCTCTGCTTGCATGTTTTGGAGTCGGGCAGTGAGAATCACGTTCTCATTGAAAATCCGTGTGGTTATAGCTGTCGCAGTCGTGAGTACTAAGGCAAGTGCTAGACCATAAGGACGCACCTTATCGGGTACTTCCGCCTTGCGATTGCGAGTGATAGCCCACGTAGCGGCAGCCAATAACGCCATTAATACGGCGAGTGCCACTAGAATGAACAGCGAAGGCTCATTCTTATAATAAAGGTTCGTGCCGCGCCAAGCCATCCAGCCAAATTCTAGCAAGGGAATGATAAAGCCCAATCCCTCTAACTGACGAGGCATACGCAAAGCATAATCCGAAAGGCGCGCTGTAAGCGTCCACACGGCGGCCAAGCAGGCACCGCCCACGATGCTCCATTTAAAAGCAAGTAGCAACCAGCGCATGCTCCAAAATAGCCAGCCTGCAGGCTGACTCAGAAGGTAGTGCAACGTTGAGGATGATGTAGAAATGTAGCTATCTTGCTCGGCGCGTGCTAGCACATCGCCATACCCCCACCAGAGTAGCAACCATAGGGCTACGAATCCTAGCAGGTAAGTGGCCCATCTAGCCTTGCGTGGCAAAAAACCACGAAATTTCTTCGATGGGGCAGATGAGAGGATAGACTGTGTGGCGTTTCCCCTCTTTTTCTGATTACGAGAATTGTTCACGATGTTCGTTGTTTTGCGTTTTTTAATTGTAGGGTTGGTTGGTAGAGACGGTCGATGGAAAGTTCGTTGACGGGGGAATAGATAAGTGGCTTTCATTCTCAATTTCTTCTAGATGAAGCAATGCAAAGAAATACTTATTTGTTCACTCATTAACCTGTTAATCTCGTCAACCCGTTAATCAATTAACCATTTAACCCGCTATCGCGTTAATTTTATAAATTTGTATGCAAAGATACTGCAACGCGAGAGAAAAGCGCTATCTTTGCACCCAAAATATAAAAAAGTAGCCCCAAATGTTTGAAAATCTTAGCGAAAGACTAGAACGTTCTTTCAAAATACTCAAAGGTGAGGGTAAAATCACCGAAATCAATGTGGCCGAAACCTTGAAGGATGTGCGCCGTGCCTTGCTCGATGCCGATGTCAATTTCAAGGTGGCAAAGTCGTTCACCGACCGCGTGAAACAGAAGGCAATGGGTCAAAACGTGCTCACAAGCGTAAAACCAGGTCAGTTGATGGTGAAAATCGTCCACGATGAGCTAGCCGAACTGATGGGTGGTAAAGCTACCGACTTGAAGCTGCAAAGCCGTCCCTCGGTGATTCTCATGGCAGGTCTGAATGGTGCTGGTAAGACTACCCTTTCGGGTAAACTCGCCCTCTATCTCAAGACAAAGAAAAGCCGCAAGCCCCTACTCGTGGCCTGCGATGTATACCGTCCGGCTGCAGTAGAGCAACTCCGCGTATTGGCTGAGCAAATTGATGTGCCCATCTATATGAACTTGGAGGAGAAAGACCCCGTGAAGATTGCTCGTGAGGGTGTGCAGGAGGCTAAGGCTAAGGGCTTCGATACAGTGATTGTCGATACTGCAGGCCGTCTTGCAGTAGACGAGGAATTGATGACCGAGATCGCGAATATCAAGCAGGCTATTTCGCCCGATGATACCCTCTTCGTGGTTGACTCTATGACGGGTCAAGATGCTGTCAACACCGCCAAGGAATTCAATGACCGCTTGGACTACGAGGGTGTGGTACTTACCAAGCTTGATGGCGACACTCGTGGTGGTGCAGCGCTTTCCATCCGTACTGTGGTGGATAAACCCATTATGTTTGTGGGTACGGGTGAGAAGATGGAAGCACTCGACGTGTTCCACCCCGAGCGTATGGCTGATCGTATCCTCGGTATGGGTGATATCGTGAGCCTCGTGGAGCGTGCCCAGGAGCAGTTCGATGAGAAAGAAGCCCTCAAACTCCAGCGTAAGATTCAGAAAAACCAGTTCGACTTCAACGACTTCCTTGCTCAGATTCAGCAAATCAAGAAGATGGGTAACCTCAAGGATCTTGCCTCGATGATTCCTGGTGTGGGTAAGGCACTCAAGGACGTGGAAATCGATGATAATGCGTTCAAGGGTATCGAGGCAATTATCCTTTCGATGACTCCCAAGGAACGTCAGCATCCCGAGGTGCTCAATATGAGCCGTAAGACTCGTATTGCTAAGGGATCGGGAACCACTATTCAAGAGGTGAATCGCCTTGTGAAGCAGTTCGACCAAACTCGCAAGATGATGAAGCTTGTTACTGGCTCTAAGATGGGCAAGATGATGGCTCACATGCCCAAGATGCCTGGTATGCCCAAAATGGGATAAAAAGAGGAGTGACAATTCTGCTTCATACCTTTGACCTTAAAACTCAATGATCTAATGGAAACTCAAATTATTGACGGAAAAGCTACCGCTGCTACCATTAAACAAGAAATAGCTCTCGAAGTGAAGCGCATTGTGGAGCAAGGCGGGAAACGCCCTCATCTAGCCGCAGTACTTGTTGGGCACGATGGAGGAAGTGAAACCTACGTGCGCAATAAAGTACTGGCTTGCGAAGCCTGTGGCTTTCAGTCGTCGCTCATCCGCTATGAAGCCGATGTGACAGAAGCCGAACTCCTTACCTGCGTAGACCGCCTCAATGCTGATGCTACAGTGGATGGTTTCATTGTGCAGCTTCCCCTTCCCACTCATATTGATGAGCAGAAGATCATTGAACGCATTGACCCCGCAAAGGATGTAGATGGATTTACCCCCATCAATGTGGGACGTATGTCCATCGGACTTCCTTGCTATATACCAGCTACGCCCAAGGGAATAGTGGAACTTCTTCGTCGTTATCACATTGATACTCGCGGCAAACGATGTGTGGTGCTCGGACGTTCCAACATCGTGGGTAAGCCTATGGCCATGCTTATGATGCAAAAAGCTTATGGTGATGCCACTGTCACGGTGTGTCATAGTCATAGCCTTACGCTCAAAGAAGAGTGTCTGCGAGCTGACATTATCATAGCAGCCATTGGTCAACCCGGATTTGTCACCGCTGACATGGTGAAGCCAGGAGCCGTGGTGATAGATGTTGGCACTACGCGTGTGCCCGATGCCACCCGTCCGAAGGGATTCCGTCTTTCGGGTGATGTCGATTTTGAACATGTAGCTCCCCTCTGCTCGGCCATTACCCCCGTTCCTGGCGGTGTAGGTCCTATGACTATTTGCATGCTCATGCTCAACACTTTACAAGCTGCCAAGCAGAAATCGTAGCGCATTCGTTCACTCCACCTTGCCCACGAAGGAAAGGTAGAACAGAAAGTAAAGTGGAAATAACGAACGGGGAATTGTGATTACGTGATGATGGATTGCTATCTTGAGTATTGTCAAGTGATCTGCTCAAAAAGCCTTGCTTCGATGTGTTGGCAGAAAAAGGTCGTTGTCATAATCTCCTCAAAAGTAAACTCCCGCAAAGTACAGAGCAAAAAGTGTGTACAAGTCGTTCTTTTTCTGTATCTCTCATGCGTATGCGCTTGCGCTTTTTCATCGTATTTTGCGAGATAATCTTTCTTCGCTTGCATTTTTTAGACTATCTCTGATAATCAAAGAATTATGAGCACAAGTGCCTACACTTTGTTTGCACTTTTGCTAGCATGCTTATCCCCTCTTGCAGAAATTGATGTAAGAGGGGATAAGTCTTTCTATAAGGTCGAAGCATGTTTTACGTAAGGCATGCTTCGAAAAGAAAATAGCCTCTATTGGGGAGGGAGCGCCTCTTTCCATTGGTGTCTGTACGAAAAAAACTCTATGCAACCCATGGTTAAAAAAATAACAAGGCCGCTTTGTCCCTCTCACCTTTTCTCCTTACCTTTGCAGAGTAAGGAATAATGGTCCCCGCTCCTATGAAGAAATTACTCTCATTGCCCCCCAATGTGGTGGGTGTGTTCCATAAAGTCACGGCGTTGAGCCAAGACGAATATTATTGTACCTCCGATCCTGCAGGCGTGAAGCTCGGAAGTGGAGGAGGTACTGCATGGCTTCTAGCTTCGGCAAAAGCCGACGAGGCACCCGAAGCCAACTTCGACGAATGGCTTGCTCAAGAAAAGCGTATCTTGCTTCACGCTGGCGGGCAGAGTCGTCGACTTCCCTCCTATGCTCCTAGTGGCAAGGTACTCACTCCCATTCCCGTGTTTCGCTGGACGCGCGGTCAATGTATTGATCAGACTCTTCTCAGCCTGCAGATGCCTCTCTATCAGAACATTATGCGCAAGGCACCAAAAAGTCTGCGCACGCTTATAGCAAGCGGCGATGTGTTGTTACGTGCTACAGAAGCCTTGCAGCCTATCCCCGAGGCCGACGTAGTATGCTATGGTCTTTGGGCTGACCCTGCGCAATCTTCTCATCATGGTGTGTTTGTGATGAATCGTAATACTCCGACGAAGCTCGACTTTATGCTGCAAAAGCCTACCACCGAAGAGCAGGGTCGATTATTGCCCACTCACCTCATGCTGATGGACATTGGCGTATGGTTGCTTAGCGACAAGGCAGTAAAACGGCTCATGCAGAAGACAGCGGCTGCTTCCTGTGCTCCATCTCGTTGTACTCCTGCAGGGCATTCGTTACCTCTTCCGCAGGCTTATGACCTTTATAGCGAGTTTGGATGTGCCTTGGGCGAAAATCCTTCGTCCCCAGATTCGCTATTGTCGGATCTTTCCGTGGCCATCCTTCCCCTCCCTCGTGGAGAGTTTTACCACTATGGCACGGGCGAAGATATGATAACCTCCTCCGTGCAGATACAGAATCTCGTGAAGGACCAACGTTATATCTTGCAAAAAGGGGTGAAGCCGCAGAGCTCGGTGTTTACGCAGAACACCCTTCTAGAGAGTCGTCCCACGCTCGAGACAAACAATGTGTGGATAGAAAATTCCTATGTGGGGCGAGGCTGGCACTATGCCGACCATACCATTATTACGGGTGTTCCGCGTAATGATTGGCAAATCACGCTGCGCAGTGGAGTTTGTGTGGACGTGGTGCCTGTGGGACAGTCAGCAGACTATGCACTGCGCCCTTACGGATTCTTTGATGCTTTTCGTGGTGATGTCTGTTCTTCTGAAACAAAGTATTTAGGTCGCCCTATGGAAGAATGGCTTTCGCTTCGCGGCATTCGTCCTGAAGAACTAGTCCATACAGACGACTTGCAGGCTGCTCAAATCTTCCCCGTAAGTCATGATTTGCAGCAGCTCGAGACGCTGCTTCATTGGTTTGTCGACGACAATCCCCGTGCTGAGGTGACCGAGCTGTGGCGCTCGTTACCGCGTCTCTCGGCCGATGATTTGTCAGTTCAGGCAAGTCTGCCACGACTTTTCGCGCAGCGTAAGGAACTTCAGCGACAGACACTCCCTCTTGTAGCTCGCAATTGGCAGCGCAGTGTTTTTTATCAAGTGAACCTTAAAGATATGGCCGAGAAATACCATACGCTCGACCTTGACCTGCCCAAGTCTCTGCCCGTCTCTGCACCGCTTATGACGCGTATTCACGATGCCATGTTTCGTTCTGAAGCTTTACGCACAACTGATGCTGAGGCGGCTGCTCGCTACGATGCCGAGGCATTCTCCCTACTACGTGATGGACTAACCGAAAATGTACTTCGTCATCGCAGTGCTCCTCATCGCACCACCTATGCCGACCAGATAGTGTGGGGGAGAAGTAGTGTTCGCATCGATGTGGCTGGAGGCTGGACAGACACTCCGCCCTATAGTCTCATTTCGGGCGGAAATGTGGTGAATCTCGCTATCAATCTTAATGGGCAACCTCCCTTGCAAGTATATGTGAAGCCTTGCAAAGAACCCGTCATTATCTGCCGGTCTATCGATCTCGGTGCTATGGAACGCATTGAAACTTACGAAGAATTGCGTCAGTATAATAAGGTAGGGTCTCCCTTTTCCATACCTAAGGCAGCTCTAACTCTAGCAGGTTTCTTGCCAGGTTTCGGTGAGGAAACGTTCAGTTCGCTCCGTCAACAACTTGAAGCATTTGGCTGCGGTATGGAAATCACGCTTTTGGCGGCCATTCCCGCAGGATCTGGGCTTGGCACAAGTAGCATTCTGGCCGCTACGGTGCTAGCAGCACTGAGCGACTTCTGCGGGCTAGGTTGGGATCGCAATGAGGTGTGCAATCGTACGCTTGTGCTCGAACAACTTCTCACCACAGGAGGCGGTTGGCAAGATCAGTATGGCGGAGTTTTACCAGGCGTAAAACTCTTACAAACCTCTGCGGGCTTCGACCAAAATGCGGTAGCGCGCTGGCTACCTGATACACTCTTTACCGATGCTGAAGCTCGTGCCTGCCATTTGCTCTACTATACGGGAGTGACTCGAACTGCTAAGAACATCCTGGCCGAAATCGTTAGAGGAATGTTCCTTAACAATACGCGCCACCTCTCCTTGCTTGATGCGATGAAGCAGCATGCTCTTACGGTGTTTGACACGCTTCAACGCAACGACTTGCAACGATTCGGACAGATGGTTCGCACCACTTGGGAGCAGAATAAGGCGCTAGATGCAGGAACCAATCCAGACGTAATAGAGAGTCTCTGTCGCCGAGTTGACGATCTCTGCTATGGCTATAAGCTTCCCGGCGCAGGTGGTGGCGGATTTATGTACATGGTAGCCAAAGACCCCGAGGCCGCGCATCGCATTCGCCGCATGCTCACCGAAAAGCCCCTCACTCAAAATTCACGTTTTGTGGAAATGGAAGTGTCGGAAAAAGGATTGCATGTGAGTCGAAGCTAACTCATACGCGCTGGAGAGGAAATAACCAGTGGGCAGACCTCAAGTCTCTCTTGCCGAGAGCATGGCTTGTCCCGAAGATATAAGTGTAACGCATTTCTGCTTCAGCATCTTCTGCACCGTCCTTCTTTATCCTCTTCATTGCATATTAATTAACCTCTAAGCATATTCGCATATTACATGCATTTCAAACACATCTTCCTTATTCTCGCCCTAACCGCTATATCTCTTGCTACTTGGGCTCAACAGCAGGTGGCCGTGTTCTCTATTAACGACTTTCATGGTGCCTTCGTACGTAATGACGATAAAGGTATCGTGGGTGCACCTTCCCTATGGCAAACTCTCGATTCGCTGAAACGCGTATATCCTTACAACGTCACAGTTTCGGCGGGCGACAACTTCGGTGGTAGCTATTTCTACAATGCAACCCATGGCGTGTTACTTCCCGTTCTTTTCAACGATCTCGGCATACGCATATCTTCCGTAGGCAATCATGAGTTTGACGACGGACAAACCTCTCTTGCTGATAAGTGGAGGCATTCACCGTTTCGTCCCAAAGGTTGGGATATTACGTATGTAAGTTCCAACGTGCGCAGTACGGAGACGGGAGCTGTTCCTCCTTTTGCTCAGCCTGTGGCCACCACCACACTGATGCTCCCTGGCAGCAAACCTTTTAAAATCGCTTTCGTGGGACTTATCGCTTCGTCCACTCCTCAGCAAGCGAGCATTCGTAAACTCAAAGGCCTCTCGTTTGATGGCGACTACCCCGCAGTGCTCGATTCCGTGCTTGCATTGCCAGTGGGAGAGGAAGTAATGCACGCTAATTTACGTCTCATTCTCAGTCACAACGGAACCATTACCAATGCAGAAGGACAACCGCAATGGGACGACAAAGATGCGGGCAACTTGGCTCGCATCACATCGCGTCTTTGGCAAGGATTTATCTCATCGCATAGCCATAAGCGTGTGTGTGGGTTTATCAACGAAAACAAAATGCCTGTGGTTCAAGGCAAGTGGCATGGCGACTATATCAGCATGTTGCTCTGTACTATCGATACAACCACGATGCAAGTTACTCGTGTGGAACCGCATTCTATTCCTGTCAGTCCGAAAGCTCATCTCGAACCTGGTCCCGCTCGCCTTCAAGCGCAGATTGATTCCTTGCTTAATCATACTCATACGGCAGGAGGAACACCCATCGGTACCCCTTTAACCGTGGCCGAGCATAATATGCCTCACAACCGCGATCAAAAATATCGTCAAAGCGAAGTGGGTACATTGGTCTGTAAAGCCTATGCCGAGGCTTATCGTGAAGTCGCTCATCTCAAGGATAAGGCGCTCATAGTGGGCTGTAGTCACTTTGGTAGTATACGTGCAGGATTTTCCAAAGGGAAAATTACAGTGCTCGATGTGGGTGAGGCTCTTCCTTTTTCTAATGCGCTCAAGGTCTATCACTTTACGGGACAACAATTGATGAATCTCGTGCAGTTTGGCAATCATAATAAAGCCTATGGATGGCTCCAAACAGGAAACCTCAAGGTGAAAAAGGATGGTGAGGGAAACGTTGTAGCTCTTACGTATGTTTCGCCCCGTGGAAAATGTATATCGATAAAGGAAAAGACTTCGTGCATTGTCGTGGCTGATGAATTTATCACCAATGGCGGCGATGGTTATAGCCCATCGTTCTTTCCCAAGGCGCAAGAAATAAAAGCCGAATGTATGCCTGCCACCACCGATGCTTTTATAAACTATTTGAAGACAATACCTGTGTTGCGATAAATAATCGCGGCTCGATGGTCTGTTTCTATAATATCTAAAACTTCATAATAACGGCCCACTCATGGCTCTATTCTCGTTACCCCCCGCGTCGCCACAAAGCGACCTTAATTTGCAGATGTTTCTGGGAAACGGCGAAGCAGAAGAATCGCACTTCCAAATGACGCGCACCTTAGCTCCCGAATGGGCGCTCCAAAGCGGTGTGCAGCTTACTTGGCCTCACGCTCAGACAGATTGGGCTCCAATGCTTGCTGAAGTGACGGAATGTTATCTGCGTCTAGCCTACGAAATCGCTACCCGTGAGACATTGCTCATTGTGGCTCCCGATGTGATAGCCGTAAAGCAACTCATAGATCAGCGCTTACCGAGCCGCGCAGCCAATCATATCGTCTATCACGAATGTCCCACTAATGATACGTGGGCACGCGATCATGGCTTCCTCACGGTGATGACTACTGATGGCCCTGAATTGCTCGACTTTCGCTTCAATGGATGGGGCGGAAAATTCGAGGCATCGCTCGACAATGCAATTAACCATTCGCTCGTAGCGGGCGAACATCCTGTGCTAAATGGTAAGTACGTTGATTGTCTCGACTTTGAACTTGAAGGGGGAAGCATCGAGGTGGATGGACAAGGAACTTTGCTCACCACCTCACAATGTTTACTCAATCCCAATCGCAACTCACAACTTGATCGCGAGCACAAAGAAGAGTTGCTCAAGCAGCGGCTCGGTGTGGAGCGCATTCTCTGGCTCGACCATGGATACCTTGCGGGCGACGATACCGATTCTCACATTGACACCTTGGCTCGTCTCTGTCCGAGTGATACCATAGTCTACGTGAAGTGTCACGATCTAGAAGACGAGCATTTTGCAGCCCTCGAGGACATGGAAGCTCAACTGCGGACTTTTCGCACGGTTGATGGAAAACCCTATCGTCTGCTCCCCTTACCCATGCCCGATGCTATCGTAGATACGGAATGCGGTGAGCGCCTTCCCGCTACTTATGCCAACTATCTGGTGATGAACGAGATTGTGCTTTACCCTACATATGCCCAGCCTGAAAACGACGAAGAAGCAGCCGCTACGTTGCGTAAGGCGTTCCCCGGTCGCGACATCGTGGGCGTTGATTGTAGAGCTTTGATACGTCAGCATGGCTCGCTCCATTGCGTTACTATGCAGTATCCTAAGGGGGTGATTAATAGGAAAGAAGAGGAGTAACCTCTTGGGTGGCTAGGGAAGAAATACCTAATATTCAGAGAAGAAACATCCTAACACAGCATAATAATGAATAGCAACATACTCAAAGTGGGGATCGTGCAGCAATCATGCTCGGCCTCAGTGGAAGAAAATAAGCGTAAACTCGAAGCAAATATTGCCGATGTAGCACAGAAAGGCGCACAACTGGTGGTACTTCAAGAACTTCATAATTCGCTCTATTTTTGCCAGGTGGAGAATACCGACAACTTCGACCTTGCCGAACCTATTCCTGGTCCTTCTACAGATTTCTATGGTGCGATAGCTCGAAGGTATGGCATTGTGCTCGTCACTTCCCTGTTTGAACGTCGTGCTGCAGGTCTTTATCATAATACAGCCGTAGTGTTTGAATGCGACGGAACTATTGCAGGAAAATATCGTAAGATGCATATACCTGATGATCCTGCCTATTATGAAAAATTCTACTTCACCCCAGGAGATCTCGGATTTCATCCCATCGATACTTCGGTGGGACGTCTAGGTGTGCAAGTTTGTTGGGATCAGTGGTATCCCGAGGGGGCTCGCCTCATGGCACTTCAAGGAGCAGAATTGCTAATCTATCCCACTGCTATCGGTTATGAGAGTTCTGATACGCCCGAAGAGCAGCAGCGCCAACGTGAAGCCTGGACCACCGTACAACGTGGTCATGCCGTAGCTAATGGCCTTCACGTAATTGCTGTAAATCGTACGGGACATGAAGATGATCCTTCAGGACAGACACGTGGTATTAACTTCTGGGGAAGCAGTTTCGTAGCTGGGCCTCAGGGCGAATTGCTCCATCGCAGTCCTGTCAATGAAGAGGAAAATGCCGTTGTGGAAATAGACCTCAAACGAAGCGAGAACGTGCGCCGCTGGTGGCCTTTCCTCCGCGATCGTCGCATTGAGGAATTCTCCCCACTTACTAAGCGATTTGTTGATTGAAAAAATCCATAGTTAGCACTTATTTCGTAAGCACTGAGGGAAGAAATTCACTCTAAATGTGTATATGAGACAAAATATGTGTGAAAAAAATGGCAAATTACTTTCGTATGCGTACGATTTGCACTACCTTTGCTATTTCAAAAGAACAATACTAAAAATCAAAAGGTTATAAGATACTATGACACTGATTAAATCCATCTCAGGTTTTCGTGGTACAATCGGCGGCCGTACGGGCGATACGCTCAATCCCGTAGACATTGCCAAGTCTGTATCAGCATTTGCAGCTTTGCGTGAAAACGTAGTAAGCCGCTCTTTCCGTCGTAAAATCGTTGTAGGACGTGATGCACGTATCTCTGGCGAAATGGTGAGCCACGTTGTATGCGGCACACTCATGGGTATGGGCTTCGATGTAGTTAACATCGGATTAGCTTCTACTCCGACCACCGAATTGGCTGTTACTATGGAGCACGCCTGTGGTGGTATTATCATCACTGCTAGCCACAATCCTCGTCAGTGGAACGCGCTGAAGTTTCTCAATGAAAAAGGAGAATTTCTTCCGCCCGCAGAAGCTTCAGAAGTAGTGCGTTTGGCCAACAACTGCAACTTCGAATTTGCCGACGTTGATAGTCTGGGCTGCTATACCAAGAACTTTAGCTATGATCAGCGTCATATCGAACTTGTAAAGGATCTCGAACTCGTAGATATCGAAGCTATCCGCCGCGCTCATTTCACTGTTGCTATTGATACTGTAAACTCTGTCGGTGGTATCATCATTCCGAAACTTTTGGGACAACTCGGCGTGACAGAAGTAACAGGCTTGAATACAGAGCCTACAGGTAATTTCGCACACAATCCAGAGCCTTTGAAGCAAAATCTCAGCGAAATCCGCAACTTGCTTCGTAAGGGTCGTCATGATTTGGGTATCGTAGTCGATCCCGATGTTGACCGTTTGGCTCTTGTCTGTGAAGATGGAAGCATGTTTGGTGAGGAAAATACACTTGTAGCCTGCGCTGATTACGTGCTGAAGCATACTCCTGGTCCTACGGTGAGCAATCTCTCTTCAAGCCGCGGCTTGCGCGACGTAACCGAAAAGTATGGCTGCAACTATACAGCTGCTGCCGTGGGCGAGGTGAACGTTGTGACCAAGATGAAAGAGACTGGTGCCGTGATTGGTGGTGAAGGCAATGGTGGCGTGATTTATCCCGCTGCACACTCTGGTCGTGATGCATTGGTAGGTATTGCTTTGATATTGACTTATTTGGCTAAGACAGGCATGCGTGCTACCGAATTGCGTGACTCTCTGCCTCAATACTACATTGCAAAGAACCGCATCGATCTCGATCCTACAACCGATATCTTTGCTATTCTGAAGAAGGTTAAGGAGCTCTATAAGAACGAGCAAGTGACCGATATCGATGGTGTGAAGATTGACTTCGCTGATAAGTGGGTACATCTCCGCAAGAGCAACACCGAACCTATTATCCGCGTATATTCAGAAGCACACACCATGGAAGAAGCCGATGCTCTCGGCAAGCAAATCATGGATATCGTGTACAATATGACGCAGAAGAATGATAAGTAATCACTCCTAGATCATATAAATATGGTCTAGTGTGAGACAACTTTCCTCTACAACTTTTTGCGGTCTCTGCTCGCTGTCCCCAAAGTATTGTCTTATGGATTTTATGAAACCATAGGTACATGTTTCCCCGTAGTCGGGGAGGAGGCAGAGAGCAGAGACCGCACTCTTTTTGTTAATCAAGAGTAAACTTTTCAAGTTGTATATCTAGGGCGTTCACTATTTATATCCAGATTGTTAGCTATATATATTCAAGCGCCCCGTTGCTTATAATCAGACCATCTATAACGCATACTTTATTAGTCTATACTCTTACTCAGATTATCCATAAACCTATTCCTAATGAAGAAATCTCTTCTCATTTTTGCGCCTACGATGCTTGCAAGCATGGCTGCACAGGCGCAGCACTACAATGTAGTGTATATCATGACCGACGATCATACAGCGCAGATGATGAGCTGCTATGATCATCGCTTCGTTGAGACACCCAATCTAGATCGCATTGCCCAAGACGGCGTGAAGTTTGTCAATTCTTACGTTGCAAATAGTCTTTCAGGTCCCAGTCGTGCATGTATGATTACAGGTAAGCACTCGCATAAGAACGGCTTTACCAATAACGAACACGGCATCTTCGATGGTTCGCAGCAGACAATGCCCAAGCTCATGCAGAAGGCAGGCTATCAGACGGCCATCATCGGTAAGTGGCACTTGGTGAGCACTCCTACTGGCTTCGATTATTATAACATCCTTCCCGCTCAAGGCGACTACTACAATCCCAACTTTATCAATATGGATGGTAGTACTACTCGCGAACAAGGCTATGTGACCAATATTATTACCGACAAAGCCATTGATTGGATGGAGCACAAGCGCGATAAGTCCAAACCATTTATTCTCTTTATCCATCACAAAGCATGCCATCGTGCGTGGTTGCCTGAACTCAAGTACTTGCATGCGTATGAGGATAAGACGTTTGAACTTCCTGCCAACTTCTACGACGATTATGAAGGACGCGAAGCTGCTAAAACGGCAGAGATGCAAATTGGTAAGCACATGGACATTGTATACGACGCCAAGATGTTTACTCCTGGCGCCAAAACCCATCTCACTGATGCCTACCTCGGCATGGTAGGCCGCCTAGATAGTCGTGATCGTGCAGAGTATGATTACTTCTATGATTCTCTAGCTATCGACTTTCGCAACCGTAAGCTGACGGGCAAGGCTTTGACAGAATTTAAGTATCAGCGTTATATGCGCGACTATGCCAAGGTGGTGAAGTCGCTCGACGATAACGTAGGTCGTACGCTCGACTATCTTAAACAAGCTGGTTTGCTCGATTCTACACTTGTAGTCTACACTTCTGATCAGGGTTTCTATATGGGTGAGCATGGATGGTTCGACAAGCGCTTCATGTATGAAGAATCGCTCAATACCCCACTTGTGATGCGTCTGCCTAAGGGATTCAATGCCCGCGGCGATATTAAGGAAATGGTGCAAAACATCGACTATGCTCCCACCTTCTTGCAACTCGCTGGAGCTCCTGTGCCTGCTGATATTCAAGGTGTGTCCCTCTTACCCTTGCTCCAGGGGAAACACCCTAAGAATTGGCGCAAGAGCATTTATTACCACTATTACGAATATCCTGCAGAGCATGCAGTTAAGCGTCACTATGGCGTACGTAGCTCGGATGGGTATAAGCTTTTACACTTCTACAATGATATTAATAAGTGGGAACTTTACGACCTTAATAAGGATCCGCACGAGATGCACAATATCTATGGTCAGCCTGGTACGGAAAAACTCACCAAGCGCCTTATGAAAGAGCTTGTTAAGCTTCAGAAGCAGTATGACGACAAGGATGCGTTAAAGTTCAACTCAATGGGAAAGTAAGTCTTCTTATGTCCTTATAAAATTCCTCATTAATTATATGCTGAACCGCGATAGAACACTATATGCTCTGTCGCGGTTCTTGCGTGAATTCCTCTTCGCAGAAAAGAATACCTCCCTCAATAAGAAAAAGAAAGCGTCAGCAGAGAATGAAACCTATGTGCTGAATAAATTTGAATCGTTAATTTGTTATTTTCTGAAATAAGAATACATAATCTTTGGTAACGTGTTGTCTTTTTTTGTAGATTTGCTCACGATAGCCATCTTTGTGTATGCACGTTCTTCCTTTTAAAGAAAGAAATCATGCTATAATTGAGGTGGGAATCAACATTGTAGTAAGCTTAAAGTCTTTGCTATGGTGTCCACAGAGAGAAATATTATGTAATAATAAAATATAAAAACGTCCCTTCGCTACTGCCGTTTGGTAGTAGAGATTTATCCCTAATCGGGGGGGGGGTAAAATTGAGTATCCTCAATTACACGACGTCTACTTATTCTATCAAGATGAGAATATTTAGAAAAATATTTAATTGGTATTTTAGCAAGAGAGTCCTTCCATATTGGTGTATAGTTATCTTCGATTTGTTCGTATGTTTCTTTGGGGCTCTATTCATTATCTGGCTTCGCCATCCAGCTTCGTGGATGATGAGTCAGTGGACTCCCTTGTTCCACACGTTGCTGGCATTTGCCTTGTTCAATCTTATTGGGTTTCGTGTATTCCACGTTTATTCGGGTATACTCCGCTATTCTCAATTCGATGACCTCTTGCGCGTGGGCTATGCTAGTATGCTTTCGCTGCTCATGTCGCTCTGCTTTATTGTGCTCGACAATTATTTTGGATTGACGCAGACATTCTATCCGCTCACTATCCGCATGACCATCTCCATCTTTCTTGGCACTACCGCCTTGCTTTGGGGTACTCGCGTATTGATACGTCTGCTCTATGATAGTGCGCTCGTGGGTCGTACAGCAACCAACGCCTTGGTATACGGCACTCGGGAAGGAGCCATTGCGCTTACTCTGAATGCCCGTAACATTAAGCCCGTTCGTTTCCTTATAGAGGGCTATATCGGAGATGAGGAGGTGCATTACGCTAGTCGCCTTATGGGACGACATATTTATTCCGTGCATGAGAATCTGCTATCCGTCATTCATGCCAAGAACATTAAAGCTGTACTTGTAAGTCCTCTCAAGCACGATGCATTCGTTAAGAACCGTGCCTTCCAAGACATGCTTATGAATGCCGGGGTAAAAATCTATATTACGCAAAACTCTGAAGAATGGAAGCGCGGAACAAGTGAAAAGAAACGTGTAAACCTTCGCGAGGTAAACATTGAAGACCTTCTTCCGCGCGACCAAATACAGGTAGACTTGAAAGCCGTCGAAAGCCTCTTGCACAACAAGTGCGTGCTTATCACGGGGTCAGCGGGCTCTATTGGTTCCGAACTAGTTTCGCAAATTGCTACTTACAACCCAGCGAAACTCATACTCGTCGATCAAGCTGAGACCCCGCAACACGACATCCGCCTTATGATGCGTGAGAAATTTCCTAACATTAAGGCCGAGACCATCGTGACTAGCATCTGCCGCCAAAGCCACATGGAGAACATCTTCCGTACGTACAAGCCCGACTACGTGTTCCATGCAGCAGCCTATAAGCACGTGCCTATGATGGAAGACAATCCTAGCGAGAGCGTGCAAAACAATGTGTATGGCACAAAGGTAATAGCCGACCTCAGTGTGAAGTATGGCGTGAAGAAATTTGTCATGGTCAGCACAGACAAGGCAGTGAATCCAACCAATGTGATGGGTTGCTCCAAGCGCATCTGTGAAATCTACGTGCAGAGCCTTGATAAGGCCATTAAGAGTGGCAAAGTAAAGGGAGTAACCCAATTTGTGACCACCCGTTTTGGCAATGTATTAGGAAGCAACGGCAGTGTGATTCCCCTCTTCCGCAAGCAAATAGCAAAGGGAGGGCCGCTCACGGTGACTCATCCCAAGATAATCCGCTACTTCATGCTTATTCCTGAAGCCTGTAAGCTTGTGCTCGAAGCTGGTACGCGTGGCAATGGTGGTGAAATTTTCGTGTTTGATATGGGCGAGCCTGTGCGCATTGCCGACCTTGCCGAACGCATGATAAAGCTCAGTGGTGCCGAGAATGTCACTATCAAGTATACAGGACTGCGTGAGGGAGAGAAACTCTATGAAGAGGTGCTTAGTGAAAACGAGAACACCCTTCCGTCGTTTCATGAAAAGATTCGCATAGCCCAAGTGCGTAGCTACGAGTATGATGATGCTGAGGCTCAGCTCGAAGAACTCTTCCAAGTATCGAAAGCCTACGATGATATGGCCACGGTAAAAAAGATGAAAGAAATTGTGCCAGAGTATATCAGTAGGCATTCGCGATACGAAGTGCTCGATAAACCTCAAAATACGCCCGAAGAGGAAAATCAAAGCAGCGTAATATCCTCAAATGAGGAAAAATAGCTTAGAGGCTCTTCCTTGTAAGCAGCACACCCTCGGTAAATGAAGGGATGAAGCTTCAAGGAAGAGCCACTTTTCTAAGGGTGGTTCTACCCCCTTAAGTGGTATTAATTGATACGCATGTTCGTGCGAAATCTCATGATCTCTTTCTTCTCAGTCTTAATTCGGCATGACTACTACACATGAATGTGTACATCCTATGGACCTTCTTCCGGCTGTAATAATTGATAAAACTTATGTTCAGATGAATCGAATCCTTTTACTCCTTCTTTTGCTACCATTGACGATGCTATCGTGTCGACATGGACAGCCGTCGGATGGAGAAATCGTACAGACTGATAGCGTGCTGCGCGCCCACACCGACCTGCTCTTCTCCAATCCGAAGAAAGGAGAACGTGTGCTTGCTCAGTATCAACGTAGTCTTACGGATAGTATGGCATGGTATAAAGTGGAAGTGTTTCGCGCCACGGCTTACAATCTGGCTGGAGATACGCTCGCATCCCATAGACGCTACGAACGAGTGCTCCGCTGGTGCTCACACACGCCTGGGGCGCGTGCTGTGGCTGGTCAAGTGTGGAATCATCGCGGCGTGAATGCCATGCTTCGAGGAGACATGCAGCAGTCGTATGCCTGCTACGAACGCGCCTTTACCTTGCTCAACCAACCGCCTAAGACCACCGAACTCATTAGTAGTGCCATCAATCTGGCCGATATGAATATGCTCACTGGTCGGCTGCCTCGGGCTTCGGAATTGTATCGTTACGCCCTTTTCCTGTGTGATTCGCTGCGTGATCAGCGAAGTCGAGTGCCCATTTGCGTAGGATTGGGACAAGTATATATGGAGCTTGAAAACTTTCCCGAGTCTCATCGTTATTTCCATCAAGCTTCCCTCAGGCTCAAGGGAGAGACGCTTCAGACGCAATTCCTTTACCACCTCTCACTAGGCAACTGTTATTATTATGAGAAACGATACGAAGAAGCCCTACGAAGCTTTCGTACAGCTCGCTCTTTTGCTCAAAAACTCAATAATGAAGCTTTCCGCATTAACTGCGATGCCAATATGGGCGAAGTGTATCTTATGATGGACGATCTGCCTCGTGCTCGGGCTTGTCTTAATTTGTGTGAGAAGGCTCTGAACAATCGCTCGTTAGTTAATACCGACAATGCCTTTTATATAAGGAGTCTCTTAGCTGATCTTTCCATAGCCGAGGGGCATCCATCGCAATCCAGCAACGATTTCAGTCTTGGGGCAGATTCTCTGCTTGTAAGCACGCCTCGCTATCTGATGCTTCACTATCGTCGTCTGCAACATTATGCAGCTCGTGACCATCGGTGGCACGATGCCTATCGTTTTCAGTCACTCTCTGCGCTTTATGCCGACTCCTTAAATAGTTGCCAAGCGCGTAATACCATGGCTGAAATGGCTGGTCGTTATCAGCGTGACACCACACTACTGCGTCAGCATCTAGCCATTGCCGACTATGCAGCGCGCAATGTGCGTCAGCAGAGCTACATTATTTTAACCGTATCACTTGTGGCTCTCCTAGCCTTGGCTGCTACACTCATTATCGTGCTCTATCGTCGTCGCACGCAAGAGCGCATGAAACGTCAAATGGAACGCATGACGGAACTTCGTATGGATGTGGTGCGCAATCGTGTATCACCTCATTACGTGTTCAATGTGCTTGGCACTGTGCTACCCAAACTTCAGCGCTATCCCGAACTCGTGGCACCCGTGGAAATGCTCATCGATGTGCTTCGAGGCAACCTCTTGACTTCGGGCAAAGTTGCCGTGTCGCTATGCGATGAGCTGACATTGGTGCGTCGTTTCGTAGATTTGCATCATTATAGCAAAGGCCCCCTTCCGCGGGTAACGTGGAAAGTGGCGCCCGAACTTGAGAATAGTCAGCTTCGTGTGCCTTCTATGTCGCTGCAGATTCCTGTAGAAAATGCTTTGAAACATGCATTCCCTGTGCTTACGGAGGACTGTGCCATCCACATCGAAGTGGCACTCACAGCAGAAGGATTTCTGCACATACAAGTGACCGACAACGGACAAGGCTATAATCCTGGGCGGGTGAAGCGCACAGGGCGTGATACGGGGACGGGGTTATTGCTGCTCACCCGCACGCTCGAGATACTTAATCAGTACAATCGGTGTCAGGCACGTTTCTCCATTAGCAATGTGCCCCTTCCTCATCACGGCACGCGAATGGAGCTACTTATGCCTACTGACTATTGCTTCGAAACGAGCAAACGCTGAGCGATTTAAATAACTAAAAGTTTCCATCCTCTTTATTGGGGGTGGGAACTTTCGTTGTATTAGCTCGTTAAGGATTGGAAAGTACGACGGCTCATCACTCTGTCAGAATCTATTGTTGTCCGGTAAAACTTTTTCAAACAAAATAAATTAGGGCTGACACTTCTCACGAGGTATCAGCCCTTTGGGTTATCTTTGTTTTGCGAAAAAATATATAACCATGAGCAAAGATAGTCATTTTACCGGCCGGTCTATAGTCAAGTATTAAAGTTCTCGACAAAGAGAAGATTCTTCAAATAAGCTGCGAAACGTAGTCAGGAGATAAGCTGTGGTTCAGCAAAAATCAAACAAATTTGACGTTCTACACTCATCTAGCCCAATCTTTAGCATAATATTCAATATGATTGTGTTACTGTAATAGATTCATCAAAAGTTATTTGTGGTTCTGAGTGGTTTGCAGTCACCATTACAGATGTATCAATCGTATAATTTCTTGAAACTATATGGTCGAGATCCCACAATTTCACACAACCGCAAACTCTGTATTTCCCTTCTCCATCAAATTCTCTTTGAAGAAAGAAAGAATTGTCACCATCTGAGTCCACTGCAGAAAAAGATAAAGCTTTGTTGAACTGCAGCTGTTTGAAATTTCTCTTAAACGTTCGGCGAATTGCTGTTTCAACATCTGCCTTATTCATTTTTAGGGGAGGTATTGCCATAATTAGAGTGAGTTTGATTTATTAATATTCCTCATCAAAGTACAACCTTGAAGGTCTTGCCTCCAACATTTACAAGATAAGCACCTTTAGATAGTCCGCTTATTACACTACCTTGTGATTTTGCAACTAATGCGCCCTGTAAATTATAGACTTGTACAAGGGTGTTATGAGGTGCATTGTTTACTATGATTGAGCCATTCTTGGTGGTTATTGCTATATCTTTGAAGTCGTCTGTTACATTCGTCACTTTTGTATCACAATCGTCTTCAAATTCCTGAATATCCCAAAAAGAGCCCCAACCAGGGTCATTGCTATAAGCATCTTTGCAACCTTTAGGAACATATAGGGTAACATCTGTATAAACCTTGTTTGGAATATGATTACCGTTTAACATTATAGGAGGTGTAGTAGATTTAATTTCTATTACCTTTAAACTATCTAAATGTAAACTATCTACATCAAATGACTTGATCTTCGCTCCTAAAATTAATGTATCTACGTCTTGATAGAAATATGGATTTTCTGTACAAGTACCAGCTATCTCAAGCTTCTTTATGTGACCTCTGCTTTTTGAGCCTTGTACATAATAATTTTCATAAGATTTTTCATAACCATATTTCCAAGAATGAATATCTATCAAAGGGCGACCAACATAATAATAATTCAAGTCCAAATCAGCGAATGATGGAATAGCTTTTTCTGAACCATACGATACGCAAAAACCTCTTATAGCGAAGGGAGAACTTGCATCTTCTATAATTACAGTTTTAAGTCCTTGTAAATATTTTTCTACCGTTTCGGTACTAGGGTAACTGTCAAAAAAATAATAATAACTTGTGAGTGATTCATGGCTAAGATTTTCGTATCTAGTATCCCAACGATGATAATAAGATCTATGATAATAAAGAGGAAGAGCATCTAACCCTTTCCCAATAGTTAATTTTGATATATTCGGACAATCCCAAAGAATTGAGGTAGAAATTTCTTTTACACTTGATGGAATTGTAAAACTTTCTAAGGATTTACATCCCCTGAAGGCATCACGCCCAATTGATTTTATCTCGCCAGTCCATCGGATATATTTTAAAGAGTCGCAATTTTTGAAACAAGATTCTGGTATATTCTCAACACCTACATCAATCTGACGAACTTTTGTATTTTCAAATGCTTGTATTCCTATAGATGTTAATGACATAGGCAATCCAATATGGAGAAGTTCTGAATGCATAAATGCTCCATCGCCTATAGATCTTAATGACTTTGGAAAATTGATTTCTCGGATTTTGGAGTATTTAAATGCCTCATCACCTATAGACCTTAACGACAACGGAAGTTTCAACTCTTTTATCGAAGTTCCATAAAAAGATCTATCTCCAATGGTTCTTACACTATCATTTAGTGTAACAGAAATAAGACCACTGCAACCTTCAAAAACCTCGCGATTTAAGAAATCAACCTTTTCGGGAATACGAATAGTCTTCAAACTTGTACATTTCTTAAAAGCAGCGCTTTCTATAATTGATAAGCTATCAGGTAACACAACATCTGCCAAATTCCCATCTTCCTCAAATGCAAACCCACCAATTGATAGCACTGTATTAGGGAATGATATAGATCGTAAGTTCTTATAGTTCTTAAAAGCCTCAGATCCAACCCTTGTAATGGTTAAGGTCTTGTTTTTATAAACAACGGTTTGTGGTATAACCACTTTATCTGTGTCCTTATTTACGGCCCCATCTACACTTACAGTCAGGTCCTTAAGTGAAGTGATTGTAAAGTATAGACCATCTGCCTCGAAATCATAAGCTGACACCGATAAAAATGTAAATACACTCAATACGAACAAAACTAATTTCAAACAAATCTGTTTCATAACGAATGATATTAAAGATTTAACTAAATACGGCTTTATTAGATTCACAACTTTCACTGAAGTATTGTATGTTACCTATAGTGCACTCTTTCCATGATTTCTACGCTATCCACTATAGCCTATGCAAATATAAAGCAAAGCTAAAGCAGGTCTATTTATTGCCTAAAAATTCTTTTTTTGAAAGAAATCTCACTTTCGACAACATACAATACATTGTGGTAGAGTTTACTAATTAGCCCTCAAACGAAATACGAGTAATAACATCATAGGGCACCCCTATTTCACGCATCCAAGGTATTCCTATCTCTTCTGCTTCCTTAGCATCAATGCCAAGTCGTAAAGTTAGGGGATTTTCCTTCGTAGACTCACAGTAACCACAATAATGGCCTGAATAAACGTCTCCTGAAGTTACATGAACACTACATTTTTGTCCAAATCTTCCAGTTGTTTTAGTAAGCAACTCAATACTGTCCATAAAAACAAATTTATTTTTGTCAATAGCTCCCATAATGACATGATAAACAAAAAAATGATTTGCAATACGTATACAAAAAAGCGTGGGAGTCTGTATCCGTTACTCGTCCCACGTAACCAGGTCTTCGCATTACCTTTCCCCGAGGACAAGCAACGTTTAGAAACCCACGCCGATATGCGACTTATAGAATACAATACGCCCAAAGTATCCGCGCCACAAGTGGCACGAATACAATAAGGGCTACCATACCTATAACAAAGTATGCATACCCGATGAGCATCTATCGTTGCAATGTTCCTAACGGGGATGAAGTTGCGAAGTTCGGTCACGTTCAGAACAAAGCGCAAATAAACGCTTTTCCATATATGAAACCCATACCCTGAAACTCTTTGAAAGAGCCCTCGGCGTGGATTCAGCAACAAAGGTAAGGCTTTATCTATAAAATATCAAAATAAAGACTTAGTTTTTTTTACATATAGAAAATTCAATCCATTCTCATATTTTTCTTTATAATTTTACAGACGGATAGGTGGACTTTTCATAATTTGCGCACCCACACCATTAGAAGGACTTGGCATTTTTTTGTCGAGCGCCTCTATCTTTTCCTGACTTCATCACTTTTTTGCGCCATTAGATAGTGCGTATTGAAAATCAGCGAGTTACGTAATTAAATTGGGTGACGCAGGGTGACGCAAACAAAAAAATGCTTAGTTTTGCCTCATGTTTGTACGAAAGAAAATCAATCGTTCGGGTACCATCAGCGTTGTTGTAGTATGCAAAGTTCATGGTAAATTCACAGAAGTGAAGAAGTTTGGAGTGGCGAAATCAGCCGAAGAAGCTGAAGAACTATCCCAAAAGGCTCAATATTGGCTTCTGACCCATGACGGACAGCAACAATTAGACTTTGATAATCGCTGTGGGAAAGAACTCGAGGAAACTATGCATGTAGTAGGCAATATAATGGAGAAGCACCTCGCCATAAAGCCGCTTTTTAACCTAACAATCTGATTTCATTGATTTGGGTGACGCATTGACGAAGTCAGGACGGCTCATCACTCTGTCAGAATTTTTCCGCAGGAGAACTTTGTAGGCGCACCATCTCCACCTCATCAGTGAGCTAGGACGAAGTCCTTGCCAGTTTGTCGGCTCAGCGGAATGCCACGTAGCCCAAGCTTTTCCTTGGCAACGTTTTGTTGACTTCGTGTATGCAGTTCTTAGATGTACATCTTTCTGTCCGTAGGTGTACGTATTCCCGTTCACAGATCTTCATCTTTCCATCGTTCATCGCCCAGTGACAGCTTTACCACTGCCGTCCGGTAGCTTTACCACTGCCGTCCGGTAGCTCTACCACTGCCGTCCGGTAGCTCTACCGCTGCCGTCCGGTAGCTCTACCGCTGCCGTCCGGTAGAGCGTTCACCGCCCAGTGAACGACGGTAAAGTCTTCAAATAGAAATGGAATGGCCTAGGTTTAAGCTTGATAATGACGAAGTTCGGAACACTCTGTCGTTGCTTATGCATTCCTCTGTTCACAAATGAGTATTTTCTATTTACGCAGAGAAATGAATTTGCATGTACCGAAGAAAGACATTTTTACCCAGTGTCGGAGGGGGAGAAGAAGAAATAAAAGGACGGGTTGGAAGCCCATGAAATATGTTGACTTTCAGATATTCCTTTGAAGAAAACGATTACTCAAATAGCTGAAATGAGGGTGGTAAAACTTCAGTGAGATAAGTTGAATTTTCTTCGTCCTTACTTTGGTTTGTACTCGTCCGTCACACTCACGATACACTCTCAAGTCTGTAAACGTATTCCATGGAACAAAAGTAATTATCCCCCTATGCAGTAAATTCTGCAGAGGGGGATAATGACTCTATAATCTACTTACCCGAAAATGGGGTAGTGCAAGCAGTGTAGAATAATCGCCTTAAAATCGTCTGCGGCACGTGTACGTGTGTGCGTATGAGAGAATCTCATCTATAATACATCAAGGAAATCATCCAGTTTCGGGAGCCTCTGGTGGGGCTTCCTTTGTACTTACTTATTGAGTTTCCATGTGGCGCCATCCTTGGTGTCCTTCACTTCAAAGCCGAAGGAAGCCAATTCATCGCGTATTTGATCACTCGTAGCCCAGTCTTTGGTAGCCTTGGCTTTGGCACGGAGTTCGAGCAAGAGGTCGATAGCGTGGCCATAAGCCTCTTCGCGCTGCGCATTGCCACCTGCGGCTTCGCTCTTCAGACCGAGAATGTCGAACACGAAAGTGTTGACTACCTTCTTTAGAGCTTCCAATCCTGCGGGGGTGATGGCCTGCTGCTTGTCGACGAGCTGATTGATTACGCGAGCAGCATCGAAAAGGTGGCTGATGACGATGGGCGAGTTGAAGTCGTCGTCCATAGCTTCATAGCATTTTGTGCTCACTTCTTCGGCATAGGCTTCGGTGAGTGTGCCATTCTCGGTAGGCTCAATGCGGTCGAGCTGAGCTACGGCATCCATTAAGCGGTCGAAGCCCTTCTTTGAAGCTTGCAGCGCTTCGTTGGAGAAGTCTACCGTAGAACGATACTGCGCCTGCAGGATGAAGAAGCGAATGGTCATGGGCGAATAGGGCTGCGTGAGCAAGGGGTGCGAACCGGTGAAGAATTGGTCGAGCGTGATGAAGTTGTTGTAGCTCTTGCCCATTTTCTTGCCAGCGATGGTAATCATGTTGTTGTGCATCCAGTACTTCACCATCTGATCGCCCTGTGAAGCCACGGCCTGTGCTATTTCACACTCGTGGTGGGGAAAAACAAGATCCATGCCTCCTCCGTGTATGTCGAAGTGAGCACCCAAATATTTGCGTCCCATGGCGGTACATTCACAATGCCAACCAGGGAAACCCTCGCTCCAGGGCGAAGGCCAACGCATGATGTGCTCTGGCTGAGCCTTTTTCCATAAGGCAAAGTCCACTTGGTGGTGCTTCTCACCTACGCCATCGAGTTCGCGGCTAGCATCGTGCACATCCTCAAGGTTACGGCCTGAAAGAATGCCATATTTATGGTCCTTATTATACTTTACAACGTCGAAATAGACAGAGCCGTTCGATTCGTAAGCATAGCCATTGTCGAGAATTTGCTGCACGAGTTGTTCTTGCTCAATGATATGACCTGTGGCGTGCGGTTCGATGCTGGGGGGAAGCACGTTGAGCTTGGCCATAGCAGCATTGAAGCGATTGGTATAGTATTGTGCCACTTCCATTGGTTCAAGCTGTTCGAGGCGAGCTTTCTTGGCAATCTTGTCCTCTCCCTCGTCGGCATCGTGTTCCAAATGGCCTACATCCGTGATGTTGCGCACATAGCGCACTTTATAGCCAAGATGCTTGAGGTAGCGAAATACGAGGTCGAAAGTGATGGCCGGACGGGCATGACCGAGATGTGCATCGCCGTATACGGTAGGTCCGCATACGTACATACCTACGTGACCCGGATGGATGGGCTTGAATAGTTCTTTCTGGCGCGTCAGCGTATTGTAGAGAAAGAGAGAATGTTCCATAGTGTTGTGTCGTTTACGCAGTGGCAGAATCAGAATATAAGGAAATAGGTGAATGGAGCTGTGGGTAAATGAGGCTCATTTATCGTATATCGCACAAAGGCTTAATGAACAAAACAAATGATTTCTTACTTGTCAACTCTTTTAACCATGTCAGCCCGTTAACCCATCTATTCCGCCAACGGCTTTAGTTTAAAATTTGGTGCAAAGTTAGTGTAAACCGAGCGCAACGCAAAGCACAAGAGAGGAAAACTTTTGCCTAACAGATAGCTATTTGTTTGCTTCGGATTAAAAAAATTAATATAAAAAGGGAAAAACCTTTTGTGCTCAATATTTTTTTCTACCTTTGTGGCATGTAAGGGAAACTGCCCCTCCATTCGGTTGATTCTAAAAAAAGATTGCTTTAGGATTTCCCACACGGCAGAATTTATACCATTCCCTCTTAGAGAATTTATTACTACAACAGAACTTAAAAACTGTTACCTTAATCATTTCAAAAATAACAGACGATTATGGCACATTCACTCCTCAAACATTTCTTCTTAACGGGAGCGTTGTGCGCTGGTTCTGCCTTGGTGCTGAGCAGCTGCATAGACGATTCCTACGACCTTGACAAGGTGGACCTTACCATGGGGCTAGGCAGTGACGGACTCAGCGTGACGCTTGGTAATACCGAAAAGATCCGCCTCGGCGACTTGCTCGACCTTGATGAATCCGTGAAACTCGATGGGAAGAACACGTTCTACCTCGTGGAAGATGGTAATACAAACTTTGATGTAAAAGTGGACAAAGTACATACCAATCTCAATAGTACCACGCTGAAGACGAACGAGAAAGTGCTCTCCTATGAGAAGGCGCGCCAACAACTTGAATCGCTAGGAATCAGCATTCCCACAGGGAGCGTGCTTCCTATTCCTGCTGGACAGAGCTTTACTTCTGGGGCAGAAGGTGATGAAAGCATTGACTTCAAAGTGAACGGTATCACGGGTATTTCTCACATAAACACACTCTACTTGCAGAGCAACAATGGGGGAATACCTAAGGTGGCGCTCTCTATTATTGAAAAACGTTCAAGCCCGAATATCAAGTTCGGAGTGAGCAAACTCGAAAATATGAGTATCACGCTGCCTGAATTTATGCACGTGACACATCTTTCGAATGGCTGGACTCGAAATGGCCGCGTGATTACCTGTGCTAGCATGGACTATCACATGGGCTCTCCCATCTGCGAAGTAACCTTCGACGAGGCCTCCCTCAATGCTACACCTGTAAATGGTGAACTTCAGCTCACCCCCGAACAACTCAATATCCACATGAAAGGGAAGGTGACCTTTAAGAGCACCGCTGCATTCAGCATGGGTGAGCACGACTATGCCGACGTAGAACTCAATATCAATATGGGAAACGAAGGTCTCGACGTATATAAGGTAAAGGGAGTATTCAATCCCGAAATCAATCCCGAAAACTCAGTAATAGATATTAAGGAGTCGTTGCCCGACTTCTTGACTGATGATGCCGTAGTAATCAAGGCTTCCAACCCCACCATTCGCTTCGATGCAAATCTCAGTTCCATCCCTGTGGGTGTACAGTTAGGCAATGAGTCTCAAGGCCGTCATATCGAACTTACGGCTGAGAAGGGCACAGAACAGAAAAGCGTAAATCTGCCCTACGCCACCATAGAGAATGGAAAGGTGAATACCATCTATTACTACCAAGGATCATCGCCTTACGACCCTGCAGGACAACTCATCGCGGGCGCACAGCAGAAAGCTACTCCCAATCTGGGAACACTCATCGAAAAGCTACCCGACCAGATTACGGTCAAGATGGACGACCATCGCCTAGAGGTGAAAAATCAAGAATATACAGTGGAACTTGGACGCAACTACAATGCTACGGTTAACTATAATGTGTTCGTTCCTTTCACCTTCGACAAGGGCTTTACCATCGTCTACAATGACTCCACTGATAGCATGAACGACGACCTCAAAAAGTATGCTGCCAAAGGCATCGAAATCAAGGCCGAAGCTCAAAATGCGGTGCCCCTCGACCTCATCGTAGGTATTGAAGCAAAGGATGTGAATGGTCAGGTGATCGACGGCATCAAGTTCAACGATGTGACTGTGCCTGCAGGACCCGACACCTACGATGATCAGAATGAGCCTATTGCCACCACCGCTCCCATCACTCTGGAAGCCACGCTCGCTGATGAGAAGTTACTCTCGAAAGTGGACAAACTCATCTTCAAGGTGCATGCCGCCGATAATGACGAATTGCAGAGCAAAACGCTCGTATCCACCCAATACTTGCGCCTTGCCAAGATTAAGCTCCGCCTCAAGGGAGGTGTAACAGCTGATTTTAATTAACCTTCAATGCTGACTAACTTATGAAACTGCATCATATACTCCCCCTTGCCGCACTGTTATCACTTCCCGCAACGGCACAGGACAATTTGCACACGAGCTATTTTATGCAATCCTCGGTGCATAAACACGAGATGAACCCTGCACTGCTTGATACGGCCTACGTGTCAATGCCCCTCATCTTGGGCAACCTCAATGTGGGCACACAATCCAATGTGGGACTAAAAACATTCGTCTACAAACTTAATGACGGAATGCCAGGCTATGGTCAGAATGGAAACGACTTGACCACCTTTATGAACCCAGGCGTGTCTTCAAGCGAATTTTTGGGTAAACTGAAGAATACCAACAAGCTCGGTATCAACTTTAAGTATCAGCTCTTTGGCGTAGCATTCAAGGCTTTCAAAGGTTTGAATGTGGTGGAAATGAATCTCCGCTCGCAGACCAACGTGGCATTGCCCAAGTCGCTCTTTGAATTTATGAAGGAAGCTGGCGCAAAGACCGACTATAACATTGACAACCTCGGCTTGCGCTCTGAAAATTTCCTAGAACTCGGTTTGGGACATTCCCACAAGATTGATGAGAAATGGACCGTCGGTGGTAAGATGAAACTACTCTTCGGTTTGGCCTATGCCGATGTGTCGGCCGAAAACCTCAACCTCCATCTCGCTGAAGATATGTGGCAAATCAAAGGCGATGTGCGCGGACGCGCTTCGCTCATGAAGACAGAGCTAGAACTGAGTGAGAAAACGGAGCCCAATCCGGCTCCTGGAACCACGCCTCGTCATCGCATTCATGGCCTTGACGATTTCAAGGGAGGGCTTTCGGGCTTCGGCTTGGCCTTCGATCTCGGTGCAACCTATCAAGTAATTCCCGACTTGAAACTCAGCGCTTCTATCACCGATCTTGGCTTTATCAACTGGAAAAACATGCACCAAGCCTCTTCGGCTGGTGAGTGGACTTTTAACGGCTTCGATGAAGACGTATACGTGGCTAGCAATCGCACAGAGACCAATGAGATTGGCGATCAGTTTGAAGCTATCGGCGATGACCTTGGCGATATGTTTGCTGTATATTACGATGGCAAGAAAAGCGAGACGCGTGCTCTCTCTGCTACTATCAACCTCGGTGCTGAATATACCCTTCCTGTCTATCGAAAACTGAAGTTTGGCTTCCTTTATACTAGCCGCATGGCAGGTAAGTACGCATGGCATCAAGGTCTGCTTTCTGCCAATGTAGCCCCCACCAAGTGGTTCGATGCTAGCTTTAGCCTCGGCGGTAATACCACAGGTTTCACTAGTGGTTTGCTCCTGAGCCTCCATGCTAAGCACTACAACATCTTCGCCGGTACCGACCACTTCTTCGGCAAACTTAGCAAGCAGGGTATTCCCCTCAAGCATGCCAATTCCAACGTGACGATCGGTATGTCGTTCCCGCTCTAAAAGTGAAATGTGCCGAAGGGAGCAAACGTCCCTTCGGCACAGATACCGCTAGCCTATCGTGTAGCATCACAACTTCCCTTACGTATTTACGAAAGTGGTAGGTGCTCACAGATAGCTATTCAATGTAGAAAAAAATACTTTTAGGTTTTAGTCTTAAGGATGATGGGCTAATATGTTAGCCCGTAAGTATCAAAATTGTTTTTTCCCTTAGATAGTACATCTATCTAAGGGATTTTACGTATAGTTATCTATGGCTAAGAGGATTATTTCGCACCCACTTTATGTAGCCTATCATGGGGTAGTGGTCAGAGAAGGGAACAGTGTTGTCTATCTTGAAGGCGAAAGGCTTGAAATGGGAGGAACAGAAGGCATGGTCAATGCGTACGTAGATAGCATCGCGATTGAAGGAACGGCCGATACCATTCCCTGTAGCGCGGTAAGCATCTGTCAGCCGAGAACAAATTTGGTGATGAGCGTAGGAGATAGGTGTATCGTTGAAGTCGCCCATGAGAATGAGGGGCTTACCAGCAAGACTATCGATGAAGTGGGCCACAGTGTCGGCTTGTAGAGCACGCTCGATACCTCCGTTGGCAATTTTTCGCACAATGGATAGTTTGCCGTGTACGTTATCGGCTTTTTCTGGATTTCTCACGAGCTCGTGGTAAGTGGAACGCTCTCCATTGGAAAGGTGCATAGATTCTAGATGGACACAGATTACAATGACGGTGTCGCCCCTTTGTGGAACGACGAAGAATGCAGCGGCACCATTGCCCGCTGAGTGACAGATACGTTGTGTGCGTACAATGGGGAAACGTGAGGCTAAGGCGAGTGCACCTGTTCCCACCTTGACCTGTTCTAGGTGGTAGCCATAGCGTTTCATGCTGCTTTCTACGCATTGACGATTGTCTTTGGTGGCGTAGAGCGTCTCTTGTAAGCAAGCTATGTCTGGGGATTGTGATGCAATGTAACGCACCACCTGAAAGTCGCGATTATTATCGTCTTTTTTCCATGCCCCATAGTTCATCGTGTTGTAGGTCATTACCTTCCATACCTGCTTGGGCGGGGGCGAGGTGAGGTTGATGGGCACATAATCACGTATGGAACCTGCAGCGCAGAGTAAGCCTACTACGGAAATCCATACCATTTTCGGCTTGAAAAGGATGCATATCACTCCCATCCCCACTACGGCTGTTGCGCAAAGCGGGAAGCACAGCCCTAGCACAGCAAAGTATTTGCCGTAGAGGGCTGGATTGATATAGATGCATGCAGCGCAGGCCCATAGGGCGAGCACTGACATCCAACTAAGGAATGAAAGGAGTTTGGTCATGGGTGTTTTTAGGGGAAAATCTTCTAAAAGATACTAGACTTTCTAGAAATGAGGATTCTTTTCGCACTATTTCCGGCTGATGTGGAAAAGCTCACGCTTCTCATCCTCCGTCAGACTATTGTAGCCAGAACGACGCACTTTGTCGAGCAATTCGTCCATACGTGCTTCTTCGGCTTTAGAACGCATGTTGTATTCATAGTCGTCTTCGCGGCGTGCTGTGTGGTGGGCATTGCCTACAGATGAGGGGCTCTTCTTGTGAACTAAACGTTGTTTCATACGTTCCCACCATGAGGAATGAGTGTTGCTTGCCTTTTCCCACGCATTCCAGCCCGAGTTGCGACGATTGTAGCGCTTGCGCCACCAGTGGAGCAAGGCCCAACCAAAGAGCATACCACCGAGATGGGCAAAGTGTGCCACGTTGTCGTTGGAGGTATAGGCAGAGATGAGTTCGATAGCTGCATATCCCGCCACGAAATATTTCGCCTTCATTGGAATGGGCGGTATGAGAAGCATAATGCGTTCGTTGGGATAGAGCATACCGAAAGCTAGGAGCACACCATAGCAAGCCCCCGAGGCTCCGATGGTGGTCCACATGTTGAGGAATGTGCCCATGGGGATAAGGCTCGTCCCAGTGTTGACCATATCGTAGTTGTTGAGGCCTTCGATGAAGTATTCTGCCGTTTGCCATACTTCCTGACACAGACCTGCTCCCACACCACACACTAAGAAGTAGGTGAGGAAGCGCTTCATGCCCAGCGTGCGCTCTATAAGTCCGCCAAACATCCAGAGCGAGAACATATTGAAGAAAAGGTGCGTAAGGCTTCCGTGGAGAAACATATACGTGAAGAGCTGCACCACGTTGAAGCTGTCGGCCAGCACGAAATGAAGACCAAGCCAATCTGTTAAGTCGATGCCGCGCATACGTAGGAGCGACTGAATGAGGTAGCAAGCCACGTTGATGAATAGTAGCGCCCGCGTCACGGGGGGTATCTTTTGCATAATGTATGTAGTAGATAAGAAAAAACAAATGTTTAACTTTGCACAATGTCGGTCTTAGCGTTTATCGCTTCGGGCCTTTTCCAAGCAAAGATGAAGAGATAGCAGAAAAGGTGATTCTATTCTTCAATCTCAGAAGTCAGTTCTTTGGCTTCAAAGTCCTGTAAATTGTCGGCTTCATAGTGCCAAATGGTGCGTCCGAAGTATTGTTCTTCGGTGAGCATAACGCCTACAGGCATACGCGGCTCGGGTACACCGCTTCCTAGCGTTGTGGGAGAATATTCCACGTAAGCTTCATCCCACAGACCTTGGTCGATAAAGCTTTGTAGCGTTTGTTGTCCGCCTTCGACCAATACCGACTGCACGCCCATGTGATAGAGCTCGGATAGCGCTGTGGAAATATCGGCATAAGCCAGCCATCCAGTGGGAAGTTCTTCCTCGGCCACACGGCCTAGCACCACTCGTAAAGGTTGATTGCCACCTGCCCAATGACGAACGTTGAGCTGCGGATGATCCATGCGCAAGGTGTTGTGCCCCACGAGAATAGCTTGATTCATTGCTCGCAGTTGGTGTACTCGCATGAGCGACCAAGGGGTGGAGATCTGTGCAGCACCTTGACTGTCATCTTCGCGCCAACCATCGATAAAACCATCAGCCGAACGAGCCCATTTGAGTGTGATATAAGGGCGGTGGAGAGTCTGAGCTGTGATAAAACGGCGGTTGAGTGCTCGGCATTCTGCTTCGAGTACGCCCACTTCTACCTCTATGCCTGCTTCGCGCAACATGGTAATGCCTCGGCCTTGTACTTTAGCGAATGGGTCGACACATCCCACTACCACGCGTGGAATGCCCGTCTTAATGATGAGACGAGCGCAAGGCGGTGTCTTTCCGTAGTGAGAGCAGGGCTCTAGGCTTACGTAAAGCGTGCTATCGCTCAGTAGCTGACGATCGGCGGGCTTCACCGAATTGATTGCATTCACTTCGGCATGCGCTTTGCCACATACGGCATGATAACCTTCGCCGATGATACGATCGGAATGGACGATAACGGCTCCCACCATAGGGTTGGGAGCGGCATGCATACGTCCGAGTTGCGCCAGTTCTATGCAGCGGCGCATATATAGTTCATTGAAATTCATGTAATAAAAGCAAGTTTAGTATGAATCCCCTTTTTCTAGCCTTTCGCGACGCGCTTATTCCACTGTATGGTCAAGGCGAGGCGCGTGCCGTGGCATTCTTAGTCTTTGAGGATGCATTCGGCGTGAGCCGTACAGATATTTATGTCGACAAAGTTAGACAATTTTCTGAAGATGAATGCACAAGGCTGCATAATATATGTAAACAGCTTTTGGCAGGACGTCCAGTACAGCAGGTGCTAGGTTGTGCCACGTTCTGCGGACGCAGTTATAAAGTGACCCCCGATGTGCTTATACCTCGTCCTGAAACGGAAGAACTCGTGGCTTGGGGAATAGAGAAAATGCATGGCCTTTCGGGATATGCTTCTTCTGTTTCAGATAAGAAATCTTCAGCATCAAAGCAACTTTGTGTTCTCGATGCTGGTACGGGGTCTGGTTGCATTGCTATTAGCCTGAAGTTAGCCTTAGATGAGGCTAACGTTACGGCTTGGGATATTTCCGATGCCGCTCTTGAAGTTGCTCGGGAAAATGCGCAACAGCTTGGAGCACGGGTGCACTTTGAACATCATGATATGTTGCAAATGCCTTCTGTCAATGATGTTTCGCAATATCATCTTATTGTGAGCAATCCTCCCTATATCTGTCAGAGCGAAGCTATGGAAATGGAGCACCGTGTGCTCGACTTTGAACCTCATTGTGCACTCTTTGTGCCCGATGATGATCCGCTCCGTTTTTATCGAGTTCTCTGCCGGCTAGCTCAGCGGTTGCTTTTGCCTGGTGGTTGGCTCTTGGTAGAGATAAATAGGGCTTATGCAGAGCATACGGCAGCGCTAATGCGTGAGAGTGGATTGCATGAGGTGGAGGTTCGCGAGGATGCTTATGGCAACCCTCGAATGGTGGGAGGACGGATGTAGTTCCTTGATGCGTGGCTGATACTGACGCATAGACGCTTTATTTCCCGTTGTTGATGGAAAAAGAGGGGCATTGCCGATGCAGAATGCAATGCCTGCAGAGTGGAGAGTCTCCTTTGTTTCAATGCCAATCGGCTCCGATTTCTTGTAAAGAGAATCGGAGCCGATTGCATTGTGTACTTATGTGTGGTTAACACATAAATAAGATAATGGCTTGTGCCACTAATATTCGGAGGAACATGGAGAGTGGGTATACCATGGAGTATCCCACGGAAGCTGCATCGTTGTTGGCTGCTTGGTTGGCATATCCCAGTGCGGGAGGGTCGGTGTTGGAGCCTGCGATGATACCCATCAGTGTGAAGTAGTTGAGCTTAAAGCGCCAACGCCCCACGACACCCATAATGAGCAGTGGCACGACTGTCACGATGAATCCCACCCATACGTAGGTAAGTCCGTCGCCATGCGCCACGGTATCCCAGAAGTTGCTTCCTGCCTTGATGCCTACGGCTGCAAGGAAGAGAATAAGGCCGATTTCGCGTAGTAAAAGGTTGGCGGAGGTGGTGGTATATGTCACGAGGTGGAATTTATAGCCATAAGCGCCTGCTAAGATGGCTATAACGAGCGGACCACCAGCCAATCCCAATTTGAGCGGAGTGGCCATACCTGGAAATTGGAAAGGTATGCTACCGAATATGATACCTATCAAAATGCCCAAGAAAATAGCACCCACGTTGGGGTGGTCAAGACGCTTTACGGAATTACCCAAGATGCGCTCTACGCGATTTACGCTATCTTCTGGACCAGCCACCATCAGTCGGTCGCCAATTTGAATGCGTAGTGAGCGGTCGGCAAAAAGGTTCATGCCTTGACGAGTGATACGTGTCACGTTTACGCCATACATTGAGCTAAAGTGCATTTCGCCAAACGTCTTACCATTCACTTCGGCTTGTGTCACAAGAATGCGCTTCGACACGATGGGAGCCTTTTCAGCCTGCCAATCAACTTCAATCTCTTTACCGATGAAGGCGGTAGCTGCTTCGGCATCGTCGCTAGCACAGACTGCATTCATTTCATCACCCAAATGAAGTTGTGTGTCGCGAGTGGGTGAGATGATTTCGTCACCATGTTTATAATGGGTGCATACGAAGGTACGCCCGAGAAACTGCGTGAGTTGGGCAAATGTCTTTCCTTCGAGAGCCTTGTTCTCTACGCGGAGTGAAATGTGGTGGGGTCTAGCATGTGGATTGTCTTCCTGTGAAAGGCGAATTTGTTCCTCTTCCTTCTCGAGCTTGATACGACAAATGTAGCGAATCGCAATGGTCGCACCGATAATGCCTACCACGCCGAGGGGATAGGCACATGCATAACCCGCAGCAATGTTTTGCCCACCCATGTCAATGCCCAACGTATTGATGGCTTCTTGAGCGGCACCCAGACCTGGTGTGTTGGTCACGGCACCATAGAGAACACCCACAGCCATGGGAAGACTCGTGGGGTCGGACGTGTCGAATACAAGGTAGTAAAGACCTAAAAGGGTGAGCACATTGAGCAATACGATGCCCACGGCCACGAGGTTCATCTGTATGCCATCTTTCTTAAATGATTGGAAAAAACTCGGACCCACTTGCAAACCGATGCAGTAAACAAAGAGAATCAGTCCGAAATCTTGGATAAAGCTAAGCACGTTGGCCGGACAAGCATAGCCCCCATCGGGGTCGCCGATGCCTAGGTGCTTGTAAATATGGCCAACTACGATGCCTGCAAACAACACGAAAGTGACTCCCAGTGATACGCTGCCAATCTTGAGCTTACCAAGGACCACGCCTACGGCAATCACCAGAGAGAATAGCAACACGATGTGTGCCACAGATCCGGTTGATACAAATAGAGATTGAAACCAATCCATGTGTAGTGAAATGTGTTATGTAAGTTTTTAATTAATTTTCTAGTAGGAGGTTATTCTTCGTAAACCTCATGAGAGGTCGAGTGTCTTTCGTTGAGGAATAAGGTTCTTTCCAAAAAGCACCCTTGCGGCCATGCGGGGCGCAAGGGCGTTGTGAGTTGCAAATATAGTGAGTTTTTTATAGATAACAAGGTTTTTACGCGTTTTTGTGCATAAAATCTCCCTCGGTGTGACCGAAAGTATTTACCTTTGCAGTCAAGACTTAAACATTTTTACGATAAGTGCCTGTAATGGTACGTTATATTATCATTATTTCTGATGAGGCGAGTTGCTCTTCTTTTGTTTTGCTGCATCCTGTCGCTGTTGCAACTTTTCTCCCGTGAGGTGGAAAAAAATGTTTTCTTGGACGATGCTTCCTCTGTCAATCCTATGCTATGGAGCCAGGCTCATGTGGCCATTTTGGGAGACTCCAACACGTGGCTCGGTGCTGACGATTGTTCACGTCTACGTGGGTGGAACACGTGGTTGGCTCGGTTGCTCAAGCCTGCCTCCATTCGCAGTTTTGCCCGCAGTGGAGCCACGTGGACAAACACCGCTCGCACAATGCCTAATCTTGTGCAAGACACAGGTCGCGTGGCAGATGACAACGTGGTGCTCAACCAAATACTGCGTTTAGTACATTCTGTGTCTACGGGGCAATGCTCGCGGCCGCAGCTCATTATAGTGGCTGCTGGTACGAACGATGCATGGTTTCCCGCCCTGCGGCCTCATGCCCTCGAGGCCGATGATTCGAATTCGCGCTTGGCCTCGGGCTCTGCTCTGCTTCCTTTCGACTCCTTGATGGCACGTATCGTCTTGCCTCTACCCCAGACGCTTGTGGGCAGTGTGCGCTACGGATGTAGCCTTTTGCGTGTCTATTTTCCCGAGGCGAAGATCGTTTTGCTCACTCCCTTGCAGACCACGGCCGTCTCGTTCGCTCGCATCCGCCAGACGGGCGATAGCATCAGCGCTGCGGCTCATCGACTTTCTCTCCCTGTGGTGCGACAGGACAGTCTCTGCTGCGTGAAGCGCAGTGAAGAACTCAAGCAACACCGCTACACTTACGATGGCACGCATACCAATGAACTTGGAGCGCGAATGAACGCTTACATCCTAGCCCGCGAGCTCACGCGATTGACGGGGTGGAGGTGAATTTGCTGGCGGCAAGTCTTTCGCAAAGCCAAGTTCCACCATTCCTTCCTAGTCCATCATATAATCTCTCCTAATCAAAAACTATTAACCCTCTCAACTCTTCACACTCACTCATGGTATTTTCCGACCTATTCTTCCTGTTCGCATTTCTGCCCGCTTTCTTCCTAGTCTACTTGCTAGCGGCGGGAGCAGACCGCTTGCTGGGGTGTAATAGCCTGGAGACGGACTTCCGTTGTCGCAACTTTTCGCTCGTGGTCTTCTCGCTCATTTTCTATGCATGGGGCGAACCCGTATACGTGTTTCTCATGCTTGCTTGTGTGCTGATGAACTACGTGGCTGGACTCGTCATTGATCGACAGGAAAAGCATCGGCGAGCGGCCCTAATAATTGGCCTTGTGTGCAACATCCTCTTCCTAGCCAACTTTAAGTACTTAGGATTTCTAGCACAAACGCTTTGTGACATGGGACTTCGCGTGAGTGTGCCCAATATCTCCCTGCCCATTGGTATCTCGTTCTATACGTTCCAGAGCATCTCCTATCTCATTGACGTCTACCGCCGGCAGTCGCCCGTACAGCGTCGATTCGTCAATCTACTGCTCTACATCTCCATGTTCCCGCAGCTCATTGCCGGCCCCATTGTGCGTTATGACACGGTAGCTCGTGAGATACAACGTCGCCATGTGTCGGCCGACGATGTGGCCGAGGGTATGTTTCGTTTCTTCTTGGGATTGGGCAAGAAAGTAATCCTTGCGAACCAACTATTTGAACTCTCCGACCAATTCCTTGTGGGCGGTCTTGCTCACCTTACCACTATGGGAGCGTGGATAGGCATCGTGGCCTATACGCTTCAGATTTATTTCGACTTTTCGGGCTATTCCGATATGGCCATCGGACTGGGGCGCTGTCTCGGATTCCACTTCAACGAGAACTTTGATCATCCCTATTGCTGTACGAGCATCTCCGGCTTCTGGCGCCGTTGGCATATTTCTCTCGGAAGTTTCTTCCGTGACTATGTGTACATCCCTATGGGGGGGAACCGCCGTCATCAGGTATGGAACATCCTTGTGGTGTGGTTTCTCACGGGAATGTGGCATGGGGCTAGCTGGAATTTCATTCTGTGGGGACTTTATTTTGGCTTGATTGTAATGACTGAGAAATATACGCTCTTGCGCGTGATTCAGCACGTTCCGCGCCCCTTGCTCCACATGTATAGTTTGCTGCTCATCGTGGTGGGGTGGGGCATCTTCTATTTCGATGACTTCGGCCACATGGCTACATTCTTCCGTGCCTTTACGGGACAGACGGCAGAATTCTCCGACATTGTGTCGGCTGCAGCCCTCACGGACAACTTCTGGCTTTGGGTGGTGGCATTTGTGTTTTGCCTCCCTGTGCGTCGATGGGCTTCTCGCCTCACGGTGGAAAGGTTGTCGGAGGAGAGCATACTACGCTCTGCATTGATCATAAGCAGCCGCACTTTAGTGTCGCTTTTACTCCTTGCAGTGAGTGTATGTCTGCTCGTGGGAGCCACCAACAACGCTTTTATATATACCCGATTCTAAAACGTATGATAGTCCGTAATATTCTCCTTACTTTCATGACATTGTTCTGCGTGTCTCTCTCGCTTCATGCACAGAGCAACCGCCAACTCACTCCTTATGTCAATCAGTTTAACCCTCATGCTGAGGTGCGCCGCTCGCCAGGTGGCATGATTTTGGCAGGACGCGGTGATTCGCTCTATGTAATGGCCCCCTTCATGGGGTCGGCTACGGGCGGTGAATGGTATGCCCAGGCTGTGAATGCCTACAAGGAGGCTGTGGGCGACAGTGTCAGAGTATACTGTATGGTTATTCCCACAAGCACCGCCTACTACATGCCTCAGCATTCGCCCTCGCTCACCCATCCGCAGCATGCCACCATCAGCCATATCTATCAGGCTCTGCGTTCCGACGTGGTGCCCATCAATGCCTATGGTGTCCTTGCGTCGCATGCCTCGGAACCTATCTACCTACGCACAGACACTCACTGGGCTGCCTTGGGAGCTTATTATGCAGCGCAGGAATTTGCCGCGCAAGCCGGGGTCCCCTTCGTCTCCTTGACCACCGACTATGAAGAGCACTACGTGCATCAGTTTGTGGGTAGCATGCGCATTTATGCCAAGACCGCAGAGGTAAAGGCCGTGCCCGAGGTCTTCACTTATTACGTGCCTCGCCGTACCGACTACCACACCACTTTCATTGACTATACTCAGCGTGCAGGCAAGACTGTGAGCGAAAGCGCGCCCCACGAGGCTCAGTTCTTCGTGAACTATCGTGATGGAAGTTCGGGAGCCTATTGCACCTTTATGGGAGGAGACTCACGTACCGTGCAGGTACGTACTGCTGTGGGTAATGGTCGCCGACTATTGATCTTAAAGGATAGCTTTGGCAATGCGTTGCCCGCTTTCCTGTTCTCTTCGTTTGAAGAAATCCACGTGGTAGATTTTCGCTACTTTCCCCATAATATTCTTGATTACATGCGCGAGCACGGCATCAGCGATGTGTTCTTTGCTAACAATATAGGCCATGCTTACTCGCAAGGCACGGCACGCACTTATCTCAAACTTCTGCAACAATAACCTTTCTTATTTTCTATCTCTGCTCAGATGAATAAACTCTATATTTCTATTATAGTTCTTGTGTTTTGCGCCTTCACCATCGTGTTCGACACGTTTCCGCGCAGCACTTTCTCCGAACTTGAGAAGCGCGATTTGGCAACGCTGCCTGAGTTTTCCTGGCAGCGCCTCTTCGATGGTTCGTATACCAAGGCCGTGAGCCAGTGGTTTAGCGACAGCGAACCCTATCGCGACCACTTCATGGCCATGAGCATGAACGTGAAAGAAGGGCAGAAGCTCGTGGTCAACTCCGACGACAACGTGACTTTTCATGCATCGACTGATGCTCCCGCAGCTCCCGAGGCTGGGGTTGAAGAGGCTGCTCCCGAGCCCGATGACCACAATGTGGGCGAATACCACAACGATATCAATGCCGATGGTACAGCCAAGATAGCCAATGCGGGCATCATTATCGTAGGAGGTGGCAAGAATGTGCGTGCGCTGATGGCCTATGGCGGCAGTTCTAAGAGCGGTGTGCCCTATGCTCAAGCGGCTAATAAGTACAAGGAGACATTTGGCTCGGCAGTCAATGTCTACTGCATGGTGATTCCCACTAGCACGGAGTTCTACTGCCCCGATAAGGCTCGCAAAATGACCAATCCGCAGCGCCCCACGATTAACAATATTTACGCCCATTTAGCTCCAGAGGTGAAACCCGTAGATGCTTACACCGCCCTGGCCACCCATGCCAAGGAAGATATCTATCTGCGCACTGACCACCATTGGGCACCATTGGGTGCTTACTATGCAGCGCAACGTTTTGCTCAGGTGGCGGGAGTGCCCTTTCAAGATCTAAACCACTACGAGCGGCGTGTGGTACATGGATACGTGGGCAGCATGTATGGCTATTCTAAGGATGCTTCGGTGAAGAATGCGCCCGAAGACTTTGTCTACTATGTGCCCCAAGGCGTGACTTACACCACTTATTATACCGACTACACCATCGACAAGAACTATAAGGTTACGGGCGAAGGAAAGCCTCACAAGGGTATATTTTTTAATAGATTCAAGGATGGCAGTGGAGCTGCCTACTGCACCTTTATGGGCAGCGATACGCGTATCACTCGAGTAGAAACCTCTACAAAAAATGGTCGTCGCCTCTTGATTCTCAAGGATAGCTTTGGCAATGCGCTGCCAGGCTACCTATTCTTCTCGTTCGAGGAGGTTCACGTAATAGATTCGCGCTATTTCACCCGTAATATGAAGGCTTACGTGAAAGAGAACAAGGTGACTGATATTCTCTTTGCCAACAACATCATGAAAGCCTATTCCCCACATATTTACAAGAACTATCTAAAATTCTTACAGCAGTAAGAGAAAAATATCAGCCAATACCGAGGACACGTCGCCCTTGGTATTGGCTGATAGATGCTTTTAGATGGATTTTTTCTTATTTCTTGCGGAAGAAGCTGAAGTTTACGCTGCCATAGGCACGATGCTCTAAGAAGTCGGGGCGAGAGCTAAAGTCATAGTTCTTGCCATGCTCTAGGACAAAAAGCGTATGTTCGCCTACGAGCGCAGAGTTCATCACGCGGTCGGGAAGTTCGCCCAATTCGGGCAATGCGTAAGGAGGATCGGCAAACACGAGGTCGAAAGCCTCACCCGCCCGCTCGATGAAGCGTAGCGCGTCGCCACACATCGGAGTCCAAGCCTCGTCAGCGAGTGTGCGTTGACATTGCTGAATGAAAGCAAAGTGACGGCGATCCTTTTCTATCGTGACCACACGTTGGCAACCGCGCGAGAGGAGTTCGAGCGAGATACTACCAGTACCTCCGAAAAGGTCGAGTGCGCGGGTATCTTCAAAGTCAAGGTAAGCACGGAGCACGTTGAATAGGTTTTCCTTGGCAAAGTCAGTTGTGGGACGAGCCTTGAAAGTGCGGGGCACTTCAAAGTGGCGACCTTTATATTTTCCTGTAATGATGCGCATAAGGTGGTTTATTTGAGCTTCAAATGTATAAGAATTCCATCAATCGGTTCTGTTCCCGACACGTCCTTGCGTCGGCATCTCTGTTAATTAAGAGGTGATTTTGTTGGAATAAGAATCTCTGAATTAGCACTAAAATCTATTTAAGCAAGGCACACATGAGGTCGTAGGGCACGCCCTCCGTGGTGGAGATGGTATGTCGATTAAATTCGGCCGATGGATTGACGGGATATACTTTAGCGGCATACTTTTGCAACTCCGTAATGAGTGGCCCTCGCATGAGCGGAGTGCCAGTTACAAAGATGGGCGTGTCAGAGGTGCTGAGCCCGAGGTGGTGCATAAGGTTGAACAGGTAGTAGTCGGCATCTGTCAGCGTGCGCACTTGATACGTGTTGAGCATTACGATGTGGCTATCTTCGAGCACCACGATGTCGAGCGTCATATCATGGGTGTAGGCAAACACGCGCTTGTCGGCTGCCACAGCCAAACCTTTCTTGGCAAAGTGCTGCACAATGGGCGTGAGTGAAGCTGCAAAACGCACACTGATGCCCTCGAAGGCCTCCTCGAGGGTGCGACATGTAGCTTCCGACAGGGCAAATAGCAACACGGCGTTCGAGGCAGGCACGGTATCGTAGAATACACGCTGCCGTTCGTCCGGCGTGAAGCAATAGTTGTAGATAGTCTCGGCATCCTCCTCCTGAAACTCAGCCAAAGGCACGGGAGTGACAGGAGCGTTGACGTAGACCTCTACTTTGCTAAACTTCTGCTGACGCAGAAGTTCCACTTGTTGCATGGCCGTGCGCAGATTCACCGTTAGCGAAGCCGAGGGCTGCATGCGGAACGTGCTGAATTGGAAACTCTGCGAAGCCCCCATTTCGTAGGCAGCAAAGCACAGTTCGGTGTCGGAGATACGTATATAGAGATTCACAAGTAATTTCAGTTTTTATGACGATAGAATATGCGCTTCTCAAGCGGTGAGAGTGCAAGGGCTAAGAGCACTCCTAAGGAGTTGGCTGCGAAGTCGGTCCAATCTCCCGTACGATAAGTAGTGAAGTATTCTTGTGCCAATTCTATGATGCCACTCATGCAGATGGGGGCAATCACAGCAATCAGCGTTCGCTTTGCTATCGACCATTGACAACGAGCACGGAAATATTCCATCCATAGTACGCAGCACGTGCCCAAATACATGGAGATGTGCACCCACTTATCGAAACCAAAGATGCTTTCCAACTCTCTCACTCTAGGTGGGCGGAACAGACAGAGGTACCAAATCAAGACCACGCAGAAGATGGTGAGCGGGAATTGTTTAACAACTTCCTTTAGATAGTTTTTTCCCATCATTTGCTTACATTTGCGTATGGGGGTATAAGCGAGACTTTAGGCTCGAATAACTAAGAAAAAGGGAAACGAGGATGAACTGTGTTACCAAAACTTATTCTGCGCCTCGTTGTACTCGAAACCAGCGCTTCCGAGTTTGCTCTCAAGCTCTTTGCGGTCGAGGTGAAGGTCATCGCAAAGGGCATCGATAGAATTATAGTCGTCTCGAAGTTTCGTGTTGATGTAGCTGAAGAGCATCATCGGATCTTGAGGAATTGCCATGGCAGTATATATTAATAATGTGTGCGTGTATGGTTGGAATCTCTTGTCATGGGGCAGTTTGCCATGGTGACGCATTATTCCGTATGCAAAGTTACGGCTTTATTTCAGGAGTGCCAAACTTTTTTTTCGTTGCACGAATCAAAAAACGTGTACTATGCGCGGATACTCCCTCCGCATTTCGTAAATTTGCACAATACTTAACCATTTACTCTAACATTTTATACTACATGGGAGGTTTCTTTGGCACCGTATCACGCATCGACTGCGTGGCCGATTTATTTTACGGCACAGACTACAACTCACATCTAGGCACCCGTCGCGGCGGATTGGCTACTTATAATGCGCAAGAGCGCACTTTCACTCGTTCCATTCACAATCTAGAAAGTTCTTATTTCCGCACCAAGTTTGAGCCTACGCTCTCACGCTTTGCTGGAGCCACATCGGGCATCGGCGTGATAAGCGACACGGATGCACAACCTCTCGTGCTCAATTCTCACTTGGGGCGCTTTGCCATTGTTACAGTGGCTAAGATTCAGAATGTGGCAGAGCTCGAAAAGCAACTTCTCGACCAGAATATGCACTTTACCGAACTGTCGTCAGGGAAGACGAATCCTACGGAACTCATCGCCTTGCTACTCATTCAAGGTAAGACCTTTGCTGATGGCATTGACAACGTGTTTCGTCATATCCAAGGTTCTTGCTCCATACTCTTGCTTACAGAGGATGGTATCATCGCCGCTCGTGATTCGTGGGGACGTACGCCCATCGTGATAGGAAAGAAAAATGGCGCCTATGCTGCTACAAGCGAAAGCACAGCCTTCCCCAATCTCGATTTTACCACAGAGCGCTATCTCGGCCCTGGCGAAATTGTTCGTCTTCGTCCCGAGGGAATAGAGCAACTTCGTGAACCGCGCAAGCAGATGCAGGTGTGCTCCTTCCTGTGGGTGTATTATGGATTCCCCACTTCTACTTATGAAGGACGCAATGTTGAAGAGATGCGTTACGAAAATGGTCGCATCATGGCAGCTGAGGATGATACCGAGGTAGACTGCGTATGTGGTATCCCCGACTCGGGAGTAGGCATGGCGCTTGGCTATGCTGCAGGAATGGGTAAGCCCTATCAGCGAGCAATTTCAAAGTATACGCCTACATGGCCCCGAAGTTTCACCCCTGCCAATCAGTCAATGCGTTCGCTCGTGGCTAAGATGAAGCTTATCCCCAACCGTGATATGTTACGCGACAAACGCGTGCTCTTCTGCGACGACTCTATCGTGCGTGGCACGCAGCTTCGTGACAACGTGAGTGTGCTCTTCGATGATGGTGCACGCGAAGTACACATGCGCATTGCATGTCCGCCCCTCATCTATGGCTGTCCCTACATTGGCTTCACTTCTTCAAAGAGCGATATGGAGCTTATCACGCGTCGAATCATTAACGATTTTGAGGGCGATCCCAACAAGAATCTTGAACGTTATGCCACTACCGACTCACCTGAATATCAGCGCATGGTGGAGGAGATACGTCGCCGCTTGGGACTTACCTCTCTTCGCTTTAACAAACTCGAAATGCTCGTTCAAGCCATAGGCCTTCCAAAGTGTAAACTCTGTACTCATTGCTTCGATGGCACGGGATGTTGCGGATGCAATGAGTAATGTGATTTAAGTATTTATAGGCTAGAGAAACAGTTCCTAGAGCCGCTTTCCCCTAGTTCCTATAATCATTTACAATAGTCCCCTTGTAAACTACTCTGTTTACAAGGGGATTATACATATAAAGGGTTGGAACAATCGTATTGATCATTCCAACCCATTCCTTCTACCTCTCATCGGAGGGAAGTGTTTCAAATATCGAAGTTATAGATGCTTTGAATTTATCGTTATTACCACAGAATCTCTGTATGAGGGGCTCTAGCTAATAATACTTCGTTATTTACTGTATCGGGTGAAGGAGTCTTTGTCTCCATCATAGTCTAGATAAAGTTTGTTGCCTTTGATGGTATATGTGGCTACGTCTACGTTATCTCCCTCGAAATCGTAGGTGATGTATATTTGGGATCCTTTTATTTTATAGGTAAATGTACCACCATCAATATAATAGAGCCCTGTGTTGTTCACGAAATTACCCTCTTTCTTTCCCCAATTATCATCGATATATTTCTTTAATAAGGGTAGATTTTTTGGGTCATTTTTGTGACATTCAGCATTGATGCCTTGTCCATTTTTGAAAGAATACATCACCATGTATTGGTCGTCATCATCGTCATAAACCCAATACCCCTCAATCGAGGCATCATCGTCATTGTCAGAGCAAGCAGTGATTACGCATGTAGTGAGCCCTAGCATAAGAAAGGCAAGAAAGAAATACTTGATTTTTTTCATTTGTATCGTGTGTTAAAGTGAAAGTAAAAATCCCACCCTCCGTAAAAAGGGTGGGCAATTTACGTTAGAAATTATATCCCAAGGAGATGCAAAAGTTCTTGCTCTTTGTTTTCTTGCAAACTTCGGTAAAGTCAGAACCATAGTGGAGGCCGAGAGAGAATGCCTTGTAATCCAAGTTGGTACCAATCTGCCATCCAGCTTGGAAGCGCTTCCACTGTCCGTCTTTACCTACGTGCTTCTTGTTGAAGTTGTCTGTGGTCTCTTTTTCTTTACCTAGTTCATACTTTTCTTTACTGATCAAGTTGCCTTTGAGGGTTACACCTAGGAAAGGAGTTACAGAGAAGTCACCGCCAGCAAATGAGAGTTTGTAAGCAATGTTGATAGGCACGGTGAGACTTGCTGCAGTATACTTTGTTTTACCTACTTCATCCTCATCGTCGTCGTCAGAATCATCGTCCCAATAGTTGCCAGCTCTGCTTGCAGATTTTTTCAGACTATAGTAATAGTCATCATCCTCATCGTTATCCTCATCGTCAGACACGCTCTTGAAATTGAAAGTAAAGCGTGCGCCAACTTCTAAGAACAGAGGTAAGTTCTTGCTTAGATTGATGCCCTGAGTGAAACCGAAGGTAAGGCCAGGGTAAGTAAAGTCATCAACTCCTTTAATATCATATGTAAGGGTCATCGGATTGTAGCCTACATAGATACGAGAGTAGTTGTCGGTTTTCTTAACGAGTCCACCGCCGTTGTTGCCATTAGAGCTGTTGCCGCCATTGGCAAACTGTGCAAAACTGGTTGTGCTTACGAGAAGCAATCCCATGGTAAGGATAGTTTTTAAACTTTTCATAGAGTGTAAAATGTTATAAGTGATTATTTGTTGTATTGGAATTTCATTCTCCAAATGTTGGCTTGACCATTCGCATCTCCTCGCTGCGATATGAAATAGATGTATTGTCCATCTGTGCTCCACACGGGACTAAGGTCGTCGGCAGCATGGTAGGTGAGCTGGGCAAATGCCGTTCCGTCTGTTCTGCACACGAAGATGTCGGCGTTGCGGTACGTGGCGTTGCCATTAGGAAGATGACCATCGCCGACGAAAAGAATCCACTGGCCATCGGGCGATACGGAGGGCGTGGTGTAGGAATGTGCGGGGTCGGATACGATGCAGTCTTCCTGCCCTGTGTGATAGTTGATCTTCCATATCTCGCCACGCCCTTCAGGGTTGATGCGCGTACAGATAAAGGAAGTCTCGTCCTTCAACGGGCAGGGATTGATGCCCGCTGCATAGCTCGACACATAGTTGTTGGCAACATCGTATGCCCAAATGCTTGCGCTGTTGGCCTCGAGACGGGTGAAGAATATCTGCTTCATAGACGACGAGTAGATGGGCGAATAGTCAGCGTTGCCTGTAGTGATTTGTCGGCAAACATATCCGTTGTCGGCATCTGTCAGAAACACTTGGTTCATTTGTCCACGTGTCTCGCTGAAACATATTTTGCGTCCATCGGGTGAATAGGTAAAGTCGAGCACGTTGCTGCGATTCGTGCGTTGCCGTGAACTTCCCTGGATAGCCAAGTCCTTGATGAAAATGTTCGTCTTTCCACCTCTGAATGATAGGAATGCAATAGATCGTCCATCTTTTGACACATCAATGATTCGATTGGTCAACCAAGTTAGGTTATTGGCAGAACGTTTCACTTGGGGCATGCATACATAGTCGCTCTCTTTGGTCATCTTCATGAAGTCGAGACCTGTTTCTTCTGGCACCGACACCACGGAATAGTCCACCTGCTGTGCTTGTGCTTGCAAGGCACATGTAGCAAGGGCTGCGAGTGTGTATTTAAAAGTTGATATGGACATACTGTGAGTTATTTGCTGGTGTTACGGATATAAACCAGGTCTTCACCGTCTTCATCTTGCATATAGAGTTTATTCCCGCTGATTGAATACTTGACGGTACTAGGGCTATTATCATTTTCCCATTTTATGGTAAGAGTTGACCCTTTTGTAGAATATGTTCCAAAATCGACATCGACAGATCTAACTCCCGAAGGAGCACGATGTGTATTCAGTGCTTCATCGCATAATTGTTTAGCTTTAGATGCGGTCATGCTACCTCTAGGAACACTAGGGGTAATGTCTACGAATTGTCCTCCGCGGAAAGCAACCAGTTCAGGCTCGTCTGTGTCAAGGTCACAATACCAATACCCCTCGATCGATTGATTGCTTTCATCATCGTCTTTACATGAGGAAACGATGCAGGCGGTGAATGCGGCCATGAAGAGACCAAGGAAAAGATACTTGAGTGTTTTCATCTTTTTGAATTGTTTTATAAATGTGAATAAAGGAGAGAATCGTTCTTGTCAAAAAGTTTGGCGGGGGAGTAATCCTTCTTTCAGTAGTAGCCCATAGGGATATGTGAATACATACTCCCCCAGCCAGAACCTGCAATGAAAAATGATTTGAAATGTGTGAAAGGGCACAATGTCCGCAGTCAATAAGTTCTGTTTGTTTTGACGTACGGGTACAAAAAAAGACGTGGGTCTTTGCTGCTTATCCGGTTATCAGGCCTTCGCAATGCCTCTACTCCAAGATAATGCAGCTCAGTCAGCCCACGTCGGTACAGTATATACAATGGTGGTTTGCACCTCCCCAAATGCATGAAGTACACTTAGGGCTGTGCAAACGGGTATACACCCAACGCAGACGTTCTCGCCGCAGATCTTCTGAGTAGTAGTCAAAGTTGCGAAGTTTGATAACCGAAGATCAACGTGTTAAACGTCCTTTTTTGGTTTTGTCTACGAATCTTAATGGGCAATGAATGCTCATGCAAGACTTCGTTTCCTACCAAGATGTCCTAAACCCGCCAACCCTCTTGGGCTGACTGATTCGGTTGCAAAGGTAGTATAAAATTATAATAAGTGCAAATTTATATTTCTGCGAAAGAGAGCTTATTTGCACAAATGGTTGCATTTAATACATAGGTGGTATAAAAGTAAATTTAGATTGCTTTTTTTATTTCCTTTTCATCGTGAAGAGGAACTCCAATCCGCCCTCTTTCCTATTTCTTACGGAGATGTCGCCGTGGTGGAAGAGCACAGCGTTGCGCACGATGGACAGTCCAAGCCCTGTGCCTCCATTGTCGCGGGTGCGACCTTCGCTCACACGATAAAAACGCTCGAATAGGCGCGAAAGGTGCTCTTCGGGCACACCCTGTCCAGTGTCGTATACGGAGAAGTAGGCCATGTCGGCATCAGCGTTGTAACAATCTACGTGAATTTCTGCCCCTTCGCCTGCATAGCGTAGACTATTTTCCATTAAGTTGCGGAAAATAGAGTAAATCAGTGAATAATTGCCGTGCACTGTGAGCTTTTCGGGGATAGAAACGAAGAGTTGCATGTGGGTGTTCTCGAACATTTCGTGAAGGTCTTCTTGGGCATCGGTCACAACCTGCAGCAAGCTCACGTCTTCGCGAGGCATGAGTTCGGCGGCCTCTTCCGTCTTGGTGATAAGAGCCACATCGCGGATGAGGTCTGTAAGGCGAATCACCTGTGCATGAGCTTTTTTTAGGAAATGCAACTTGCGTTCGTCGGAGAGGTTGGAACACTCAAGTAAAGTCTCAATGTAGCCACGTATGCTGCTCACGGGTGTGCGCAGTTCGTGGGTAATATTGTTGCTCATCTGCTGCTTGAGGCGTTTGCTTTTTTCCGTCTTTGTCACATCGACGAGCGTCACTTCAAAATTACCATCGCTGTATACGAGAATCTGTACACCTAGTGTCATGCTTCCAGCTTTTGTGTTGAAGCGAAATACGGGAGCTTCCTCTGTGACAGAGCGTGGTCCGCCGTTGAGGCGAAGAAATTCTAGGGCGGGGGCAAAAGTCTCCGTTTGCCAGATGGCTTCCACATCGGGTGTAGGACGATCCATCAGTGCGTTGACATACTGCGTGAATCGTGGGTTGGCATAGAGCTTATGGTGTGTGGGTGAGAAGATAGCAATACCCTCTTCAAAATAGTGGAAATGGCGCATCAATCGCTCGCGCTCTGTGGCAATGACGCGATTGGAGTTCTCGAGTTCACGATACTTTTGCATGATGTCTCGTCCGATGTTGCCTAGTTCGGAATGGGGGAAGATGATGTGGTCGTAGTCCACAAGTCCTTTCTCGGCCGAGAACATGAAGTTGCGCAGTCCGCTGACCGCCTTTCCAAATCGATCGGATATTTGAATGAGTGCCACCATCGCTATGGGGAAGAGCATGAGCACAAACCATAGAAACACGTTGTCGGCCTTCATGAAGCTCTGCACTGTGGCATCGAATGGCAGTGCCACTCTGACGAGGTAGGAGCCATAGTCCTTGGCATAATAGAAATATTCTTGATGGTCGGTATCGGAGGTTCGGATGTCGCTTCCCTCTGTATTGTTGAGTGCAGCTCTCACCTCGGGGCGATTTAGGTGATTGCCCATTTCCATAATGTTATGGTGGGTGGACTCGTAGACCACCTCTCCTTGGCGATTGATTACCGTGAGGCGAAGGTCGGCAGGCAATACGTGCAATATCTCCTCGTAGTGCACGGTATCGTTAAGTTGTTTTTCCTGGTCTACAGTTCCCGACACCACGTCGGCATAACTTTGTAATCTAGAAGAAAGCAAGTCGCGCTTGTACTGCCGCTCACGATTGTACTGAAATATCACGAGTAGCACTGTAAATACTGCAAAGAGCAGTGTGAAGTTGATAAGAAGTTTTCTCTTATATGTCATAGTAGAATGGGTGACAAGGAAAATTCTAGCTTTAGGAGAAGAGCTAGCTTTCCTCGTAGTTTAGGCTCTTTTAATTAAAGTTCCGGATTTAGTTCCAAACGGGTTGAATTATCGCAAACCGAATGCAATCAAGCTTGCTTGAATTGCTGAGCCGCAGCCGATGATGCACGGGCTTTCAGCCCGCCCTTGCTAAATCCGAAACTTCAGTTTTAATTCTTCTAGCAATATTAGGCTAAGCTTTTCTATTTTCTCCAGAATTTCTTAGTTGTAATCATCATTCTTCGAAGCAGTAGCCGTAGCCTTGTCGGTTGGTAATGTGGTAAGCGCTTTCACCGAGCTTGCGGCGCACGCGAGCGATGTGTACATCTACGGTGCGATCGAGCACGTAACTATCTCCGTGCCATACTTCGGCCAATATTTCTTCGCGTGAATAGACCCGACCAGGCTGTTGAGCCAGTAAGCGCAAAATGCCAAATTCTTTGGGTGAAAGGCGCACTTCTTGTCCTTCGGCATAGACCATCTTCTTGGCGAAATCAATTAGCAGATTGCCCGCTCTGAGTTCTGTGCGCTCAGGAGCTTTCTTGGTGCGACGTAGCACCGCTTTGATGCGTGCCAACACTTCGTGGAGCGAGAACGGCTTAGAAATGTAATCATCGCCTCCCGCCGAGAAGCCCGTGAGCAAATCATTTTCAGTATCTTTTGCCGTGAGGAAAATGATGGGAGTATGCAGTTTCAGTTCGTTGCGCAACTTATTGGCCATGCGAAATCCCGACATGCCGCCCAGCATCACGTCGAGTAGTATCAAATCGTGTTCGGGAGAAAGCTTGTGGAGTGCTTCTTCAGCCGATTCGGCGGTGTCTACCTCGTAACCTGCATTCTCTAGGTTACATTGCAGAATCTCTCTCAAATCAGGTTCGTCATCGACAACCAATATTCTTTGTGCCATATATATATAATAAGGTGTATGTTGGTTAATGCTTCCTTTCGAGGTGCAATATTACGCTTTTCCTTGCGCATGGAAGAGAAATCGTTGTTAAGATTGTGTTAAAGCCATTCTTGCTCATTTCCTTAACAAAATCTTAACCGCTTTGTCACAACGCGCCAACATTCGGCCCGTACTTTTGCACTCGAAAAATAAACTCAAACCATGGCCTTCTTGAGATTGTCTGTAGTCTATCTTGAGAAAGTCTTAACCCCATCATTATTCTCAAAAGTATGGAATGGATGTATCTAGGAATGGTGATATTCCTCTTTGTCCTTGCGGCATTTGACCTTTGGGTCGGTGTGAGCAACGACGCCGTCAACTTTCTCAATTCGGCCATTGGCTCGCGAGCAGCAAAGTTTCGCACGCTAGTGGTCATTGCCGGTATTGGCGTGTTCTGCGGTTGCGTGCTTAGCAACGGCATGATGGACATTGCTCGCCACGGCATCTTCACGCCCCAGTATTTTAGTTTTAAGGACGTGATGTATATTTATCTCGCCGTGATGGTTACGGATATCGTGCTGCTTGATATCTTCAACTCATTCGGTATGCCCACATCGACCACAGTCAGTATGGTCTTCGAACTCCTTGGCGCGGCTTTTGCGTTTGTCATGATAAAGATGGCAGGCGATGGCGGAGCCCTTCCGCTCGGTATGGGCGACTATCTCAACACTTCGAAGGCATTGGAAGTAATCCTCGGCATCTTTATGAGTGTGCCCATTGCTTTCGTGTTTGGTTCGCTCATCCAGTATATCACGCGTATCATCTTCTCTTTCTCCATTACGCGCAACCTCCGCTTTAAGATAGGTATCTTTGGCGGTTTGGCCATTACTGCGATTCTCTATTTCATGCTTTTCAAGGGCTTGAAAGACCTCTCCTTTATGAATGCCGACGTTAAGGCATATCTTAATGAACACATCCTCATTATCTTGGGCAGCATCTTCGTGGTAGCTACCATTGTGATGCAAACACTTCATGCGCTGAAGGTCAATGTGTTCCGTGTCATTGTGCTCTGCGGCACATTTGCTCTCTCTACCGCTTTTGCAGGCAACGACCTCGTCAACTTTATCGGTGTGCCTCTAGCCGGCTATTCTTCTTATCTCGACTTCTCCTCCCATGCCGTAGGTCTTGCCCCTGATAGCTTCATGATGACTTCTCTGGCCGAATCTGCCCAAACTCCCATCATATTCCTCGTGGCCGCTGGTGCAATCATGGTATTTGCCCTTGCTACTTCCAAAAAGGCGCGCAAAGTGACTGAAACAGAAGTAGGTCTCTCGCGTAAGAACGAGGGCGATGAAATGTTTGGGTCTTCCAAAGTGGCTCGTAGCCTCGTACGCTGGGGCAACTCAGTAGGCTCTTTCATGGCGAATGTGACCCCTCCCCGTGTGGCACGCTATATTGACAGCCGATTCCAAGTGCCTGCCGAAGCTATCGACAATGGGGCTGCTTACGATATGTGTCGTGCCTCTGTCAATCTTGTAGTATCTTCACTACTCATAGCTCTTGGTACTTCACTTAAACTTCCCCTCTCCACCACGTTTGTCACCTTCATGGTAGCTATGGGTTCTTCTTTGGCTGACCGTGCTTGGAGTCGTGAGAGTGCAGTGTTCCGCATTACGGGTGTGCTTACTGTTATTGGTGGATGGTTTATCACGGCAGGTGTAGCCTTTACAGCATGTTTCTGTGTGGCCATGGCCATGAATTTTGGTGGTGTAGTAGCAGTGGTGATTATCGTGGTAGCCGGTGTATATAGCATTATTCACAGTCAGCAGCGCTTCGCTAAGAAGCAGAAAGAGGTGCAACAGGGCGACGTGCTCTTCCAGCAAATGCTTGCAGAGAAAGATCGCAATGCAATTATCCCCATGCTCTCGCGCCACATTGCTATGAGTACGGCTGATACGCTGACCTCTTATGCCGACGTGCTTACCTCGTCGACCGATGGCCTCTTCTCCGAATCGCTCCGTCCATTGCGCCATTCTCTGCGCGACCTTAACCGCGGAAAGCGTGAATTGAAAAACCTACGTCGTCGCGAGACTATCTGCCTGCGTCGTGCAGCGCCTCCTGTGGCAGCCATTCGATTGAGCACGAGTTTCCACTTGATCCATAATGCTTTGCGCCAAATTCTCTACGGACTTATTCGTATTGCCGAGCCAGCTCGCGAACATGTGGACAACAACTTCTCGCCCATCTCCGACGATATGGCGCATCGCTACTGCCGACTTCGCCAAGAAGTAGTGGCTCTGATGCACACCATCTCTGAGAATCTTCGCAATCAGCGTGCTTCCGACAATGATGCGCTGTTTAGCGACTGCGACCGCATAGAGGCCGACCTTATAAAGTTTAATCAAGATATCAGTGTAGCTATTCAAGGCGACGATACCAATCTTAACTCGGCTACGCTTATGCTCCACATGGTGCAGGAAACGCAGCAACTCATCCTTGAAATTAAAGAACTACTCCAGGCTGCCAAAGCTTTCCGTCAACAATCTGCTCAATGAAACTAGACTCTCTCAAGCGTCTGCTGCCCATCGTGGCAGTAGCCGCGCTTACTCAGCAAAACCTTGCTGCACAGACATCATCCGACACTACGCGTACTCAGAACCGACCTTCATGGGTGCCTCGTGTGAGTGGAACCATCCGTGCCAAGGCGGAATACCAAACCCATGAACGTGAAAGTCGATTTGAGGTGCGCACTGCTCGCGTATCTCTAGAAGGGTTTGTCACTCCCATTGTGGATTATAAGGCAGAAATCGATCTCTCTGATGAGGGGCAAATCAAAATGCTTGATGCTTATGCCGGGGTGCTTCCTGTGCATGGGCTTGATCTCCGACTGGGACAGATGCGTGTACCTTTTAGCATCGATGCCCACCGTTCGCCCCATAAGCAGTATTTTGCCAACCGTTCGTTTATTGCCAAGCAAGTGGGCAATGTGCGCGATGTGGGATTCTATGCGGGCTACACTTTCCAAAATCTGCCTCTCATTCTCGAAGGAGGTGCATTCAATGGTTCGGGATTGACCAATCAGAAGAACTATTGGACAAAGGAGTTCAATTTTTCCGTGAAAGCGCAAGCTCCTCTACCCTGTGGCCTAACTTTGCAAGCTTCGGTACAGAAAATCTCGCCCAACTCGGTGAACACTTATCTCTACGACGGCGGAATTACCTTCCAAAGCGGGCGTTTTACTTTGGAAGCAGAATATCTACGCAAACATTATACAAAGGGCGCTTTTGCCAACGTGAATGCGTGGGATGCTTTTGTATGCTACGACCAACCCTTGCCTAAAGTGTTTCGCAAGCTTAGTTTCCTTTGTCGTTACGACCGTATGGACAATCATTCTGACGGGACAATTGGTGACGATGGTAAGTTGAAACTCACTGATGCTAGCCGCCAGCGCGTTACGGGCGGTATCACGCTCAGCCTGGCTAAAAAGATGGATGCCGATATTCGTCTCAACTACGAGAAGTATTTCTACGATGACATCACACTAGCCAAGGCGTCTGAACGAGATAAGGCAGTGGTGGAGCTTGTCGTTCATTTCTGATGCCCCCTTAAAATTGCAAAACGATAAGAAATAGAATGTCTGAAACAGAAATGTCTCAGACACTTTTTCGTGTCAGGAAATCACCTACAAAGGTGCAGAAAATAAAATAGGGATAAAGAATCTGGTTGGAACTTGTACATAGCCGAAATCATTCACAGCACAAACTCTCAATCCCTTCCTAGAAAAGCGCTTTGTTGACTTCGTGTATGCAGTTCTTAGATGTACATCTTTCTGTCCACAGATCTTCATCTTTCCGTCGTACACTGCTCAGTGGTAGCTCTACCACTGCCGTCCGGTAGCTCTACCACTGCCGTCCGGTAGCGCTACCGCTGCCGTCCGGTAGAGCGTTCACCGCCCAGTGAACGACGGCAAAGTCTTCAAACAGAAACGGAATGACCGAGGTTCTAGCTTGATAATGACGAAGTTCATAGCACTCCGTTCGCTGCTTACGTATTCTCTCCCCGTTCGCAAGGGATTTTATTTTTAGTGCTGCAAACATAAAGACAACAAAGAGGGCTGACTTCTCATGTTAGAAGCCAGCCCTAAATTATGTCGCTGAGAGAATTTTACCCAATAGCATTGTATGAATGCGGGTGGTATACTAAGTTCTGTTGCGTCTTCAATGAAGCGTGGGTTATTTGTTGACAATCGTCAGCGACATGGGAGCATATTTGTCAGGCGACATGACAAACATGTAATTGTTGGGGTGTTGGGTGGAAGTTATTCCTACATACCCCTGTCCTCCCAATTTCCCGAAAGTAACAAAGCGTCCGTCTACATACTCTGCATGGTTGTACACTTGTTCGAGAATCATGCTTTGCAGTAGTTCTACTTCGCCTGTGCTTAGGGTATAGCGGTGCAACACGGTATGGTGATATTCTTTGTTGGGTTGCATCGTGTACAGGTAGTCGCCAGCCACGCCGAGCAGTTGTCCTCCGTGGATAGTGAATGGGGTAAATGAACCATCGTTGTTCAGACGGTACAAGGTGGTGGGGCCATCATCGGCAGTATCGCTCTTGCTATAAACCCAAAGCTTTCCGTCAGCGTCGTGTGTATAGCAGAAGTTGCTTGTGTTGATGTTGTGGTTGACCGACTTTATCAATTTTGGCAAGTTGCCTGTGATGGCATAGGTGCTCACTTTGTTTGGTTCTACCACCACGATATTGCCTCTGTCGAAGGTGGCTGCTAGAGCGGTGCCGCTATAGCTAGCAGCTAATTTCCATGAACCATCATGAAGGTAGTAGAATCCATCGGACAAGATGATCCAAGGGGTGCCGTTTACATCGCAGCCCGCGCCCTGTGTTGAGGCAAGATGAGAGGGTAGATTGGGGAGGCTCGAAAGGGTGTTAGTAGCGAGGTCGTATTCCTTCATGCAGTAGGAAGGGGTGATGCGTTTGGTGGGAGAACCATCATCAACGCCACTGAACACTTTCTCCCAAGTCTCGGCTATTCCGCCGCCCAAGTAAAGCTTGTTACCCGAGACAAAGTGAATGGCGCCGTCGCTACCAAGTTGTGCTTCTTTTTGAACTTTTTCGAAGAATGTCGGTTGGCTGATGTGTAGCGCATTGACAGACAGATAAGATTTGCCATGGTCTATAATTCTAAGGTCGACTATAGCCTTGCCATTGGCATCAAGATCGGCATAGAGGGGGGTAGCAGTTTCAACGCCTTGAGGTGCATCGGGGTAGTAAGCAAATTGTGGCTTTCCGTTGAGCAACACAAATCTTGCGTTATTGCTCGCTGTGCTGAGTGAGATACCGCTTGTGCCATTGACTACTTTGACCACAATGGTCTTGGCAGAGTCGACAAACTCTGCTCCTGTTAGTACTAAGTCGGTGTTGGGCTGAGTGTAGGGCGGCTGCTCCACGCGCAGCACGTTGCCGTGAATCGAATCTGTGGGTGCTTGGCTTGAACTGTCGGCTAAGGCTGAGGCTTTATGAAGATAGCGACGCAGGCGCTTGGCAGTACCATCGTGAGAGAAAGTAATGTTGGCATAGCGCGTCTGGCCTGTAAGGTTGCGTGCTACAACCACTTCTACTTGCTCGCTACCATTTCCAGACATTTGGGTGAGTTGACACCATGGAGCATCGGATTCGGCTGTCCAACTGCTCGTTACTGGCACGCTGACAGTTGCTTTGCTTCCCTCGGCTTTGAGCACCACTGCTACGGCTGGGGTAGTGTTAGTTGTTCCATCGCCGTTGGGGAGAGTGATGGTCTCGTTGTCAGAACAGGCTTGCAGGCCAAGTGCCATTATCAGTGCAAGCCCTGTAAGGTGTAAGTGCTTCATGTGCGTATAGGTTTGCTTAGGGGTTGTTGTTAATAGGAGCAAAATGCTTCGTCGCATTTCTGCTTGCAAAGTAAAGCAAACCTTTTCTCTTACGCATTTCAGAACGTAAAAAGGGGGTGTCAATCGTACAATATAGCCTGTCAGTTGTACAATTTTATCGTATGACGCGATTTAAGGTGTGGTTTGTTCGCGGTAAGCCTGTGGGCTGCATGTATATTTGGCCATGAAAGCCCGCCTGAAGGTAGATAGTGAGTTGAAGCCCGATGTGTGAGCTACGACTTCGAGCGTGTAGTCGGTTGTGCGAAGCAGACGTTCGGCATGCGCAAGTCGATAGTTGTTGACAAACTCATAAAATGTGACGGACAGACATTGATTGAAATATTGGCTCAGATAGGTGCGATTAGTGCCTAGTTGTAGCGCAAGGTCGGCAAGGCGCAGTTTGGGCTCTAGATAGAGGTGCTCCTCTTCAAAGAGTCTGGTAAGCGATGCTTTCAGTGTGGCGGCACTTTCTGCACTGATCCATGAATTTTCCTCATCGTGGGGGGTGTCTGCTGCGATGGTATTGTAGATGGATGCGTTGCGTGAGGCAGTGGTGTCGCGCACTTCGTTAATCACAATTTCCTGTCGATAGATGAAATAGCACACAACCATCCATCCGGCGAGCGAGGCAAACATGTAGGCGATGGTGCTAAACATGGAAGGCGCAAAACACGACCACACCCAGAAAAGCAGAATGGTGAAGAATAAGGTGGTGACTCCGCGTAGCCAGTGAAGGTTGATGTTGTCATCGTAAGAATATTCGTCCTTGAGCCGGCGATGGTAACGCGGCAGTTCACGTACCATCCATCCTGCGCAAGCAATGCCGTAAAGAGTAGACAAGGCTATCAAGATGGTGAAGATCCAATGGAGATGTGTGGCTGCATATAGTATGGGGAGTAGTATGAAAGGACTCAACGATAGCACGATGTGGCGGAGCTTAAGACTGCCTGGTCGACAAAGCTCAACCAAAATATAGCCGTAGAAGGGCACTGCTACAAAGTCGGATGCCGTGAGGAAGTTGGAAATAAAGCACGAGGGAGAAGTGTAGCATAGGTCTATGAAGAATAAGTCCTTGATGTATTGCAGCGCGATAATGGCCATGAGAATGGCTATCATGTGTTTGGCGCGTCCCTTGGAGCGAAACCAAAAGAGCCATGCCATGAGCGTGTAGTACATTAGTCCCATGCCGTAGGCAAAGAATACCCAGTTGGGCGAGATATCAGGTGTCATGTTGGTTGCAGGTTGTAAGTGTTAAGGCTCGTTGCGTGTGGCCTTCTGATTGCAAAGTTAAAAAATATTGTTGTTCTTTCGAGTCTTATCCATCGACAATCAGAAAGAATTTATCCCATAGAAGAGCGTTTGATCTTCTATGGGATAAAAGAATGTTGGGTGAGACAACGCTTTTCGCATGTTGGGATAGAATCGTGCTCTTTGTCGAAGGGTGTTTCTCCTTAACAAAAAAAACTGGAGCGGAAAACAATGCGCATGCTTTCTGCTCCAGCTGAGAATGTGGCGAGAGAAGAGTGTGCTCTTCACTCTGAGGAAGAAGACGTTAGTCTTCGATAAGGTCGTGACCCGTCATTTCATCGGGCTGCTCGAGACCCATGATGTGAAGGATAGAAGGTGCTACGTCGGCAAGGACACCGTCCTTTACCTTGGCGTGCTTATTCTCCGTCACGTAGATAAAGGGCACGGGGTTGAGTGAGTGGGCTGTGTTGGGAGTGCCATCTGCATTCTCTGCATTGTCTGCATTGCCGTGGTCGGCGATGATGATGGTCTCGTAGCCAGTCTCGTTGGCAGCGGTCACTACGTCTTTCACGCAAGCATCTACGGCTTTGACAGCTTTTTCGATAGCTTCGTAGATACCAGTGTGGCCTACCATGTCGCCATTGGCGAAATTGACTACGATGAAGTCGTACTTATTCTCCTTAATGGCAGCGCAGAGTTTGTCCTTTACTTCAAAGGCCGACATCTCGGGCTTGAGGTCGTAAGTAGCTACCTTGGGTGAGGCTACGAGGATGCGGTCTTCTCCTTCGTAAGGTGTTTCGCGACCACCATTGAAGAAGAATGTCACGTGGGCATACTTCTCTGTCTCTGCAGTGTGAAGCTGCTTGAGCCCCTGGTTTGAGATGTATTCGCCGAGTGTGTTTTGCACGTTTTCCTTGGGGAAGAGAATGTGTACGCCCTTGAACGAAGCATCGTAGGGGGTCATGCAGTAGTACTGTAGGCCAGGAATGGTGTGCATTCCTTCTTCGGGCATATCCTGCTGGGTGAGCACTACGGTGAGTTCCTTGGCGCGGTCGTTGCGATAGTTGAAGAAGATGACTACATCGCCTTCTTTAATACGTCCGTCTACGTTCGCATTTACCAAGGGCTCCATAAACTCGTCGGTGTTTTTGTGTTCCTCAGAGTCGGTGTCGTAGCAGCTCTGCACGCCTTGCTCCATATCGGTCACTTTTCGACCCTTGCCTTCTACGAGGAGGTCGTAAGCCACTTTGACGCGATTCCATCGCTTGTCACGATCCATGGCATAGAAGCGACCAATAATGCTAGCGATATGGGCACCATTCTCGGAACATACGCCTTGAAGGTCGTGGATAAAGCCCTTACCGCTCTTGGGGTCGGTGTCGCGGCCATCCATGAAGCAGTGAACAAAGGTGTTTTCTGCTACGCCATATTCCTTAGCAATCTCTACGAGTTTGAAAAGGTGCTGAAGAGAAGAGTGTACACCGCCTGTTGAGGTGAGACCCATGAGGTGGAGACCTTTGCCTGTCTTCTTGGCATATTCGTAGGCTGAAACTACTTCGGGATTCTTGAGGATTGAGCCGTCGGCGCAAGCGCGGTTAATCTTCACGAGATCTTGATATACGATGCGGCCAGCACCGATGTTGAGGTGACCCACTTCAGAGTTACCCATTTGGCCATCGGGCAAACCTACGTTTTCACCGCATGCGAGGAGCTGTGAGTGAGGGTAGGTTGCATTGAGATGATCCATAAAAGGAGTCGGTGTCTCAAAGATTACGTCACCATGGTTGTGCTTACCAATGCCCCAACCATCGAGAATCATAAGAAGAGCTTTCTTTTTAGTCATTTTACGTTGTATGTTGATATGTTGTTGTGTTTATTTTCGGTGTGCTATAACTCGTGTGCAAAGTTAGGCATTTCTTTCTTGTGGCGCTACTCTAAGGGTTACTTCTTTTGAAGTTTGAGGCATGCCCATCCATCCAGCACGCGTTGATCGGTGAGGGTGAGGCCTTGGCGCTCTGCTTCGGCAAGGAGTTGGGGAATGTCAGTATCGTAGAATCCGCTCATGTAGATGTAGCCTCCCGCCTTCATGCAAGGAACGTAGTGTTTGAGATCGGCCAGAAGAATGCCTAGGTTGATATTGGCGATGATGAGGTCGAACGGGCCGCGGCCTTCAAGGGAGGAAGCATCGCCTAGCTCCACATCGATGCCATCAAGATGATTTAGGCGAATGTTTTCGCGAGAATTTTTTACACACCATTCGTCCACATCAATACCTAGACAGTGGTGAGCGCCGCGCATGCGGGCTAGAATGGCTAGAATGCTCGTGCCGCAGCCCATGTCGAGCACTTCGAGTCCACGGATGTCGTCGTCGAGCAGACGGCTAATCATCTGCGAAGTGGTGGCATGATGGCCTGTACCAAATGACATTTGCGGATTGATGGTAATGCGATATTCAGCCTCGGGCACGTCGGTATGGAACGTACTAGCTATGACGCAACGGCCGCCTACTACGAGAGGCTTGAAATAGTTTTTCTCCCATTCTTCGTTCCAGTCTTTATCCTCAGCCTCTGCCTGAGTGTAAGTAATCTCTACGTCGGGCAGAGGGAAGTTGGCTAGTGCTTCATCGAGTGCTGTCTGGCTGAACAGTGTCTTCTGGATATAGCATTGGAAGTGGTCTTCCGCCTTTGCGTCTTCAAAGGTGGGCTGTTCGGGATTGGCCGAGTGAGCCACTGCGGGGCGGTCGAGTTCATCGGTGTGTACGAAGCTATCGAAGCCTATTTCGGCCAACACGGCGGATAGAACATCCTGCACGGCTTCTGTGGTAGGACGTGTGGTGAAAGTAAACTCTAAGTATTGCATGCTTGGAAATATTCTTGTGGTGCAAAAGTAAGCATTTATTAGGGATTGGCAAGATTTTCAGCCATTCCTGTAACGGTGCGAGATGCCTTGATGTTATGCGGAGAGAAAAAAGAAGAGTGGGCGAGGTGTATGACGCTGCTTTCTAATTATAGAACTACCCTATAGTGTGTCTCTTATCAAATCAAGCATCCCAAGATAAAGAGTAGGGCGAAGATGAGCATATTTCGCGAAGTAAGACCGAGAATGCGGTTGAGCCCTCTTCCGCGATGAATGCGTACCATATTGCGCCACGTAAGGTAGTGGGGCATAAGGTAGAACCAAGGGAGAAGGGCAGTCCATGGGTGGGAATAGAAGAAAAGCATGGAGGTGCAGAGACAAGCTAGCACCCCTTGCCACCAATAGAAGTGTGAGCCAAAGCGTTCGCCAAGAGCCACGATAAGGGTGCGTTTGCCACTTAGGGCATCTTGCTCTCTGTCGCGATAATTATTTAGTACGAGGAGCGTGTCTGTCACGAGTCCCGTAGCTGCTGCAAGCCACCATACGGAAGGAGTAATGTCTCCTGCTTGCACAAAGTAAGTGCCACATACGGGAACAAAACCGAAGAATATCCACACCAAAAGGTCGCCACAACCCATGTAAGAGAGAAGTGTGGTGTAGAGAAAAGCAAATACCACGCAAGCAGTTCCGATTCCTACTAGTGGCCATCCGCCGAATGGTAGCAAGCTGCATCCTGCCGCACAAGCAAGAATAAGCACCACCGCTATGCCGCGCTTCATGGCGCGTGGAGTAATCCATCCTTGTGCACAGGCTCGTTCAGGTCCGAGACGATCATCGCGATCACTACCACGCGTGAAGTCGAATAGATCGTTGATAAAATTGGCTGCCACTTGCATTAGGGCTGCGAAAAGGCAGCATAGTAGTGCGGGTATCCATTGTCCATGTCCTTCGGCAAAGGCCAAGGCTGTGGCAGTGGTTACGGGTATGAGCGCAGCCGCAAGTGTCTTAGGACGAGCGGCGAGAATCCAGTGGTTCATTGTGTGGGGGAGAGTGGAGAACTTAATATTGTGTGGAACTTTTCTTTGTTATGGAGTAGACGCATCTTCGCGTTGGCAAGGGTGAGATTTGAAGGGCTTCTTGTTTGTTGAATCGGATGGATTGTCCTGCTACAAATAATCTAGTAACTCCTTGAGTGATTTCTCATCTTTCCAACTCCAAAAGCGATTTTCCTTGAGTTTTTTGAAGTCGGCTTGGCGGTCGGGACGCACGAAGTGTTTGAAAGCCGATTCATTGGCTGGGATTACTTCGCCCTGGATGTTAAAGTAGTAAGTATCTTTTAGTGGAATGCCTTGCTCATCGTCGCGTTTCTGCGTGTCGAGATTAAGGAAGATACCAGCATCTTCAAAGTCGAAGAAATCCATGTTGCGTCCGCCATAGGTTTCCTCTTTATAAAGCGCCATATCCACGGTGGTCTTGCGTAGCAAGTAGTTGTAGCCCTTTTGTGCCACTACGCGTGCCATGACAGAGTCGACCTTCATGAAGCGGGCAGTATCGCCGAAGTCTACGCCGATGATGCCTTTTGTATAGGCACGTTTCACCTTGTCGCCATCAAGATATACAAGCGACCCATCTTTGAGAAAAATATTGGCTTGTGCCTCTACGTGACGTCCGAAACTTTGGCGCACTTTGGCCGTCTGAAACTTTGGAAAAAGCAGTGGTGACTGGCTGCGCTTCATCACCTGTGCTTGCTGGGCATGTAGCCCAAAGGGAAAGAGCAAGAGCAAGCAGAGTGCGATAGGAATGATGCGTTGCATGAATATGTCTGTTTGATTGAGAAAATGTGAATCACCTTTAGACTCGCTAAGTGTTATTCCTCTTTAAGCCCCAGCTTGTCGATGATAAACTGCTTGATATACTCCGCTGTCCGGTCTATGCCTAGTACAGAGGAATTGATACAGAGATGGTATGTAGAGGCAGCGCCCCATGTGCCAGAAGAGTAGAAATTGTAGAAATCTGCGCGTTCCTTGTCACCTCGTTCAATGATGGAGCGAGCCTCGTTCTCGGTGCAACCATTGCGTTTCACCACAGAGGAGATGCGGTCGGCCATATCGGCAGTGATAAACACGTTGACGCAGCGTGGAAAGTCGCGCAACACGTAGTCGGCACAGCGGCCTATGAAAATGCACGAATGATCGGCTGCTGCTTTGCGTATGGCTTCGCTTTGGAGACGGAATAAGTTCTCGTTGGAAAGCTCATTGTTGTAGTACGTTGAGCCACCTCCGAAAAAGGGAATGATATTGCCCAACGTGCGGAGAAAACGATTTTTTTCGTCGCTTCGTTCGAATACTTCTGGGCAGAAACCGCTCTCTTTGGCAGCGAGGTTCAGAATCTCGCGGTCGTAGTAAGCAATGTTGAACTCCTTGGCTAGAATATGCCCTATGGCTCGGCCGCCGCTACCGAGCGAGCGACCAATGTTGATGATGAAAGGTTCAGTCTTTTTCAAAGTATGCGATGTGTTATGGCAAGATGCCGGTTGATTAGTTATTATATAGGTGTCGTTTAGGCTCCTTGCATCTTCTTAAACTTCCGAATTTGCTTCACTAGCAGTATGATGGCAAGTATGGAGGCTAGTCCGTCGGCTGTGGGGGCAGCATGCCAAAGGCCTTCTAGAGGATTGGCAAAGACATGAGGCAAAATGAAAATAGCTGGGAGTAGGAAGATGAGTTGGCGCGTGAGTGACAGAAAGATACTCTTTGGAGCATAACCAATGCTTTGGAAAAAAGCAGTAGATACTATCTGGATGCCCACGATGGGGAACATCATCACCATGCAACTCAGTGCGTGAGCTGACATGTGGATGAGTTCGGGCGAATCCTTTGCAAATAAGGTGACGAATGGGGTGGGGAAAAACACGCCGATGGCGAATCCAATGAGCGTGATGCACGTACCCACTACGAGGGCGCGACGCAGCACAGCTAGCACACGGTCGTAGTGGCGGGCACCAAAGTTGTAGCCCGCAATGGGCTGCATGCCTTGATTGAGACCAATTACTACCATGACGATGAATAACACTAATCGGTTGCAAATGCCAAATGCACCCACTGCTACATCACCTCCATACGTAGTGAGGCTACGTGTCATCATGGCCGCTACGAGGCACGCACAGAGGTTGATTAGAAATTGTGGCAAGCCTACGAGCAACGACTCGCGCACGATGTGCATGTCTAATTTGATATACTCGCGAGAGAGGTGAATCAAGTCGGCCTTGTTCTTAAACAAGTGAAGTTGCCACATTAACATCATGAATTGTGCGAGAATAGTGGCTAGTGCGGCACCGCGTATGCCCCATCCTAGGAGAAAGATGAATATCGGGGCAAAAATACAATTGAGTATCACCGTGCCGAAGGTGGCGTACATGGCTTTCTGCGGACGATTGGTGGAACGTAGCATAGCGTTGAGGCCAAGGTACATGTGTGTCACCACGTTGCCTGCAAGGATAATTTCCATAAAGCTTCGTGCATAGGGTAATGTCACATCGCTTGCTCCGAAGAATCGCAGAATGGGATTGATGAAGCAGAGTAACACTACGCCCAAAAGTATACCCATCGTGAGGTTCATAATCACTACGTTGCCTAGAATCTTCTGTGCTGTGCCATAGTCTTTTTGGCCGAGCTTTACGCTCATCAGCGTAGCAGCACCTACACCTACCATCGCACCAAAGGCAGCGGTGAGCGACATGAGAGGGTTGGTTAGCGCAAGTCCCATAATAGCGGCTGGGCCTACACCTTGACCAATAAAAATGCCGTCGATGATGTTGTAGACCGACGATGCTGCCATGGCCACGATGGCGGGGATGGCATATTGCATGAGTAACTTGCCAACAGGGCGTTCGGCAAGTACGCTGAATTGGTTGTTTGCAGTTTGTTGCTTTTGTTCCATGCTGCAAAATTACAAATTATCTCTTTAAGCAACAATTTCCTACCCCTGCTTTCTCCCTTTCTCTCACACTGTTCCAGAATTCCTGCTTTGGGAAAATGTATAGTTTCTTATTGGGGTAAATTAGATTCTTTCATTGAGGGAATTTACGCTTTGGTGGAAAAACAATAAAGTTTCGATGGGGAAATAAAAATCCTTTGATGGGAACATAGTGAATGGGAAAGACGCGTATTTGGGGTTAGAGAAGTAGATTTCTTGGCAAGTATATGATTGAAAAAAAAGCATATCTCTCCTTTTCGGCTTATAGCCCTAGGAGAGATATGCTTAATGTATAAAATGTATGAGATTGACAGAGATCTCACTGCGAAGGTGGAACTCTTTGTCTGTCGGGGAGAAGGTTACTTCACTAGCACCTTCTTACCACCAATGATGTAGATGCCGCGCTGGGTGATACCCTGCAAACGACGGCCTTGGAGGTCGTAGATGGCTTGGGGCGTAGACTCTTCTGATGTAGTGGCAGACGAAATGCCTGAAGCCGAGGGAGCGTAGAATACGCGGATAAAGAGATTTTCCTTCACCGTACCATCAAACGATTCATTGCCCGTGATCTTGCTGAGCGTGTAGCCATCGTAAGTCGGAGTGGTGAGGGTGAAGGCAGAACCTGCGTCGAGCAAGAGCAACTTTTCTCCAAGTGCTTTCTCAGACATCTCGTCGATGTAAGTGATGTTGACTTTGTACATGGGACGTGCAATGAATGTGCTCACACGGATAGGGTGACCCTTACCTTGATTCCAACCCACGAGGTCTCCGCTCTCATTGCCATCCCAGTACTGACCATTCGTGCCCTTTACGTTGAAGGTCTCGCCGTCAGTGTTGAGCGTGAAGGTGAAAGTGCCGCCATTGGCGTTGCCCTTTGTGGCAGTGGAGAGAACGAGCAAGGGAACGTAGTAAGAAGAGTAGGGGTTGTATACCTTAAACTTATTGTTGCTGCCCTGCAGTTCCCATACAGCATAGGGCGAAGCATTGTCGGCAGAGAGTTCGCGGTTGATGTTAATGCCCGAGATGGCACGATAGCCGCTGCGGCCAACTGCGGTAGTGGCGTCGTAGAGCAAGTATTGCTTACCGCCTTCAAGCTGAGTGACAACCTCGCCCTCTTTCTTCACACCGATGTAGGCATCGGTGGTGTAGATGGCATTGATGGTAAGGTCGGCAGTGGGGGTGAGGGTGGTACCATTGTTCTTGTCGGCACTCTTGAAGGTAAAGAAGTCGTGGGTGGGGATAGACACGGTGTAGCTCTCGCCTACAGGTACTGCCACCTCGTCGTTAGCAATGATTGCGCCCTCGGGAGTGGTGCAGTGGTAGCTGATGGTGAAAGCTTCACGCTTGTAAGTAAGATTGTAAGCATGCTCGCCGGTAGCTTCCTTTTCCTTCAAAGACAGGTTCTTAAACGTGGGGAGCATATCGCTCGTTAGTTCACTTACAGAAGCAGGGATGCTGCGCTTGAATGTGCCGAGGTCGTTGCCTTGATCGTCCTTACACTTGAAAGTAAATACGTTGACTTCCACAGCTCTCCATTCTGAACCTTGGCCGCGAGCAGCATCGTATGAGGCGCCTTTGATGGTGGTACCTGCATTGACATACCCCGAGGGTAGGGGGAAGAGGCTCTTATCGGAAATCTTTACGCGTAGGTCATCGTACTTTTTCACGTAGCTTAGCGTCACGTTGGCTGTAGCTTGCGAGCTACCTACAGATACGGGACACCCCTGCAGATCCTGGTAGCTACCCACAGACGTGATGTAGCGGCCTGTGATAGCATTGCGGAGCTTCAAGGTCTGCGAACCATCGGTGTTCGTCTGAGCCGCTTCTACTGTCCAAGCATTGTTGGCATAGGCATCGGTGCTAGCTTTGAGGCTAGTTCCCTTGTTGTCGTCGATGAGCGAGATGTCTTCAAATCCCTTCACGGCATTGGTCAGCGTATAGGTTTTTCCTTCCTTTAGATAGTCGAAGGTAACGGGTGCTTCGCTGCTACCGCCATAATTCTCTAGGGGAGAGAACTCCCACTGACCGCCGGCACCGCTGGTAGGCTGATTGTATACGTTGACAGCGAGACCCTGTCCGGGCATTGAAGAGTTGAGGAACTGACCGCTTACTTGATCGCTAGCCATTGAATAGTAGTAGTTATTGCCCTTCTTTCCGTAAGCACCTGTGCCGAGCACAAAGTTGTAGTGCTTCGCAGAGTTGTCGTAGCTCCAGCGACCTCTAGTAGTGGTGTTGTTCGGATTAGCTTTAACCGAACCATTGGGCTGAGCCTTACATACGAGGGCATACTTGCCCGGGTTGGCAGGGTCTTGTTCAAGACTCCACCATTGGTAATCGTAGTTGGAAGCTCCCTCGGCAGCCTGAGCGTTGGTCCAGAGCACACCAACAGCAGCACCCTTGTCAGTATACTGCGTGATGAGCGAAGAGCCTTCTGCAAGGAGCTCGATACAGCGATCCTTACGATCATTGTCTGTTCCGCCCGAGATGATGCGATAGTAATATTTCTTTTCAGCCGTGTTGACGAAGGGATATACCTTGGTGTCAGCACTCTCTTGGCTAGAAGAGAGCATGAGGTAGTTGCAATACTTGTAGTCGCCATATTGCAGCAGTGTGGTGTCGGCTGTCATGCGCTTTTGGAAGTCGCTGAAGTTTTTGTTGGTCTCAGTGCTCCATCCACGTTCTGCCACGGCAAGAAGGCGTGGCAAGGCGAGCCATTCCATATATTCGCGATCGGATACGTGCTCACACCAAAATGTGCCCTGCACGCCTCGTGTGGTGCCTGAGGGGATATTCTGATTGTAGGTCTTTTGTACGTTGTCAGAACCATCGCCAGCACCGGGAGGATCCATTTCGCTATTGCCTTGACGGCGGTTGATGTAGTAAGGTCCCCAGGGCGTGTAGATGCTCTGCATGCCAAGTTTAGAAGCCTGTGCCACAGCGGCATCAGCACCTGTCCAGCAGTATACGGTGGCATCGGTGGCCTTCATAATGTCGAGGTCGGCGTCAGCGGCGGTAATGGCTTCGTTCCAAACGGCGAGCTTGCGGCCTTTAGAAGTGACATATTCATTCATCTCCTTGATGAAGTGGCTTTGGAGTTGGCGATAGCTCGTAAGGCCCAACTGCTTGTATTGTGCTTTGCATAGAGCATTGTTCTCCCAAGCCGTGGTGGGGCATTCGTCACCGCCGATATTGATATATTCCCCAGGGAAGATGTCAATCAGCTCGCCCAGCACATCCTTGGCAAATTGTACAGCCTTAGGATCGGCCACATTGAGAATATCGTTGTAGATATTTCCGTCAATTTGCACGATGTGAGTGCCATTGGGCGTACAACTAAATTCGGGATAGGCAGCCATGGCGGCACAGAAATGGCCCGGCATGTCAATTTCAGGGATAATGTCGATATGACGCTCAGCAGCATAGGCCACAACGTCTTTTATCTCTTCTTGAGTGTAGAAATAAGGGCCATAGGGCTTGTTAATCCAGTACTGAGTGCGTTCATACATATCGGTGAAGCGGCTGTTGGAAGCCGTGGCACCGATGGTGGTGAGCTTGGGATACTTCTTAATTTCAATGCGCCAACCTTGGTCGTCGGTGAGGTGCCAGTGAAACTTGTTGAGCTTATAATAAGACATAAGTTCGATCATGCGCTTAACTTCATTCACAGTGAAGAAATGGCGCGATACATCGAGCATGAATCCGCGATAGTCAAAACGTGGCTCATCTGTGATGGATACTACAGGTAGCGGATAGGTTGTCACTTTGGCATCTTTTACTCCAGCCATTACGTTGGCAGGGAGAATTTTCTTCAGCGATTGGAAGGCATAGTAGAATCCAAGTGCACTCTTCGACTTGATTTCTACACTCGTAGTAGTTACCTTGAGGGTATAGCCCTCGGGCTTCAATCTCGACTTGTCATCAAGCATGGAGAGCTGAATGAGAGCATCAACATCATCAGTTGATACGCTAACTTGTGCTCCCGTGACGGCTGCATAGGCATTGGCAAACTGTTGTGCTTCCAACATGCAGTCAGCGTCGGTACCATTGCAGTTGATGGAGAATTTGTTGGGAAGATTTAAGTAGCCAGTGCCCGTAATCATCGTCTTGGGACGAGGCGTAAGGTTGACGAATGTTTGTGCCCATGCGCCAAGAGGAAGCAAGGCAATCATCATCAACAAACCGAGTAATCTATTCTTCATGTTTTTCTCAGTTAGGTTGTTATACATTTTTATTAGATTATGTGGCAAAGTTAAGGATTTAGAATTAGATTAGCAAAGTAAAGGGCGAAAATACGCTGCTTCCTTTCCTAACCTCTGCCTCTTAGCAGGAGGTGGGGCATAAGGTTGAAAAGTGTTTAGATGGAAAAAGGGCTTTGTTAAGGAATGCATTATGGCCATTCCTTAACAAAGCCCATGAGATATGATTTAGCTGAGGTATGAATCTAGTCTGTGTGTTACTTGCAGCATGATTTTTGCTCAGCCTGCTGCTTGCAACTAGAGGCTTGTTTGCAGCACGACTTCTGTTGCTTGGGACACTTGTTCTTCTGCTTATCGCATTGTCTAGCCTGCTTGGGGCACTGGCCTTGTTGCTTGCAGGATTTCTTGTTGGCCTTGCGCTGCTTCTTACACTTCTTGCAGGGCTTTTTCTTGCCTTGACAGCATTCAGTCTTTTCTTTCTTACAACAGTTGCTATTTGTTTGGGGGCACTGTGCATTTACACTGATGGCGAAGAGGGCAGTCATCGCCAGAATCATCATTTTCTTCATAGTGGAAAAAGTGTTTTTTCGTTGACGGGAAAGGATAAATAGGTGGAAAGTTAATAGGTAAGTAACTCCAACCTCTTGTTCCTACCAACGAGCGTGTTTGGGTAAACCTATCTAATCGGTGCAAATATAAGGATAAAATGTGAAGGATGCACATTCTGTTTCTTAAAATACCTTGCTCAAGTATCACTATTGCACGCGAATTGTACTTTCGGCCGCAGAGCCGCGAAACTCGGGACTATAGACACATTCCGTTTCAATGATTCCAGTGGTAAAGGTGCCGCTACGGTCGATGAAGAGTTCTTCGGCGAAGGTATGCGTGCCTTTGGCAAGATGTTCAATGAAATAATCGGTGAAAGCATCGTGTACGGCGCGGTAGGCAGGCATGCCGTTGTTCCAGCAATAGCCCGAAAGCGGAGCGGCTGTTTCAAGGCATGCTGGACGGGCTGCACTTACGCGAACAAAGTCGAAATCGCGTTCAGCCGTGAGTGTGAATATCTGGCGTATGCGGTCGCCTTTCTTGAGCGTTATGTCTGCGTTGACAGGTTTCCACTCACTGCCGCACTTCACTTCGTAGCAACGGTGAATTTGAAGTCCGTTGCCCTCTGTCTGTACTTTCGAAGCGGGTGCCATGTACGAGGCATAAATGCTTCCCCATGAGAGCCCCTTTGTCTGTTTGGTGAACTTTACGGCATCGGCTTTGAGCGCATTGGCATCGGTGAAGGACTGCTTGAAATAACCTGCGGTGGTGGGAGCCTGCGTTTGCGAACGCGCGTTGAGCCCCACGATGCGTTCTCCGCATAGAAGTGTGTAGTATAGAGGTGCATGATTGCTGAGTGGTTGCACGTCATTCGCTACCAACGTTGTGTCGGAAAGTAAAGCAAAGATGGCCTCGGCCGAAGCTCGCTTCGATTCCCACATTTGCGTGCGTTTAGCTTGTAAAAGCCATAGACGCATCTCATCGGCCGAAGCCGACTGATTGAAGTGGCGCAAGGCTTCAATGGCGGCACACTGCGTGGGTATGCGGTAAGAATCGTAGGCTGAAAGCGCACGATAGGTGTCGAAGTAACGACCCATCTGTGGCTTCGATACGGTGTGCTCCATGAGGCTCTGCATGCCCTCCTGTGCTTCTACTTTGCGGTCAGCCTTGTCTAGAATAATGGATGTGAGAGCACGGCCAAACATGGTCAACTCTTTGTGCATCTTGGCAGCGCGGTCAATCAAGAACGTGGCATTGGCATCGGGACGACTATCCATGAGACAACGCAGATATAAGTAGCGGAGTTGAGATTCAGAGGGTGTGAACTGACGTTTGGCTTTCGCCTCTTCGCGTTTCATCTCAGCCACTTCCTTGGCTGCCCATTGCTGCATGTAGCCGTAGGAACGAGAGAGAAGTGGGTGAGCTCCCGTGTAGCCTGTCAACTTTTCGATGCGGGCTAGAAGTGTGGCCACTTCGAGCGTAACATAAGCGTTGCCCTGCATGCCGGGATACCAACTGAAACTACCATCTGTTGTTTGAAGTGTACGAAGTTTGTCTAGAGCGGTATGCAGATGGGCGGCAGTCATGTCTTCGTCGAAAATTTGAGATAAGGAATTTGCTTGTTGCTGCTGCGATTCGGCCTGTCGGAGCCATGGAGTAGCATCTGTCAGTCCTTGCAGTTGCAAGCGGCTGAGAGCATTGAGTTCCTGCTTGCTGGTGGCAAGTTGTCGAATCTCTGGATTTTGCTTGACTACGTATTGGCCCAAAGTCAAGGCGTAAAGGCGCGTTGCCCAATCGATGGAACAATGCATATCAGGTGTACCTGCTAAGGAAGGAAGCGCTGTGACAGCATACCATGTGGGATTGGACGAAAGTTCTATGCTGAGTGCACGGTGGCGTGCCTCCTTCGTATTGAAAAGAGTGTCTGTACGGAGCGTTAGTGTTCCTTCTTGAATCATGCTGAACGGAAGAGAGCGTATTACTTCTACGTCTGTGTTGTAGACAGGTAGGTAATGTTCCTCTCCATCCGAGAATCCTGAGCCATGTGCTACCGTGCGGCATACGAGTACGCCTTCATCGTTTTTCGACTGGTAGGGAAAGGTATACACGCGTGTCTCGCCTGGCTGAAGTGCAACCTCTTGTAGGTGTGTGTAGCAATTCTTTCCACTTTCGGCATTGGTGAGCGAAAGTTCAAGGGTTGCCTTGACGTTCTTTCTCGTTAGATTGGTCACTTTGACGGGCAAATCCGTCACGTCGCCTTGGCGCAAGAAACGTGGCAGAGCAGGCTCTACCATAAAGTCCTTTTGTGCCACGACGGTGGTGTCGAGACGTCCTTGACGCATCTCGCGGTCGTGAGCTAAGGCGGTGAAGTTCCACTGCGTCATACTTTCAGGCAAGGTGAAGGTAATGTTCACTTCACCTTGCGCGTTGGTGCGGAGGGCGGGGCGAAAAAATGCTGTCTCGGCGAAGTTGGTACGTGGCGTGACGCCTCGCATGGGAACACTGGAATTTGCATTGCCCGCATCGGCGAAGGACGATTCTTTCTTCATGGTTGACATTTCCACAAAGTCATCTTTGGAAAGATCGTTGGCACGCGAGGCCATGAGTCTCATTCGCTTGCGCGAACTGACAGAGGCTGGTTCGGGGGCTGCTCCCAAAGGCGCCATTTCGTAGCAGATTCCATAGGTGAAAGGGGGATAGTAGCTGAAAAGGCGGTTGTCCCATGCAGAGAAGTTGAGCGAACGGAAGGTGTAACGTTGATATTTTCCAGTGCCGCTGATGGTAAAGCGGTAGGAATTGACGTTCGTTTGCCACCAAGCGTTGGGTAGCGTTCGACGGAAGAATACATTGAATCTTCCCCAATCGTGCTTGACGAAAGCATCGAGCGAGGCATCGTAGAGGCAAGCCATGAGTTGAGCATTGGCGGGTGATCCGTCGGGATGAACCACCTTGACGCGCCATTCCTCCTGCTGACCGGGAGTGAGGCGTGAGCGGAAACTGCTCCATTCTAGGAGTAAGCGTTTGTCGGGTTCGGGTTTCTTTACACTAAAGTTCTCGGTATAAAGTTGTCCGTTACGCATCATGGCTATAAAGGCTGTAGCACCATCGCCATAGGCATCTTTATATGTTAGCGTGAAGCGTTCGAGCTGATTGTTGAGCACAACGCGTCGGCTCTCGACAATGCTATCGCCGCATACCACATCATAGTAGACTATGGCTTCTTGAAGTGGCGAGCCTACAAGGGCTGTGACTTCTGTATCATTGGCATTTTTATTGGCGTAGAAGAAGAAGGGGACGTCGTGGTCGGGGCTTTTCGTGTCGGTATCGGAGAAGATAAGTATCTGTGCCGTGTCTGCAGTTACTCCCTCTACTTCGGCTCTGAGCGTGTAGCGGCCAGAGGGCAATGTGGCGAGTGCTTCGGGGGTAAAAGATTGCCCCGTGTGGAATGATCCATGAGCCATCTCGCGGTCATTGAGCATGAGGGCGTATTTGCCCGTGGCTTCGATATTTTGCCCTGCTGCATTGAGTTGGCGAATTTGGAAAGTGGGAAGCATACGGCCTTCTTTGCGGTAAATATGTTGGGGAACGTTCAGTTCGAGCCACGAAGGACGCGTGGCCACGCCTATTGAGGTGGATCCTTGGATGGTTTCGCCATTCTCTGCCGTGATGGTATAATTTACGATATAGGTGAAACGATCGAATCGGTCGGGCTGTTCATCATCGTAGCTGCGCGCTAGGAGTACGGGCAGATGGAATTGTCCATTCTCATCGGTATGAGCGATGCCTTCCTGCGCCTCAATGTCTTCATTGTTGCTGCGGAAAAACCATGATATGCGCTTCACTTCATATTTCACTTCGGCGCGTGGTACGGGCAACCCGCTATAAGTTTTGGCTTGACCTTCCACTTGTACGCTGTCGCCTAGGGCATAACTACCCTTTAATGGATTGGTTGTGGCGATGAATGTGGGGCGCTTGTACTCTTCTACCTGGAAAGAAGTGTTGCCACGCAGACTCTTGGCTTTAACTTCTAGTACGAAGCGGCCAGGCAGACATGCTGCGGGGAGATTAAATTCACCGCTGAAGGTGCCAAACTCGTCAGAGCAAACGTTGAGTGAATCAACTATTTTGTTATTAACATTGCGTAGCATCACCTTCATTTTCTTCCCTTGCTCTGTATGAAACTCGTCGGCCATGCGAGTAAATACCACACCCGAGAATTCCACTTTCTGTCCAGGACGATAAATGCCGCGGTCGGAGAAGAGTTGTACGGAAGTAGTTGCTTTTTCGTCCTTTTGCTTATAATAACGCAGATTGTCTAGTGTGAAAAGCTCCGATGCTCCATCGTTGTTAGTCGTTGCGAGGTATCTTACAGATTGATAGCTTCTGCTTGATTCGATAATTGTCATCTGCCCTTCCTCATCAGCAGTGTAGCGGGAAAGTTGTCGCATTTTTCCATTTTTGTCGTAGGTGTGGGCTGTAACGATGGCTCTAGGTAGAGGTTTACCGCTCTCACTATCTACCACAATGAGGCGATTGTGTCCACCAGGAGTGGCAAATTTCATCACGCTCACACTACTAATGCGCATGATGCGTGAGTCAATGCGTTGGCCGTCAACATAAAGTGTCGCTGCATACACGCCAGGACGGCTTGGCAGAGATACCTTTGCCTCTTGCTCGGTCCAAGCATACACAGGTGCATCAGTGTGGAGATTCTTTATTTCGTAAGAAGTGGATTCCTTAGCATGGCGAACAATGAGTTTTTCCTCGTCGGAGGTTTGCATCTCGTTGTGAAATTCTACATCGTTAGCTGCAATGGGTGTAAAGCGCAACTCAGCTTTTCGAGTGTGGCGCAGACTGACGGTGAGTTTTATCTCTGCTTTAGGATAGCTCGTCTGTGGTATCATGCCCATACGTGCTGCGGGAGCAGACATCGTAGAAAGAAAGAGGCGTAACTCGTTGGCCATCGTTCCTTTCTTATATAGATTCACACCGCGTTGTGCTGCATCGTAGAGCAACTTTGTGTTGTGTTGCGCATATGGTGTATCGTGGTCGTAAGCATTATAGAGGCGTACAAGGCGTTTGTAGGTTTCTACGTTGGCTTCCAGCATTTCGTTGTCGCGTGCTAAGGAAGACAGTTCTTGGTAAAAAGCATTCTCTTCGAGGGGCATATTCACTTTGCTTTGGCCGTGAAGAAGTTCTGCACGGTCAAGCTGAAGCAGTAGTGCGGCGTTGGGCTCATGATGCTCGGTGTAGTAGGCGGCCAGTTGTGAAAGCCAAGCAACTTTCTCCTCACGTGTGAGCAGAGACGTTTCGGCATACGAGCGCCAAACGATGTGGAGCAAGTCGTCGGAAAAATAGCGGCTGTCAGGTCCTTCATTGAATAAGGGAAGGAAATCTTTTGTATGGGCTTGAGCTAAGACATCGAGGTCGGATAGAGCTGCTTCGAAGTGGGCTCGGGCTTTCTTCTGGGTGGCTTCGTAGGTCAACGATTTATCTTCATAATAGCCTCCATTCTCACTCTTCGCCAAAATACATTGCGCCAAGGCCGCATGCCAAAGAGCCTTTACCGCGGGACGCTCTTCTTGCGCGATACTTTTCTCTATTTGCTGCAAGTAAAGCTGGGCTGAATCGGGCGAGATCTCTTCCTCAAAGAGATATTTCATTAGGGTAGCACGCAGTTGTTGAACTGAATTCTGCTCGTTTGTGGCTTTCGCTAAGATTTGTTCTACGCTTTGCAGAGCTGATTGTGGCAGGTCGCGCTCATTCTGGGCTTCGACTTGCTTCCATAATTGTTCGTAGCTCTGCGCTGAGGAAGACGCAGCAAGGGCTAAGGATGTAAGTAGTGACATGATTCGTTTCATAGGTATGATGGAGTAAGAATGCGTTTCCTTGACAAATGCTTTTTAGGGCGTCGCGGCTTTGTCTAGACGGATTTAGCGAAAAGTCTAAGCAAAATCATGGATTCATAATGGGGGGTACATGCGACCCATCTTGGCCAACGTTCATCAAAAAAAGTGCATTTCGTACGTGTATTAGTGCTATTCGATGAGCTAAATTACGCTTTTCCGCTTTTTCGCACAATGCTCTCGTGAAGGATTTTTTGCTTCCTTGCGTTTTTTAAGAATTTAAACGACTGATAGTTGCTTAGTGAAACGTATGACACTTTATGTCCAAAATAGAAAAACTTTTTGCGCGGTTATGGTAAAAGGAAGAAGATTTTTACACTTTTTCTTTGTATTGCGCTTGCCTTGCATTATCTTTGCTCCTCGATAACTTGAAGCATGAAATAGATTGAGATTACTTAGCAATGGAACTTGAAAAATTAGGCCGTCAGCTCCGGCTGATGGTTCTGCTTACTCAAAATCGCACTCTTTCAGTTGAAGAAATCGGACAGCGTCTAGGCATGAGTCGCCGCTCCATCTACCGTTATGTTGACGCTTTCAAGAATCTTGGATTCATTATAAAGAAGGAAGGAACGAAGTATCGTATCGACCATACATCGCCCTTTTTCCGCGAGATAGCATCAGGCATACAGTTCTCTGAAGACGAGGCACTCACAATTAGTCAGGTGCTCAACTCCGTATATAACAACTCTGTGCAGGTGCGTCACTTGCGCGAGAAGTTGTCAAACCTTTATAGCACAGATGTGTTGGCTAAGCATGGCGTAGACAATTCGTTGGCGCAGAATATCAGCACGCTCTTTCAATGCATACGGGAGCAGCGTGTAGCTGTATTGCGCAATTATCGCTCGGGTTCAAGCAAAACCGTGAGCAATCGCATTGTAGAGCCCTATATGTTTGTCAACGAAAACACGGAGGTGCGCTGCTACGAGCTTTCCACCAATACGAACAAAACGTTTAAGGTGAGTCGTATCGAATGTGTTGAGCCACTAGATTTGCTTTGGACGCACGAGGTGAACCACGTGCCCTTCTTTAGCGATCTCTTTGGCTTTAACGGGGAACAACGTAAATCCGTGAGTTTGCTCTTGAGCCAGTTGGCCACAAGCCTGCTTCTCGAGGAATATCCAGACTCTCAGCGACAGCTATCGCCCACAAAGGATGGGCGTCACCGATTCGACACAGAGGTGTGCAGTTACATCGGTATAGGTCGATTCGTATTGGGATTATACGATGAAATAGAAATTGTAGACTCTCCTGACTTTGCCACTTATATCAAACTTCGTTTGGAGAAGATGGCCTCAAGGGATTTCAACTTGCGGGCGAAGAAACAATAAGAAGCAATAAAATAAGAAGTAGGAAGTATTACTTTCAGATAAAAAACCTGAGGTAATGCTTCCTACTTTTTTGTCTTGCTTGAAGAGAAGGCAAAAGTATTCACTCTTGTCTGGATATAATCAAGTATGACTTATTGTTTTCAGCTCTCGATTCCGAGCGTGTTAGTGCGCGGTGCTGTCGATGTGTTCTTGTGTAGCAGTATGATTGGCTTCTTCTTGTTGAGCTGCTTCTTCAGCCGCCTTTTGTGCTTGCCTTTTGCGCTTCCAATAAATCCAGTTAGCGTGGCGGATGCTATCTTCTCTGCGGATGCTGTCTTCGCGCAAACGGTTGAGTACTGCGGTGTCGGGTTGCGTGGGAAGAGGCGTGATGGTATCGGAGTCAGCTGCCATGGGCGCTATGTTAGCAGATTCAATAGGTTGATGTTTCCAACGGTCGAAGCCTAAGTATGCGGCACTTGCTACCACGAAGATTGCCACAATGATACCCATCCATTTGCCAATGCGCTTGAAGGGTATAGATATATGGCGTGTGTGCGTGACCTTCCCCTTAGGATGTGTGAAACGTTTGCTCCGCTTGGGCTGAGGTTCCGAAGCAGAGGACGTAGTAGGAGACAGAGGATCAGTGGATGAGCGTAGCGGTTGCTGAGGCTCACGTTCGTAGGCATACCCCTCGGGCATCAAAGGAGGAATGTTTGTAGTGCGGCTCTTGCTGCGTTTGGGTGGGCGCTCGCTGAAAGTTGATGCTTGCGCGGGCGCTTGTTTCGTAAGGGCTAAATCGTCTTCTGCTGTTTGTTCGGCAGAGGACGTTTCTTGTAACGAGGAGGATGTTGCAGGAGCAGATTCGTGTTTTTGAGGTTGCTCTACAGATTCAGATAGAGGTTTCTTGTCTTCTTCCATAGTTGTGCGATGTCAAGTACACAGAGCGTAGGGGTAAAAATGCTTATCCCTACGCTCTGTGTTGTTTTATATAAAAAGATTTGTTTTAAAACTTCAGTTCAGCAATGCGTTGTATAGCCTCGCGTGCTTCGTCCAAACTCAGGCTCAGGGGCGGCAGAAGGCGCAGAATGTTGGTGGAAGCAGCGCCAGTGAACATGTGCTTTTCTGTGACAAGTCGTGTGCGGAAGTCCTTGATAGGTTGATCGAACTCTACGCCAATCATGAGGCCACGGCCGCGTACATCTGTGATGTGTGGATTCGATTGCTGTAGCTTCTTTAACTCTGTCAGTAGGTAGTCGCCCACGCGAGCAGCATTCTCTACAAGATGTTCCTGTTCTATCACATCGAGCACGGCGAGCGCTGCGGTGCAAGCCAAGTGATTGCCTCCGAAAGTGGTGCCGAGCATACCATAGGTGGCTTCAAACTTCGGCGAGATTAGCACGGCACCCATAGGGAATCCATTGCCAATTCCTTTGGCACAGGTGATAATGTCGGGGCGAATGCCTAGGTGCTGATGGGCGAAGAACTTGCCACTGCGGCCATAACCACACTGAATTTCATCGCAGATAAGCACGGTGCCTGTCTCGTCGCACACCTTGCGTAAGCCTTGCATAAAATCGGGAGTGGCCATGCGAATGCCGCCTACGCCCTGTATACATTCAATAATCACAGCCGACACATCCCCCTTGCGAAGCTCTTGGCTGAAAGCTTCTATATCGTTAAGAGGAAGGAACGTTACATGGCCGTTCGCATTGATGGGGGCTACAATCTTAGGATTGTCGGTGGCTTCTACTGCCAGCGAAGTGCGTCCGTGGAAAGCCTTGCCTGCTGCGAGCACGCGCTTGCGGCCAGTATGGAAGGAAGCTAGCTTGAGCGCATTCTCATTGGCTTCGGCTCCAGAGTTGATGAGGAATAGCTGATAGTCGTCGTAGCCACAAGCCTTACCGAGACGAGTGGCGAGTTGCTCTTGCAGACGGTTTATTATGGAGTTGGAGCAGAATCCGAGCGTTTGAAGTTGGTGAGTGAGCATCTCTACATAGTGGGGATGGCAATGACCAATGCTGATAACAGCATGGCCACCATAAAGGTCAAGGTATTCTTGGCCTTTGTCGTCCCACACGTGGCAACCTTTGCCGCGTACTATGTTAATATCAAATAAAGGATATACCGGGAATAAATGCATCAATGAAATTTTAAATGAGAACCTTCTCCTTGATAGCAAAGGATGCAGGCGAAGGTAATGTCCGTAAGTGATGATAAATATAGTGGCTCGACCATGAATGAAGGGGAAAAGAAGTAGAGATAAGCCTAATGCACATGTCTAGTCAATACATGCCTTCAAAAGTTTAGGGTAATTTCCACCACCTTATGCCTCTTATATGTATGGTCAATTTAGAAAGCAACAGGCTTTAAGCGTAGTCCCGTTGTCTCTTCGAGTCCAAACATAAGGTTCATGTTTTGAACAGCCTGTCCCGAAGCGCCTTTAAGCAGATTGTCAATGCAAGAAGTCACTAGAAGCTTGTCGCGATGGCGTTCGGCATGGATAAGACATTTGTTGGTATTGACCACTTGCTTCAAGTCGATGGGGCGTTCCACGTAATGGGTAAAGGGGGCTTCGCTATAGAAGTCGCGATAGTAGCTCTCGATCTCCTCAATGGGGGTATCACACTCTACTACCTCTGTGGCAAAAATGCCGCGAGGGAAGTCGCCACGATAGGGAATAAAGTCAAGCTCACTCTGAAACGATGGTTGAAGTTGGCGGAGCGACTGCTTGATTTCTGGCACGTGTTGGTGCTCAAAAGCTTTGTAGATGCTCATGTTGCCTGTGCGCCATGAAAAGTGGGTGGTGGCCCCAGGCTTCACCCCCGCTCCTGTAGACCCCGTAATGGCATTAATCGCAATGTCGGAATGCAATAGCCCCGCTTCGGCTAGAGGCAATAGGCCGAGTTGCAGACAGGTGGCAAAGCATCCGGGGTTGGCCACGTGGAGTGAATTTTGAATTTTCGAACGATTGAGTTCTGGCAGACCATACACATAGTCGTTGTCCTCGGCTTCCAAGCGGAAATCTTGTGCAAGGTCGATAATGCGCACATCGGCGGGTATATAATGTTCGGCGAGGAATTTTGTGCTTTTGCCGTGTCCGAAACAGAAGAACACCACGTCTACTTGGTCGAAAGGTAGTTGGTCGGTGAATCGGAGGTCAGTCTCGCCATAAAGTCCCTCGTGTACATCGGTGAGCAGATTGCCCGCATTGCTTTCGCTGTTAATGAACACGATTTCGGCTTCGGGATGGTTGAGCAAGATGCGACAAAGCTCTCCAGCTGTGTAGCCTGCTCCGCCGATGATTCCTATTCTAATCATGGGGAAAAAGGGATGTTGAAATGTGAAAAGTTTAGGAGTGGAGAGGACGTCTCCTTTTATTTCTAAACTTCTATATGGGTGGTTCTATAAATTCTGAAATTTATGGTATCCAATTCTGATGTGCGATTTGTATGGTCTTGAAAGCGTCTTTTTGATAGTAAATTCAGTCACATAGCCCGCTATGCTCTTTCATTTACTATCAAAAATACACTCCCAATACCATACAAATCCCATCATCAGAATTTATAGAACCACCCATATCAGAATTTATAGAACCACCCTATATAATAGGTTTATGCTTCGTCGCCATCGGTATGATTGGCATAGAATACGCGGAGGGGCGTGCTGAGCACTTTGATGAAGCCCTTCGCATCGTCGGCGGTCCAGCCCTTTTGAGTTTCGCCGTATTCGCCAAACTTTGTTTTTACTAGGTCGTCGGGGCTATCTACGCCCACAGTGCTGAAGCCCAACGGACGGAGTTCGAGAATCACCGTACCATTGACATAGCGCTGCGACGAGGTGAGCATAGCTTCAATATCGCGCATGACAGGTTCGAGATACTGACTTTCGTGGAGGAACATGCCATACCAGTTGGCCACTTGGTCCTTCCAATATTGCTGCCACTTTGAAAGCGTATATTTTTCCAAGAAGCGGTGGGCACCGATAATCAAAGCAGGTGCTGCGGCTTCGAATCCTACACGTCCCTTGATGCCGATGATGGTATCGCCCACGTGCATGTCGCGGCCAATGCCATAGGCTGCACCAATCTCCTCCACCTTGCAGATGGCCTGAATGGGATCGTCGTAGCGCTCGCCGTTGATGGCCTTGAGTTCTCCCTTTTCAAAGGTGAGCTTCAGTTGCTCCGTACCATGCTTAGTCACTTGCTTGAGGTAAGCCGTTTCGGGTAGTCCCTGTGCGGAATCGAGAATCTCGCCGCCACAGATGCTAGTGCCCCAAATACCTACATTGTAAGAATATTTAAGTTTGGTAAAGTCGGCCTTGAAGCCATGTTGGTTTAGATAGTCAATCTCTTCCTTGCGCGAGAGGTTGCCATCGCGTGTAAGCGTGATAATCTCCATGTCGGGACACATCACGAGGAAAGTCATATCGAAGCGCACTTGGTCGTTGCCTGCGCCCGTAGAGCCATGAGCAATGGCGTCGGCGCCGATTTCTTTAGCATAGCGAGCAATGGCCATGCCCTGGAAAATGCGTTCAGAGGATACCGAGATGGGGTATACATTATTGCGTAGTACGTTGCCGAACACCATGTACTTGAGGCTCTTTTCATAGTATTCATGCGTTACATCGAGGGTGACATACTTTGTTGCACCTAATTTGTAGGCGTTCTCTTCGTTGGTCTTGAGCTGTTCGGCGCTGAATCCGCCTGTATTAGCGCAAGCTGCGTATACTTCGTACCCTTTTTCTTTGGCGAGGTACATCACCGTGTATGAGGTGTCGAGACCGCCACTGAAGGCGACTACTACTTTCTTAGCCATTTTCTTATCGTATATTAAATGTGTTTGCAATCAAGCAGCAAGTGGTTGCTCTAGTCTTAAACGTGGCAGAAAGCACCATTTATTGCTTGTATCTTATTCCTCGAGAGGTGTTGCTCGCGTGGTTTACTCGTGTGTCTTGATGAAATCAAGTACATCTTGCGGAATCTCCACAGGCAGCGGAGTGTTGGGGTGACGGGCAGGGTCGAAGAGCATGCCTGTGCATACGCAATACTTACGATGCGTACGAGCGAGCACGTCGCAATTGATGCAACAAGGAGCTTCAGGGGTGCCGCATCCTTTCCAGTATTCATCGTCTTGCGTCAATTCGCTGAAAGGCACAGGCACGTAGCCTAGAGAGGTGTTGATACGCATGACAGGCCCTGAACTCGTAAGGCCGAATATCTTAGCCTGTGGCCAACGTACGCGGCTTAGCGAAAAGGCGAGACGCTTGATGCGTGTGGCAAGATGGTGGCCACGGAACTTGGGTACGACAATCAGACCCGAGTTGGCCACATAGTGCTTATTCTCCCAGCTTTCGATATAGCAGAATCCTGCAAATTCTTCGCCATAGAGGGCGATGATTGCCTTGCGCTCCTTCATCTTCGTAGCCACATATTCATGGGTACGGCTAGCAATGCCCGAGCCGCGCACCTTAGCGGCATCTGTAATAGTCTTTAAAATGGTGTCGACGTATTTCTCGTGGCTTGCATCAGCCACTACTACTTTGATTCCATCGTCGTATTCTTCCATTGTTGGATAGGTCTTATATGTTGTTTTTGTTATGGTTCTTATAATAGGATGCTACGCATAGCGGGTACAGCCTGTGCAAGTTCTTCTGTGAGCTGCTCTCGTGTGGAAGTTTCATTTGCAATAATCAGTATGGTATCGTCGCCTGCAATAGTACCAATCACGCTAGGTAGCTTGTGTGCATCAATGTCGGAGGCAAGGCCAGCGGCATAGCCTGGTCGCGTCTTTAGTACGGCCATCTTTCCAGAAAAGGCAATGCTCAGAAATCCTGAGTTGCGCAGATAGTGGGGCACCACGTCGGGCTTCACTGTGTGCTGATACATGGGGCTTTCGGGCAGAATATATCGGTAGCCCCCAGCGGAGTGGACCTTGGCTGCACGGAGCTTTGTCAAGTCGCGTGAGAGTGTGGCTTGTGTCACGTTCCAGCCATTTCGCTTGAGTTCACTGAGAATTTCCTCATGGCTTCCAAACTCTGTGCCGCTTGAGAGCACCACTCTTAGCATATCCAATCGTTGCTGTCTGTTGCTCATATATGTATGTTCTTTAAATTTCGATGCAAATATACGTATTATTCTTGTATAATCAGCGCGTTATTCAGCAAAAAATAAGAATCCGTGCATAAAAACTCTGCAAATCCATGCACGGTATGCATTTGAGAGAGCAAGGTTAGGTAGTTCGACAGACGATGGATAATCTTTCTGATAAGGAGCGGATGTATGCGGAGTCGTGTGTAAGATTTGGCTTCCGTCTCTATTGGCTTTTCCGTTTTACGTGTTGAATCAAGTCAGAATGGGGTACCATATAATCCAGAATTTATAGGACCACTCTAAAGTCTTTATTGATTTATCGGCTCTGCGGAATGCCAAGAAACTTCAAGTTCTTTCAGAACAACGCCTTGGAATCTTGTACTTGCCGTTCGCAGATACCCATTTACTCGTTCACGGATGTTCATCATTTCATCGTTCACTGCCGTTCGGTAGCTCTACCACTGCCGTCCGGTAAAGCTGCCGCTGCCGTGCGGTAGAGCGTTCACCGCCCAGTGAACGACGGGAAAGTCTTCAAGAAGAAACGGAATGACCGAGGTTCTTGCTTGATAATGAAGAAGTTTGTAGTATTCCGTTCGCAGCTTACGAAGTCTTCTGTTCGCAAGAGGAAAAATCCATCTATACAGAGAGCATAATTTGGACATTCAGAAGAAGGGGTATATCTTCGTACAGAAAAGGCTTTATAATGGGGGTGTTATGTTGCCCACTATCTAAGAGACGGAAAGGAGGGAAAAGGGAATTTAAAGGAAGAATCATACTTTAAATTCGCAACACCATAATGAATAATGTGCTTGGAACAGAAGCGTTTTTGGATCGCTTTGCCTTTTGTTTTGTGGTGTAGACAAAAGGAAACTCATCCTGCGATGGAAAGAGAAAAGTCGGAAACGTTTAAAAGGTGGAGAAACGTGTACATGCTTTTTGCTGAATCTCTTTTCCTCGCCTCAAACGAAAAAAATAATGCCAGACAGATTTGTTCTCTGCCTGGCATATACTGCAATCGTGCGTGTACAATAATTATATTTCAGACTCCGACCATACGTCGTCGGGACTAGGAGGCGCATAAGGCCCATCTTTGGCTTCGAAGATGATGGAAGGCTCTATCACTTCTACTTTATGCCATGCTCCTTGCGGCACTTGGCATCCATGACATCCTTCTGCAGGACAGAGATGAATGCGTTCTGTCTCGCGGAGAATGTGACGGCCAGTGTTCGGATCAATCTGCTCTTCAAAGAGAATCTCGTCGAGACGCCCCGATAGGCAAATCACTGTTTCGCTTGTAGTCCTGTGACGATGGATGGGCACTTGCGTGTCGGGAAGCAGCGCATTGAGTAATCGCTGACTTGTGTCGGATGCAGAATTACGAAAGTCTTTACCTTGGCGTAATCGCGGACTATCTGCCGCCTGGGCAAGGCATTGGTCGATGTATGCTTGGTCAATCTTCATTGGGAGGTTGTTTTTTTAGGAAGTTCTCTTCCAATGTCTTGGGGAAGAGGACGACATAATATTAAGGAATAGTTGCTGTGGTGAGAGAGGAGAAGTGGCGGATGCTGTTGGGGAAACGCTAGTCGTCGTTGCGACTTATAAAGATAAGCACATAATAGACAAGCGTTGCTAGCGAACTGAGTGCAGCTACTACGTAGGTGTAAGCTGCCGAGCGGAGGGCAGATACAGCCATGGGTTGGTCGTAGGCCGAGGTGATGCCGGCTTGCTGTAACCATGCAGTGGCGCGGCGTGAAGCATCTATCTCTACGGGTAAAGTGATAAAACTAAACAGTGTGGTCAAAGCGAAGAGTAGAATGCCAATCAGAAGAATGGAAGGCATTGCTTGCACCAAGATAATACCCGCTAACAATACCCACTGTACCCAATTAGAAGCGAAGGATACCACGGGTACAAGAGCCGAGCGGAGCGTGAGTGGTCCATAAGCTACGGCGTGTTGTACGGCATGGCCACATTCGTGGGCCGCTACGGCAGCGGCTGCTACAGACGTTCCGTGGTAGACATTCTCCGAGAGATTTACGGTGGCGTTGGTGGGATTGTAGTGGTCGGTTAGGTAGCCTTGTGTGCAAGTGACTTTTACATTATAGATGCCATTATCGCGAAGCATCTTCTCGGCCACTTCGCATCCCGTCATGCCCGAAGCAAGGTTCACTTTAGAGTATTTCTTAAACTTACTGTTGAGGTTGGCTTGCACTGCATAGCTGATGAGTGCGATGCCGATGAAAAGAATCCAATATAACATAGGTTCTCAAGTGTTAAGTGAAAAAGTTGTATTCTTGATGGAGTTAGTACGAAGCTTTATGTACAGTCGGCAAGCGAAGCCTAGGACGGACTGTAACAGAAGCGCAGATTACTTTCGCCAAATATACCCCCAGCATTCTTTTAGAATCTGCGCTCCTAGCAATTGGAGCAGAAGCACATATACTGCGACGGCTACTATCACCTTTACTGCTAGACTGGCATAGATATTCTCTGCCATAGCGAGCGAGGCTCCCCAAGCAGCAAAGATTGCTACTGCTGCAAGAAGTGCAAACGGAAGTACGTCGCGCAATGCATCGATGAGACGCAAATGAATGAGCCGTTGTACGAACCAGTGCCATACAAAGAGCCAAAGCGTATTGGCCGAGATATAGGCAACGACCATTGCTGTGACACCATAAGGGTACATGACAACGAGAAGCAACAACTGTACCAAACAGAGCGCAATAGTGTTCCACATAAATGTGCTGCTCTTGCCTTGGCTTACGATAAAGTTGGAATAAAACGATGAGATAGGCACAAATGCTCCTCCTACGCAGAGTAATTGCATGAGCCGAGCCGAAGAAAGCCACTTGTCGGTAATGGCAATAGTGATAAACTCTGGCGCTACCAGTGCTAGGCCAAATAGGGCGGGGCAAGAGAGAAAAGCCGTGAATCGCAGCATTTTGCGAAATACGCGCTGCATGCGTTCGGGGTCATTGTACGACAGACGAGCAAAAAGGGGTTGCGTTACGCTCCATACCATTCCCGTCAGCATGGTATATCCCATCGTGGTCCATTTGTTGGCTTGATTATAGTAGCCTACTGTCTTTTCACCATAGAGGCGGCCAAAGAAGAGACTAAACAGATTATTATTAATATGCGCAAAGATATTGGTGGCCAATAGTCGCGAACTATAGCCTATCATGCCGCGAAGCGGACGAAGATTGATGTGTAGCGATGGATGCCAATCGGCATACCACCAACTACCCACGGTGAGCATGATACAGAAGGTGAGGTTTTGAATGGCAATGCCCCAATAGGCAAAGCCGTTCCATGCTAACGCAATGCCCGTAATGCCCGACACGATGAGGGCTACAGTAGAGAGAATGGCCGTTTCGCGAACACGCATGTTGCGGAAGAGCCATGCACGCGGTGAGGTGTTGAGTGCAGAGATTACAAAACTCAGAAACGAAAGTCTGGCGAGCGGTACTAGTACTGGCTGACGAAACCATGCGGCAATGAGCGGAGCCGAGAAGAATAGAATAACGTAAACTGTGAGGCTGCAAAGCACGTTGAACCAAAATACTGCGTTATAGTCGTCCTCCGTCACGTTCTCTTTCCTATTAAGTCCCGAGATAAAGCCGCTCTCTTGCAGCGTTGAGGCAATGAGCGTGAAGATGGTGAGCATACCCACCATGCCATAGTCGGCAGGCGAGAGCAAACGGGCTAAAAAGATACCAAATACGAGGTTGAGCACCTGCTGCGCTCCGCTATTGATGCTGCCCCAAAGCAGTCCCTTGGCAGTCTTTTCCTTGAGTGAGGGTGTGGTCATGAGGTGGATGAATCGGATGATGTGAAGCGCAATGTCTGAGAATCTTGATACTGACTACGACAACTACGCTGCGTGCAAAGGTACAAATATATGGCATTAATTAGGTGTGTAGTACTGAGGTTTTATATCCTTTTTTATACCTTAGCTATTCTTTTATATTCCATGATACACAATTGAAAGCGCCACCTTTAGCAACAATGCCTTTTGCTTCACAAGGCACGACTTCACAGTCTCGATATATCTCCTTCAATTGTTCAATAGCCACGGTATCACTGGCAATACCTATTTGCGGTACAAGCAAGAAATTGCCAGCACGAAGAAAATTAATATGCGCCCAACTATTCTTTTGCGCATACTTGCCATATTGTAACTCGCTTATTTTCGAAAAGTGTAGACGCAAAACCTTCAATAATTTTTCGCGAAGTTGCTCATCTATATCTGCATAATTGTTTATCACAATATGCCCTGGTTCAACATAGCGTACCATTCCATCTGAATGCCCGTATTTCTCAGCCCTGTCCCATGGAATGAAAACAACTTCACAGCCAAAACTTTCTTCGAGAACCGTCTTTAAGAACTCACGGTCTTTCTCCTTATTTTCGACGAAGACCTTGTCTGTCATGATTACTTTGTCATCACACTTTATCACATTGCCGCCATCTACGATGACGTCCATTATCAATAGATTATTGTGCGTGAGTTCAAAGCAATTTTGCACATCATGTGTGATGTACTGTTGTTCTCCTTTGAGATAATCTGGATTGTACTTATACCCGATGAAAGAATTTACATTCTTTTGAATCGGCATGAAATCTCTTACCCATATATCTTTTGTACCGGGCAGCATTTCGAAGTTTATTTCATGTTCAAGCAACGCTTCTTTGATGCTTTTCCAACATTTGTAAGCCCTCAGATATTCAGGAAAATATACTTTGTTTGTTTGGTCATCAGTAATCATGATTTATCTTGGATATATTTTCTTTATTACATCAAAATCTTTAGGAATGTTTTCATACATATTCTTTGGCAAATCCTTATAGTCGTGCCATATGTGATATTCGGTCGTCCCATTGGTTTTCTTCTGGGTCTGAAAAACGTATTTTCTTTTCATCTGCCAATCAACACCGCCTTTGAAATAACGATAAGGTAAAGGTCGACTCTCTACTCTATAAGTATTGAATATCTCGATATGATCCAAAGGTTTGTCTTCAATAAGTTTAGGCATATCATCTGACGCATTAAACATGTCAAACAAACATCTTTGGCTACCTGATATATTGCCGACATGCTTTCCATTTTCGTACTTCTCCAATCCACGAATCAGCACACCGCCAAACCGTATCAGTTCATTGTTATCTCCACGTAAAGTGCGAAATGCGATATCTACTCCAAATCGATGAAAGAACCATTGCCCTTCGATACAGTCTCTATTCAAAGTTGCTACGTCTTCAGTATCGTCTGTTGAATATAGATATATTTCTAAATCAGCTATTCGGTACTTCACGTTTCTGACTCCTTCACTATCTTTTTCACATTTGACGATGGAAAAGTTTTTCATCAGACTAACTGCCAATGCTTCGTAATCCTCTTTTATTGGATTAGCAAATTTCTTCAAAAGAGAGTCTATTGTTTTATACTCGTTCATATTTTCTGTCTATTGGTTAATAAACTGATTAATGATATTTATTAAACAGGTGAATGGTAAACCACAGTGTCGGCTATAGACTACATCATTTCTCTTTTAAACCAAAGCTCAAATACACTATCAGCAAGGAATATCCCCTCTTTCTCAATGGTGATAATCTCCTTGTCAACCAAGCTTTTCTTTATACGGTCTATATTTGACTTACTGCCCAAAGGGTATATTTCAGAAACCTTTTGAGTGGTAAATCCTGAATGTATGTCTTTGCACAAAAGACGAATGAAGTTGAGCTGATAGGTCGTAAGCCCCTCTGTCTGTTGTATAAAGAGACTGCTGTTTTGCTCCAACAGAGCCTTCAAGCCTTCTTCAAAACTCTCCTCGTTTACTTCTTTTTCTGTTTCTGCCATAACGTTCCATGCAAGTTGCTGCACATAAGATGAGTAATTCTTTACCACTTGGCATATTCTGCCAGCGTACTCTTCTGCTATCTTCTTGCCGTACTTCTCGAATCGGGAACAGATGAAAGGGACCCAATATACCGTAGGAATGCACTTGAGATGCTGCATCTCCCCAAACTGATAGAAAGGCATATGACGATTTTGGAAAATATTTTCCATCAAATGCTTCTTACTGCCAAAGAAACAATATGACACATTTTGATGATGTTGCCAAACACCGCGTAGACGTTTTTGTATAGTCTGCGAGTCTGTGAACTCTCCTATCTGCTGAAACTCATCAATACATACGACAAGGCGAACGCCCTGTTCCTTGGCAATACGTTCAGGAAGATTCAAAATTTCCTCTGGAGAATAATCCTTGGGCGTTATACCCAATGATACAGAAAACTCAGAGTTAGGTTCTGGGCTAAATGAAATTTTGGGCGAGATTCTAACCAAAAAACGCTTGATGTTCTCCATTACTTGCTCCAAATGGTTGCCAGTGGACTTCATGATTGTTTCAGCAAATCGGTTATAGAAATCATATTCACTTCTGCAGTCATATATGTCCATATAGACGATTTTTAGCATAGGGTTGTCAATCTCGGAAATCACCTTTTTTATAAGAGATGTCTTACCCATGCGTCTTGGAGATATAAGAATAACATTAACGCCATTTTCAAAGTCAAGCTTGATACGCTTGGTTTCTTCAATTCGGTCTGTAAAGTTATTACCACCGACCGGCATACCATATATAAAAGCTTTCTCCATAATCATTACTCCTTACTTAATTAGATAACAAAGTTAATGAAAAAAGGAAGTTCACAAGGTTGTGGTCCACAACTTTGTGAACTTGATTGAAAAAACTCATAAAATAGACTCTCTCTTCACAGTAAATGAAGCAGAACGAGGCAGAACAAGGAATAGAAATGAGGGAAAATAGAATACAAGGAGGAAGAAGCCTCTTCCCCGTTTTACTTCTCGAAAAATGCCCGCTTGAATGAAAAACGTAAGAATAAAGTAATAAAGCTTTATGTAATTAACAAACTTTTTTTCGTACTTTTGCCGCGCGAAGTTACGAAAAGAGTGTAATTTATTGGAAATGAGCGTAGGTTAATTGCTCTTGATAGTAATAGGTTACGATTTAGTTAGTTATCTACTGCATTATCCTTCTGCGCATTGCGTAACCTTCAAAGAACTCTTCCTATGCAAAAGTAGCTATTTAATTCGAGATTTTGATATAAACTCCCGTTTTTTATCCCATCATTCATAAGATTTTTCCGTAAAAGCGATATTATCCGTCGGAACACCATTGCCCAAAACGAGTTTTGAACAAACGTGTGCCGACTACCGCATAGCCGGAGAAAAGGGCATTGCCTCACGCCTAAACAATGTTTAGACTGATGATGCAATGCCCCTTTCTTTTGTGGCTATGCCAAGAGGTGCTTTTACGGGTTTTCAGATGATTTTCTTTTTCGCAGTCCATTTGTGCCGGAAGCGGAAAGGATGCAGAGTGTGTCAGCTTGCTCCATGAATGAAGCAAGCGGCCACACACAGCCGGACAAACCGGGAAGAAAGACTGTTGCCGCCCGGCTGGATAAATCCTGTCGGATCGGAAACAATCATACTTCCTTTGTCGTGGTTTGCCCTTTTCACGCTTCCGGTGATGTCTTTCCCTTTCAGTTGTTCCCTCTTTTTACGGATTTCCCCTGAAGTTTTTTTCTACCCAATCTGCCTTTGTTTTCGTTTACCTCCATTTTGTCCCTTTCAGTGAGCCGCATCAGTCAGTCATTTTCGTTCTGGGCGCAAAGGTAATTCCGGGATTGGACGGGAAAGCAAGGTCAAGCCTCCTGTTTTCGGTAAAAATCTCCAGCCCTGCGGGTAGTATTTTGACCGAAAAACCTTGCATTCCCTAATCCCTACCTTTTCAAGCACCCGAAACGAAAACGACCGATGCGACAGAAAGACGCATAAAAAAAATGTCGGATAAACAAGAGGCAGATAAGATAGTTTGAAACTCAACTTCCTCAGCTCTTGAATCCGCATAAAAAACAAAAAAATCAAAAACAGCGAAGATATGACAGCAACGGCAAATTTCAGACAAGTGGCGCAATACATCGGGTTGGCGATATGCGGCTTGATGATGCGCACCGCCTTCGGGGTGTTCGGCATCCTTTGGGGCATCATCAGAGAGATTGTAAACGGAGTGTTCCGAGTGGTGATAGGTGTAATCGTGGCTATCCTTTCCACCATTGCCTACTTCGGCTTCATCCTTTGGTTATTAACCCTTTAACCCTTACCGACATGACAAAGAGAAACAGCAAGACGGTAGCGCAGCAGTGCAGATATTACGAGGTGGACAACATCTTTGTGTATATGGTGGAAACGTACATCAACGGCAATTTTGAAACGTTCCGAAGATTGTACCACGAACTAAACAAGGACGCACGGAGGGACTTCATGGACTTCCTTCTCAGCGAGGTAGAGCCGACCTATTGGAGAGAGATACT